>Ga0209952_1000289_pt1 | contig 117740 bp, 101 predicted proteins | sample ThiBiot_750_biof_2_FD_183951 | JGI IMG/M metagenome (GOLD analysis project Ga0209952, IMG submission 183951) | Wastewater bioreactor microbial communities from Cape Town, South Africa - Thiocy_cont_750_biof (SPAdes) | ecosystem: Engineered > Bioreactor > Thiocyanate-remediating >...
AAGCCCTTCGCCATCGCCACCGCATAGGGCGCGCCATAAAACGCCGCCCCCCAGTGCGTGACGGTGATGGTCTCCGCCCGCGCGGTGGTCGCGGCGGCGCAGAGCGTGGCCGCGAGCAGCAGGGCCCTGGAAATGTGTTTGATCATAGAAACGTAATCCCGCTTTCTAGTTTTTTGGTTTTCTATCGTTTCTCTTGCCGTATCCGGGCCGGATTCCGGCGGGCTCGGCACGCAGTTCTCAGCATGGTACCGATTGCGGCGTCGATTGCAAACCGGCCAGGGAACCGCGCCGGTCGCCATTACGCGACTGTTCTATCGACCCGCCGTCGCCGCCCCCACCTCCTCGACCGCGATGGATTCCAGGCTGCGGCCGTTGGTTTCCACCTTGTAGCCGATGGCCAGAAGCGCCTGCAGCATCAGCGCCACGGCGACGCCGAACAGCACGGCCGCGACGCCGCCCGCGTTGAACAGCGCCACCACGCCGAATGGCACGAAGATGGTGGCCAGCCGGCCGACCGTGCTCGTGATGCCGTTGCCGCGCATGCGCACGCTGGTGGGGAACAGCTCCGGCACATAGCCGGCAACGATGATGGCGACCATGAAGTAGATCAGCGCGAACATCACGAAGCCCAGCACCACCGCCAGCTCCTGCGAGCCGGCATAGGCGAAGGCCGGGCCGCAGATGGCGGCCAGCAGCGAGGCGCCGATAATGGCCGGGCGGCGGCCGATACGGTCGCTGAGCAGCCAGCCAAGCGCCGCCCCGGCCGGGCCGCCGAACGACATCAGCACCGACTGCCCGAGCGAGCGGTTGATGGAAATACCGTGCTGCACCAGGAAGGTGGGCACCCAGGCGACGAAGCCGTAGATGGCGATACCAAGCACCACCTGCATGATGCTGCCGACGATCGCCGCCTTGATGAAGCCGGCACTGGTGAGGCTGACCGGGCGCGGCTGCGGCCGGGACTGCGGCACGGCGAGCGTGATACCCTGGCTGGCCGCCTGCGCCTCCGCGCCGCGCAGAATGGCGTCCGCCTCCTGCTGGCGGCCGTTCAGTTCCAGCCAGCGGGGCGATTCCGGCATCGCCTTGCGCATCCACAGCACGACGAAGGCGCCAAGCCCGGCGATGACGAACATTGGACGCCAGCCGAAGGCGGGGATCACCAGCCAGCTGATCAGGGTGGCGAAGAACAGGCCGAAATTGGTCACCAACGACAGCAGCGCCGCCCAGCGGCCGCGATGTACCGGCGGGATGAATTCCAGCATGGTCGCGTAGCCGATTACGATCTCGGCGCCAAGGCCGATACCGGCGACAAAACGGCCGACGATCAGCCAGCTCATGCTCGGCGCGGCGGCGCAGGCCAGTGAGGCGAGGCCGAATATTCCGAGATTGAACTGGTAGGTGAAGCGGCGGCCGTAGCGGTCGCCCAGCCAGCCGGCGCTGGCAGCGCCGATGACCATGCCGATGAAGGTGGCCGAGATGAAGCGGGCATTCAGTGGCAGGCTCGACCAGCCGTTATGCACCAGTTCGCCGAGCACCGAGCCGGCCAGGTAGATGTCGAAACTGTCGAAGAACATGCCGGCGCCGATGAGCCAGAGCAGGCGGTGATGGAAGGGCAGGATCGGCAGCCGGTCGAGCCGTTCGGCGGCGGAATGGGGCATGGGTGCTATTCCTTGTGGCTGTCGGCGAGGCCGTGGCGCTGCTCGAACGCATGCACGGCGGGGAAGCCCATCAGCTTGTTCATGTCGGAGAAGGCCAGCATCGGGGCGGCCCCGCCGGTGCCGATGCCGGCGGTTTTCAGCTGGCGGTAGACCAGTTGCAGCGCACCGGCGGCCGCGAGGAATCCGGAGCCCGGGTAGAGCGCGATCTTGAAGCCCATCGCGGCCAGCTCGGCAGTGGAGAGGTAGGGGGTGCGGCCGCCTTCGACCATGTTGGCCAGCAGGGTCGCCCCCTTGAAAGTTTCGGCGACGCGGCGCAGCTCCTCCAGGCTTTCCGGGCTTTCGACGAACAGTACGTCCGCACCGGCCCCCAGGAAGCGTTCGGCGCGGCGCAGGGCGGCATCCAGGCCCTCGGCGTAGCGGGCATCGGTGCGGGCGACGATCAGGAAGTCCGCACTCGGGCGGGCCTCCACTGCGACGCGGATCTTGGCGACCGCGTCATCGATCGGGATGACCCGGCGGAACTCGGTGTGGCCGCATTTCTTGGGGAATTCCTGGTCTTCGAGCTGGATGCCGGACGCCCCGGCGGCCGCATAGCCCCGCACTGTGCGGTCGACGTTCAGCAGGCCGCCATAGCCAGTGTCGCCATCGGCGATGAACGGCAGGCCACTGGCGCTGGCGATGCAGCGCACGCGGTCGAGCATCTCGGTGTAGGTGGCGGTGCCGGCATCGGCGACGCCGAGCGAGGAGGCGACGGCGCCGTAGCCGGTCATGTAAAGCGCCTCAAAGCCGCTGTTGGCGGCCATTCGGGCGGAAATGCCGTCGAAGACGCCGGGCAGTGTCAGGCAGCCCGGACTTTGCAGCATCGCCCGCAATGTCGGATTTTCGATCAAGCCGTCCTCCTGTCGTTCCCCTGGGCGCATCGCCTTTACGGCGCTGCCGCGTATTTGCATGCAATCAATATTGCAGCGACTCAAAGGCGCCGCAATATCGCATCAGCAAGCGCTTTTACGGACATAATCGGCAAAAAATCAACGCACAGAGAGCAAGAGATTTTTCGATTGCATGCAAAGCTGCTACGCGTAATCGAACAGGCGACGGTGACACGGGGAGACCGATGGCGGCATCCGAGCAGAAGGCCTACGACGCGATCCGGCAGGCGATCACCAGCGGAGCATATGGCACCGGCGCACATCTGCGGGCCGCGGAACTGGCGGAACGTCTAGACATCAGCCGTACCCCGGTGCGCGAGGCGCTGCGGCGGCTGCATGCCGAAGGGCTGGTGGAATTCTTCGCCAATCGCGGCGCCTTCGTGGCCCGCTGGTCGCCACAGGACGCCGCCGAGGTGTTCGACCTGCGCCTGTTGCTGGAGAGCCATGCGGCGTCGCGGGCGGCCGGGCGGCTGAGTGCAGCGCAGATCGAGGCGCTGGCGGCGATGACCGATCGGATGGAACATCACGCCTTCGGGCCACAGCGCAACATCGCCGCGGTGACGCAGGCGAACAAGGAATTCCACGGCTTGATTATCGCCGCGGCGTCCAATCGCCGTCTCGCGGCGATGCTCGCCGGAACGGTCGAGATGGCATTGGTGTCGCGCACCTTCGGCGCCTATTCGGATATCAGCTTCGCGCACAGCATCGACCATCATCGCGCGCTGCTCGCCGCCTTCCAGGCCAAAGACGGGATATGGGCGGCGGCGGTGATGACCAGCCATATCCGCGCAGCCTACCATGTGTTCATTGCCTCACTGGGCGATGCCGACGCCGATGGTCAGCGCATAATATCGCCGCCATTGGGCGACAGCGTGGCGCCAGCATAAAAACCGCCATGCGGCCGGCGAGCAACAGCGCGGCGGCGGCAATTTGTACGACTGGCTGATGGACGGCGCAAAGGTCGCCCATGTCGAGTTGATCGCTGCGCTGACCGCGTCGCAATCCGTCGCAGACCCCACCGCGACCGCAGGGCCGACGTGCTGATCCACCATACCACTACCGGAGTCGCCGACCCATGGGTCCCACGGCAGCCGGGAACCACGGTCGCGGCGGCGAGCTACGCGAGTTGTCCGCCGATGGGATGACTCGGTCCGCCGGCCAGAGAATTTTCGTACAAAGTTCCTATCGCTACACCATTATGATGATGCGCAAGCGCCCTCCCCTCGGCCCATGGCAGGAGGAGTTGGATCAGCGGCTGCAGGCGAACGAGGCCAAGCCCAGTCGTGAACGTCTAATAGGCTGCGGAAATTCACCGCTGCTTGGCGATGAATGGCATGTCGTCGCCGTTGTGGAAGCGGATTTCACCGGCAAGGGTGCCATCTTCTGGGAGGTCGGCGTCACCGTCGCCGGAGACCTCGGTGCCTTCGTCGCTGCCATGGAAGGTGAAATGCGCTCCCGTTTTGCTGTACCAGCAATCGAGACCGATCTGGACGACGCCGAATTCGATGTGGCCATCGTCATGGTCGAGTTGGATGTGACCGGGTCCGAGCATATCGACGTAGTCGGTATCCCAGCCCTCGATCTCGACGATGCGCCAGCGTCCCAGCACCTCGGATGCAGGTCGCTGCGTCATGCGGTGTTTGCCAGCAGCTTGGGCAGACGCACCAGATTGCACGCGGCAGCCGTCAGCGTGACCATCCAGCCGACCCGGGCCAGGCCGCGATGGCGGGTCTTGCGAAGTCCGGCGGCGGCCTTGATCCAGCCGAACGGCTCCTCGATGCGCTTGCGCAGGATTTGGCTGATCGCGTAGCCCGGATGGCGTGTTGTGCGGCCGTCGATGGCGGACCGGCGCCCAGATGTGTGCTGGGCGACGTGCGGGGTGACACCAATCGCGCGCAGCCGGGCGATGTGCTCGGCGGCATCGTAGGCCTTGTCCGCGCCCAACGTGACCGGGCGTCCACGGGCAGTCGCCTGGATCATCGCCTCGGCTGCCTCGCGTTCGGCGCGGCCGGTTGTATGGGTGATGCGGACGTCGACGATCAGCCCGTGGCGGTTCTCCATCAGCAGGTGCCCCATGAAACAGAGCCGCGATGACTGCCCATTGGACTTGCGGTAGGGTAGCGCAACCCCCGCCGATCCGCCGCCGCACGATGCTCCGCAGTCCACGCCATGACACACTCCGCGAATCGCCCACGCAGAGCAGCGAATCACATCAGACTCCCACGACTCAACTTCTTTCCGGAGCGGCTCTAAGGCTGGACGATGGCGGGCTGCGGTCCCTACCGGAGATTTATCATCGACACACATCCTGAAGCCCGACAACGACAAAGTGCTCTTCGGCAGCGTGCAGAATGAGGCGCTGTGCATGGTCCTGGCACGGCGCGTGGGCCTTCGCGTCGCAGAGGTGATCACCGGTCGGGCCGGTGCACGCAGCTACCTCCTGGTCACCCGCTTCGATCGCATCCGGCACAGCACCGCATGGGCGCGGCTTCACCAGGAAGATTTCTGCCAGGCGCTCGGCAAACCCCCGGCGGCAAAATATCAGCGGAACCAGACCGGCATCCCCGGCCCGTCGATCCGGGACATGTTTGATATCGTGCGGCGCCACGCGCCAGGTCCGTCCATCTTACGGCTGCTTGATGCTGTGATCCTCAATGTCCTGCTCTGCAACACGGATGCCCATGCCAAGAATTATTCGCTGCTCCTGCAAGGCCGTACGCGTGTGGAACTCGCACCACTCTTCGATCTGATGTGCGCTGACATGTGGGACAGCGTCACGCGGAACATGGCGCAGGAGATCGGCGGAACGAATCGTGGCGATCAGCTGACCGCAAAGTATTGGAGACGACTCGCCGAAGACGCACAAACCAACCCGACGGCGACGCTTCGTCGCGTCAGGCAATGGCCGGACCGGGTCGAAAGGGAGATTGATGCCGCCGTCACGGAGGTCCGCGCAATGCCGGCCGGCGACCACAGCATGCTGATGGCCTTCGCCGAAGCCATCCGCGCCCGATGCCGACGTGTCCGTACCAATCTGGAAGCCAACGCGGAGACGTAGCCGTCCGGTCGCTTGCGCGGCGCAACGCAAGAATCCACCGTACGGGCGCGTGTCGGGAAGTCTCGAGGCGCGGGTCGCCTTGTCTCCCGTGTACGATTGCCGCCGCACCGGGGATCACTGCACAGGCGACGAATGAACCTTCGTGTCGGCCCGCGCCAGCAGCCTTGCAACGGTCGTGTGCGTCCAGTTCGCGCCACCGCGTGGCGCGGGGGTTCCCTGATCGGTAAGGGCTCGTGCCAGGCCAATATTCGTTGTGACTCCGGCCGCCCGTGGCGCCTCAACTTCCAGGAGGAGCCGATATGCGGTTCGGTCGGCCGTCGCCGCGCGCTCCAGAGTCGCGGCACCAGCGCAGGGCGGCTTCCCTGATCGCCAGCTCCTGTCACCGCCCAGAACGCGCCTGCGCGCCTTCGCGGCCGCCAAGGCGAGCTTCGCGCGCTCGCTGATGAGCTCCCGTTCCTTCTGCGCCATGGCGGCGTAGATGCGCATCATCAGATCGTCGGCGCCTGGCATGTCAGCGGTGCGAATGGAGTATCCGTCCTCCAGAAGCTGCGACAAGGTGTGCGCCCTGCGGGTAATGCGGTCCAACCGCGCAGCCACCAGCACCGCACCGATCTGCCGACATCGTAGCAGCGCCGCCTGGAAGCCTGCACGATGGTCGTCCTTGCCACTGGCGATGTCGGAGTGCTGCGCCACCAGCGTCCAACCCTGGGCGGTCACGAAGGCCCGCACGGTCGCCTGCTGAACTTCCAGGTCGAGGCCGCTATGGCCCTGTTCGGTGGTGGAGACCCGGTAGAGGGCGACGGCTAAGCACCCCAACGTGCTTAAGTGGCTGGCGCGACATCCCCGATTCACCTTCCATTTCACGCCGACCTCCGCCTCGTGGATCAATACAGTCGAGGGCTTCTTCGCCAGACTGACCAAGCGCCGGCTGAGGCGCGGCGTGTTCCATTCTCTCGTCGCCCTGCAGGCTGCCATCAACCGCTTCCTCTTCGAGGCCAACGAAAACCCCAACCCTTCCAGTGGACAAAGGACCCCGACAAAATCATCGCCGCAGTCAGGCGTGGGCACCAAGCGTTAGATTCGATCCACTAGATTGCCCATCGAGGCAGGGCCCAGACTCGCGCCTGCCGAGGGCACGTTGCTTTGACAGAGCCCCATCAGCTTCACCATAGTGGGGATCGCCGATAAACTTAGGGGGGATCGATGACGAGAACTTCCTTGCGTTCGAAGATGGCCATCATTTCCCTGACGGCGGCCATGGCGCTGGCGCTACCAGCGCGGGCGGATCAGAAGCTGTTTGTGGTTGATCTAGCGAGCGATCCCGCCTCGCTCGACCCGCAGGTGCAATGGGACCCGGACAGCTATGCCGTCTACCGTAATATCTTCGACAACCTGGTGACGCGCGACGCGAGCGGGAAGATCGTGGGCCAGGTCGCCTCGGCCTGGCATTACAAGTCGCCCACCGAAATCGTCTTCACCATCCGCAGCGGCATCCATTTCCAGGACGGCAGCGCGCTCACGCCGGAGGATGTGGTCTATTCCGTCAAGCGCATCACCAACCCCGCCTTCAAGAGCCCTCAGCTCAGCCAGTTCGACCAGATCACCGGCGCCGAGGTCTCCGGCCCCAACGAAGTGACGCTGAGCACCAAGACGCCGTACCCCGTCCTTCTCGCCCAGCTGGTCAAGCTTTCCATCGTCCCCAAGGCCTATGTCGAGAAACTCGGCGATACGGCGTTCAACCAGGCGCCAATGGGAAGCGGACCATATCGTCTTGTCTCCCGCACGCGCGGGGTGAAGATGGTGCTTGCAGCAAACGAGGGCTATTGGCGCGGCAAGCCGCCCTTCCCCGCGGTCGAAATGCACCCAGTGCCGCAGGAGTCGACGCGCATCGCCGATGTACGGACCGGCAAGGCGGACATCACACGTATCCTCTCCACCGACGACGCCGACGCATTACACACCGACAGCCAGGTGAAAGTGCTGTGGACGCCGACCGAGCGGGTGACGATGTTGACGCTCAACGCGCTTACCGGGCCCATGCAGGATGTGCGCGTGCGTGAAGCCGCGGCAATGGCGATCGACAGGAAGACGCTGGTCGAGGCGCTACTACGCGGCTACGCCAAGCCGGTGAACGAACCGCTCACGCCGGCGAGCGTCGGGTTCGATCCCAACATTGCCGATTACGGCTACAATCCGGATCGGGCCCGCGCGCTGCTGAAGGAAGCCGGAGTCACGCCGCAGACGAAGTTTGAATTCCTCACCTCGCCGGTGTTCGACCAGCGCGTGGTGCAGGCGCTGCAGCAGATGCTGGGCGATGTCGGGATCAACGCAAAGATCGTGACCGTCGACATCGCGACCTACCTGAAGCTGCGCCAGGCATCGCCGCAGGAGGCGGGGGATGTGTCCTATTTCCGCTGGTCCTGCGGGTGCCAGGACGCCGATGGCACGCTGTTCCCGCTCTTCCACAGCTCCAGCCAGTGGGCGAAGTACAAGAACGCAGATGTGGATGCGGCGCTGAGCGCTGCGCGGGCGACGCTGGAACCGCAGCAACGGCTCGCGGAGTACGCCAAGGCGCTGGAGCTGATCCACAAGGATGTGGCGGTGGTGCCGTTGTTCCAGGACGTGGTGATGTTCGCCGCGCGCAAGCAGGTGCAGTTCCAGCCGACGGCGGACGAGAGCTTCTTCCTGTTCCCGATGCGTTGGAAGCCGTAGCCGCACCGAGGTCAGGCCGGGCTTTCCTCAGCGCGGTGGCAGGCGACCATCGTCTCGCCGAGGGGGCGCCAGATCGGCACCTCCTCGCGGCAGCGGGCGACGGCCATCGGGCAGCGGGTGTGGAACACACAGCCAGGTGGCGGCGCGGCAGGGCTCGGGATTTCGCCTTGCAACGGCACGCGGGGTTTCGCTCGCTGCAGTTCCGGGTCCGGCTCAGGCGCCGCGGCGAGGAGGGCACGAGTATAGGGGTGGCGCGGCGTCGCGTAGAGGGCGTCACGCGGCGCAAGTTCCACCAGGTGGCCGAGATACATCACTGCCACCCGGTCGCAGACATGCCGCACCACGGCGAGATCGTGCGAGACGAACAGGCAGGCCATGGCGTGGCTCTGTTGCAGTTCCACGAACAGGTTCAGGATTTGCGCACGCACCGACACGTCGAGCGCCGAGACCGGCTCGTCGCAGACAAGCAGGGTCGGGCGCAGGGCGAGCGCGCGGGCGATGACGATGCGCTGACGCTGGCCGCCGGAAAATTGGTGCGGGTAGCGCGAAGCATGTTCTGGCCGCAGCCCGACCTCGCTGAGTAGGGCAGCGACGCGGGCTTCCAGCGCACGCCCGCGCGCAAGGCCGCGCACCAGGAGTGGCTCGCCGATCGCCGCACCCACGGTCATGCGGGGGTTGAGTGAGGTCGCGAGGTCCTGGAACACCATCTGCGCCTTGGCGCGGATGGCGCGCAGCGTATGTGTGGTCGCGCCAGCGATGGGCGTACCCGCAACGCGCACCTCCCCGCGCGTGGGCCGCACCAGGCCGACGACGGCGTTCGCAACGGTGGACTTGCCGCAGCCGCTCTCGCCCACCAGGCCGAGCGTCTCGCGCTCTGCCACGCTGAAGGAGACGCCGTCCACTGCGCGCACGGGTGGGCCGTGGCGGGCGGGGAAGTGCACCACGAGACTCTCGACAGCAAGAGCGGGGACGGAGAGCTCGGAGGTCATGCCAGGCGCTCCGTGTGCCAACAGGCGACGGAATGGCCTTCCTCGGTCTCGCGCAGCGGCGGTGGCTCGGCGGCACAATGGGCGTCGGCGAAGGGGCAGCGGCCGGCGAAGCGGCAGCCGGGCCCGTATTCCGCCGGTTGCGGCACGCTGCCTTCGATCACCGCGAGGCGGGATTTCGGCACGTCGGCAAGGCGCGGGATCGCGGCCAGCAGCAGCGCGGTGTAGGGGTGGCGTGGCCGGGCAAACACCGCTGTGGTCGACCCGATTTCGGCGATGCGGCCGGCATACATCACGGCGACGCGCTCCGCGATATCGGCGACCACGCCCATGTCGTGGGTGATGAGCACGATAGCGGTGCCGCGCTCGGCGGCGAGGCGCCGCAGCAGGTCCAGGATCTGCGCCTGGATGGTCACGTCCAGCGCCGTTGTGGGCTCGTCGGCGACCAGCACCGCGGGGCGGCCGATGAGCGCCGAGGCGATCATCACGCGCTGGCACATGCCGCCCGAAAGCTCAAAAGGGTATTGGTCGATGCGCCGGAGTGGGTCCGCAATCCCAACCTCGGTCAACATGCGATGCACCGCCTCGCGTGCCTCGCCGCCCGCGAGACCGCTGGCCTCGCTCACCTGGGCGCCCACGGGGGAGAGCGGATCGAGCGCGGCCTGGGGCTCCTGGAATATCATGGAGATGCGACGGCCACGCAGCTGGCGCATTCGGCGTTCCGGCAGCGATGTCACGTCTTCGCCCTCGAGGAGAATGCGCCCGGCGGTCCGGCGCACCGGGCCCGGCAGCAACTGCATCAGCGCCAGCGCGGTGATCGACTTGCCGCAGCCGCTTTCGCCGACGAGCGCCATAACCTCGCCGGGGGCAACGCTGAAGGCGACCCCGTCCACCACGTTCACTCCGCCGATGGCCAGTGTGAGGCCGGAGACCTCCAGGGCCGCAGCCATTGTCGCGCTCATCGCGACTGCGCCCGCGGGTCGACACGATCGCGCAGCCAATCCCCGAGGAGATTGACACCGAGCACGACGCCGAACAGGCAGAGGCCCGGGAAAAGGGTCATCCACCAGGCCCGCGAGACGTAGTTTTGGCCTTCGCTCATGATCGAGCCCCAGGAGGGATAGGGCGGCTGGACGCCGAGGCCGAGGAAGGAGAGCCCGGCTTCGAACAGGATCATCAGGCCGAACTCCGTGGTGGCCACGACCATCAGCGGCCCGGCGATGTTGGGCAGGACGTGGCGCAGCAGGATGCGCGGCGCGCGGGCGCCGGCCATTTCGGCGGCCCGGATATAGGGCAGCGTCGCGACCTGGAGCGTTTGCGCAAAGGCGACGCGGGTGTAGCGCGGCCAGCGCGTGAGGCCGAGCACGAGAATGAGGTTGGTGAAGCTCGGTCCGAGCACGGCCACAGTCAGCACCGCGAGCAGGATGGCAGGGATGGAGAGCACGATATCGACGATGCGCATGATGACGATCGCGCTCCAGCCGCGGAACCACCCGGCGATCAGCCCGAACACCGTGCCCGAGAGCAGCGAGACCGAGACCGACAGCGTGCCGACGATAAGCGAGGCGCGGGCCCCTTCGAGGATGCGGGAGAACACGTCCCGCCCGAGATCGTCGGTACCCAGCAGGAACAATCCGGCCGATGGACTCGTTGTCAGCGGCGGGCGCAGCCGCAGCAGCAGTATCTGACGCAGCGGGTCATGCGGCGCGATCCACGGCGCCAGCGCCGCCGAGAGCACGTAGACCGCGAGCAGAACGAGGATCGTCGTGATCCCGGGGGTGAGGCGCAGGTTCAAGTGCCGGTCCGGATGCGGGGGTCGATGACAGCATAGACAAGGTCGGCCAGGAGGTTCATCGCGATGAACACCACGGAGACGAACAGCACCACCGCCTGCACCACCAGAAAGTCGCGTGCCGCGATGGCCTGGATCGCGAGCTGGCCGATGCCGGGCCAGGCGAACACGGTCTCCACGATCACGGCGCCGGCGAGCAGGTTGCCGATTTCGAGTGCGGCGACGGTAACGACGGGGATGGCGGCGTTGCGGGCGACGTGGCGAGCGACGACGGTGGCGAGCGACAGGCCACGTGCGCGCGAAGCCGCCACGTAGTCGCGCGAGAGCTCGTCCAACACCGCGATGCGGGTCATGCGCGCAAAGCCCGCCATGCTGAGCGCGCCGAGCGCAACCGAGGGCATGATCAGCGACGAGATGCCCTCGACGCCCGAGGTTGGCAGCCAGCCGAGGATAACGCCGAAGAACAGGATCATCAGGATGCCGGACCAGAAGGTGGGCATGCTCTGGCCGGCCAGGACGATGACGGCCAGCGCGCGCTCCAGCAGCGAGCCGCGCCGGACCGCCATGGCCACCCCCGCGGGGATGCCGAAACCGAGCGCAACCAGCAGCGCGCCGCCCGCGAGCTCCAGCGTGTAGGGAATGCGCGCGCCGAGGATGCCGGCCACCGGCATGCGCTGGACCAGCGATTCACCGAGATCGCCCCGCAGGAGCTGCTGCAAGTAGGTGGCGTACTGCACGAGCAGCGGCTGGTCGAAGCCGAGCTGGTGGCGCAGCTCGGCGATCTGCTGCGCGGTCGCATCTTGCGGCACCAGCAGCAGGGTCGGGTCGCCGGACAGCCGCATCAGGAAGAAGACGAGCGTCAGCACGCCGAAGGTGGTGACGATCGCCTGCAGCAGGCGGCTGGCGATGTGGCGCGACAAGCGCGCGGCCTCCCGCCGCTACCAACGCCCCCTATTTCCAGCTCATGTCCATGATGAAGAAGGCCTCGTTGGGCGTGGGCGTCCATTGCAACTGCTGGCGTGCAGCGTAGAGCGCGTCTGCCTGGTACAGACCGATGCCGGGCACGTCGCGATGCAGGATCTCGAAGGCCGTCTTGTAGTCGGCGAGACGCAGCTTTTCATCCAGCGTCTGGCGCGCGGCATCCACCGCCTTGTCGAATTCGGGGTTGGCGTATTTCGACCAGATGCTGCCGGAGTGGAACAGCGGCCAGATCGTGCCGTCCGCATCCTGGCAGGCGCAGGACCACAGGCCGAAGCCGAGGCTGCCGGCGTTCTCAGGCGTGCCCTGGCGGTCCCGCAGATAGGTCGGCTGGTCAACCTGATGGATCTCCACCTTGAGGCCGACCTGGTTCAGCATCTGCTGGATCGCCTGGATCATGTTCTGCGGATAGGCGGGCGAGGTGAGGAAGGGCAGCACTGCGCCCTCGGCACCCGCCTCCTTGATCAGCGCCTTGGCCTTCTTCGGGTCGTAGGACCAACCCGGCACATCCGGCGTATAGCCGAAGCTCGCTGGCGTGAGCATGATGTTGACAGGCTTGCCGTAGCCGCCGAGCAGGGCGGAGATGAGGCCGTCGCGATCGATCGCCATGGCGATGGCCTGGCGCACGCGCACATCCTTCCCCGGCCCCCATTGGGCGTTGATGAACAGGTAGCCTGTCCGCTCGGTCGGCGTGGCGAGCACCTTCACCGTGTGGTCGGATTTGAGCGCCTCCGCGTCATCCGGCGTGATCTGCTGGACGATGTCGGCGATGCCGCTGCGCAGGTCGGCGACGCGGGTCGCGACCTGCGGTACGACGCGGAAGACAACTCTCGCGAAGGGCGGCTTGCCGCCCCAATATCCGTCGTTGGCAACGAGTATGGACTGCACGCCATGCTGCCAGTTCTCCAGCTTGTACGGTCCGCTCCCCATTGGCGCCTGGTTGAACGCCGTATCGCCGAGTTTCTCGACATAGGCCTTGGGGACGATGGAAAGCTTGACCAGCTGGGCGAGAAGGACGGGGTACGGCGTCTTGGTGCTCAGCGTCACTTCGTTGGGGCCGGAGACCTCGGCGCCGGTGATCTGGTCGAACTGGCTGAGCTGAGGGCTCTTGAAGGCGGGGTTGGTGATGCGCCTGACGGAATAGACCACATCCTCCGGCGTGAGCGCGCTGCCGTCCTGGAAATGGATGTCGCTGCGGATGGTGAAGACGATCTCGGTGGGCGACTTGTAATGCCAGGCCGAGGCGACCTGGCCCACGATCTTCCCGCTCGCGTCGCGCGTCACCAGGTTGTCGAAGATATTGCGGTAGACGGCATAGCTGAAGCTGTCCCACTGCACCTGCGGATCCATGGTGGCCACGTCTCCGGGGAGGTCGACCGTAAGGGTCGTCTTCGGCGTGGCCTGGGACCACGCGGGGTCCGCAAAACAGATGCCCGCCATCGTCGCCGCCAGCACCGCCATCCGCATCCCGCGCATATCGCCCCTCCGCCGGCTGTGAAACCTCGAAACTGTGATCGCGCTTCAGCGCACTGTCAAAGCACCTGCGCTCGCAGCAAGCTTCGCCCGGTACCCTTCCCCGGTGGGCAATCCGTTCAAGCGGCTCGATGGCACTGAACCGCTCCGGGTTTGTCGGAGGCTCCAACTCCTGGGAAGGTGGAGCGATGACGAGCAAGACGACGAACAGGATTTCTCCCGAGGTGCCTGATCGCGCGGTTCGAATGGTATTGGATCACGGGCGCGAGCACCCGTCGCGTTGGGCGGCGATCGTCTCGATCGCGGCCAAGGCCGGCTGGGCGGGGCAGATGCTCAACGAATGGCTCAAGAAGGCGGAGCGCGATACCGAGCTGCGCCGCTTCCACTTGGCGACGGTCTTCTGGTTGATCCCGTAGCGCTTGGCCAGGGCCCTCAGGCTCTCTTGACCATGCTGTATCCCTCGACGGACTGCCTCTGTCGTCGTGGCGCTTCCGTGCAGAACCTGACCCATGGTGCCTCCTTCCACTCCCGCGAAAAGACTGCCCATCAAACCCTGGGATCAAACACCTGGTATTAGCTGCGTGCCTGGCCTGCCGTGCCGACGAGGGCGAACGGTCCCCACAGGGCGGGATGCGCGCCCTCGGGGATATGCAGCAGGTTGAGTTGCGCCTGCCGCAGAGCCTCCGCGCCGCCTTCGCCGTGCTCCATGTTGCGCAGCATCAGCGCGCCGATCCGGGCTGCGGCGATGTCGTTGATGTACCAATGGGTCAGCATCAGCCCGCGCGCACCGGCGAAGAAAAAAGCGCGCGCCAGTGTGGACAGGCTTTCTCCCGCGGCCGCGCCACCGCCGGAATTGCAAGCCGAAAGCACCACCAGATTGGCGTCCAGGTTCAGGTTCAACACCGTGCCGGCGCCGATCAGCGCCTGCGACGCATCGGGGCCGTCAGGCGCGGTCGAGGCGATGACCACTGGCTCGGTCAGGCAGGCGAGGTCGGACGGCAGCACGCCATGGGTGGCGAAATGCAGCACGCGATACTGCCGCAGGTCGGTCTGCAGCAGCCTCGCGGCGGTGAAGGCCTGGCCGATCACCGGCGGCGCCGCGCCGGCGCCCTCGATCTCGCTGGCCAGCCGCAATTCCAGCGCCGCCCCCGGCAAGGCCGGCAAGGTCGCAAGCAGGCGGCCGCAATTGGGCGCCGCCGGAAAGCTGCGCGCGGCGTAGACGGCGGACATCGGGCGCGGCGCGCCGAACCCAGCCCAGGGCAGGCTGGCCGCCGAGGCGCCGGCGCCGCGCAGCGCCACCAGGCTGGCGGCGGCCGGTAGGTGGGTCAGCGGGAAGCGCTCGATCAGGTAGTGGTTGCCGGCCTGGCCGAGCGGCGCCGGCGGGCTTTCGGTCACCAGGATGCCGTAGGGAATTTCGAGCAGCGTATCGGTCGGCACCACCAGCAGTGCCTTTGCCCCATCCAGGGCCGTCTGCACACCACCGAACAGCGCCTGGTAGAGCTGCCACGCGGCGCCGGCCGCGTATGGCTTGGCGCTGGTGCCGGCATCGACGCTCGCGCGCACCTCGCGGACCAGACGCTCGATGTCTCCGGTGTCGGCGCCCACCGGGGCAGCAGTGATGCGGCCGTCGCGCAGCAGGAAGCTCCAGCCACGCCGGTCGTGCGGCAAGGTGGTCAATTGCAGGGCTTCGCCTGGGCCGAGTGCCGCCAGCACCTGCTCCGCCGATACCACCGATTGCACCAACTGGGCAAAGCCGGGCGCGGCGGCCTGCACCGCGCGGTCGGCGTCGGCAGACGACGCCTCGGCGGCAGCGATGCGCGAATCCAGCGCAGTGAGGTCGGCCGGCGGGCGGTCCGCGGCGGTGGCGTCGTCGCGCTCCCGATACAGTACCGCAAGTTCGCGCAACGCGGCGTCCCGTTCGCGGATCGCGGTGCCAACCTTCGGGTCGCGCGCCCCCGCCGCAAGCCGGGCGGCGGCCTGGGCGATCTGGGTGGTGGTCACCGTGCCCTGGGCGAGTTGCGCCGCCTGGAACGCCTCGGCGAGACTGGTCTGGTCTGCACTGCGCGCGAACGCGTCCACGCAGGGCGCGATCAGCTCGGCGCTGGTGCCCTCGCGCAGAACACGCAAGGTTGCCACCGCATCGCGGCATAGCGATGGGATAGCGGATGCCCCGGCCGGCAACGCCCCGGCGCGCAGCAGCAGCGTCTCGGCGTACGGCCGCGAGCTCGGCACCCGGCGGGCGAACCGCACCGCGGAGGCAGCGAAACGGTCGTCGGCGGTGCCGCGGGCGCCGGCGCTTGCGGCCACCGCGCCCAGGCTGCGGTCGATCCGTGCGACGATCAGATCGGCGCCGACGATGCCCGGAACCGCGGCGGCCAACCGGGCCGCCTGGGCGCCCTTAGCCTCCGCATCGGCGATCCGGCCGGCCTGGCGCAACACGTCCGCGGCGTTGCGCCGGGCTTCGATCACGACGACGGCGGCGCGCTGCGCCAACGGGTCCGGCAGCACGTCGCGGGTGACCAGCAGCGGCGCCATGGCGGTGCCGCGATCGGCCGGAAGGGGTGCGCCGCCGCGTAATTCAGGTGGCAAAAACGGCGAATAAAGGGCCTCCGCGCGGGCAAAACCGGCCAAACTCGGCTCGGTTTTCTTCTGATTCGCCTGGTCCAGCGCCTCGTAATAGGTCACCGACGCGACGGCCAGGGGGTCCGCGGCGCGGGGGGCCAGCCGGTCGGCGCGCCGGAACAGTTGCGCCGCTTCGGGGTAGCGGCCCTGGTTGGAGAGCTGCAGCGCCAGCAGCGCCAGCGGCAGGAAGCTGTCGGGCCGATCGGCGCCCAGCACCTTTTCCTGCAACGCGAGGGCGGCACGGTAGGCGGTTTCGGCGGCGGCGAAGCGTTCGGCCTGGTTGGCGTCCCGCCCGGTGCTCATCAGCGTGTCGTAGCGGCCGATGTCGCCGGTGGCGAAGGCTTCGCTGGCGAGGCGGCTGGCCAGGGCGTCCAGCGTCGCCGGGGTGCGCGGCGCGGCCTCGGCGGTGATGCGGCCGGCGGCGATGCCGATGGCGCGCTCGGCGGCCGGCAGCGCCGGCACCACGCCGTCGGCCTGCCAGCCCTGGCCGGCTATGGTCGCGGTGAGCAGGAAGGCGGGCCAGCCGCCGTTGGACATCCGGCAGTCCGCCAGCGTGGCCGGCACGTCGCCGAGGATCTGCAGCGGGCGCGGTGCGGCGCAGGTCAGCCGGCCGCTGAAGCCGGCCAGCGCGTCGGCGGCGCTGGCGGTGGTGCCGCGGATGCGGGCGCTGGGCGCCCGCCACTCGCCGCACCACACGTCGCCGCCGCCGCCGCCCGCCACGAAGCGGCAGGTCTCGCCGGCCGCGGTGGTGCCGACCACGCTGCCACCGCCGCCCGAGGCGATGGCGACATAGGCATCAGGCGGCGGCGGCGTGCAGCCGGCGAGGATGGCGAGCAGGGCGGGCAGGGCGAGGGCGCGCATCAGAAATCCTCCGCGCGGATGTTCGGGGGGGCCAGGTCGAGGTCTTCCTGCGGGTCGCGGATGGGTTGCGCGCGCAAATAGACATCGGTCGGCGTGGGCAGCAGCAGCCAGGTGTCGGTCAACAGCTCGTTGAAGCGGCGCGGGTCCATGTTGTCCAGCATCGGGCCGGGTGCGGTGGCGACGGTCAGCGGGGCGACCTGCAGCGGGTGGCACACCGCGACGGCGATCGGGCAGTCGTTCAGGGTGAAATCCGCCGGGTTGGGCGGCGGCGGCGGCAGCGGCACGCCGTTGGTATCGGCCCGCCGGCCCAGGGCCGCCGCCGGTCCGCCGGCGACGCCGGCCAGCACGCCGAACAGCCGGGCGGTGCTTCCGCCGGCGACCAGCAGGCCGGCGCTGTTCAGTGTGCCGGCGGCGGTACCGGCGGCGCCCAGGAACAGGTTGACCTGCATGGTGGCGGCGTCCAGCCCGCCGAACAGCATGCTGGGCGCGGTGATGTTGAGCGCGGCGCCGGTGGCCCGGCCGGCAAGGCTGGCGGAGGTGGCGGCCACCAGGATATCGCGGCCGGAGGCGATCAGCCCGGTGGTGGCGACGGTCTGGCCGGTGAGCGTCAGCGGCCCGGCATCGGCGATGGCCGAGAAGCCGTTGACCGCCAGCAGGGTGGCGGCACCCAGGCTCAGCGTGTTGCCGCGGACCGTGCCGTCCACCACGATGTCGGCGTCGCCGGTGATGGCGGCGTCGCCCAGCGCGCGCACCTCAGTGCCGGCCGGCACGGTGAGCGCTGCCGTATCGTGGAAGGTGAGGTTGCCCGGGGTGAAGCTGGCGCCCAGCCGGTCCACCGCGTTCGGCCCGCCCAGCACGATGTCGCCCTCGGCGGCGCGCAGCGTCAGCAGGTCGGCCTGGATGAGCCCGGTGGCCCCCTCGGTCATCGCGGTGGCGGCGATGTCGACCGGCGCGCCGGCGGCCAGCAGCGCGCCGTCCAGCTGCAGCGCGCCGGCGAGCGCCAGGGTGATGCCGCCGGCGGCGCGGATCGCGCTTTCGATGCCGATGGTGAGCAGCGGTGCCGCGTCGGCGAAGCGGAACTGGCCGGGGGTGGCGGCGTCCTTGATGGCGTCCACCTCATTCGCGCCGGACAGCACGATGTCGCCGCCGGTGGTGCGGGCGGTCAGCGCCGGGGTGACGATGGCGCCGGCCCCGGTCTCGGCGATGCCGGTGGCGGCGGTGAGCAGCACGTCGGCGGCGATCAGCTGGCCGGCCAGGGTGAGCGAGCCGGCGGTGGCCATGCTCAGCGCCGCGCCGGCTTGCACCGTGGCGCCGGCCGCGGCCGTGAGCCCGGCATCGTCGTTGAAGATGAAGTTGCCGGCGGCATTCGACGCCCCAAGCTGGTCGACCGTGTTGGCGCCGGCCAGCAGGACGTTGCCGCCGGCGCTGGCGACCGTGAGCAGCGGCGTGGCGATGGCGCCGGCCCCGGCCTCGGTGACATCGACCACCGCGATCAGCCCCACGCTGGCCGCGGCGAGCTGGCCGGCCAGCGTGAGCGAGCCCGCCGTGCTCAGGCTCAGCGCGCCGCCGGCCTGCACGGTGGCGCCGGCCGGCACGGTGAGGGCGAGGCTGTCGTTGAAGGCGAGGTTGCCGGCGGCACTGGAGCCGCCGAGCTGCTCGACCGCGTTGGCGCCGCCGAGCGCGATGTCGCCGCCGGAGCTGGCCACCGCCAGCACGGGCGCGGCGATCGCCCCCGCCCCGGTCTCGGCGATGCCGCCGGCCGCCGCCAGCACCACGCTGGCGGCGTTGAGCTGGCCGGCCAGGGTGAGCGCGGCGGGGGTGGCCAGGCTCAGCGTGCCGTCCGCCTGCACGGTGGCGCCGGCCGGCACGGTGAAGGCGAGATCGTCGTTGAAGGTGAGATTGCCGGCGGCGCTGGAGGCGTCGAGCTGGCCGACCTGGTTGGCGCCGGCCAGCAGGATGTCGCCGCCGGTCGTGGCGGCAAGGGTGCCGGCGGCGATGCGGCCGGCGCCGGTCTCGGCGATGCCGGTGGTCGCGATCAGCGCCACCGTCTGACCGGGCGCCGACAGCAGGCCCGTCAGGCTCATCGCGCCGGCGACGGTCAGCGCGATGTCGCCGGCCGCCGAGAGGTCGCCGACGGCCCCGATGCTGTTCGCCGGGTCGGCCAGGGTGATCACCCCGCCGGCGATGCCGGTCAGCGTACCGATGGTCAGCGCCGCGCCGCCGGCCTGGGTGATGTCGCCGAGGCTGCGCAGGTCGAGCGTCCCGGCGAAGGCCAGCGGGGCGACGACCTGCACGGTGCTGGCGGTGGTCCCGCCGGGCGTGGGGGCGATGCCGGTGGTGGCGCCGAGGCGCAGGGTCTGCGCGGTGATGCGGGTCAGCACGTCCTGGTTGACGCTGAGCGCGCCGGCCACGGTGCTGCCGGCCGCCCCGCCGGCCAGCAGGTTCTCGGGGGTGGCCGGGGCGATCTCCACCAGTCCGCCGGTGACGCTGTTGGCGGGATTGCCGAACACGATGCCGCCGGCCTGCAGCGAGACGCGGCCGGCACCGGCGTTAAGGGTCGCCGGCACCGGCACGCAGACGGTGGCGATGGTGTCGCAGAACTGGCCGAGGCCGATCGCCGCGGTGGTGCGCAGCAGGATGTTGGCCGCCGCCACCTGGCCGGCGACGACGAGGGCGGTGCCGTCGTTGTCGAGGGCGAAATCGCCGGCGGCGCTGACATCCAGCAGCGCCCCGGTGATGGCGTTCGGGCTGCCGGCCCCGGCCCCGTTGAGCAGCGCCGCCCCGCCGGATTGCAGCGTGAGCTGGCTGGCCAGGATCTGGCCGCCGCCCTGCACGATGCCGCCGGTGCCGGCGCCGATCGACAGCCGGCCGAAGCCGGTGGCGATGCCGCCGGCAAGCTGCACGCCGCCGGGGAGGGTCGCGTCGAAGCCGGAATCGGGCGCCGCCGCCAGGATGGAGATGCCGCCCAGCGTGCTGCTGCCGAAGGTGGTGACGGTGCCGGTGGCGGAGACCGCGACATCGCCGGAGGCCCGCAGCAGCAGCGTGGTGTCCACCGCGGAGACCAGGCCGTCGACGGTGAGGTTGCCGCCGGCCACCGTGATGGCGAGCCCGCCGCCGCTCTGCACCGGGCCGGCGACCGCGAGGCCGACCACGTTGCGGAAGGTGATGGCGGTGCCGGCGAGGGCGCCGAGGCTGGCCACCTGGTTGTCGCCGGCCAGGGTAAGGCCGCCGGTGTTCACCGCGGTGGCGTCCAGCCGGGCGGCGAACAGGCGCGAGCCGGATTGCTGGGTGAGGCCGCTGTCGATCGCGCGCAGGCCGAGCGTGCCGCCGGCGGCGATGTCGCCGATCAGTGCGAGGTCGCCACCCAGGCCGATGGTGCCGCCGGAGCCGATGTTGTAGGCGGCCAGGCTGAAATTGCCGGCAACGCTGGAGGGGCCAAGCGCCAGCAGCTGGTTGCTGCCGTCGAACACCGGCTGCACGCTGGCGAGGCTGGCGTCGCCGCCGCTCCGCACGGTGAGCGTGCTGCCCTGCAGGTAGCCGGTGCCCTGGGTGATGCCGCCGGCGCCGGCGGCGAGCTGGATGGTCTCGATGCCGCCGTCCGAGAAGCTGAGCAGCAGGCCGTTCATCGTGATGCCGCCGGGATTCGCCAGGGCGACCGTGCCGGCGGTGAAATCGAACGCGGCGGCCAGCGAGATGCCGGCGGCATCGACCTGCCCGGCGGCGGCCAGGGTGATGCCGCCGCTGGCGCGCAGCTGCGCCGCGCCGGCCGAGCTGACCAGCCCGGTGAGCGAGAGGTCGCCGCCGCGCACGTCAATCGACACCGCGCCGCTGCCGCTCACCGTGCCACTGACCAGCAGCGACTGGGTGTTGTTGAACAGCACGGTGTTGAGGGCGCGCAGGTCGATGATCTGGCCCACCAGGTTGGCGCCGCCGAGGGTGATGTCGTCGAAGAGGAGCCGCCCCTGGGTCAGCGTGCCCGCGGTGATGCGGCCGGCGCCGGCCTCGGTGACGCTGCTGGGGAAGTCGCTGCCGGCGTGGTCGAGCAGCACGGTGGCGGCGTTGGACACCTGCACCAGCTCGTTCAGCGCGATGATGCGGCCGAACAGGGTGAGGTCGCCGGCGCCGAGCACCACCGGCGCGTTGATGGTCAGCGTGCCGCCGGTCTCCAGCGCCAGGCCGCCCAGCGGCTTGGTGATGGCGGCACCGACGGTGATGCTGTCGGTGGCCTGCAGCACCAGGTTGCCGGTGATCGCGCCGACCTGACCGGCGCCGAGAAACGCGTCGGTAGGGGCGTCGGCGTTGGCCAGGATGAGGTCGGCGAGGTCGCCGCTGGTGACGTTCACCCGCGGGTCGGCGTCGGCGACGATGGTGAGGAACTGCGGGTCGATGATCACTTGGCCGAGCGTGCCGGCGACGGCCGAGACGTCGATGGCGCCGGTGAGCTGCAGCCCGCCGCCCGACGAGACCTCCACGGTGCCGCCATCGCCGCCCTGCGGGCCGCCGCGCGCGGTGACGGTGCCGGCCATCGCGGTGGCCTGCCGCGCGCGCACCACGACCTGGCCGCCCTTGCCGGCCCGGGTCGCATCCGAATGCACGACGGCGCCGGCGGCGATGCCGGTGCGATCGGCGACGGTGGGCCCGTTCACCCCGATGGCGATGCCGCCGCCGCCGGCGCGGCCGGAGGCGTCGATGCGGGCGGTGCCGGCGACCAGCACGCGGTTGGCCGTGGCGGCGATGCGGCCGCCGGTGGTGCCGGGGGCGGTGCCGGTGGCGGCCACGCTGCCCTCGATGATGATGCTGCCGCCGGTGCCGGACAGCAGCACGGTGCCGGTGCGGCCGGTGGCGGGGTCGGTGCCGGCGGCGATGCTGCCGCCCGCCCGCACCAGGTTCTGCACGATGCCGTCGGCGGCGGCGGCGGTGATCAGCACGGTGCCGCCATCGGCGCGCGCGCTGCCGGTGTTGGCGACCAGGGCGGCGCCATTGGCGGGCGGGGTGCGGACGGCGCCGGTGATCTGGAAGGACACCAGGCCGTCGCCGTTGAGGTCGATCACCTGCTGGGTGGCGCCGGCCAGCACCACGGTGCCCATCCGGGCGGCGATGACGCCGTGATTGGCCACCTGTGGCGCCACCAGGGCGGCGAGGCCGGCCTGGCGGGCGGTGATGCTGCCGTTGTTCTCGATGCGGGCGCTCGGTTTGCCCGACCGGTCGAACACCATGGCGCCGCCGCGCATGAAGCCGGCGTTGGCGATGTCGTTGGTGGAGACGATCACCGACTGCGCCTGCACCTGCGAACCGCCGGCGAACACCACCCCGGACTGGTTGATCAGCGCGATGCCGCCGTTGGCGGTGATGCGGCCGGCGATGACGGAGGGGTCGGGCCCGGTCACCCGGTTCAGCGTCATCGAGGTGGTGGCGGGCTGCCGGAACTGCACGCTGTGGTCGCGCCCGACGTCGAAGCTGCGCCAGTCGATCACCGCGCGGTCGGTGGACTGGGTGATGGTGGTGGTGGCCGGGCCCTGGCCGATGGTGGCGGCGCCGCCGACGACCCGGCCGCCCTGCGGGGCGGCGTTCGCGGGCAGCGCCTGGGCGGCGGCGCGGTGCTGGGCGAGCAGCAGCGCGGGGGCGACGAGCATGCTGCCGTGCAGCAGGGCGATCCGCAGATGCGCGCTCCGCAGTCGGGGGCACAGTTTCATGGCCGCAACTCCTTTGCCGCACCGTGGCGCGTGATCAACCCTGGCGGCGGCGCCGGAGGGCTGGCTCATGCGAGCCGTCGAACGTCGGAGCGAGGCGGCCTTGCCCGAGGGACGGCCGCTCGCTCTAGAACCGGGCCAGCGCGCGCCAGAACACGGCGTCGGCCTGCAGCCTGGGCGAGCCGGCGCCGCCGGGCCGGCGGGTGACGCGATGGGCACCTTCCAACTGCAGCTCGAAGCGGTCGTTCACCGGCACGCGGACCCCGATGCCCCAGGATTGCAGCCGGCGGTTGGCATCCACGGCCCGGCTCTCGAAGCTCTGGCCCCAGTCGTAGAACGCGTAGTAGGTCGGCTGGAGTTCCAGTGCCGCGCCGAACAGGGTGGTGCTGTAGGAGGTGGCGAGCTGCAGTTCTACCGAGGCGGCCAGCGCGCTGTCGCCGGTGACCTGGCCGGCGTAGAAGCCGCGGCCGAGACGGCCGCCGCCGAGGTAGAACTTCTCGGCCAGGGGCAGCACGTCGTTGCTCCACTGGCCGGCGAGCGTGGTCTGCAGCGCCAGGGTGGCGCCGGACCAGGGGGAGAACAGGGTCTGCACCCGCGTGGCGTCGAAGGTGATCTTGGTGAAGCCGATATCGGCGCCGGTGCGGGCGTTGCTGGAGGCGCCGAACGCCGAGATGCCCTGCGAGAGGCGCAGGGTGACCTGGTTGGCGCCGGAATGGGTGTCGCCGAGCCACTGGTCGTAGAGCGCGCCCACCGCGCCGATGCGGGCGACGCGCAGGGCGTCGTGGGACAATCGGGTGGTGCTGCCGCCGGGGCCGTCGATGTCGGTGTCGGCCTCGATGAGGTCGAACCCGGCTTCCAGGCTGAGACTGTAGGCGCGGCGGCGGAGCAGCGGGTAGCTGGCGCCGGCGCCGGCGATGGTGGTCTCGCCGAGATAACCGATGCCGCCGAGCACGCCGGAAGGCTGGGCGGCGCCGTGGCCGGCGTAGAGTCGGATGCGCAGGCCGGAGTCGCCGGCGAAGAACTCGGTGGAGGCCTGGCCGAAGATCTGGCTGAACCGGGCAGCGCCGAACAGCGACAATTCGGTGCGTTCGCCGAGCGACGTGAAGCTGTTGAACTGCACGACGCCGAGCGCCTGCTCCGGCCCGTTGAGGCCGGCGGCGCGGTTGTCGGCGGTGACGTAGCCGGAGATCGGCTGGCGGCTGACTTGCGCCACCAGGGTCAGCGCGCCGGGGCCGGTGCCGGAGGGGCGCAGCACCGGGCGGACGGTGACGCCGGGGATATCCTTCGCCAGCAGCAGCCACCGTTCCAGGCTCGCGACATCGAGCGGGCGCACGGCCTTGAGGTGGTTGAGGAAGCGAAGCACCTGCGCCCCGGCGGGTCCAATATCTCCGTCCAGCAGAACCTCCGTCACCTGGCTCTCGCCGACCACGAAATGCAGCACGCCATCGGCACGCAGCACCGCATCGACCGTGGTGAACGTGTAGCCGGCATCGCGATAGAGCCCCAGGAGGCCGGCGCGCGCCGCCTCGACCCGTGCCAGCGAAACCGCCGGGCCGGTGAGATCGCCGACGATGCGTTGCAGGGTGTCAGGCGGGAACGCGGTGGCGCCGTCGATCGCCATGCCGCGGATCGCCATGACGCCGCTGGGTGCGGCTGCGGCGGCTGCACCGCCGCTGGTGTCCAGTCCCGGCCCGACATCGGGTGCGGCGCGCGGCGCGATCTGGGGGATCGGCGTGCCTTGGGGTGGGGGCGGCAACGGCCGGAATGGCGTCTGCGCCATGGCAATGGCATATGGCGGCGCCAGCAACAAGATCAACGATAACAGTGCGATCGCGATGCGGTCGCACCGCCCAGGGTTCTGAACCGGCACGCTATGCTGCCCTCCCAGACCGGTCGGTTGCTCGTCGAGCGCACTCGAGCTGCCGCTAGCCTAAACCGAACCTCAGCGGAGTTGAATTGGTTTAACATCTCTTAATGATGTGAAAATTCACAAAACGGTGATTCGAAATTTCTCAATATGAAATCTATCGGCGATATATGAAATCTATCGGCGATTCATCGATCGATTTATCAGACAGGCCCACGGCCCGCTCTGATCAGATTATAAGATGCGTCTATTGATAGATTGGGAACCTTATCCTTGTCAGTCATCGGAATCCTTGTCAGTCATCGGCGAGCTTGGGCGCCGATCAGCATGCTCAGCCGTGGATCCTGGCTTGCTTGCCGGATATTGACAATCGCGCGGCCTCGCGGGTGAACGAGCGGGAACTCGAGCGCTACGTCGAGTCGAAGCGAGTTTGCCCAAGCGGCGTCGCCACGCTTCAGCAAAAAGTGGAACCAACCTATCCCGTCTTATTCACCGCATGTCGGGGATTCGCTGGCGGACGTGGCTCAACGCATTGATAGCGTTTAGGGAATGGGTGTCGACACCATCCCTCTTCACGCATTCATGCCGAGCCGCACCCGCCAAGCCCGACGATACCTGTCTGCGATTGGCCTTTCCTGCGGTGGGGCGCAAGAAAGTCACCGCAGCGTTCGATGGCGCCCGGCTGACCTCGGACGGCGGGGTGATGCTGCTGGCCATCGCCGGCGGCCAGTTTCGCGGCAAGCCGACCCTCACGTAAAAACCCGTCGTTCCGCAATCAGCGATCGTATCACATCCAACACCTGCTGAAGTTTCGGTCCGAACTCACTTGCCTGATAGCACAGCGAAACCCGGTGCCCACCCATCGCGGGGGTTACCGCCACCTGTCTCACCTCATGTCGAGCCAGATGCTCCTGCATCAACCGTACCGGGACCAACCCGATCGCCCGGCCCGCGAGAATGATACGAATGGTCACCGGAGTGCTGTTGCACATGCTGACCAGCGGGGGCGTCACCGCCGCCTGGGAGAACCAGGACATCGCCGTCGCATAGAGCCGCGCGCTCTGGGGCCCGATGATCAAGTGATGGCGCGACAACGTCACCGGCGACAGCGGGCGGCGGCCCGTATCGATATCGCATCCGGCGAACCAGCCAAGTTGGTTTATGCCGATCGGCTGGGCGTGCACATGCGGCTCCAGGTCCGGCAGCGAGACGATACCAACGTCCAGGCGGCGTTCGTTCAACAGCCGGCTGACCTCCGCCGTGTCGCCCACATGGATCGCGGTCTTGAGATTGGGATATTCGGCCTCCAGTCGCTGCAGCAAATCCGGCAGGCAAACTAAGGCGAAGCTCTCGTTCAGCCCGAGCCTCAGCAAACCCCGCAGCGGATCGCGCTCGCGAAACCGCGCCACCACCGAGCCGGCATCATCCAGCAACCGGCGGGCGTGGTCGACCAGTGCAAACCCTTCCGTCGTCAAGCTCACGCGCGGCCCGTGGCGGAGGAACAGGGTGGTGCCGAGCGTCGCCTCCAACTCGCGGATGCGCTGCGAGATGCTCGGCTGGGTCAGCCCTAGCTCGCGGGCCGCCGCCTGGAAGCTGCCGAGTCGGACGATGCTGTCAAAGGTGCGGATCTGCGCGAGTGTCAGCGACATAGGAAATTCCTATCATATGTCCGCATAACTTCCAATTTTTCCGATGCGACGGGTCGCGCTAATCTCGTCGCCAACGCAGAAAACGAGGAACGCCCGTGCCCGCACATAATGTCGTCAAGCAGGCTGCCCAGGATGGGAGCCGGATCCGTGGCGTCCACATGACCTTCGCGGCCCCCAGCGTCATCGAACTGCTCGCCCGTGATGTCGAGTTCATCTATATTGACGGCGAGCACGGCTGCTTCGACGCGCACGACATCGAGGCCGCCTGCATCGCCGCCGAACTGCACGGCATCACCGTCATCGCCCGGGTGCCAGACGCTGCCGGCGCCACCATCACCCGTTTCCTGGATCGCGGCATGTGCGGCGTCGTGGTGCCCCACATCGAAACGGTGGAGCAGGCGCGTGAGGTCATCGAGGCGACCTATTTCGCCCCGCTCGGCCAGCGCTCATTCGGCGGCAGCCGCCCGAGCTTCCTCGCGATCGCCGACCGGCCGGCCCATCTGCGCGCATGCAACGCCGCCACCTCGCTGTGCCTGATGATCGAGAGCATCGCCGGCATCGAGGCTGCGGGCAAGCTCGCAGCCGTGGAGGGCGTCGACTACCTGAGCTTCGGCATGATGGACCTGGCTCAGGCGCTTGGCCATCCGGGCGACCCAGGCCATGCCGAAGTGCGCGCGGCGGTGGAGACCGCAAGCACGGCGATCCGCGCCGCCGGCAAGCGGGTGCGCGAGGACTTCATGCAGTACGCCTGGATCAACGAGGTCATCCTCGCCGGATCGAGGCACCTGCTCGCCGCCTGATCGCATCCCGACCGGCGGGCGTACACCCACGCAGCGGCGGGATCGCCCCGAGGCAAGGAGACTCGTTGATGACAAAAATCGCTGTGCTGGACGACTGGCAGGGCATCGCCGAGCAAAGCGCCGACTGGGCTGCGCTCGCCACCCGCGCCGAGATCCGCTTCTTTCGCGATCAACCACAAGACGAAGACACGCTCGCGGCTCGGCTGAGCGAGTTCGACGTGCTGATGGCGATGCGTGAGCGCACGGCTTTCCCCGCCAGCCTGGTTCGCCGGCTCCCAGCCCTACGGCTGTTCAGTCTCACCGGCCACCGCGCCGCCGCGGTCGACATGGACGCCCTGCGCGCCCAAGGCGTCACCATCACCGTCACTGACGGCGGCGGCAGCGGCACCGCCACCGCCGAATTGGCTCTAGGCCTGATGCTGGCCGGCGCACGCAACATCGCCCGCGCCGACGCCAGCATGCGCCAGGGCCGCTTCCAGACCGACGTGGCGCCCGGGTATGAATTGGCCGGCAAAACGCTCGGCATCATTGGGCTAGGCAAACTTGGCCGCCTGATGGCGCGCTACGGCATTGCGCTCGACATGAAAGTGCTGGCCTGGAGCCAGAACCTCACCGAGGAGGCCGCCGCCACCGCCGGTGTGCAGTGGGTGGACAAAGACATGCTGCTGGCCGAGAGTGATGTTGTCAGCCTGCACCTCGTGCTGTCCGCCCGCACACGCGGCCTGATCGGTGCGGCCGAACTCGCGCGCCTGCGGCCGGGAGCGCTGCTGATCAACACCTCGCGCGGGCCGCTGGTCGACGAGCCGTCGCTCATCGCCGCACTCGAGACCGGCCGCATCCAAGCTGCACTGGATGTCTACGCGCATGAGCCGCTGCCGGCGGACCATCCATTCCGCCGTCTGCCGAACACCGTGCTCACGCCTCATCTCGGCTACGGCACGGTGGCAACCTTCCAGGACTTCTACCGCCAGAGCATCGAGAACGTGATTGCGTTCCTTGATGGCGTACCGATCCGTATGCTGGCGCCGGTGTGATGCTGCCAGGAATGCAACCCGGGGCGCTGGATGCTGCCGTCGCCGCACTCGTCACGGCACGTCGAAGTCGTACCCGCATCGCCGCCCTGCCGCCAGGCAGCAACCCAGCCAGCTTGGCCGAGGCGCATGCGGCGCAGGACGCAACCGTCGCAGCCCTCGGCGACCGCGTCGCCGGCTGGAAGGTCGCCATAACCCCGCAGCACGAGGTCATGCGCGGCGTCATCCTCGGCTCGTGCCTATTCCCCAGCCCGGCCAGCATCCCCGCCAAGGATGTGCCGCTGCTCGGGATCGAGGGCGAAATCGGCTTCCTGTTCGCCCGCCCGCTGCCTCCGCGCGCTGCCGAGTATGGGCCAGACGATGTCGCTGCCGCCAGCATCGCGGTCGTCGGCATCGAGATCGTCGCCTCCCGCTTCACAGATTATGCCGGCACGCCGCTGCTGGACCGCACGGCAGACTGCATGTCGAACGGTGCCTATATCCTCGGCACGCGGCGGCATGATTGGCGCGGCACCGATCTTTCGCAGTTGGAAGCCACGCTATGCATCAACGGCACGATCGTAGTGCGCAAAACCGCCGGCCATCCAACTGGCGACCCGATCATCCCCGCCGTGGCCCTGGCCAACGCGCTGCGTAACAGCACCGGCATCGCCACTGGGCAGCTCATCACCACCGGCACCTATACTGGCCTGAACTTCGCAAGCCCAGGCGACAGAATCGCCATCACGTTCACCGGCTTCGGAACCGCAGAGGTTACCATCACGCGCTGACAGGCCCATGCCTCCGCCCAACCTACTACGCAAGCCGACGAGCCTCGGCGCGCCAAAAAGACTCACAAGACGAATGCCAGAGGAAACGTTCATGTCCGCGCATACCGTGCCGCAACTGCGACCCGCCAGCCCCCTAGCCTGGATCGATCGCGCGCTCGGCCACATCATCGCCTATACAGGCGCCGTGGCGCTGGTGGTCGAGATCGGGCTACTGCTCACCAACGTCACCGCCCGCTACGTCTTCGGCAACCCGCTCGTGCTGTGCGATGAACTCTCCTCGGTGGTGTTCCTGTGGCTGGCGATGCTCGGCGCGGTGTTGGCACTGCGCGAGGGCGGGCACATGCGCATGTCGGCCCTGGTCAATCGCGCCCCCAGCCGGATACGCCTGCTGCTGGAACGCGTCTCGGATTTCGCGATCTTCGCCTTCCTCGCCATCATCCTGCTGCCGGCGCTTGAATATGTACAGACCGAAACGCCGGTCACGCTGATCACCGTCGATCTCTCGATGGCCTGGCGGGCAGCGGCGATGCCGGCCGGCATCGCGCTGATGCTGATCTCGATGCTGCTGCGCATCCGCCGCAGGCCAGAGGCGCTAGATCTTGCCGCCCTGGCCATCGTGGCCGGACTGTTCGCCGGCCTCATGCTGCTCGCACCGATGCTCTCCGCCATCGGCAACGTCAACCTCGCCATCTTCTTCCTTGGCGGCACCGCGCTCACCGTCTTCACCGGCATTCCGATCGCCTATGCCTTCGCGCTGGTCACACTCGGCTATCTGGGGCTGACCACCTACATCCCGCTCTCGGTGCTGATCTCGCGGATGGATGCCGGCATGACCAGCCCGGTGCTGCTGGCTATCCCGCTCTTCGTCTTTCTCGGCCTGCTAATCGAGGTCACCGGCATGGCGCGGGTGATGGTCGGCTTCCTCGCCAACCTGCTCGGCCACATCAAGGGCGGTCTGTCCTATGTGCTGATCGCCGCGATTTACCTGGTCTCCGGCATCTCTGGCTCCAAGGCAGCCGACATGGCCGCGATCGCCCCGGTGCTGTTTCCCGAAATGATCAAGCGTGGCGTCTCACGCGGCGACCTGGTGGCCCTGCTCGCGGCCACCGGGGCACAGACCGAGACCATCCCGCCAAGCCTGATCTTGATCACGATTGGCTCAGTCACCGGCGTCTCCATCGCCTCGCTGTTCGCCGGCGGGCTGCTGCCGGGTCTCGTGGGCGGTATCATCCTGTGCGCGGTGGTCTGGTTCCGCGCCCGGCGCAGCACCGTGCCCGTCCTGCCGCGGGCTGCGTCGGCCGAGGTGCTGCGCAGCCTGCTCGTCGCCGCTCCTGCGCTCGCCTTGCCATTCGTCATCCGCTACGCCATCGTCGGGGGCATCGCCACCGCCACCGAGGTCTCCACCATCGGCATCGTCTACGCCCTGGTGGTCGGCGCACTGGTCTATCGCGAATCATACTGGCGGCACCTCGTCCCCATGCTGGTTCGGACGGTGAACCTCACCGGCGCCATCCTGCTCATCGTCGGTGCGGCCACCGCCATGGCCTGGGCGATCACCCAAACTGGCGTCTCCCGCGGCCTCGCCCACTGGATCGAGACGATCCCCGGCGGCGGCCTGTCCTTCATGCTGGTCTCGATCCTCATCTTCATCGTGCTCGGCAGCGTGCTGGAGGGGATTCCGGCAATCGTGCTGATGGGTCCGTTATTGTTCCCGATCGCGCAGCAGCTCGGCGTCAACGAGATCCACTACGCCATCGTCGCCGTCCTCAGTATGGGGATCGGCCTGTTCTCGCCGCCATTCGGGGTTGGCTACTACGTCGCCAGCGCCATCGGCGGCGCGAATCCGGACGAGGGGCTGCCGCATATCGGCCGCTACATCCTGGCGCTGTTCCTGGGGCTGCTGGTGGTCGCCGCCATCCCCTGGATCACCACTGTGCTGGTCTGACGGCGTCTCCGCCGGCCGCACCCAACCACACAACAATCAAAGGAGGACCTGTCCATGCCCATCACCCGCCGCCTCTTCACCGGCGCCGCCGCCACCGCGCTCACCCTGCCTGCCCTCATCCGCCGCGCCCACGCGGCCGAGTTCGTCTACAAGATCGGCACCAGCACGCCACTGAACCACCCCTTCAACACCCGGCTGATGGAGGCCGGCGAAAAGATCAAGGCAGCCTCGAAGGGCCGCATGGAGTTCCAGGTCTTCCCAGACAGCCAACTCGGCGGCGATAACGACATCCTCTCCCAAGCGCGCAGCGGCGCCATCCAGTTCTGCCAGCCCACCGGCCAGATTCTCTCCACCATCCTGCCGCTCGCCGCCACACCGGCGATGGGCTTCGTTTGGCCGGATTACGACCATGTCTGGAAGGCGATGGACGGCAATCTCGGGGCCTATGTGCGCCAACAGGTCATGGCCAAAACCAATCTGGTGCCGATGGAGAAGATCTGGGATCTCGGCTTCCGCCAGACCACAACCAGCAACCGCCAGGTCAAGGTTGCCAAGGATTTCGAAGGCCTGAAGCTGCGCGTGCCGATCGCCCCCAGCCTGGTCGCCATTTTCCGCGCGCTGCGCGCCGCCCCGGTTGGCATGCAGTTCGGCGAAGTCTACTCGGCGCTGCAAACACATGTTGTCGACGGCCAGGAGAACCCTCTGTCGCAAGTCACCGCCGGCAAGCTCTACGAAGTACAGAAGTACGTCTCGATGACCAATCATGTGTGGGACGGCTACTGGATCTGCTGCAACGCCGCCGCCTGGAAGCGCCTGCCGCCCGATCTGCAGAAGATCACCGCCGACGCGCTCAATGAAACCGCCATCGCCCAGCGCGTCGACATCGCCAAGCTCAACGGCGGCGTCCGGGGCGAACTGGAGCAGAAGGGCATGGTCTTCAACGACACGTCACCCGAGAGCTTCCGCACCCAGCTCAGCTCGTCCGGCTTCTATAAGGATTGGAGTCAGAAGCTCGGCAGTGAGGCCTGGGGTCTATTGGAGCAGCATGTTGGCAAGCTCGTCTGACGCGTCAGCTGGCGCCGGCGCCCCACGCGCCGGCGCTTGCACCGGCAATCGACGCCCGCCGCTCGCCCCTCTACACTCACCCGGACGATCATGAACACAGACACGACTACAAGCTTCGCCGAACTGCCGCACGGCGAAGCCCTGGCACGCCCGGGCGAGGCCGAGGCCTTCACCGTCACCGCACCCGACGGCGTGCGCCTGGCCGCGCAGAGCTGGGGCAATCCGGCCGGCCCCGCCATTCTATTGGTCCACGGTTTCGGCCAGTGCCACCTGAGTTGGCTGCGCCAGCTCCGCGGCCCGCTCGCCCGCGACTTCCGGCTGATCACCTTCGATGTCCGCGGCCATGGCGGCTCGGACAAGCCACTCGATCCCGCACGCTACAACCACGCCCGGCCCTGGGCGGACGACATCGCCGCGGTGCTCGACGCCGCCGGCATCGAGCGCGCCGTCCTGGTCGGCTGGTCGTTCGGCGGGCGCATCGCGCTCGACTACCTTGCCCTGTACGGCACCGCCCGGATCGCCGGCCTCAATCTCGTCGGCTCCAGCATCTCCCCCCGGCCCGAGCTGCGCGGGCGCGGCGGGTTGGCCCTGCGCCCCCTGATGAACGGCCCCGACCTATCCGAAAACATCGCCGCAACCCGAGAGTTCCTGCGTCGCTGCTTCATCATCCAACCGGACGAGCAAAGCTTCCAGGAAATGCTTGCCTACAACATGCTCGTCCCGCCGCCGGTCCGTGCCGCCGTGAATGCCCGCCCAGACCAGCCGGAAGCAGCACTGCGCGGCATCGCCACGCCAGTTCTCGTCACCATCGGCGACCAGGATGGCCTCGTCCCGCTGGCCGTCGCCCACTACGCCGCCGAGATCTTCCCGCAGGCCACGCTCTCGGTTTATCCCGGCATCGGCCATTCCCCGTTCTTCGAGGCGCCTAAGCGCTTTTCTCAGGAACTAGGCGACTTCGCGCGACGCGTCTTGGCCTGACCCTGCACGGATCGCAGATCGCCACTCCCAACACCGGAGTGGCGCCCCGCGGACCGATCCGTGCGGCCGTCAGCTGCGCTCGCTGAAAAGCACGCCGCCTTTCGCCTTGTTATCGCGCGACGATTCGATGATCTGCACCATCACATTCGCCGCATCGACCTGCAGGCGCTGCACGACGGACTGCGTGATGTCCTGTATCAACCCGCGCTTCTGGTCCTTCGTGCGGCCTTCAACCATATATATAAACTTCCGGCATGAGATTCCTCCTGGTGCAGTCATCGATCAGACTTCAGCGATCACCCGGTTGTGCAGTACCCCGATCCCTAAGAGCCGATCCGGAAAGTTTGAATCTACGTTGAGTATCTTGCCTGCCTGCGGAGCATGATGCGGATCATGGCGAGTCGGACGAACGCGGCGGCGGTGGGAATGTGGCGCTCATAGTCGCGCGCCAGCCTGCGGTGGTGGCTGATCCAGCCCAGTGTGCGTTCAACGATCCATCGTTTGGGCAAGACGACGAAGCGGTGCTTGTCGCAGCGGCGCACGATCTGCAACTCCTACGGCCCGGTGTGCTGCATCGCCGCCAGCAAGGCCGGCAGCCTTGGACATTACATCGGTGGGTATCCGCTCGCGGAACATGATGAACGAGGACTCCGGGCGCTTCATCGGTCTGGCTATCCTGAGGACCATTGTGCCCCGCTCCTGTGTATCAGGCGGCGAGGTGGAAGTCCTTGATATCAGATAACCATTTGGTCCCGTTAGTTTCTCGGGAGCTATGGTGCCCAGGGGCGGATTCGAACCACCGACACTGCGATTTTCAGTCGCATGCTCTACCAACTGAGCTACCTGGGCGAACGCACGAAGCACGTTGGAGGCGGGGGAGATAGCCCAGCCAGAGCCGGGGATCAACCCGTCAAATTGTCATTCGGTGCTATGCCTCGTCATCCGGCGCCGGATCGTCGCGCTCTGGCGGCGGGCCGGGGATGGCGTAGCTCTCGGTGAACCAGCGACCCAGGTCGATATCGGCGCAGCGGACGCTGCAAAACGGCCGGGTGCGCGCGGTGGATGGCTTGCGGCAGACCGGGCAGGGCGAGGGGCGCGGCTCAACCATGGCGTGTCTCTTCCAGCACCCAGCCGCGTGGTGCCAGCGCCGGGTCCTCATGCATCACCATGGTGCGTCCGGTGCGGCCGGCAAGGGCTGCCAGCGCCTCGGGGTCGGCGCGCAGCGCGGTCACCAACGCAGGCGCGGCGCGCAGGGCGAGCGCGTACGCCGGAGCGGCGGCCATCTCGGCGGCGGCACGGCGCAGCGCGGCCAGGCCGGCGGCATGCGGGCCGGCCAGCAGCTCGTGCAGCGGCGGATGGACCCGCGGGCGCAGGATTTCGGCCAGGCCCAGCGCGGTGAAGCCCAGCAGGCGCGGCCGCAGCGGGTCGTCGGCCAGGGCTGCCGCCAGCACCGGCGCCAGCGCGGCCCGGCGCCTCGGCGACAGCCCCGCCAGGTCCACCACGATCGGTCCGCCCAGGTTGCGCAGCCGGATCTGCCGCGCGAGCTCCGGCAACGCGGCCCGGTTGGCGGCATCGTGCGACGCCCCCTTGCCGCGCCGCCCGGCCGCCCCGGCGCCCAGGTCCACATCGATCGCGGTCAGCGCAGGCGTGGGATACACCGACATCGCCGCCCCGCCCGGCAGCGCCGCCCCCGGCTCGGCCAGCGCCGCCACCTCGGTCTCCACCGCCTCGTCGAACGCCGCCCGCACCAGCTTCAGCCGCGTGCCCAGCACGGGCCGCAGCAGCGCCGCCAGGGCGGCATCGTCGACCAGCACCTCTTCTACATCCGCATGCAGCGCCGCCAGCCGCTCCACGGCCCCTGGGCCGCGCCGCAGCAGGGCCGGCGGACCGCTGCCCACCAGGGCCTGCTCGGCGGGCTCCAGCCGGGCGCTGAGCCGCGGCCCCTTGCCCCCCTGGGCGGCGCGGGTGACGCGCACGCCCAACACGCCGCCCTCCGGCACGGTGCCGCCCTCGCTGTCCGGCAGGAAGCCATCCGCATCAGCCAGCGCCACGAACGCGCCGGCCAGCGCCGGCATCCGCGCGGTGATCCGGCCGCGATGCAGGTCGCCCACCCCGTCCGGCGCGCCCGGGCGCCAGATCGCGTAATCCACCAGCCCCTGCGCGCCCACCGCGGCCACCCGGACCTCGCCGGGGCTGGCGGCGGCCAATATCCTCACGGCGCCAGATACCCCAGGCCGCGCAGCAACTGCGCCGTCTCGAACAGCGGCAGCCCGACCACGTTGGAATGGCTGCCGGACAGGAAGCGGATATGCGTCGCCGCCGCCCCCTGGATGGCATAGCCGCCGGCCTTGCCGTGCCACTCGCCGCCGGCCAGGTAGGCGCGGAGCTGCGCCTCTGTCAGCCGCGCGAAGGTCACCGCGCTGTCGCACACCCGCTCGGCCAGCCGCCCGTCGGGCGCCACCACCACCACGGCGGTGAACACCAGGTGCCGCCGGCCGGACAGCAGCTCCAGGCAGGCCCGCGCCTGCGCCTCGGTCTCCGCCTTCGGCAGCACCCGCCGCCCCACCGCCACCACGGTATCCGCGGCCAGCGTATAGGCGCCCGGCCGCACCGCCGCCCGCGCCTTGGCGCGCGCCAGCCGCAGCGCGAGCACGCGCGGCACCTCGGCCTTGCCGGGGGTCTCGTCGATATCGGTGGGAATGACGGCGTCTGGCACGACGCCGATCTGCGCCAACAGGGCAAGCCGGCGCGGACTGGCCGACGCCAGCACCAGGTGCTGCGGCGGCCGGGCTTCTGAACCGCCCACGGAAAGCGGCCGGCCTACTTGAAGCGGAACGTGATCCGCCCCTTGGTGAGGTCGTACGGGGTCATTTCCACATTCACCCGGTCGCCCGCCAGCACGCGGATGCGGTTCTTGCGCATCTTGCCGCTGGTGTGCGCCAGGATGGAGTGCTCGTTGTCCAGCTTGACGCGGAACATGGCGTTGGGGAGCAACTCCATCACCGTGCCGCTGAACTCGATCATGTCTTCTTTGGACATCAGGCCTCTTTGCCGGTCATTGGGATGGCCCGCAACATGATGTCCGAATACTCCAACGTCAAGCAAAGCCGCCCTGGCCCCCGCCCTGCCCGAGACGCAGGGCTATGCTGCGGGCGTGCGCCTGCAGCCCCTCGGCCTCAGCCAGCGCCACCGCCGCCGGCCCAACCCGCCCCAGCGCCGCCGCGTCCGCCTGCACCCAGGTGGTGCGCTTGAGGAAGTCGAACACCGACAGGCCCGAGGCAAACCGAGCCGTCCGCCCGGTCGGCAGCACGTGGTTCGGCCCCGCCACGTAGTCGCCCACCGCCTCCGGGCAGAACGCCCCCAGGAACGCCGCCCCGGCGTGGCGGATGCGCGCGAACACCGCCTCGGGGTCCGGCAGCATGATCTGCAGATGCTCCGGCGCCAGCCGGTTGACCAGCTCCACCGCCTCGTCCCAGTCGCGCACCAGGATCACCGCCCCATGCGCGTCCCACGATGCCCCGGCGATCGCCGCCCGCGCCAGGGTCGGAATTTCCGCCGCCACCGCCGCCGCCACCGCGTCCGCGAACCCGCCATCGTCGGTGATCAGGATGGATTGCGCCGCCTCGTCGTGCTCCGCCTGCGCCAGCAGGTCCACCGCCACATGCCGCGGATCGTTGGAGGCATCGGCCACCACCACCACCTCCGACGGCCCGGCGATGCTGTCGATGCCCACCCGGCCGAACACCTGGCGCTTCGCCTCGGCCACATAGGCGTTGCCCGGCCCCACGATCCGGTCCACCGGCGCGATCGTCGCCGTGCCCCAGGCGAGTGCGGCCACCGCCTGCGCCCCGCCCACGCGATACACCTCGCTCACCCCGGCCCGCCGCGCCGCCGCCAGCACCAGCGGGTTCAGCACCCCGTCCGGCGTCGGCACGCACATCGCGATCCGCCCAACCCCCGCCACCCGCGCCGGCAGCGCGTTCATCAGCACCGAGGAGGGATAGGCCGCCTTGCCCCCCGGCACATACAGCCCGACGGCATCCAGCGCCCCCCAGCGCATCCCCAGCGTCAGCCCCGCCGCATCCTCCATCCGCAGGTCGGCCGGCATCTGCGCCGCATGGAATGCCTCGATCCGCCCCGCCGCCAGATCCAGCGCCGCCATCAGCTCCGCCGGCACGCTGGCCACCGCCGCGTCGATCTCCGCCGCCCCGATGGCGATATCCTCCGCCACCAGCGCGAACCGGTCGAACCGCGCCGTGTACTCGCACAGCGCCGCATCCCCGCGCGCCCGCACCGCGGCGATGATCTCCGCCACCGCCCCGTCCACCCGCGCCGTCGTCTCGCGCGCCTGCGCCAGCAGCGCGCCGAACGCCGCCTCGAACCCCGCCTCGGCCGTCGAAAGCCGCTTCACGACGCCGCCCCGGGCGACGCCACCGCCGCCCGGAACCGCGCGATCAGCGCCCCGATCTCCTCCGGCCGCGTCTTCAGCGCCGTGCGGTTGACGATCAGCCGGCTGGTGACGCGCGAGATCACCTCCGTCTCCACCAAGCCATTCGCCTTCAGCGTCGACCCCGTAGCCACCAGATCGACAATCACCCGCGTCAGCCCCAGCCCCGGCGCCAGTTCCATCGCCCCGTTCAGATGCACCACATCGGCATGAATCCCCCGCGCCGCATAATGCCGCCGCGCGATGTTGGGATACTTCGTCGCCACCCGAACCCGCGACCAGGTGCGCGGATCATCCGTCCCCGCCGTCGCCACCGGCTCGGCCACCGACACCCGGCACGCCCCGATGCCCAGGTCCAGCGGCGCATAAATCTCCGGATAATCGAACTCCATCAGCACATCGGCGCCGCAAATCCCCACCTGCGCCGCCCCGAACGCCACGAACGTCGCCACGTCGAAACTGCGCACCCGCACCACATCCAGCGCCGGGTCGTTGGTGGTGAACCGCAGGCTGCGGCTGTCCTCGTCGGCATACTCCGGGTCCGGCCGAATCCCCGCATGCGCCAGCAACGGCGCGCACTCGGACAGGATGCGCCCCTTCGGCAACGCAAGAATAAGCGGGCTGGAAGCCTCCGGCTGCAACTGGCCGGCACGGAATTCGGCGGTCATCGCGGTCGTCCTGTGGAGCTTGCGCGCCGGGGTTACACCGGGCGGCGGCTCTAGGGAAGGGTTTGGGGCGGGGGGCAGGGTTTCAGGAAGCCAAGGGGACGCAGCCCGGGGGCGCTGCCCCGCGCCCCGCCAGGGGCCGAGCCCCTGGGCCCTGGTATGCCGAACCGCTTTTCGCGTCGGATAGTCCGTGCCCCTTGAAATGGCCCACCGGCAATGCGGCGGTGTTGTCCCATGGAGGATATCGACTCAACGGAGGGGCCCGCCGAGGCGATGTACAGGTTCACCTTTCTTCGCCTCGGCGTCGTCGTCGCTCCGACGTATCTCTGCGGAGGTGGGCCTGGGGGCTACGCGCCAGGTCGCTGCCGAAGGCGCAGATGAAGGCCGCGATCGAGTTGTAGCCGACCTCCATGACTGTTTGCGTCACGCTCAGCCCGCCTGAGAAACGAAGTCGCCGACTGCCCCCGTTGGCAGTCAGATCAAAGGCTTGGCGCGCCGATCAGCACCGGGACGCCACGCCGACCAACAGTCTGTGGACCGGCTTCACCGATTTGGATGGTGCTACCACGAGCCGCTTTGCCGGCGTCAGCAGCCAACGTGTCGGCGCAGTTCCTCCCAGTACGCCGTATGTGCCAGCACCGGTCTGTAGCCCCTTGGCGACACCGGAATAGTGTGCGCGCGCAGCAGATCGACCAGAAGCAGCGCGTCGGCGCGCTTGAGGTCGACCACGTTGGTTGGCAACCAGGCCTGGAGCCGGGCTGCTGCTCCGGCGAGGCCCTGCGCACCTGCGGCGGCCAGCACGCGGGGCCAGGTGCGGTCCTTGTAGAACATCGCCTTGGCGATCGCGGTGATGGCTGCGGCCGGTTCGGGCAGCAGCACGCCGTCCCGCGTCGCGATGGTCAGGGTGGCGCGGACGTTGACCATCGCTTCGGTGAGCGGCAGGTAGCCGAGCTCGGCGGGGCCGTGCTCCAACGCGACGTCATCGTCATCCTCGGTGAGGCCGTCGCGGTAGCCCTCGAACACCGCGCCGACTCCGACCATGCCGAACGGCGCCAGCTCTACTGCCCGCAGCGCCCATGCTGGCTGCGCCGTACACCGCGATGCCCTCGGCCAGCGCGAACACCAGCTCCTTGTGCCAGACCGAGGCGGTGGTCTCGAACAGCCCGTCGATCAGGCCGATGGCGCGCGGGCGCAGGGCGACAGCGCGGGCGATGTCGCCGCAGGCTGCCGGCGGGCGGAGGTCGATGCGCGCCGCCGCCGACGGGGCGAAGCGGCCGAGGCTTGGCCCGGCGAAGACGATCAGCTCCATCGCCGCAGCGCCGCCCGCACGCGTGGCCCGGGCCGGTAGCCGGGCTTGTGCGCCATCCCCTCGAGGTCCGGCGCGATCATCCGCACGCAGGGGACGCCGATGTCGGGCCGGGTCAGGTCGACCGCGACGATGCGCGCGATGCTGTGCTGGGCCAACCGCGCCAGCGTGGCGTGCAGGTCGGCGTCGATATGCGGCGTGTCGAAGGAGGCGGCTCGATGCCAAGCGACGCCTGCCGGCGGCGGTCCGGCCTCGGGGACGATCATGCTGGCCAGGCTGCGGTGGCGGCCGACCAGCGCGTAGGCCTCGCGAGGGATATCGTCGCGCGCGCCGGCGATCAGCGTCAGCCGGCTCTGCGCCGCCTCGGCGAGTGCGCGGCACAGCGCGACCCCGGCATTCGGGTGGCAACCGACGCCGCCGAACCGGCCGAGGAAGGGCGGGCGGGCACGGCGGTCGTCGATGATCACGTGGAAGCACGGGATGGCGAGGTCGGAGGTGACGTCCCAGGCTTCGACTGAAATGGCTGCCGCATCGAGCCGGGAGAGCAGGCCTGCCACCGTCTCGTCCGGCATGGCGGCGGGGTCAATGCGTGTTGCAGCCTGCGCCGCGGCGGGCGCTTGGCGCCAGAGTGCGAAGGCGTCGCGCTCCACCAGTTCGCACAACGCGTGCAGCACCGCCTCGGCCATGGTGTTGCCGGCGCCAAGGCCGTTGCTGGTGGCGCGCAGCCAGCCGAACTCCAACTGGCGCGACAGGGTGAAGTCGGTGGTCACCAGCTCCTCCGGGACCAGGCACGGCCTGTCCGCGAGGATGTCGTGGCCGGCCAGCCAGGGGATCGCGCCGTCCGGGCGCGCGAGCCCGCGCCAGAGGTGGTCCGGCAGCGCGATGGCGGCGGGGCCGGCGGCGGCCACGGCCACCCAGGCGCGTTCGCCGACGGGCGCCTCGGCGGCGGACCACTCCAGCGCCTCCATGAGCGCCGACGCCTTGGCGGCCTCCAGCGTCGCGCCCTTACCCTGGTGGACCGAGAGGCTGCGCGAGTTGGGGCGTACGGCCATCACCACGGGGATGCCGACATGGTCGAGGCCGGTGACGTTGGCGACGCGCGAGACGCCGAAGGCGGGGGCGAGGGGCAGCAGGCGCGCCAAAGTCTCGGCCGGCGACACGCCGCGATGGGTGCCAGCGGTCCAGACTTTCCGCTCGTCGCCGCGCGTGGGGTGCACCGCCAGCATCAGCCGACCGAGCAGGGGACGGTTCGCACGTGTACGGCGGGCCCGCGGTCGGTGTGGCCCGTCAGCCCCCGGCGTCGAAGATGTGCCACGTAGTGCTGATATAGACCGCTTTGACATTCTCGAAGCGGTCGAAGACATCGCTGTAGTAGTCGGAAATCAACTCGGTGGGGCCTTCGGGGGTCCAATTCTTCTCGAACTGAGCGAGCTTCGAACCTGGTCTAGCGTAGATCTTGTCATTCAAGCGAACAAGAAGGAGGCCATCTTGGTCTCGCAGGTGGACCACTTCTTCTTCTGGCATAGCTGGAACCTCCTCATGTTTTTGTTATTACGCACCGCCGCTCATCATCGATTTTTTATTTCAGAACCGATTAGTTTATTTTATCAAATCTAGTCTGGCAGGCCGGCTTCCTGCAACGCTTTCTGCATCATATCGAATCGCCCATCGCGATTAAAGGGCGAACGTGCGCGCCAGCGAAGGATTCGGAAGGAAGGGATCTGCTCCATCAGGGCCCGCCCCGCGGTTCGCATCTCGTCCACGCGGCCAAGTGCGGACAGCGCGGCGATGCGGATGCGGTGCGCCATTTCAGGTCGCTGCTGGGTTTGCAGCGCCCGCTCCGCCGCGCGCAGCGCCTCGGCGAACTGCCCCTGGAACAGCCATGCGAAGCCCTGGGCCGAGAGCGACATGTACATCCGCGGATCCTGCGGGCTGAGCGCCATCGCCCGTTCCGCGTGCACGATCGCGCCATCGAAGTCGCCGACATAGACGCGGACCATGCTGCTGCGCATCCAGCCGTCGGCGTAATTGGCGTTCAGCCGCACCGCGCGGTCCAGCAGCGCGGCGCCGAGTGCGAAGTCGCCTGAGAGGGCGGCGATGGTGTGGCCGCCCAGACACAGGGCGGTGGCGTCCTCGGGTCCGGCGGCGACGGCGGCGCGGGCCAGGCGCAGGCCTTCCGCCACGTCGTGCGCGGGGTCGGCGGACCAGCCTTGGTCGCGGCGGGCTGCGTGGCACATCGCGGCGGCGGCGAGCGCGGGGGCGTAGTGCGGGTCGAGGTCCAGCGACCTGGTGAGCAGCGCCAGCGCCTCCTCGTTCGCCTGCGCGGTGAGACCGGCGCGGAAAGGGCCGGAGCGAAGGTAACAATCGTACGCGTCGAGGCTTCCCGCCGGCTTGCGCCTAGCTCGTTCGATCTCGACCGCGAGCACCTTCGGCTCGATGGCGGTGACCACGCGCGCGCTGACGCGGTCCTGCAGGTCGAAGACGTCGCCGGCGTCGCCCTCGAAGCGCTCGGCCCAGAGATGCGCGCCGGTGGCGCACTCGATCAGCTGTGCGGCGATGCGGATGCGGTCGCGGTAGCGGCGCACGCTGCCCTCGACGAGGTAGCGGACGCCAAGCTCGCCGGCGATGCGGCGGACGTCGCGCGCCTGGCCCTTGTAGGTGAAGGCAGAGTTGCGCGCGATCACGAACAGGCTGCTGAAATGCGACAGCTCGGTGGTGATGTCCTCGACCATGCCGTCGGCGAAATAGTCCTCGGCGGGATCGCCCGAGAGGTTGGCGAACGGCATCACGGCGATCGCATTGCGCGGGGATATGCGCGGCGCCGGCGCGACCGCGACGGCCGGCGGCGGTGGCGGCGGGCCCGGTTCGGGGCGGTGACGCAGCTCGAAGGCAGGCACGGGCTGGTCGCTGCCGCCCACGGCCAGCGGCCCAAGGTCGACCACCTCGCCCAGGCCGGCGCCGCGCAGCTGGTCGAGCGCCGGGGCGGAGACGACGACCGCGCCGGGGTCGGCGTGGTGCTGCAGGCGCACCGCGAGATCGACGCAAGCCCCATCAACCTCGTCATCGGCCAGCGTCACGTCGCCCACCGCGACGCCCATGCGAAGCTCGATCCGCTCATCGGGGCGGGCGCCGGCGCCGCGGCGGGCCAGTGCGCGCTGAATCGCGGTAGCGCAGCCCGCGGCGTCTGCCACGCTTGCGAACACCGAGACGAAACCGTCGCGCCGCACCTTGGCGACCGTGCCGCGATGCTCCGCCATCAGCGGGTCCACCACGTCGCGGCGGATCTCCAGGAGCCGCGCGTGGGTGGAGTCGGCGTCCTTCTCGATGTGCCGGGTGTAGCCGACCACCTCGGCCACCAGCACCGCGGCGAGCTGTCGTTGGACGATCGGCTCGGGCGGCGCGGCGGCAGATGAGCGTGACACCGCGCGGCGGCGCGCAGGCTCGATGCGCAGGGCGAACGCCTCGACGGGCCGCGAGAGGTTCTTCAGCGCCAGCGGCCCAAGTGCGTCAAAGCGCAGGCGCAGGCGGTCGCGCACATGGTCGTACACGCTGCGCGAGACGCAGACCCCACCCGGCGGGCAGGCGGTCTGCAGGCGTACCGCGATGATAACGCCGTCGCCATGCAGGTCGCCGCCCTCAGCGATCACGTCGCCCATGTCGACGCCGAAGCGGAAGCGCAGCCGGGCCGATGCGGGCAGGCTGCGGCCGAGGGCGCGGATCTGGCGCTGCACGGCCAGCGCAAACTGGACGGCGCCGGTGACGCTCTGGAACGTCATTAGCAGGGAGTCGCCGCCGGTCTGCACGAGTTGGCCGGCGTGGCGTGAGAGTTCGGGCTGGATGACACCCGCGCGCAGCGCGGCGAGGCGCGCGCTGGTGCCGGCGTCGTCGGTCGCGATGAAGCGGCTGTAGCCGACCATGTCGGCGTGCACGATGGCGACGAGCTTGCGCTCCAGCGCGGGACGGGCGGCTAGGGGTCCGCGCGTCATGACGGGTCAGGCTCCGCCGCCCGGCGGGCAGCCTGGCACGGGGCAACGGCGCGTCATCGCAGCAGCGCGCGCATGGCGGCCTCGTCCTGCAGCGTGAGCAGCCCGCGCGGGGCGTCGTAGGCAAGCGTGCCGCTGGCGCGCCAGCTGTTCAGGATGGTGATGATGCTGCGCGGCGTGGCGCCGAGCAGGTCCGCGAGGTCGGCGTGCCGGAACCGCCCGGCCAGCCGCAGGCCGAGCGGGGTGCGCCGGCCGTGCTGATCTGCCAGGTAGAGCAGTTGGCGGGCCAGCCGAACCTCGAGCCGCTCGAAGGTCGCGTCCTGCAGCAGGGCAAAGGTGCGGCGGAGGCGACGCGACAGCATGCGACACAGCCCCACGCCGAGTTCCGGCGTTTCACTGAGCACGGCGAGGAAGCTCGCGGCGGGGATGCGCAGCAGGCGCAGACGCCCCTCCGCCCGCGCGTCCGCCGTGCGCGGCTCGCCGTCGATCACGCCGATCTCGCCGAAAATGTCGCCGGCGTGGAACACCTCGACCATCAGGATCTTGCTGTCATCGCTGGCAGCGCCGATGCGCACCCGGCCGTCGCCGCCGACGATGGCGTAGACCGCGGCCGCCGGGTCGCCCTGCTGGAAGACCGTGGCTCCGTCGAGTGGCTCGACGAGCGTGGCTGCGGCCTCCAGGCGCGCGACGCGGTCCGCCGGAAGCGCCTGGAAGACGGCGATGGTTTCAAGCATCCGCCTGCTCCGCCGATCCGGGGTGAACCATCCGTGTCGAAGGTTACGTAACCACTGTTCTCAGACCGGGCGCAACCGGAACAAACGAGTGCGAGGGTGTGAAGCGTTTCAGTGCGACCAGCCGGCGCATGTGGTGACTTGCCGCCATCGACGGGACGCAAGGGGCGAAATGGTTTCTCCCCGGCCCGGTCGAGACAGTGAGGAAGACGACATGTCCATCGCCACTCTCATCCGTATCGGGGCCTTCGCGCTGTGCCTGGCTCCGACCGCCATTCCCGTCCACCAGGCCGCCGGCCACGGGCCAGCCACGCTCGCCGTCGCAGATCACGAGGGCGGACCGGAAAATAGTTTCAACATCCAGACCGCCGACCGCGAGGGCGGGCCGGAAAACAACTACACCGTCCGGACCGCCGACCGCGAGGGCGGGCCGGAAAATAACTACCCGAACCACTGGGCCTGACACAAGGCTCGCCTGGTCGCCGTGGTTTCCAACAACACAGGGAGGGAGACATGCTGACCGTCTTGCTGATCGCCTTTGGCGCGATGGCCGTCGCGCTGGTTACGAGTGCTGCCATCGACCACCGGACGTCGCACTCCGGGATCCACAATAGGCCACCCGCGGGGCTGCCTTGGGGGCCTGTCTGAAACTACCCTGAAAGAGAGCTGAAGTGCTGCAATCTACCATATCGGGTGCCGATCGAGCGGATCGGCACCCGCCTTTATCTCATCGACCGCGTCGGAGCTGCGCATCTTCGACCGTTTTGAACGAGATGCCGATTCAATTGGCCCGAGGGCAAGCGAGAATGCCACCGACTGCGCCATGCACGCGCCGCCGCGTCATGAAAGTGAGGCTGTTCGGTATAGGTGGGTCCATGCCCCTGGACCTTGCTGTACCGAACCCCGAAGCTGATTGCCGACCTGCTGCGAGCCAGCCGGGATGCCGTCGGAGGGCTATCGTCGTGCCGGCCGACGGGCGTTCGCAACGTTTCGCTGGATTGGCGTGTGCGGCTCGGTGAGCCGGGCTCTCATCCGGGCAGGGCCTGAAGCCTCCCAGATGGGTAGCGACAGCACGCGTCACCCTCCACCGATCTGGAACGGCAACACCATGGTGGTGCCGCCCAGGCCGATTCCGCCGGGCAGCACCACGCCGCGGCCGCCCGGCTGGAACAGCAGCGCGCCGTCCAGCCAACGCTCGGGCGCGTTCGCGGCGAGCACGGCGCCGCCATACACCACCAGCCGGGCGGTGGCGAGCCGGCGGTTGAAGCGTTTGAGCAGTGACGGCAGTCCGCTGCGGAGCCAGGCCTGAGCCTGCTCGGTGAAACGCCATTGCAGGGTGGTGCCGGTGGCGCCGAGCTGGCCGTCCGGACGGAACGGCACGGCGCCGACAATGACGGGCGCCGCGTTGCCGGGCACGCCAAGATCGCTCGGCACGTCGATCCAGACCTCGCCGGCGTACCAGCCTTGCTTGATGAGTTCGAGGTCGACCGGGCCATCGAGCAGGATGTCGAAGCCCGGCGCCACCTCGGCCGGGGCCAGCGCCGCGCCTGGCATCAGGCGCTGCCGTGCTCCGGCCGCATCGAAGCGGAACAGCTCGACCGGCCGCAGCCGGGCCGGCGCCGCGCTGGCCGTGCCGAAGCGGGCGCTGAACTGCAGCTCTTTCGGCCAGGTGGGTTGCGGCGCGGCCGGCAGCGTGGCGCGAACCAGGATCACGCCGCCGTTCTTGGCCGGATCGTCGCCGGCGACGACATCCACCGTCGCGGTGCCGTCGGCCGAGGTGGTCACATCGGCGTTCGGCAGGTTGACATTGCCCGAGGCGACCTCGAAATGCACCACGGTGCCTGCCAGCGGCCTGCCGCCCCAGAGCAGGCCCACGCGCAGCGGCGCCGGCAGTTTCTGGCCCGGCGTGGCGGTCTGCCCGTCGCCACCGAGCGGCAGGAACTGGATCGCCGGGCACAGGCGGTCGATCGCCTCCTGCACCGTGGCCGACGGGTCCTTCTCGCCGGGCGTGTGCTGCTGAAACAGGCAGCCGCGCGGGTCGTAGGCGACCTCGGCGGCGATCTCGGCCGAGGCGGTGAACACGATCGGCAGCAGCATCGGGGCGGCGACCGCCGGGTCCGCGGAAGCGAGCAGGCGGGCCAGGACCGTGTAGTCGGTGCGGTTGCCGTGGATGCTGAAGCGGGCTTCGGCCACGCCGTCAGCGTCGGTGGCGATGATAAGGTCGGTCGGCAGGGCGCGCAGCACGCGGGCGGCCGGGATGCCGGGCGCCGGGTCGAGCCGGCCGGGGTTCGGGCCGGCGGTGGTGTAGCGCACCGCGCGGCCGGCCAGCGGAGTTGTGCCGCGGGCGACGCCGGTGCGCAGCGGCGCCGCCAGCGGCACCAGCTTGGCCTGCTGGCCGGGCAGCAGCGAGGGCATCGCCTCCTGGCCGTCGCCGCCCAGCATCTCGAAGGCCAGGATGTCGGTGAGCGGCGGGAACAGGTTGCGGCAGTCCTCGACGGCGCGCAGGCGGCCGCCGGCGGTGCGTTCGACGATACCGAGCGGCATCACGTGATGGGCGACGCCCTGGGCGGGGATCGCCAGCGGATCGCCGGTGGCCGGGTCGGCCGGCCACTCGATGGCGGCAGTGAGGGTGCGGGCGGGGATGGTCCACCAATCGCCGGCGGAGAGGCGGCCGGCGCCGAAGGTGACCTGTATCCCACTTTCCAGCGCCAGCGCGGTATCGGCCGCCACGGCCACCGGCACCCCGCCTTCCCAGCGGCGCAGCGTGCCGACGGCGGGCAGTGCCGCCACCTGCGGGTCGCCGCCTGCGTCGGTCACCGCGGCGTTGGTGGCGGGGTCGCGGATTTCGGCGATGGCGATGTCGAGCCCGTTCACCTCGCCCAGGCGCACCATGTGGCCCGAGCGCAGCTCGCGCCAGGCCGCGTCGTCCTGAAGTTCCACCCACTGGTTCTGCGCGAAGGCCGTGGCATCGTCGCGGCCGAGGCTGGCGACGCGCAGCCGGCCGGCGGTCACGGTGTAGCTGGTGCGGTGGATGGCGTTGTCGCGCGACCATTTCACCAGCACCGTGCCTGCCGCCACATCGCCGCCGCGATGCACCTGCACGCGGTAGAGCCGGTTGTCGATGCCGCGATAGCCGCCAGGGTCCGGGGTCAGGCAGGGATCGTCGTCGGCGATGGCCGGCACGCCCTGGGCGGACATGCGGGCGCGCGGGGCGGCATCCGGCACCCAGCCCGGTGCGTAGTCCTTGCAGTGGGTGCCGGAGGTATCCGGCCGCAGCTGCCAGACCACCTGCTCGCGCAGGCAGGTGTCCGGGCCGCCGAGTGCGGTTTCGCGCAGCAATGGATCGTCCAGTGCTGTGACCGGGCGCTCGAGCACGTCGAGATACACGCCGTAGCGACCTGCTGTCGCCGGCAGCGCCGGGTCCAGCAGGTCGGGTTGGCGCAGCAGGCTGGGGCAGATGGCGAGGCTGACCGAGGCGCCTGCCGGGGGCGGGGCCAGGGTGATGCGGGTGAGGCCGCCATCGGCCGCGACCGGGGCGGGCAGCGCGGTGACCCGGGCCGGGACGATTGCCGAGCCGGGCGGAGCGATGAGCCACTGGCCGACTGCGGGAACCGGTCCGGCGGCGACCAGGAAGTTGCCGGGGCTGGCGGCAACCGCGGTGAGCAGGGTGGGCGCGGGCGGCAGGTTCTCCACCAGCACGCCGTCGACATAGGCGCGGCCGAAGCCGATCAGCAGGTCGGTGGCGGCACCGGCGCCATCCGGGTCGGCCGGGGTCAGGGCGAAACCCGGGGCGCCTTCGGGCACGCCTTCGGCGCCGACGACGTCGGTGGTGGTGGTGCGGTCCAGGAGCAGGCCGATATCGGCGGCCTCGTTACAGTCCGCATCGAGCTGCACGCGTCCCTGTTGCACGCGGACACTACTGAACCGGCACTGCGGACGGAAGGTCAGCCGTGTGTAATCGCCGCTCATTGCCTTGCCCTTTCAGGTCACCGTGAACAGGCCGGCTTCGAGGCCGACCCGCAGGGTATCGCCCAGGGCGACGCGCAGGTTGGCAAGCCGGATCGGGCCGCCGAGTTGCGCGAACGCCCCCATTTCAGTGCGCCCGGCCCCGCCGGTGGCGATGCCGGCGGGGCACAGCGCGTGCAGTTGGGCGAAGCCGGGATGTTCGTAGCCGGAGGCGGTGAAGCGCGGCAGCAGGGTACGCGCCAGCGCCGCGGCGTCCGCATCGGAAAGCTGCGCCTGCGGGTCGCCTGAGGCTTGCCGCAGCGCCGCGGTGACGGCTTCGAGCGCCAGGTCCGGCTGGCAGCGGTAGCGCGAGGCGGTGCGCGAGCCGAGCGGAATGAGGCTGTAGCGGACACAGCCGGCCTGCCGGCGGGCGACGCGCGCGCGGCCGGCGATGATGCTGCCGTCGATGTCCGCGGTGCGCGCTGTGATGCGACCGAAGACGGTGCTGCGCAGCACGGCGATGTCTGTGCCGGCGGCGTCGATGGCCGATGCGTTGGTCAGTACGGCGGCGCCGGCATCTGCGGTGCGGTCCTCGCCGATGATGGAGTAGGAGACCGAGAGGTCGGACACGCCGGGGGCGAGGGCGATGGGGCCGAGCACCGAGGCATTGACGGTGACCGAGGCGATGCCGGCGCTGGCGGCAACGGTGATGCCGGCGGCCAACCCGGTATCGGTGGCGCCGAGGGTGCAGTGGTGCAGCGCCAGGCTGGCGAGCGTGCCGGCTGGCACGGTGATGCCGCCGCTGAGCATCAGTCCATCCAGCACCAGGGTGCCGCCGGCGGATGCGGTGGTGAGATCGGCTGCGATGTAGGGGCGACGTGCGGCGGGCGCCAGATTGGCGGGCAGGCGGCGGCGCGCGCCGGCCTCGGTGAGCGTGACCGGCCAGCCGGCGGCGGCGATGGCGAGCCCAGCGTTGGCGGCGAGCTGCACCGCCGGCAGCGCCTCGGGGTAGCTGGCGTTGTCGAGCAGGACGATCAGCCCGCGCCGGCCGGCGCCGTTGCCGGTCGCGTTCCACAAGGCGATGGCATCGGCGAGCGAGCCGAGGCAGGGGCCGCCATTGTCGGGGTTGGCGGTGTGCTCGCCGGTGCGGCGGGTGACCGAGGCGGTCCAGAGCGGCGCGTCCGGCGGCGCGAAGGCGGTGAGCCAGGCGGCGAAGGCGCTGCGGCGGTCCCAAGGGCCGGCGCCGACCTGGCCGGGGGTGCCGAAGGCGTAGGCGACCTCCAGCGGCAGCGCGGCATCGGCGGGGTGCAGCGAGAGGCGGCCGAGTTCGGGGTCGATCATGACATCCCCCTGTGCGGCGGGGCGCCGCCAGCCGCCGCCGGATTGTTCGCCGAGATGGGCGATGAACAGGCGTTCCGGGGCGAGGGTGGCGCCGTTGAGGCGGATCTGCAGCACCGGTTGCAGGCCGAAATAGCCGGCCGGGTCGGCGGTGCCGGCGCGGCGCGCCACAAGCTCCTGGCGCAGCGGGAAGCGGCGCAGCGGGGCAGGAAGCTCGGCCTCGGTGGCGAGGTGGGCGATCTCGGGTTCGCCGCGCGGCCGGTTGAACAGGGGCGCGTCCACCCCGGCGGGGTGCAGGAAGAAGCGCCCGTCGGCGGCGGCCACGGCGCGCGGGGTGACGCCGCCCTGCACGTCGGTCGGGTCGTCGAAGGCGAAGCCGAGCGGGGCGGCGAGCAGGCGCCAGAGGGATACGCCGATGTTCGGGATGGCATAGCGACCCTCGCGGCCGGCGATCGGGCGTATCTCCAGCGTGTGCGCCCAGGGGTCGAACGGCGTGCCGACCTGGGCCGCGCGGTCGGCGGCGCGGATGTCCACGCTTTGCGCGTTGCCGGCGCGTACGTGGTTCACGTGCTGGGACTGAATCAGCAGCGCCCAGAACTCCACCACCCGCGCGGGGTAGAAGGTGACGTCGCGGGCCAGTTGCTCGATGACCGCCGCGGTGCCCTTGGCGCGACGGTAGGACAGCGTGTTGGCCACATAGGCGCGCAGGCTGAAGCCGTCTCCGCCGGCCGGGTTGAGGCGGCGGGCGCCGAGCAGGTCGCCGAGATAGGGGACGACCCATTCCTCGCAGGTCTCGATGAACCAGTCGTCGTAGAGCGTGGCGATGTCGCCGTACAGCGTGTCGAACTCGGCCTCGGCCACGGCCAGCAGGGCGCGCAGCGGATAGCCTTCTGCCGCGTCGCGGGCGCGAATATGGCCGGGGAGGCGGGCGAAGAGCGTGTCACCGGCCATCGGCGGCCTCCGTGGTGAGGGCGATGTGGGCGGGGGAGATCAACAGCAGTTCGGCGGCCAGCACCCCGTCTGCGGTGATCGTCGCCGGGGCCGCGCGCAGCAGGGCGGAGTGGCCCGCGCTGCCGGCATCGGCGGCGTCCACCGGGTAGAGGCTGTCCAGGTCCACCGAGAGCACGCCGGGCACGGCCTGCAGCACCGCGATCACCTGCGCGCCGGTGACCGGGGCGGCGAGCATGGCGGGCGCGTAGCCGAACGCCGCCTCCACCGCCGCCTGCGAGGCGGTTCGCACCTCGTCGGCCACATAGGCAGGGTCGGTGCGCAGGGTGGCGGTGATGGCAAAGGGCAGTTCGCGGAAGCCCTCGATCAGCACCGTGTCGGCGCCGTCGCGCATGCCGTCGATCGCATCGACCAGCGTGACGAGGCTGGGGTCGGTCGGCAGCGGCGCGAAGCCGGAGGCCAGCCCCACGGTGACATGCACCAGCCGCGTGCTGCCCTGCCAGACGATCTCGGCGTGCGCCTTGGCGAAACCCGGCCAGGTGCGGGCGGCGTCCTCGTAGTCGGCGAGGGACACCACGCGGCCCAGCGTGCGCACGGTGGAGGGCGCGTTGGCGCGTGCGTTGTCCAGCGTCTCGCCATCGGCGGCACCCGAGGCCGCGTCGGGGTTGACCACGCCGCGGATGCCGAGCGGGCGGGTCTTCAGCAGCATGATCGCGCCGTCCGCCACCCCGCCCGAAAGGCCGATGCCGGAGCGGTAGGTCGCCTCCACGTTGAGCTGGCCGGTGGGCAGCCGCGCGCCGCGCACGCCGTCGCCGAACACCACGCGGGTGGTGCCGTCCTCGTCGATGCGCAGCATGAAGTGGCGGTCGTTGGGGCCGGATTCGTAGAGCGACGGCCGCTCCTGCCATGCCACGCCGTCGACCCGCACGGTCAGCGTGCTGCGCCGCCCCGGCGGCTGGTCGTCCACCAGGAAGGTGAGCGGCAGGGTGTTCAACGCGAAGGCCTGGTTCGCCGCCGTCGCGTCGCCGCTGCCGAGGGTCTGCTGCGTGGTGGCGCCGTGGCTCGCCAGCGCCACGTTGGCGTTCACCGACAGGCCGGGACGGCGCAGCGCCAGGGCGAGGCCGGAGGCGAAGCTGAGCCGGGTGAAGCCGCCGATATGGCGCACGTCGGACAGGATGGCGATCTCGTCCGCCTGCACCCCCCTGGCGTCGGCGCGCTCGCCGGAGACCGCGACCGCCTGGCCGGGGAACAGCTCCAGCACCAGCCGGTCCAGCGTAAGGTCGGTGGTGCCGACCGCGAGGTCGTCGCGGATCGGCAGCCCGGCCAGCGGCAGCTGCACCGAGGCGACGTTGGCGGTGGCGAGGCGGAAGGTGAAGTAGTCGTAGGCCGCGCCCGGGGCGAAGTCGCCGCCGTCCAGCGCGTTGAGCAGCAGGCCGCTCGCCTTGCCGGACAGGCCGAAATCGCTGCGCGAGATGGAGCTGGCGCGGCCGACCCGCAGGGTGAGATGGCGGGTGATGCTGGCGCCGCCGGCCTGGCCGGGCACCTCGATCACCACCCAGCTATCCGGGGCCACCTCCTCGACGGCGCGTTCCAGATATACGTCGGCATCGGGGCCGAGGGTGCTGCCCTGGCTGTTCTGCCAGATCGACCGCGGCCGGCCTGTGCCATTGTCCCAGCTGTTGATGAAGCTGTCCGTGCCGCGCTGGTTGCTGGGGTCGGCCAGCATCTCCTGCTGCGGCGCCGCGTTGCCGAAGAAGCCGGCGCGGCTGCGCAGCGCGTGAATGCCGGGCACCGCCGCACCCAGCGGCGGCGAGACCGCCGGCGGCGGCTGGCGCAGGATTGCCAGCAGGGTCGGGATCGACCAACGCTGCACGGCGACGAAGGCCTGCAGGTCGGCGGCGCGCCAGGTGGTGCGCGACAGCTCGCTGGCCACCGTGCTGCGTTCCAGCGGAATCGCGCTACGCACGACGGTGCCGGTGCGCAGGGTCGGGGTTTGGAAGGCGAGGCCGACCGAGGGGCGGGTGGTCGGCACGAACACCGGCGGTGGCGCCGCCGGGCCGCCGGCGGTGCCCAGCGGGTCCACCACGACGCGGGTCATTGCGTAGGCGGCATCCGGCTCCACCTCGCGCACGATCAGCGGTAGCGCCCGCACCGCGCTGCCGCGCTGGCCGACCGCCAGCAACCGGTCGCCGGGCCGCAGGCCGGTGGCGATGCCGCGCAGCTGGAACTCGCCCACCGCGACCGCGGGCAGCACCACCGCGGCCGGGTCGGTCGCGGTGTCGGCGGCGCGGTCCGCGATCAGTTGGGCGAGGTCGGTGCCGGCGTCCAGCGGATAGAAATCGTCGTGCGTGGCGTTGGTGACATCGATGCGCGATCCCGCCGGGATCGCCGACAGGTCGAAGCTCTCGTCGGTGTCGATCAGCACCAGCGTCGGGTCGTCGGCCCCCACCGGCAGATACAGCGCCAGCGTCTGATTGCGCTCCAGCCGGGGCGGGATGGCATTGAAATCGGCCCGGGCGTCCAGCGGCTCCAGCGTCTCGAACAGTTGCGGCAGGTCGCCCGGCTGCTGCGGCACGCTCATCGCCTGGGTGCCGACCGGCACGGTGACGGCGCGGAACGGATCGTCCGCGCTCTCCACGGTGAAGGCCAGTCGCGCCTGCGCCGCCACGCCGGGCGCCATCTCGTAGCCGATGGCACGCGCCAGTTCGCGCACCGAGAGGCGCTCGGTGGCGGTGCCGAGATAGCCCTCGTTGGCGATGCGCTCCTGATAGAACGACAGCACGTCCAGCGCCGCCGCCCAGGCGTCCAGCAGCGCCACGCTCGGGTCGTCGGAGCGGCGCGTGGTGAGCGCCCGCAGCGGGGTGTGCGGCGCGTCACCGTGGCGCGGGTCGGGCACGGATTGGCGCGGCAGCGCGTCCAGCATGCGCGCCAGGAACGCGCCGTGCCGGCCGATGCGGTAGGCGATGGCGTCCAGTCCGGCGCGGTTGGCGGGCCGGGCTGCCACAGGGGCCGGTTCGCCGCAGCCGCAGATGTCCAGCTGATCGGTCATAACCCGCCCTCCACCAGCAGCCGGAGCCTGCCGTTTTCCGGCCGGTTGGGATCATTCGCCAGCACGGCGACCTCCAGTGGCGCCATCGGGATCAGGCCGGCATCAACGTAGTCGGTGGCCGGTTCGCGCAGCTTGCGGAAATAGCCGTCCTCGCCGGCGCCGCCGCCGGGACGGTCGACGCCGATCCAGCGCACGCCGGCCACACCCATCGCCTCGGCGATGATCGGCGACAGCGCCACCGGATCGCCGAAGCTGAACCGGTCCGGATGGAAGAAGCCCGGGCTCCCATCGGCCCGCACGCCGCTGCTGAAGCGGTCGAGCAGCGCGCGGTGCACATCCTCGGCAACGAAACCGGGCTGCACGCAGACCCATAGCGCGATGTCCAGCGGCACGAAGCGCGGCGGTTCGATCTCCAGGTCGTGCCCGGCCAGGCGGTAGCGTTCGAGGAAGCGTACCAGATCGGCCTCGAAGCCGGCATCCACCGGGCGCTGGCCGACGCGGTCGACGGTGAGGAACACGACCTGCCAACTGCCCATCCAACGGCGGGACGCGACCGCGCGCTGCACCTCCGGGTGGCGCTCGGCGACCGCGGCGTAGTCGGCCGGGGTCACCGCGCGCTCGTTGACCTTGAACGCCTGCGGGGCATTGAGGCGGGCGGAGAGGGTGGTCTCAGGATCGCGTCCGCCGCTGCCGGGCAGCGGATTGCGCACCGAGGTGACGCGAGCCGACAGGTCGGCGGCAATCGCCGCGGCGGCGGCATCGGCGGCGGCAAGGTTGGCGAAGGCGAAGCGGCCGGCGAGGAACCCGGACCGCAAAGCGTCGCGCAGCGGGGTTTCCGGCAGCAGCATATGGGCGAGGCCGTCGGCGCCCAGATTCCCCGCCGCCCCGCCGCCGCGGCGCCAGCGCACGGTGGCGAAGCCGGTGGCCGGGCGGCGGCCAAACACCGCGTCGCCAAAGCGCAGCCGCGGGCGCTCGCCGGTTTCGGTCTCGACCACGAAGACCGGGGCGAAACGGTCCTCGCCGAGCAGATCGGGGCTTGGCAGCCAGGTATCCCCGGCGGCGACCAGCGTGATCGCCGGTAACGCGGCGGCCGGGTTCTGCACCAGCGCATCCGCGGCCGGGCGGCCGCGCGCGGCCGTCGCATCGTAGGCGGCGCGGAACACGAGGGGCTGGTCCTCGGCCAGCGCCGGGCGCCAGGGCAGGATGCCGGCGGGCGCGGGCGGGTCCAGCGCGGTGCCGTCGCCGGCCATGCTGCGGCCATGATCGGCCAGCACCACGTTGCCGCGCACCACCGCCTGATCGAGCAGCAGCGGGAAGGGTAGGGCATCGCCGTCGCCCCAGGTGACCTGCAGCACGTCGAGATTGGCCAGGTGGTCGTGCATCAGCGTGGGGTCGGCGGTCAGGCGCACCACATGGCGGCGGTGCGGATCGGCGGGCGCGCCGTCCGGCTTCGGCCCTTCCTCCAGCACCAGCACATCGCCGGCCGCCAGCGACAGCGCGGCGTCCGGCCGGGCCAGGAAGGTGGTGACGGCGCCGCGCGCGAGGCAACAGCCGGTCTCGCCCCAGGTGTGGAAGCCGATAGCGTTGCGCGCCTCGCGCAGCGCGATCACATCCTCCAACGTCTCGAACACCGACGCGGCGGCGGCGAGCAGCGTGCCCGCCTCGGCTTCCGGCAGCACCGCCGGGCGCGGCAGGCGCGCCAGCAGGGCCGTGCCGGCGGGCAGCACCGGCAGGCTGGTTCCTGACAGGTCGGTGGCCGACACGTCGGCGCTCGCCTCCAGCGCCACGAAGCAGCGCGCATTGGTGCCCTCGCGCAGCGCGTAGCCGGTGAGCCGCGCGTGCCGCCGCACGCTGACACGCTTGCGCGCGGTGCCGAGATAGGCCTCGGTGCCGACCGCGTCCTGGGTGTAGCTGAGCCGGTCGGCAGCATCGGCCAGCACCTCGACCAGCGTCACCCCGAGATCGGCCGGGTTGCGCTCCGTCCAGCCGGGCATCAGCGCGGACATGCGGTCCAGCATCAGCCCGCGGAAGCTGGTGTAGTCCTTGGCCAGTGTGTCGATCGGCGGGTCGGGGTACTGCTCGGGCGGGCAGGTTGCAGCGTCGGCGCAGTCGAACACAGTGGGGCAGTCGGTCTTGAAGCTGAAATCCACCTGCGACAGCGGGGGGTCGATGTTGGCTGGCGGAGCGGTGCCGGCGTTGTCGACCAGACGCAGCACGTAGGGGCTGAAATCGCCATAGCGGTCGAGCGTGAGCGACAGCGCGCGGGGGTTGCCGGCCACCGGATCGACCGATTGCACGGCGATGCCGGTGACGCGGGCACCGCCCTCGATGACGATGTTGGCCGGGCCGAGGGCGGCGACGCCGTCCGGCTTGAGGAACACCAGCGTCAGCACCCGTTGCCGCAGCGCCGGGTCGGCGGCGTCGCGGTCGATCACCTCCACGAAGTCGATGCCGTTCAGCGCCAGGCCGCCCACCAGCACCGGCGAGGCGGCGACCGCCTCGCGCCTGGCATGCGTGCCGCAGCGATATTGCGCCCACATCGCCTAGGCCTCCCGCACTAGGGTGGTGGCGCGGCGCTCGTCGGTGGCCAGCAGCCGGTAGGCGATGTCGATCCGCAAGGTCGAATCATCCGCCGTCACGCCGAGGCTTTCCACCTGCAGCACATCGCCGAGCCAGCGTTGCAGCGCCCCCTTCACCAGGAATTCCACCGCGGTGGCGATCTCGGGGCTGCTGCCTGCGAACAGCAGCTGGCGCGCGCCGGAGCCGAAATCGGGCCGATTCACCCGTTCGCCGGGGCTGGTGAACAGCACCAGCTCGACCATCTGGCGCACATGCGCGTCGGGGTCTGCGCCCACCGTGCGCCCGTCGCCGCCGACCGCGTAGGGGAAGGCGAACCCGCTCATGTTCCGGTGACCTTGAGCTGTGTCACCGTGACGCTGGGCGGCCCTTGCGGAATCTGTTCCGCGCTCTGGCAGATCAGCCCGCCGCCCTTCAACACCGCCGGCGTGCCGGACAGCAGCACCTTCACCGCCGGCAGGAACTTCGCGGTCACGCAGGGTTGCGGCTTCGGCACCGGCGTGGTGAAGGCGCAGCCGATGATCAGGAACTGGTCCGAGGCGGTGGCCGCCGGCTGCCCGGAGAGCAGCACCTTCACCTGGCTCGGCACGATCTGCAGCGGGCCGCCATGCGGGCACATGCCGGTGGCGCCGATCTGGATCAGGAAATCACCCATGGCAACTTTCCCCACTCATGGCAGCACCCGCAGCGCGTCGCCGTTGATGGCGACGCCCGCCGCCGTGATCTCGATCTTGGAGGCGGACAGGCTGATCGTGATACCGGTTGACGAGATCTCGATCTTCGCCGCCATCGCCACCGCCGGCGGCGATACCTCCAGCGTCATCCCGCCCGCGCCTGGCAGGTCGTTCAAGGTCAGTGTCATGGCGTCGGTCTTGAGGATCTTGGCGGCGATCTGCTGCGGCCCCGGCGCCGGGCTCGGTGCATCGCCGGTGCCCCAGAAGCCGCCGGCCCAGATCGGATAGTCCGTATCGCCGCCTTCGAACTCCACCCAGACCTTGGCGCCGACCGGTGGGATCAGGAACAGCCCGACGCCCGGCCCGGCATAGGGGCTGCACGGCATCGCCCAGGCCAGCGTGGTTTCGCCCAGCACCGCCGGCACGCTCACCTGCAGCCGGCCCATCCCCAGCGGGTCGAGATTGTTCTCGACCTGGCCACGATACTTGCCGAACTGGCGGGGCGCTGGCATGGCGTTCCCGCTCCCCTCAGGCCGCCCGCACGAGCGGCAGCAGCGGGCCGGTGTCGTGGCGGCTGATGGTGAAGTCCTGGGTGTAGCGGCCGCCGGAGATCAGGTGGCGCACGCGGCGCACTACATAGGTCCCGTCGAAGGTGAAGCCGGCGCCGCGCAGGTCCACCTTCGCGCGCGCCCGCAGCAGCCCGTTGTAGCGCAGCGGATCGAGCGTGCCGGTGGCCACCACGCTGTCGTCCACCGAACGGTCGAAGCGGGCCTGCGCGCGCCCGAACGCCTCGGTGACCGACAGGCCCGACGTCTGCATCGAACTGGTGCGCACCGCCGTGCCCAGCCGCAGATAGTCCGGCGCCAGCCCCAGCGGCATGCGGGTGGAAACCGGCGTCAGCACCGGCACCACCTGGCCGGTCAGCCGGTCCTGCACTCGCGCCTGCACCCGCTCCGGCGCCAGCGCGTCGTTGGCGAAGTTGATGTCGGACACATTGCTTTCCGGCCCGAGATTGACCGACAGCGCCTTCTGCTGGATGCCCGGCCGCACGCGCGGGCCGAAGTACAGCGTGTTGACCATCGGCGCCGGGCCGGCCTCGATGTAGAACACGTAGCCGCTGCGCTCGGCGAGCGCGGTGAGGAAGGAATAGTCGTCGGTGGTCTGCATCGGCGTGCGGTCCACCGGCACCACCGGGTCGATCACCGGCGGCGGCAGCACCATCGGCACCATGCCGTAGCGCGCATAGTTCAGCGCCAGGAAGGCGCCGATCGCGGTTTCGTCCATCGCCGGGTGCGCGGTAGGCGTGCTGGTGCGCTGCATCGCCACGCCCAGATCCTGGCCCGAGAGCACCAGCCGCCCCTCGCCTGGCTGGTTGCCGGGGGCGATGTCGCGCCGCGTCACCAGCCCGTCCATCAGCACCTGCGGCACCGCGTCGAAGGTGGCGATCAGCACGACGCGGCTGTTCAGCGCGAGCCGTGGGTCTGCCACCAAGCCAAAATTCAGCAGGTCGAACGGTCCGGCGCGCCCGATGGTGAAGGTGAGGCGGAAGCCCGAGCGGCCCTCGTCCTGGTGCGTCACTTCCACCTCGGCCAGCGCCTGCATCATCTCGGGCGTGGCGAACAGGGCCACGGGATCGGGGCCGATCATCAGGGTGAGGTGGATGCCGAGCTGGTTCATCGGAGGGGCTCAGATCGGGTTCGGCACGCGCAACTGCCGCCCGGCCGGCGCCAGCAGGTCGGCCGGGTCCATCGCCGCGTTGGCGTCGGCCACGCGCCACCACACGGTCGGCTCGCCGAGCGTGCGCTGGGCGATCAGGTCCAGCCGCTCGCTGTCGCTCACCCGCACGATGGCCAGGGTGCGCATCAGCGTCGGGTCGGGCACGAAGCGCCGCGCCACGTAGCGCCGCTCGCGCCCGTCCGCCTCGGTGAAGCTCTTCACCGGCAGCGCCTTGTAGCGGCTCCTGTCGTCGAACATGCGCGCGCCTCCTTCAGAACAGGTTGACCGAGCCGCCGGCCACGGCATCGAGATTGCCGACCGAGCCGACCACCGCCAGCGCCTCCTTCACCACCTGATGGGCCAGGAACAGCGCGTAGCCCGGATGGGTGACCGACAGGTCCGCGGTGGACAGCACGCGCATGCCCACCTGGGCCCGCGCGCGGATCGGGTTGAGCGCCTGGTCGTGCGCCTCCTCGGTCACGGAAAGCCTGGTGACCTTCACCGGCAGCACCCGCTTGGCGCCGTAGATGAACAGCGTGAGCGGGGCCACCGGCGGGATCACCTCCATGGTGCCGATCGCCAGCAGCACGGTGTTGGCGATGGTCAGCGCCGATTTCGGGTAGATCAGCATCTCCAGTGCGGCGAGCTGCGGATGGATGCCCTGGCTCGGCCCCGGCCCCTCGTTGCGTTCGAGCTGGTCGATGGCGTCGATCGCGATTTCGGCGTCGATGGTCTCCACCGGCGGGCCGGCCAGCCGCAGCGCCTCGGTGCGGTCGCCGCCCTGGTCGGCGAATTTCGGCTCCAGGCTGCGTGACAGCGTGTCCGGATTGTATTGGAACACCACGATCGAGGCGATCGGGTTGAAGATGTCGACGCCGATGATCGCGCCCTTCAGCACCTTCGGCGCGCCGGGGAATGTCGTGCTCATGGCCCACCCCCCGCCGCCCGCGCTGCCGCCGCGTCGCACACCACGCGCACCTCGGCCGAGACGCTGGCGGTGTTGCCGACGCAGTCGGAATTCTCGGTGGAGATACGGTTCATGTCATCGGAATAGGTCTGCCGCGCCGTCAGGTAGGCCTGCGCGGCGGTCTGCACGTCGGCGACCGGCATGCCGACCTGGCCGGTGAACGCCGGGTATGGATTGGCCTGCATGTAGCGCAAGAAGTCGACGCCGTGCCGGCCCTCGTGGAATCCGAGCGAGGTGTTGCCGGCGGCGACATCCGCCGCCGTGGTGCCACGGCCGTAACCGGAGGTGGAAGTGGCGGTCACACCGGGGCCGAACGTGGTCTGGATGGTCGCCTGCGGCGTCGGTGGGCCGATAATCGACGTGACGATGCCGGCCGCATTGGTGCGCCAGTTGATGGCGGCGCGGTTGAACCGGATCCGGGTCTCGGCCCGGTTGGTCATGCTGCGGTCGCGGGTCGCGGTGTCGGGCAACAGGGTGACGTTGATCCGCCCGATGCTGGCAGTGCGCCGCCCGCCGCGCCCGCTCCCCGCGCCGAACGGCACCGGCGAGGAGATGCCCGCCGCGGTCTCGAATTCCGGCGTCGGCAGCGGCTCGCCCAGCACCTGGTGGCGGCACTCCGCGTCGCTGCCCGGCCCCATGATCTGGATGCAGCGCAGCAGTTCGGTCGCCTCGCGATAAGGCAGCGTCGAATGTGGCCCCGGCCCACGCGGGTCCCGGAACGGCTGCGGTCCGCCCAGGTCGAACGGCGCCCGCATCGCGCGGGCGGGGCCGGGGCGGCGGAGCAGCGCCACGCGCGACATCACGAAATCCCTCCGCTGCGGTGGCATTGTTTGCGGTGCATGCTCAGAACCCCACCCGGATCACGCCGCCCGGCGCGGCTGGCATCCCCTGGTCGCCGCCCACCGGCGCCGGCCCAAACCGCACGCGCGGTCCGCTGGGCGCTGGGCCGGGCAGCGTGATGCGCTTGTGGATGCTCAGCGCCGGCATGCGCTGCTTGCCCTCCGGCGCTTCGGGCAGCGGCGGGCCGCCGGCGGCGGCACGCTCCATTTCCTGCTGCACCTTGCCCAGGTCCACCCGCCCGTCCGCACCGCGCGTGCGGTTCAGCGCATCGCGCAGCTGCTCCTGGGTGAGCCCGGAATCCTTCGCCGCCTGGTTCAACCCGTCGATCTGGTCGCCGGTGACCTTGTCGCCCTGCGGATTCTTCAGCTGCTTGCGCACCGCGCCGCGCAGCTTCTCGGCGTTCTCGCGCGACCATTCCGCATAGGCCTCGCCGATCAGCTTCGCCTTTTCCGCCTCGGTGCTCGCGGCCGGGAACTGTTTACCCAGCCCGCTCGACACGTTCATCTCGCCCTTGCCCGGCATCCGGCAGGCCGGCGTCACATCGGCGAAGGCGCGGATGCGCCCGCGCAGCGTGGTCGCATCCGGTGCGCCCAGCAGCAGGTCCATCAGCTCGCCATACGCCGCCTCGCCGATCGGCTCGACCAGTTTGCCCACGATCGGGTTGATCACCGCCTGCCGGAACATGTCGGTATCGGCCATCGCCGCGATGAACTGCGGCACCCGCAGCTGCCCCAGCGCGCCGGCGATACAACCGATGCCGAACTCGGCGCAGCCGGCGACAAGGATCAGCGCCCGCGTTGTGGTCTCGATCGCGTCGAGGTACGGCCGCAACTCATTCACGTCGTCGAGCAGCGTGTCGATCTCGTCCAGCCGCTGGAACCACGGGTCGACTTCGTCGGCCAGCCGCTGATGCACATCCTCGAAGCCCTTCATCACCGGTTCGAGCTTCTGGCGCACCGCCTCGATCTCGCCCTCGAACTCCTGCTCCAGTTCGGCGGCCAGCTTCTCCAGCATCCGCTCGGCCATACCCTCCAGGCAGGCGGCGAAGCGGCGCATGATGTCGTGCGCGAGCAGCTTCACCGCCTGGGTCACCGCCTCGGTCAGGATACGGATGACCACCAGCCTCCAGCCGCCCACCTGGCCGGTGGCGCCGGCAAGGCGCGGCCGGTTGATCCGTTTCGCGAATTTCTCCTTGAAGCCGTCCCAGGCGTCGGCGAGCTTGACAAAAACGCCGCCGAACACCGTCCGCAGCTTGCCCAGCAGCAGGCCCAGCGGTCCGGCCATCCGCTTCAGCCGGTGCAGGCTCTTGAGCTCGGTGGTGGCGGCACTGCCCAGCTTCGGCGCGGTGAACCCGGCCAGCTCGCTGGCGATCTCGGCGAACGCCTCCTGCATCGCGGCGCCGCGCTGCACGCCGTCGGGCGAGGCGAGGTCGGCGGCGGCCAGCGCGTCCACCTTCGGCGCGAACTCGGTCTTGCGCTCATGCTCCCAGGCCTTGGCGTTGAACGCATCCTTGTGCGGGGTCCGCCGCACCTGCCTGCGCGCCCGCCGGGCCGGGCCGGCGCGGCGGGGCTGCGCCAGCTTGGTCGGCTTGGCGGTCAGCTCCTTGACCAGCTTGTCCAGCTCGGCCACCAGCGCCCGCAGCTGCTTGTCTTGGGTCGGGCCCATCCCGGCGGCCAGCGTCGGGTTCTGCGGTACCCACAGATAGGTCCACACCCCGGCATGGCCTGGCCGCGGATCACGCCCGAACACCAACCGACCGGGCACCGTGGTGGTCGATTTCAGCTTCTTTAGCCCCACCCGCGCGGAAAGCTGGAGCTGGCGGTGGAAATCCGTGCTGGTCGAGGTCATCGACAGCTTCGACGGCACCTTGAGGTCGCCATCGGCCTGCATCAGCCCGGGCTGGCCCATGTTCCAGCTGCCGTCGCGCGCGTTGGCCGCATTCACCGCCGCAGCGATCCCGCTGAGCCCTGTCTGGTAGCGCGGCAACTGGTTGGAGGCCCCGAGCAACCGTTGCGCCACATTATGGCCGGGCTTCAGCTCGCCCAGCTTGATCCCGATCGGAGCCTTGTCCACACCCACGAGCCGCCCGCCGGTCGTGCGGCTGCCGGACACGCGTGGATGCTGGTTGCCCGCGACACTATGCGCGCTGCCGCCCTTCAGTACTTTCTGGCCGAAGGTAAAGCCCCAGCCGCCGAGCCCGGTCTTGTTGAAGTTGACGATCTTCGCCCCAGCTGCCGACCCGCTTTCCTCCGCGCCGCCCGCCTCCCCGGCCGGCGGCGCCGCCTCCTTGCCGGTGTCCGTCTCGGCCGGGGCTTCCTCGCCGCCGCCTGGCAGCGAGGTCGGCACTGCCGGGGCTGTTCCAGAATCGCCCGGCACCAGTTTCACGCCGGGGATCGCGTCACCATTGGTCGACGCCCTGAAGAAATCGGCGAACCCCGGCGTCGGGCGAATTCCCGAAGCGCCGCCCGGCCGCCGCCCGGCATTCGGGATCGGCACCTCGGCCAGGGTGTCCTTGTTGGCGCGGGAGATCTCCTTCACCACCGCGTCATGGCTTACCCCGGCGCTGCGGGTGAACAGCTTGCTCCGTGCCGGCACCCAGCGCGCGCCGCCCAACCGCTGCACCAAGGCCGGCGCCGCCGCCGCCGCCGCTCCGCCTTCCTCGCCCAGCGCGCGCGGTTGGGTCTGTTGCAACACATGCGCCATCTCGTGGCTCAGCGTGCGCGAGGGGGCGGCGCCTTCACCGGCGCCCAGCCAGATATGGCTGCCATAGGTGAAGGCGCGCGCGCTGATGCTCTCGTTCAACGCCTGCGCCGGCGCACCCTGGTGCACGCGCACCGCCGAGAGGTCGCGGCCCAGCCGCTGCTCATAGAAGCCACGTACCGGCGCGGCGAGCTGGTTGCCGCCCGCGTTCAGCGTCGCCGGCGCGGCGGCCAGCGTCGGCGGCCCGGTCTCGGCTTCCGCCTCGGCCACGCCCTTGCGTTGCACCTTGTCCTCGGCCTCGCAGGCCGCGCATTTCGGCTGCACCGACAGCGGTGCCGCTCCGGCCCCTGCCATCGTGCGAGTGCTCACCTGGCCCATGCGCTGCACCGTATCGGCGATGCGGTCGGCCTCCTGCTCGTAGACATCGTTCGTGGGGCCAACTTCCAGGCGCGGTTGCACCGGGGTCGCCGCGGGGTCGTGCTCGGTCTCCGCATCCAGTGCCGCGTTGCGCTGCGCCACCGGGTTCACCCTGAGTGCCGCGAGCGGAAACGGCGCGCTGCCGGCCGCCAGATGGCCCTGCGCCGCCGCCTCCCGCCGCGGCACCGGCGCGGCCTTGCGCTGCATCGGGGGCAGCAGCGAGGCGATGGGCGCGGCGCGGCTCATCGACCCGCTCCGCCGATAGCGCTGAACACCGAGGCCGCCGCCGCCCGCCCCGCAGAACCCGCATCGGCCCCTGCCGGCAGCATCGCTACATGGCCCGGCCGCGCCCCGGCGGCGACGTCCGCGCCGCCTGCCGCGAGCAACCGCGCCAGCTCAGCCCGGAACGCCGCGACCACCCGCGCTCGGTCGCCCGGCGCCACGCCGTCCAGAACCAGCCGGTCGATGCGCAGCCGCACCCCGCTCATGGCCCTGCCTCCGCCCAACGTCCCGCCTCTGCCCAACCACGGGTCTCGCTGCCGGTCAGCGGCTTTTCCAGCTTGGCGTATTCGCTGCGCGCCGCCGCCAGCACATGCGCCGGGCGCACCACCTGCCCATCGGCCGCCGCGAGGAACGCCGCGTTCAGCGCCACGTTGCGGATCGCGCCTCCCGGCAGGTTCATCTGCGCCAGCCGCGCCGGGTCGAGTCCCTCGTGCGGCAGCGCCGCAGGAAACACGCGCTGCCAGATCGCCGCCCGCTCCTCTGCCCCGGGGAACGGGAACTCGACCACGAAGCGAATACGCCGCATGAACGCCTGGTCCAGGTTCTGCTTCATGTTCGTGGTCAGCACCGCCAGCCCGCCATAGCTTTCCATGCGCTGCAGCAGGTAGCCGACCTCGATGTTGGCGTAGCGGTCGTGGCTGTCCTTCACCTCGCTGCGCTTGCCGAACAGCGCGTCCGCCTCGTCGAACAGCAGCACCGCGCCGCCCGCCTCGGCGGCATCGAAGATGCGGCGCAGGTTCTTCTCGGTCTCGCCGATGTATTTCGATACCACCGCCGAGAGGTCGATCCGATACAGGTCGAGCGACAGCGCGCCCGCGATCACCTCGGCGGCAAAGGTTTTGCCGGTGCCCGAGGCGCCGACGAACAGCGCGGTGATGCCGAGCCCGCGCGACGAAAGCCGGTCGCGGAACCCCCACTGGTCATAGACCCGCAGCCGGTGCCCCACCTGGGCGGCGATCTGGCGCAGCACCGTCATCTGGGCGGGCGGCAGCACCAAGTCGTCCCAGCTAGCCTTCGTCTCCAGCCGCTCGGCGAGATCATCCAGCAGCGGCCGCGCCTCGGCCCGCGCCGCTTCCCACAACGCCGGATGCAGCTTGCCGCGCTGCCTGCGCCCGGGAGCCTGCGCCGTGGCCCGCGCGGCGGCCGCGCGCAGGGCAGGGGCGGGCAGGTCGAACTGCCCCGCCACCGCCGCCAGCGCACCCGCATCCACCGCGCGGCGGCCGAGCGCGGTTCGCAGCACCTCCATCCGCTCCGGCGCGGACAACCCGGCGCAGTCGATCCGCAGCGCCGTCACCTCCCCGGTGGGCACGCCGCCGCGCGCCAGCACCACGCAGGGCGGCGCCAGCCGCGCCAGAAGCCCCGGCACGCCGCGCAGCGCCGCGTCGTCGGCCTCCTCCGCCCCCACCACCAGCAACAGGCCGGACAATGCCGCCTCGCGCTGCAGCAGTCGCGTCAGCGCCTCGTGCTCGCTCGGCAGGCCCGACAGCTCGGCCAACTCCAACCGCATCGGCACCCGGCCCAGGCGCACGGCAGCAGCGGCTACCGCCTCCCCCAGCGCCGACGGGTCGCGCCCGCTTAACACCGCGAAGCCGGGTCCCTCCGCCAGCCCAACCGCCAGTCGCTCCGCCAACGCGCCGATACGCCCGCCGCCGGGCGCCGCTGCCGGCAGCGGGCGCAGCAGCGCTTCCAGCCGGGCGTCCAACGCCGGCAGGCCGAGCAGGAAATGCAGCACCCGCTCGTCCAGCCGCAGGCAGCGCGCCGTGAAGCGCGCCTCGCCATCCAGCTCGATCAGCCGCCAGCGTCGCAGCGGCGCGCCCGGGGCAAAGGCGCTCCAATGCGCCCCCGGCAGGGCGCGGAAGGCGGTGGCGATACTCGGCAGGCTGCGCCCGGCGGGGCCGTCCAACTCGGCCACCTGGGCCGCGATCCGCCCATCCAGCTCCACTGCGGCGGCCAGCAGCACCAGGTCGCTGGCGAACGGATCGAGCCCGAACAGCGCCGCCAGCCGCTCGGTCGCCGGCGGTGCGGGCATCGCCGCGCGGCAGCGCGCCGCCTCGGCCTGCGGCGAGCCTCCCACCGGCCGGCCCAGTACCTCGGCCAGGCGCTGATGCAGCACGTCGAACAGCGCCGTCAGCATCGCCTGGTTGGCCTGTAGCCAGTGCTCTCCGGCATCGGTGTTGTGCGCCATGCGATCGGGGAGCGCGTCGGTCATGGCACGGTCACCGTCGGCCCGGTCACGTTGCCGAATTCCGGGCTGGCCGGATTGGTCTCGACCGTCAGCGGGCTCTCGGCGCCATCAACCTGCGCACGAATCAGATAGGTGCCGGCGGGCAGTGCGGTGAAGCCGAACACCACCTGCGCCAGCGGGAACACGGCGCCGCCGGGGATCTGCGCCGGCAGCACCGCTGCCACCGCCGGCCGGGGCGCGGTGCGGTCCAGCAGCAGCCGCACGGTCTGCCCGGCGACCAGACCGGGCACGAGGTCCACGGTCACGGTGCCGTCGTGCCGTCCCTCGGCATCTTCTGGCCCGGCGACCACGCCCCCCCCCGGCAGGGTCAGCGACGGCCGCAGCAGGAACGGCACTGCCTGGGTCTCGCGCGCCAGCTGCGGCGGCGCCCCGGCCGGCGGCGGCAGCCGAACCCGCGCCGTCGCCACCCCGGCCGGTAGCGTCGTGCCGCCCAGCGACGCCGGTTGCAGCACCACCTCCAGCCGCCCGGCGCTCGCGGCAGCAGGGTCTGGCGTCGCCACCACGCCGTTCAGCAGCAGGCTCGCCCCAGGGAGCGCGAAGCCGCGGCCGGCGAGTACGATCCGCCCGCCCCAGACGATCGGACGGGTTGGGCCGTCGATGGCCTGCACCGCGTCGATGCCGGCCGCGCTGATCGGGATCACATACGGCCCGCGCCGACGCACCGGCAGCCCGCCCGGCACCTCGTCGCGCGCGTCGATCTGCACCAGCGCGGCACGATAGGCGAGGGAGAGCCGATACGGCGTCTGGAACAGGATCGACCAGAGCTTCGACAGTTCCTCCAGGTTCAGCGGCGTCGGCGAGAACTTCACAAGGTCATGCGCATCGGCCAGGTCGCTGCCGCCGAGTGCCGCCAGATTGGCCGGGTCTTCCACCGTGCCTGTCACCAGCGGCCGGTCCAGCAGTGGCCGCTCGTGCAGAATGCGCGCAGCAGTGCCCAGCATCCGCTCCGGCTCGAAGCTGGCGGCATCGCCGTAACAGGTCAGCAGATAATGCAGATCGAGCGCCGCCGAGGCCCGCCCTACCACCTGTCCGCTCCCGTTGCGCACCGGCAGGTCGACGTTGCGCAGCGCGCTGTTGGGAGTGACCTGGAACAGAAAGATGTTGATGCCCCGCCGCGCGTCGTCGCCCGGCCCGCCCGGCCGCTCGTGGCTCACCCGCGCGCCGGGCACGTCCATGTCGAGCGCGCCTTGCAGCAGCCGGCCAAGGGCGGCGGAGACGGTGGCCACGGCGAGATGGTTGCTCATCGCGCCCCCCCGCGGCCGAGCAGCACATCGAGCGGCGGCGGCCCAACCTGGCGGGCCGAAGCCGGCGCCGGGGCGGCCGGTGGGGCGAAGCGGATCTCGACCCGCCCGATCGTTACCTCCACCGCTGGCGGCGCCGCTTTCGCCCCCGCCGAGGCCGCCCCGATACCGGGCCGCGCCGCGTCGCCCGGTCGCGCAGCCGCCACGCCGTCCGTCTGCGGTGCTCCGAACGCCGATCTCCCGGACTGCGATGCGCCGGGCGCGACCGAAGGGCGATCGGCAGCCGGCGGCGACGGATCGTGCGTGCCGGTGGTCGGGGCGCTCCACCGCGCGGCGGCAGCCGGATGCGCGCCGCCCGCGTGCCCGGCAGCGGCAGGCGGTCCCGCCCCGTCTGCGAAAACCATGCGGGCGGGATGTGCCGGCGCCATGTGCAACCGGGCGGCCGGTGGCGGTGCCGCGCGCGGCGACGCCGGCCCGGTTTGGCGCGGCGCCGCTGCGTCCGCCATGCGGATGGAGGCTGGTGGCCGCGGCGACGCTGGCGGCATATCAGCCAGCGTCAGCAGTGGTGCACCGGCTCGCTCCGCCTGCGCGGCGCGGCGTGCCGGCGCGGCCGCCGGACCCGCATCCGGCACCACAGTCGCTGCCACAGGCGGCGTCTGGGACACGGATGCTCCCAACACCGCGCTCGCGGTGGCCGCGCCATGCCAGACATCCCCCGCCGCCGTCGCCTCGATGGCGGGCGGCAAACCGTCGGGCACCACGGCGTCCGGCTCGAACAGCCCGGGCCGACGCGGTTGCAGCACCGGCAACTGCCCCAGCGCGCGCGCGCCGAGCCGGTGGAACAGGCCCGTCATCCCGCGAGGTCCAGATAGATCTGCCGTCGCGCCGCCGGCATCCCCAGGATCTCCGCCTCGCTCCAGCCATAGGCCCGCGCCAGCGTCGCCACCTCGGCCATCGCCCGCCGCGCCGCCGCATCCAGTTCCACCGTCAGCAGCGCCGCCGCATCGAACGCCACCTCCCAGGACTGCGCACAACCGGCGCACACCAAGCCGATCCGCGCATCCGCCAGCGGGTCGGCGGCATCCAGCGCCGCCTCCACCGCCGCGATCAGCGCCGCCGGCGCTTCGCCCCCGCCCTCCGGCGGCTCCACCGCGGTGATCGCGCGCGCGCGCAGCAGATCGGCCGCCACGCCGGGACCCGCACTGGCCGCCGCCGCGTCCATGTCGGCCAACGTCAGCGGCCGCGCCGTCGCGCGCCAGCCTTCCGCCTCGACCATGACCGGCCCGCCCTCGGCCGCACCCACCAGATCGGCCGGCACGAAGCGCGTCTCGTTCACCGTGCCGCAGGCGGGGCAGTTCGCCACCGCGCTGATCGCCTCGCCGACCAGCCGCCCGCGCAGCGCGATCAGCCGCCGCGTCGCCTCGCCGAGCGTCAGCGCCGCGCCGTCCGCCTCCCCGGCAGCAGCCAACAGGCGCTTCGCCCGCCCCGCTCCGGGTCCCTGCGCCGCCTGCCAGAATGTGAGGATGATGTCGGCATCCGCCATCGTGTCCCCGCTCCGGTCACGCCGGTTCCGTGAAGCTCGGCTCGGTCGGCTCGGTCACGTCGTAGTCGCGTTCCCAGCCCTCGTTCTCGAGCTTCAGCGACTGGATCGCCACCGCGTTGGCGCTGGCATCCAGTTCCGGCAGTGCCTGGAATTCCGACGGCCAGCAGCGATACAGCTTGTAGGCAATCGCCAGCTGCCCCGCCTCGTTATAGAGCTCGATGATGATGTCCTTGCGGAAGTCCTTCAGCGAGGTCTCCGCCCCCAGCCCCGAGCCATAGTTCCAAACCTTGTTGGCCCAGCGCTCGAAATCGGGATCATGGGTCACCCCGCGCTCCAGCGTCACCGCCTCGTAGTCGGATTGCCCGGGCGACTTGCGCGAGGAGGAAGGGTCGCCCCCCTCGCGATGCTTCACCACCTCGGTGGTGCGCTTCAGCGCCCCCACTTTGGAAATGCCGGCCACGTAGCGGCCGTCCATCTTCACCCGGAACTTATAGTTCTTGTACGGATCGAAGCGGCCGGTGTTGACGCTGAACTGGGCCATGGTCGTCTCCCCCCCGGATCGCGTGCCGTCGCTCAGTCGGCGTTGCGGATCTGCTGGATGCTGATGACGACGAATTCCGCCGGCTTCAGCGGCGCGAAGCCCACGGCGATGTTGACGATGCCGCGGTCGATATCGTCCTGCGTCGTGGTCTCGCGGTCGCATTTCACGAAATAGGCGTCGCGCGGCGAGGTGCCCTGGAACGCCCCCTGGCGGAACAGCTGCTGCATGAAGGCGCCGATGTTGAGCCGGATCTGCGCCCAGAGCGGCTCGTCGTTCGGCTCGAACACCACCCATTGGGTGCCGCGGAACAGGCTCTCCTCCAGGAACAGCGCCAGCCGCCGTACCGGCACATATTTGTATTCGTCGCCCAGCTGGTCGGTGCCGCGCATCGTGCGGGCGCCCCAGATCACGCGTCCCAGGCCAGGGAACGAGCGCAGGCAGTTCACCCCCAGCGGGTTCAGCACGCCGTTCTCGTCGTCGGTCAGCGGCACCTCCAGCCGGTCGATGCCGGTCAGCGCCGCATCCAGCCCGGCCGGCGCCTTCCATACGCCGCGCGTCGCATCCGTGCGGGCATACAGCCCGGCGATGGCGCCGCAGGGGGCGAAGGTTTCCAGTTGGTTGTCGCGCAGCGGATCGCGCATCACCAGGCGTGGGAAATACAGCGCCGCGTTGCGTGCGTCCGTGCCGGAGACCAGCGGCGCGTTGCGTACCGCATCGCGCGCGGTGGCCACCGCGTTGGCCGGGTTGGCGGTCCATGTCGCCGGCGGATCGACCACCAGGAAGACCCGCCGCCCGACGCAATAGGTCGCCGCCGAGGCCCATACCTCCGGTGCTATGTCGCTGTCGCGGGTATCAGGCGGAATGCAGAGGATGTTGAACAGGTCGGCCTTCTCCAGCGCCCGCATGCCGGTCTTGGCATCCAGGTCGCCCTGGTAGGTCGGCGTGTTCAGGGTCTGCCCGTCATTCCCCCCGGCCGCCGCCGCACCTGCCTGCTCGGCCGGGCGCGCGCCCGGCAGCGCGCCGTCTGTTCGCACCAGGTTGGAGCTGGCTGCCAGCGTCCGGTCCACCCGCCGCGCCCCGGCGGTCGCCGCCACGCTCAGGTTGCGGTACACCTCGGTGGTGCCGCGCGCGCTGTCCTGCACCGCGAGGTCGAAGAAATCCGCCCGCGTGAGCCCCAGCGGCAAGGCGATCGAGTCCAGCGCCGCGTTGTCCGCCGGCGTGTTCGCCGCATACGACACCGTCGCCCGCAGCGCGTTGCCCCAGCCCCCGGGGGTGGCCGCCATCAGGGTCAGGCTGCCGCCCACCGTCACCCGCGCCACCCCGTCGTCGCCGCCGGCGCGGAACAGCCGCACGATCTGCGCCTGGCCGCCGCCGTTGGCGAAGAAGTCGCGCACCGCGTAGGTCAGCGGAAAATCCGCCGCCAGGCCGCCGAACCGGCGCACGAACTCGCCGAAGCTGAAGCAGTCGGTTGGCTGCTCCACGGCTCCCAGTGTACAGCGCCCAACGAAGGCGGTGATCGAGGTCGGCACTGACGCCAACGTGCGAACTCCGCTCGGGACTTCCTGGATGTAGACGCCGGGATAGCTCAGGGTAATCGACATGCATCCCCTCCGTGCGAGCGGCGCGCCGGCGGCGCGCGCGTCCGGTTCAGGTCAACGAGGTGGCGATCAGGAAGCTCACGCTGGCCGGCGTCGCTGGCGCCGCGGCTGCGGTCACCTTTACCGTGCCGAGCGAAGCGGCCAGCCGCTGCGCCACCGCGCCGAACGCGAAGATCGGCCCGGTCAGCACCAGCGCCGGATCGCCGGCATCGCCGCCCTTGATGGTGATCGAGCCGTCATATCGGTTGCAGGTCACAGCCAGCATCGCCACGCGGGTCACATCGTCGATCTGCAGCGCCAGATCCTGATTGGTTCCGGCATCCACCTCGGCCGAGGCGGTGGTGACGGCGCCGGCATCCAGCGTGCCGCTGCCGGTGAGCCCCGGGCCTGAACCCGCGCCCACACTGACGCTCCATGCGAGTGAAGCCATTCGTTCCTCCCTCCTGATCGTTCGAGGGGGACTCCCGTCCGGCGGCTTATCAGTCTTCGCAACGCGCCGCGGCGAGGCCCGACGTCGGGTCGCACTATACGTTTGCTTGTTGGAAGGTGCGCTCTTTCAGGCCCCGTTTCGACAAGGATCGTCCCTGCTCACGAACTCGTGAATTTGTAACGAATCCGTTACTCAGGATATCGGGACACTTGCACCAAATCCTGTGGGCGGTGACTCACGATGGGGGATTCCCCGACGCGGGGTGATGTGATTCTCATGTTCGCCGGCAAGGTCGGAGTCGCTCAGTCTCCATCGCCATTGTGGCGTGGCCGGATGATGGATTGCGCAGGGGAGGATGCGGCGGCGCAAGATGACGGTTGTTCTGACTCTGATGCGCGAGTTGGGTTTCGCAGGACCGGTGTTCGTCTTGGACCTTCCTCTGTCTCAAGGTCGCGGATGGGTTGCTCGCCGAATCGGATCGATGGTTGCCCTGACCTGCCGCCGCACCCACCGCTGCGCAGGATTGGAATGGCGCTCTTCGTTCCTTTTCAGCTTTCCGGCTGTCTTTCTTCGTTGCGGGCTACGAAGCAGTTCGCACTGGCGGCTCTACCATGTGGGCAATCGACCAGATGAAAGCTGCCAACTCCCATGCGATCGCCGCGATCGCCACGACGATGACGTTTTGCGGCTTGTCGTGCGTCATCTCCCAATCGCGGGCGATCTGCTCGCAGGAGAGCCTGCCCACCGGTGAACACAGCGCCGAGATGTGGAAACCGACCGTGTGCGAGTCCTGCGCGGTGACCGTGGCTCGCCATTCCCCCGCCGCCAGCATCGCCGTCTCGTAGTGCTCGCCGATCGGCTGGTCGCAGGCCTCGCAGCGATAGGTCACCGTCCGCGGCTCGCCCTTCTCTCAGACCAACCGCTCAAAGCGCTGCCACTGCATCGCGCTGCAATGCGGGCACGGTACGAAGAACCGTCGCTGGGCGCTGGCTCGGTATTCCCGTTCGATCCGGCAGCGCCCGGCGATGTCGCAGGATCTCATTTTCCCGCCGCAGCCGCTTCAGCTCCGTTGCCGCGTCCTCACCCTCTGACCGCCGATCAGGCTCGTCCACCTCCCGGTCCCGCCTCTGCGACAGTCACCGCGTCCAGGTCGACAGGCTAACCCCAAGGTTCTTCCCTATCTCTCGCTTCGTACGCCCACTCCTGCGCAATAGGCGGACGGCTTCATCCTCAAGTTCCTTCGTGAACCGCTTCTACTTCATCCTCAGAAAACTCATCTTGACGCATCAGGAGCTCTCCACTCTTCCGAAGCAAGTCCACGACGAGAGTGTTCGGTAAAGCTGGGTCCACGCCCCTGGACCTCGATTTCCGAATGAACCTCAGGTCGTGTGACGCCGCGCCAAATCCGGCGGGATTGCCTCGGCCGGAAATTCATTACGGATCGCCGATTTCAATTCGTCGGCGGCCCGCTGGGGATTGGAATCGTCCCATTTAATCGTATAGAGGTGTTCGGTATCAAAATGTCTTTTGGCTTGGTCGAATTTCAACGATTCACAAATATAAAAAACTGGTTTTCCTGCACCTTCTGCAAATCCAGCCTCCCAATACGCCCCGCGATTATCGTCTGTAAGGTCACAGATTAAGAATTTCGATGCGCGAATCTCGACTCTGAGAGTTCAATACTCCGGCCCTCGGCAGGGTTCGGGGCAGCACCCCACCTTCCTCAAGCCTCAGCTAACCCGCTCAATATCCGCCCCGCACGCCGCCAGCTTCTGCTCCACCGCCTCGTACCCCCGGTCCAGGTGGTAGACCCGGTTCACCACCGTCTCTCCCTTGGCGACCAGCCCCGCCAGCACCAGCGAGACGGAGGCCCGCAAGTCGGTCGCCATCACTGGCGCGCCGGACAGCGAGGGCACCCCGCGCACGATCGCCGAGGCGCCGTGCACGTTGATCCGCGCGCCCATGCGGTTCAGTTCCGGCACATGCATGAACCGGTTCTCGAAGATCGTCTCGGTCAGCATCGAGGCGCCTTCGGCCACCGACATCAGCACCATGAACTGCGCCTGCATGTCGGTCGGAAAGCCGGGATAGGGCTCGGTCATCACGTCCGCCCCGTGCAGCCCGTTCAGCCGCCGCACCGTCAGCCCGCCATCCTGCTCGATCAGGTCCACCCCCGCCTCGTGCATCCTCGCCGCGACCGCGCCCAGATGGTCCAGCCGCCCGCCGCGCAGGTGCACGCTGCCGCCGGTGATCGCGGCGGCGATGGCGTAGGTGCCGGTCTCGATCCGGTCGGCCACGATCGGGTGGGTGGCGCCGTGCAGGCTGGCCACCCCGTCGATGGTCAGCCGGTCGGTGCCCACGCCCTGGATGCGTGCGCCCATGGCGATCAGGCAATGCGCCAGGTCGATGATCTCCGGCTCGCGCGCCGCATTGGCGATCACCGTCTGCCCGTTCGCCAGGCAGGCCGCCATCATCAGGTTCTCGGTGGCGCCCACGCTGGGGAAGGGCTGCACGATGGTCGCGCCATGCAGGCCCTTCGGCGCGCTGGCGGTCACGTAGCCGGCGTCCAGCGTGATGGTCGCCCCCATCGCCTCCAGGCCCTTCAGGTGCAGGTCCACCGGCCGCGCCCCGATGGCGCAGCCGCCTGGCAGCGACACCCGCGCCTGCCCCATGCGCGCCACCAGGGGCCCCAGCACCAGGATGGAGGCGCGCATCTTGCGCACGATGTCGTACGGCGCCTCGGTGTTGCCGATCGCCCCGCCCAGCGAGAGCGTGCGCCCGTCATTCGTGGGGCGGTCCACCGCAATGCCGTGCTGGGCCAGCAGCAGGGCCATCGTCTTGATGTCCTCCAGCTGCGGCACGTTGGTCAGCACCAGCCGCTCATCGGTGAGCAGCCCCGCCGCCATCAGCGGCAGCCCGGCGTTCTTGGCCCCGCCGATGATGATTTCGCCGGAGAGCGGCCGGCCGCCGCGAATGCGGATTTTGTCCATCGCCTATGATACCTCGCCTCAGCCGAGCCGGGGAAGGGCCACGCCCCGCTGCCCCATGTATTTACCCGCCTTGTCGGCATAGCTGGTCTCGCACGGCTCGTTGCCCTGGATGAACAGGAACTGGCAGATACCCTCGAAAGCATAGATCTTGGCGGGCAGGGGGGTGGTGTTGCTGATTTCTATCGTCACCTGCCCCTCCCACTCGGGTTCCAGCGGCGTCACATTCACGATGATGCCGCAGCGTGCATAGGTGGATTTGCCTAGGCAGATCACCAATACATCCCGGGGAATGCGGAAATACTCCATCGTGTGCGCCAGCGCGAAGCTGTTCGGCGGTATCACGCACACCGGCCCGCGCCGATCGACAAAACTTTCCGGGTTGAAGTGTTTCGGATCGACGATTGCCGAGTCCACGTTGGTGAAGACCTTGAATTCGTCGGCCACGCGGGCGTCGTACCCATAGCTGGACAGCCCGTAGCTGATCACGCCGTCGCGCTTCTGGGTCTCAACGAAAGGATCGATCATGCCGTGCTCGGTCGCCATGCGACGAATCCAGATGTCCGACATAACAGCCATGCGCCTGCTCCTGACCTTGCCCGAAGCCGGGCGGGGAAGGCCGGCGTCTAGCCCAGCGCGGGCCCGCCCGCAAACGCGCCCGCAGACCCGCCGGCGGCGCGCATGACGCCGCGCCCCGTCCCGGCCCGCCCGGCGCGCGACACCCGGCTGGACATCATCCGCGGCTGGCTGCAACTCACCATCTTCGCCAGCCATGTCGCCGGCAGCTTCATCGGCGGCTGGCTGATCTATGGTACCTGGGGCCTGTCGGACAGTTCGGAGCAGTTCGTCTTCCTCTCCGGCTTCACCCTCGGCAGCGTGTTCGCCCGCAAGGCGGCGCGCGACGGCTGGCATGGCGGTGCCGCGGACATACTGCGCCGCGCCTGGCGTCTCTACCGGGTGCATCTGATGGTGTTCGCCCTCTATCTCGGCATGGTGCTGGCCGCCGGCGCCTCCATCCTGCCGGGCGAGCCGCTGCGCATGGGCTGGGGCTTCCTGCTGCGCGACCCGGTAGGCGCCGTGCCGGGCATCGCCACCATGCTCTACCAGCCCGCCTTCATGGGCATCCTGCCGATCTTCGTCTGGTGCATGCTGCTGCTGCCTGGCTTCGCCTGGCTGCTGGACCGCTGGGGCGGGCAGGCGATGCTGCTGTCGCTGGCGGTATACGCCTGCGTGCATCTGTTCGGCCTGCACACCCCCAGCCTGGGGCCGGACACCGGCATCGCCTTCGACCTGTTCGCCTGGCAGGTGCTGTTCATGGCCGGCGCCTGGCTGGGCCGCCGCGCCCTGCTGCACGGCCGCGCCTTGCCGTTCGAGGCACCCTGGGCGAAATGGGTCACCGCCGCCGCCGTGGCCATGCTGGTGCTGGGCGTGGTGCTGCGGCTGGACTGGTACGGCTTCCTGCCCTGGCACGGCTGGATGCCCGACACCACGCTGGTGGTCGGCAAGGAGCGGCTGGCGCTGCCCCGCCTGCTGCACGCCTTCGCCCTCGCCTGGCTGGTCGCCGCCTATGTGCCGCGCGAGGGCGGTTGGATGCGCACCCGCGCCGCCGCCGCCGTGGCCACCATCGGGCGCTACAGCCTGGAGGTGTTCTGCCTCGGCCTGTTCCTCTCCTGGGCCGGCAGCACCCTGCTGCGGCTGGACCCGGCCTGGATGCCGCTGCTGGACCCGCTCATCGTCGCCGCCGGCACCCTGGCCCTGGCCCGCTTCGCCCGCTTCCTGGACGGCCGCCGCGCGGTGGCGCGGGTGGTGCAGCCGGCCTAGGGTTTGCGCTCCGGCGGCGCGTCCTGCGCCTGACGCGCCTGCACCTGCTGCTTGCGCTTGCGCAGGTTGGCGCGCAGCGCGGCGGCCTCGCGCTCGGCGCGCGCCTGCTTCTCGGCCTGCGCGCGGTCGGTCAGGGTGGGGCGGCTCGGGGCGGGGCGGTTGGGGGGCGTCGCGGTCATGCGCGCAGGATCGTCGGCGCCGTCGCGCCGTCAAGGGCGGAGATGGTTATGCCACATAACTATCGGCGCGCGGATTGATCGCCGCCCGCCGCCGCCCTAGGCTCCGCCCAGCAAGGAGAGGCGGGCGATGGACAATATTGCGGCGGTAGACAACGAACTGGTGCGGCAGACGCGCATCGAGCTGGCGGCAACCTGCCGCTGGGCGGCGCGGCTGGGGTTCCAGTCCGGCGTGTGCAACCATTTCAGCGTCGCCGTGCCCGGCCGCCCGGACCTGATGCTGATCAACCCCGAGGGCTATTTCTGGTCCGAGGTCACCGCCAGCAGCCTGGTGCTGGCCACGCATGACGGCACCATCCTGTCCACCAACGGCAACACGGTGGAGCTGACGGCCTTCTGCATCCACGCCCCCATCCACCGCCTGCTGCCGCAGGCCACCGCCGTGCTGCACACCCACATGCACCACGCCACTGCCATCTGCGCCCGCAAGGGCGGCACGGTCGCGCCGGTCTACCTCTCGGGGATGAGCTTTTACAACGCGATAGCCTATGACCGCGGCTTCACCGGCGCCGCCGTCACCCCCGCCGAGGGCGAGCGGCTGGCGGGCGTGATCGGCAAGGCGACGGTGCTGATGATGGACAATCACGGCCCCCTGGTGATCGGCGCGACGCTCGGCCAGGCGCTGCTGCGGCTGATCTACCTGGAGGACACCTGCAAGATCCAGCTCCTGGCCGAGGCCGGCGGCGCGGAACTGCAACCCATCGCCGAGCGCCTGCTGAAGCGCGCGCCGGACCAGGACAATCCCATGTTCACCGCCTATGGGCGGACGTTCATGAACGCATTGATCCGGCGGCTGAGCTGCGAGGAGCCGGATTTCAAGGAATAAAGGCAAGCGGTTCTTTTTTGAAAAAAAGAAGCAAAAAACTTTTATTCGCTGGAGTCTCCATGGAGGACTCCAGCGAATAGAAAGTTTTTTTGCTTCTTTTTGTTCACAAAAAGAAGACTTACCTCAACCCTTGCCCACCATTCACCGAGACAATCTGCGCCGTCACCCACTCCGCCAGCGGGCAGGCCAGGAACAGCACCACGTTGGCCACCTCCTCCGGCGTGCCCATCCGCCCGGCCGGGCAGTTGGCCAGGGTGGCGGCGTAGAGTTCCGGCGCCTCGGTGCGGCGGCGCTCCCAGCTGCCGCCGGGAAACTCGATCGAGCCGGGGGCGACGCAGTTCACCCGCACCCCCTGGCGCGCCAGCGTGGCGGCCTGGGTACGGGTGTAATGGATCACCGCCGCCTTGGCCGCGCCATAGGCCGGCGTGCGCACCGAGGGGTTCAGCCCGGAGCCGGAGGCGATGTTGACGATGTTCGCTCCCTCGCCGGCCAGCAGGTACGGCATGGCGGCGCGGCTGGCGCGGACCACCGCCAGCAGGTCCACGTCGATGCTGGACTCCCAGCTCGCCTCGTCGTCGGCGCGGCCGAAACCGCTGGCATTGTTCACTAAAACATCAATGCCGCCGAGCGCCTCCGCCGCCTCGGGGATATAGCGCTCGATCTCCGCCTGGCTGCCCAGGTCGCAGGTGGCGGCATGGGCGGTGCCGCCGAACCCCGCCACCTCCGCCCGCGTCGCCGCCAGCGCCCCGGCGCCCCGCGCGCAGATCGACACCGCCGCCCCCGCCTGCGCGAAGGCCAGCGCGATCGACCGCCCGATCCCCCGGCTGCCGCCCGCCACCACCACCCGCCTGCCTGTCATGTCGATGCGCATGTCGTCCCCCGTTTCAGGGCCTCAGGATAGCGGCATGGCAGTCTTGTGCCAGGGGGCGGGGGCGGCCACCATCGGCACGGAACACGCCAGGGGGGATACGCCGATGGGCCTGCATGTGGACTATTACGCCTCGCTCAATTCGCCGTGGACGCATCTGGGCGCGGCACGAATCGAGGCTCTGACGGCGCGTTTTGGGGCCAGTTTGCGCGTTTTTCCGGTCGATTTCGGCACGATTTTCGCGGCTTCCGGGGGCCTTCCACTGCCCAAACGGTCGCCGCAGCGGCAGGCCTACCGGCTGATGGAGCTGGAGCGCTGGCGCGACCGGCTGGGCATCCCCATCACCATCAAGCCGAAATTCTTCCCGCACAACGAGCTGCCCGCCGCCGGCTGCGTGATCGCGCTGCGCGAGACCGGCGACGATGCCGGCGCCGTCCGGCTGGCCCATCGGGTGCTGAAGGCGCTGTGGGAGGAGGAGCAGGACCCGGCCGACCCGGCCACGCTGGCGCGGCTGATCGGCGAATGCGGGCTGGATGCCGCCGCCGTCATGGCGCTGGGGGCGGACCCGAAATGGGCCGAGCGCCGCGCCGCCGACAGCCAGGCCGCACTGGCGCGCGGCGTGTTCGGGGCGCCGAGCTACGTGATCGGCGACGAGATTTTCTGGGGCCAGGACCGGCTGGACTTCGTCGAGCGCCGGCTCGCGAAGGGCTGAGGCGCTACCACAGCCCGGCGATGCGCGCCGCCACCGCCACGCCGGCCAGGGCCAGCGCCGCCAGGATGGCCACCGGGGCGGCGCTGGCGCGTGGGCCGGCGAACGCCATGGCGTAGCCGGCTTTGAGGATGTTGTTGGACGAGGCGGCGATCAGGATGGCCACCGCCGCCTCGGCGACCGGCAGTTGCGCCGGGCCGTGCTCGGCCATGCTGAGCACGAACGGGTCCACATCGGCCACGCCCACGATGGCCGCCAGCAGGTAGACACCCGCCGCCCCGAAGGTGGCGCGCGCCCAGGCGGAGGCGAGCGAGATCGCCACGAACAGCGCCGCGAACACCAATGATGCCCCCAGTTCCAGCGGGTTGGCCGGCGGCGGCGCCGCGCCCGGCTCGGCCTTGCGCCGCCCGGCCCACCACCACCACGCCCCGGCCAGCGCCAGCCCGGCGGCCGACAGGCCCAGCAGCACCGGCGCCAGGGCGGCGGCCAGCGGGCGGTTGAATACCAGGATCATCGCCAGCATGCGCAGGTACATCACCGAAGTGGCCAGCACGATGCCGGTCTGCGCCTGCGCCAGTGCCGCCGGCTCGGCGGCGGCGCGGCGGGCCAGCACCACGGTGGTGGCGGTGGAGGAGTAGAAGCCGCCCAGCACCGCCACCCACAGCCCGGCCCCCTTGGGCGCCACGTAGCGCTGCAGCAGGTAGCTGGCATAGGACAGGGTGCAGACCGCCAGCACCGCCAGCCAGACCAGCCGCGGCGTCAGGCTGGTCAGCGTCGTCACCGGATGGTCGGGCAGCAGCGGCAGCACCAGGCCGGTGAGCAGCAGGAACTTGCCGGCGGTGACGATCTCGCCGATGCCGATGCGCCGCGCCAGGCCGTGCAGCTGCTCGCGCGCGGTCAGCAGCAGCACCGCGGCGACGCTGGCCCCCACCGCCAGCCAGGGTGGGCCGGCCAGCGCGGTGGGGCCGAGCGCGAAGGCCAGCAGGTTGCACACCGGCACCACCAACCCGACATTCGGCGTGCCCTTGGCATCGGTCTCCCCGGCATGGCGCCAGTAATAGACGGTGAGCCACGCCCCCAGCACCAGCAGCCCGGCGCAGAACGGCAGCAGGCGCTGCGGGTCCAGCCGGTAGAGCAGCCCGCCCGCCAGCGCCAGCAGCGGAAAGCTGCGGATGCCGCCGGGGCGGGCCTGGCCGGCGCGGGCATAGAACTCCTCGAACGCCAGGCCGAAGAAGAAGCCGAGGCCGAGCAGCAGCAGGAAGCGCGAGATGGGCGCGTCGATCGTGATGAGGGTGGGGGCGACGAGGTCGGGGGTCATGCGGGCAGGGGCCGCCGGGCGGTTCGGGTGCGCCGCGATCATCGGCCCGAACGCGGCGGCGCGCAGCAACTAAATGCGCGGCGGCTGGGGGCGGGGGGTGGGGGTGGGGGTGGGGGGTGGTGCTGCTGGACAGGATTGAACTGTCGACCTCTCCCTTACCAAGGGAGTGCTCTACCACTGAGCTACAGCAGCGCCGGTGAGCGACAGGCGCTCCGGGCGGGGGCTTCCTAGCGTTTGGCACCGGGCAACGCAACCCCCGCCGATGCGCGCGTGGCCGCGTTGCGCGCATGCGTCGGGGCGGCGGATGGATATCAACGTAGCGGATCGATCCGAATACGATCGTAGCAAAGAGTTGCAACCGCATGCGTCACATTGCGCAGCCGGTACGCTGCCCGCATAGTCCCCGCCTGCGCCGCCCGTACGGGGGGCCGTACAGCCTTGGAGAGAGACGATGACAGGCACGCTCGCCACCTTCGCCCGCCGCGCCGCCGCGGCCCTGGCCATACCGGTGCTCGCCCTGGCGCTCGCCGCCCCGGCGGCGCGCGCCGAGGAGAAGGTGTTGCGCGCCGTGCTGCACGCCGATGTGCGGACCCTGGACCCGATCTGGACCACCCAGACCATCGCCGGCATTCACGGCATGCTGGTGTACGACACGCTGTTCGGCAACGACGCCGACATGCGCCCCCACCCGCAGATGGTGGACACCTTCACCGTCAGCGACGACAAACTGGTGTACACCTTCACCCTGCGGCCCGGCCTGAAGTTCCACGACGGCAGCCCGGTGACCACGGCGGACGTGATCGCCTCGCTGAAGCGCTGGGGCAAGAAGGACGGCGTGGGCCAGCGGCTGCTGGGCTTCACCGACAAGATGGAGGCGGTGGACGCCAAGACTTTCCGCCTGGTGCTGACCAAGCCGTACGGCATGGTGCTGCAATCGCTCGGCAAGACCGGCACCTCGATCGCCGCGATCATGCGCGAGAAGGACGCGATGGTCGATCCGAACACCCAGATCACCGAGGCGATCGGCTCCGGCCCGTTCAAGTTCGCCAAGGACCTGTGGGTGCCGGGCAGCAAGACCGTCTACCTGAAGAACGCCGACTACATCCCGCGCCCGGGCAACGAACCGGCCTCGGCCTTCGCCGGCTCCAAGTTCCCCGGCGTGGACCGCATCGAGCTGGTGTGGATCTCCGACGCGCAGACCGCCATGTCCGCCCTGGTGAACGGCGAGATCGACTTCTACGAGAACCCGCCGATCGACTTCCTGCCGATGCTGGAGCAGGCGCGCGGCGTGAAGCTGATGAAGACCGGCAAGATCGACACCACCTTCGGGCTGATCCGGCTGAACCACCTGCATCCGCCGTTCGATAACGTGAAGATGCGCCAGGCGATGTACCACCTGATCAACCAGGAGGACTTCCTGCGCACCATCGTCGGCAACCCCAAGTTCTACACCGTCTGCCACGGCCTGATCGTCTGCGGCTCGCCGCTGGCCAATGACGGCGGCAGCGCCATGCTGGCCGACTACGACCCCAAGAAGACGCTGAAGCTGATGCATGAGGCCGGCTACAAGGGCGAGCCGATCACCGTGCTGCAGGCCACCGACCACGCCACCATCACCCCGGCCACCCAGGTGCTGATCCAGGCGATGCGCGATGCCGGGCTGAACGTGGACGCGCAGGCGATGGACTGGGGCTCGGTGGTCTCCCGCCGCGCCAGCAAGGAGCTGCCGGCCAAGGGCGGCTGGGACATCTTCGTCACCACCTCGGGCGGCGTCGGCGGCTCGGACCCGGTGCTGCACACCTGGATCGGGGCGGCCTGCGCCAAGGGCCTGTTCGGCTGGCCGTGCGACGCCCGGATCGAGGAGCTGCGCAACAGCTATGCCTTCGCCCAGACCGACGCCGAGCGCAAGCAGATCGCCCGCGACCTGCAGACCCGCGCCATCGAGCAGGTGGTCTACATCCCGTTCGGGCAGTGGACGCAGCCGCTGGCCTACCGGGCCGACCGGATCGACGGCATCGTGCCGAATGTGGGCCTGACCGTGCTGTGGAACATCGTCAAGAAATGAGCCGCCTGCATATCGCGGCGGAGCGTGGCCTGGCGTGACGCTCTATATTTTCCGCCGCCTGCTCGCCACGCTGCCGGTGATGGTCGTGGTGACGGTGTTCGTGTTCTTCCTGCTGCGGCTGGCGCCCGGCGACCCGGCGGCGATCATCGCCGGCGAGGACGCCACCGACGTGGTGATCGCCGCGGTGCGCGCCAAGCTGGGGCTGGACCGGCCGGTGCTGGAGCAGTTCGCGCTGTGGGTGTGGGGGCTGCTGCACGGGGATTTCGGCACCTCCATCTTCTCCAACCTGCCGGTCAGCCGGCTGATCGCCCAGCGCATCGAGCCGACGCTGGCGCTGAGCCTGGCGACCTTGGTGGTGGCGGTGAGCCTGGCGGTGCCGATCGGCGTGCTGGCGGCCTGGAAGGCGCACAGGCTGGTGGACCGCGCGGTGATGGTGTTCGCCGTGATGGGCTTCGCGCTGCCCGGCTTCCTGGTCGGCTACGTGTTGATCTGGGTGTTCGCGGTGAAGCTGGGCTGGCTGCCGGTGCAGGGCTACCGCCCGATCGCCGAGGGGTTCTGGCCGTTCGCCCAGGGGCTGGTGCTGCCGGCGGTGACGCTGGGCATCACCTACATGGCGCTGATCGCGCGGATCACCCGCGCCTCCATGCTGGAGGTGCTGAGCCAGGACTATATCCGCACCGCCAACTCCAAGGGGCTGGCGACCACGCGGGTGCTGCTGCTGCATGCGCTGAAGAACGCGGCGGTGCCGATCGTGACGGTGATCGGCATCGGCGTGGCGCTGCTGATCTCGGGCGTGGTGATCACCGAGACGGTGTTCAACATCCCCGGCCTGGGCCGGCTGACGGTGGATGCGGTGCTGAAGCGCGACTACCCGATCGTGCAGGGGCTGATCATCGTGTTCGCGCTGGTGAAGGTGGTGGTGAACCTGCTGGTGGATATCTCCTATGCCTTCCTCGATCCGCGCATCCGGTATTGAACGATGAGTGCGACCACCCTTGAACTCGCGGCCGCCCCGGGCCGGCTGGCGCGGCTGGCCACCGGCATCCGGCGCAACCCGACCATCTTCGTGGGGGCGCTGATCCTGGGCTGCCTCGTCGTGCTGGCGCTGGCGGCGCCGTGGATCAGCGGCGACCCGTTCAAGCTCGCCTCGATCAACCGGCTGCGGCCGCCCTCGGCGCGCTTCTGGTTCGGCACCGACCAGTACGGGCGCGACGTGTTCGCCCGCACCATGCACGGCGCGCGGGTGTCGCTGATGGTGGGGCTGGTGGTGGCCGGGGCATCCTGCGTGCTCGGCCTGGCGGTGGGGCTGCTGTGCGGCTATTTCCGCCGGGTGGACGCGCTGGTGATGCGGGTGATGGACGGGCTGATGGCCATCCCCTCGATCCTGCTGGCGATCGCGCTGATCACCCTGACCCGGCCGGGGCTGGCGATCGTGATCGTCGCCATCATCATCCCCGAGGTGCCGCGCATCGTGCGGGTGGTGCGCAGCGTGGTGCTGTCCATCCGCAGCCAGCCCTATATCGACAGCGCGATCGCCGGCGGCACGCGCGGCATGAAGCTGCTGCTGCGCCACATCCTGCCGAACACGCTGGCGCCGCTGATCGTGCAGGGCAGCTACGTGTTCGCCTCCGCCATGCTGATCGAGGCGGGGCTGTCCTTCCTGGGCGCCGGGGTGCCGCCGGAGACGCCGAGCTGGGGCAACATCGTGGCCCAAGGCCGCAGCTTCTTCCAGATCGCGCCGTGGAGCATCCTGATCCCCGGCGCCTTCCTGGCCACCGCGGTGCTGGCGGTCAACCTGCTGGGCGACGGGCTGCGCGACCGGCTCGACCCCCGGCTCGCCCGGCGAATGTAATGGAGTGCATGTGACCCTTCTTCAGGTGCGCGACCTCGCCACCCATTTCTTCACCCGCGACGGCGTGGCCCGCGCGGTGGACGGGGTGTCGTTCGACCTCGATGCCGGCGACACGCTGGGCATCGTGGGCGAATCCGGCTGCGGCAAGTCGGTGACCGCGCTGTCGATCCTGCGGCTGCTGCCGCCGGAGACGGCGCGGATCGTGGCCGGTAGCGTGCGCTTCCAGGGCGAGGATCTCACCGCGCTCTCGCCCGAGGCGATGCGCGCCATCCGCGGCCACCGGATATCGATGATCTTCCAGGAGCCGATGACCAGCCTGAACCCGGTGCTGACCGTGGGCACGCAGATCGCCGAGAACGTGGTGCGCCACATGGGCGTGGGCTGGAAACAGGCCAATGAGCGGGCCCACGCCATGCTGGACCTGGTGGGCATCGCCGATTCGCGCCGCCGGCTGGGCGAATACCCGCACCAGCTCTCGGGCGGCATGCGCCAGCGGGTGATGATCGCCATCGCGCTGTCGTGCGACCCGCAACTGCTGATCGCCGACGAGCCGACCACGGCGTTGGACGTGACCATCCAGGCGCAGATCCTCGACCTGATGCTGGGGCTGAAGGAGAAGCTGGGCACCGCGATCATCATGATCACCCACGACCTCGGCGTGGTCGCCGAGACCTGCCAGCGCGTGGTGGTGATGTATGCCGGCCGCAAGGTGGAGGAGGCGAGCGTGGCCGGCCTGTTCGCCGCCCCCACCCACCCCTACACGCGTGGCCTGATGCGCGCCATTCCGCGCCTGGACATGGACGCCGAGCAGGATGGCCGCCGCATTCGCCTGCAGGAGATCCCCGGCATCGTGCCCGCGCTCAACCGCCCCATCGCCGGCTGCGCCTTCGCCCCCCGCTGCGGCTTCGCGACCGCGCGCTGCCGCGCCGAGGCGCCGCCGCTCGCCGAGACCGGCGCCGGCCACCTGGCCGCCTGCTGGGAGGCCGCGCGCGTGCTGGAGTCCGCCGCATGAGCGAGTTGCCGCCGAGCCTGGAGGTGCGCGACCTCGCCAAGCATTTCCCCATCCTGGGCGGGCTGCTGCAACGCCAGGTGGGCGCCGTGCGCGCGGTGGACGGCGTGAGCTTCGCCATCCGCCGCGGCGAGACGCTGGGGCTGGTGGGCGAGTCCGGCTGCGGCAAGTCCACTGTCGGCAAGACCGTGCTGAAGCTGCTGGAGCCCACCGCCGGGCGCATCCTGCTGGGGGGCGAGGATGTCTCCGCCCTGTCGCCGGCTGCGATGTGGCCGCACCGGCGGCGCATCCAGACGGTGTTCCAGGACCCGTATTCCTCGATGAACCCGCGCCTGTCCGCCGGCACCATCGTGGGCGAGCCGCTGGAGAATTTCGGCATCGCCAGCGGCGCCGAGAAGCGCGAGCGCGTGGCCGCCCTGTTCCAGCGCGTCGGGCTGCGGCCGGAGGCGATGGACCGCTTCACCCATGAATTCTCCGGCGGCCAGCGCCAGCGGCTGGGCATCGCCAAGGCGCTGGCGGTCAACCCGGACGTGATCGTGGCCGACGAGCCGGTGTCGGCGCTGGATGTGTCGGTGCAGGCGCAGGTGCTCAACCTGCTGATCGAGCTACAGGACGAATACCGACTGGCCTACCTGTTCATCAGCCACGACCTGGCGGTGATGCGCCATATCAGCCACCGGATCGCGGTGATGTATCTCGGCCGCATCGTGGAGATGGCGGACAAGCGCACCCTGTTCGCCACCCCGCTGCATCCCTACACCGAGGCGCTGATGTCCGCCGCCCCGGTGCCCAACCCGGCGAAGCAGAAGGCGCGGCGGATCATCCTGCAAGGCGACGTGCCCAGCCCCGCCAGGCCGCCCGCCGGTTGCCATTTCCACACCCGCTGCCCGGCCGCCATCGCCGAATGCAGCCGCGTGGTGCCGGCGCTGACCGAGGTCGCGCCCGGCCACCTGGTCGCCTGCCTGCGCCGCACCCCGGGCGGCGACACCGGCCCGCTGCTGCGCGGCGGGGATTAAACTCGGGCCATCGCCGCACATTCCCTGGCACTCCGATCCGTGGAGTGCTAGAGGGTGCGGACCGAGAGCGCAGCACGCTCGGCTTCCCGCCGCCATCGCGGCGGCGGGGCGCGCTCTCCCGAGATCAGGAACCGTTCCATGAAATTTCGCCCGTTGCACGACCGAGTCGTCGTCCGCCGCCTGAATGCCGAGGAAAAGACCAAGGGCGGCATCATCATCCCCGATACCGCGCAGGAAAAGCCGATGGAGGGCGAGATCATCGCCGTCGGCGCCGGCGCGCGCAACGAACAGGGCCAGATCGTGGCGCTGGACGTGAAGGCCGGCGACCGCGTGCTGTTCGGCAAGTGGTCGGGCACCGAGGTCAAGATCGACGGCGAGGAGCTGCTGATCATGAAGGAGTCCGACATCATGGGCGTCATCGTCGGCACCCCCGCCGAGAAGCCGGCCGCCAAGGCGCCCGCCAAGGGCAAGGCCGCCTGACGCCCGCCGGAACCGATTGACGACGCTGCATTAAACGACAGGAATAACACAATGGCTGCCAAAGACGTTCGCTTCGGCGAAGATGCCCGGAGCCGCATGCTGCGCGGTGTCGAGACGCTGGCCAAGGCCGTCATGGTCACGCTGGGCCCCAAGGGCCGCAACGTGGTGATCGACAAGAGCTACGGCGCGCCGCGGATTACCAAGGACGGCGTCACCGTCGCCAAGGAAGTCGATCTGGGCGACAAGTTCGAGAACATGGGCGCCCAGATGGTGCGCGAAGTGGCCTCGAAGACCAACGACATCGCCGGCGACGGCACCACCACGGCGATCGTGCTGGCCAACGCCATCGTGCGCGAGGGCCTGAAGGCGGTGGCCGCCGGCATCAACCCGATGGACCTCAAGCGCGGCGTCGACAAGGCGGTCACCGCCCTGGTCGATGAGCTGGCCAAGCGCTCGAAAAAGATCACCACCCAGGCGGAAACCGCCCAGGTCGGCACCATCAGCGCCAACGGCGAGGCCGATATCGGCAAGATGATCGCCGAGGCGATGCAGAAGGTCGGCAACGAGGGTGTTATCACCGTCGAGGAAGCCAAGGGCATCGAGACCGAGCTGGACGTGGTCGAGGGCATGCAGTTCGACCGCGGCTACATGTCGCCCTACTTCATCACCAACGCCGAAAAGATGGTCACCGATCTCGACCAGCCGTACATCCTGATCCACGAGAAGAAGCTGTCGGTGCTGCAGCCGCTGCTGCCGCTGCTGGAAGCCGTGGTGCAGTCCGGCCGTCCGCTGCTGATCATCGCCGAGGACGTGGAGGGCGAGGCGCTGGCCACCCTGGTGGTCAACAAGCTGCGCGGCGGCCTGAAGGTCGCGGCCGTGAAGGCGCCGGGCTTCGGCGACCGCCGCAAGGCCATGCTGGAGGACATCGCGATCCTGACCGGCGGCCAGGTGATCAGCGAAGACCTCGGCATCAAGCTTGAGACGGTGACGCTCGCCATGCTCGGCAAGGCCCGCAAGGTCCTGATCGAGAAGGAGAACACCACCGTGATCGACGGTGCCGGCAAAAAGGCCGACATCGTCGGCCGCTGCGCCCAGATCCGCGCCCAGGTGGAGGAGACCACCTCCGACTACGACCGCGAGAAGCTGCAGGAGCGGCTGGCCAAGCTGGCCGGCGGCGTCGCCATCATCCGCGTCGGCGGGGCGACCGAGGTTGAGGTGAAGGAGCGCAAGGACCGCGTGGACGACGCGCTGCACGCCACCCGGGCTGCTGTCGAGGAAGGCATCGTGCCCGGCGGCGGCGTCGCCCTGGCCCGTGCGAGCCTCGTGCTGGCCAAGCTGAAGGCCGACAACGACGACCAGCGCCTGGGCATCGAGATCGTCCGCAAGGCCGCTCTCACCCCGATGCGCCAGATCGCCGAGAACGCCGGCGAAGACGGCGCCGTCATCAGCGGCAAGGTGCTGGAGAACGACGACTACAACTGGGGCTTCGACGCCCAGAAGGGCACCTACACCAACATGGTGAAGGCCGGCATCATCGATCCCACCAAGGTCGTGCGCGCCGCCCTGCAGCATGCCGCCTCGGTCGGCTCGCTGCTGATCACCACCGAGGCGATGGTGGCCGAGCGCGTCGAGGAGCCGGCCGCCCCGGCCGGCGCCGGCGGGCCGTCCTACTAACCACCACGACCAACCCCTGGCCGCGCGACGCCGTCGCGCGGCCAGGGCGCTGCCGCGAGGCAGGCGGGGCTCGGCCCCGAAATACCTTCCCCCTTCCTACCCCCCATCTGGCCAACCCCGCCAATTCCGCCATGCTGTGCCCGTAGAAGCGGGAGGACGCATGGAGCGGGAGCGGAGCGGCTGGGCGGCGCTGTTGAGCGGCGGTAATGCGGCGCGCTGCGCCGTGGTGGGCGGCGGCATGGTGCTGCATGCGCTCAACACCTTCATCACGGTGACCGTGATGCCCTCGGTGGTGCGCGACATCGGCGGGCTGCAATTCTTTGCCTGGGCGACCACGCTGTATGTGCTGGCCAGCCTGCTGGGCGGCGCCTTCTGCGCGCGGCTGCTGCACCGGGTGGGGCCGCGCTGGAGCTATCGCGCCGCCCTGCTGGTGTTCGCGCTCGGCTCGCTGGGCTGCGGGCTGGCGGGCAGCATGCCGCTGCTGCTGGCCGGTCGCTTCGTGCAGGGGCTGGGCGCGGGCACGCTGTCGGCGTTGTCCTTCACCATGGTGCGGGTGCTGTTCGCGCCGCCGCTGTGGTCGCGGGCGATCTCGGTGATCTCGGCGGCCTGGGGGGTGGCGACGCTGCTCGGCCCGGCGGTGGGCGGGATATTCGCGCAATATGGCGCTTGGCGCGCCGGCTTCTGGTCGATGTCGCTGGTGGCGCCGCTGCTGCTGCTGCTGGTGGAGTTGTCCCTGCCGCGCGGCATCGCCCGGGCCGCGGCGCCGCGCACCGCCATGGCCTTGCTGAGCCTGGCCGTGCTGGCCGGCAGCGTGCTCTGCGTCTCGCTGGGCAGCACCGCCACGGCACCCGCCTGGAACGTGCTCGGCCTGGTTGCCGCCGGCGCCGGGCTGGCGCTGTTCGTCTGGCGCGAGGGCCGGGGCGGGGCGCGCCTGCTGCCCAGCGGGGCCTGCAACCTCGCCACCCCCCTCGGCACCACCTACGCCGCCATGTCGCTGCTGCTGATCGGCATCAACGCCGAGATCTTCGTGCCGTATTTCCTGCAAACCCTGCACGGCATGCAGCCGATCTACGCCGGCTATCTCTCGGCGCTGATGTCGGCCGGCTGGACCACCGGCAGCGTCATCTCCGCCAGCGCCCGCCCGGCGCTGGCGCATCGCGTGATGGTGCTCGGCCCGCTGGCGATGGCGGCCTCGGTCGCGCTGCTGTTCGCGCTGATGCCGCACCCGTTCACCAGCCCGCCGGCGCTGGCGGCGATCGGCCTGGGCATGGCCTGCATGGGCCTGGGCATCGGCATGTGCTGGCCGCATCTGGGCGCCCGCGTGTTCGCCTTTGCGCCGGAAAGCGAGCGCGAACTGGCCGCCGCCTCCATCACCATCGTCATCATGGTCACCAACGCCTTCGGTTCGGCGCTGGGCGGCATGATCACCAACCTCGCCGGGCTGACCATGCCGGGCGGTGTCGTCGGGGCGGCGAGTGCGGCGCATTGGCTGTTCGGCTGCTTCGTGGTGGCGCCGCTGGCGGCGGCGGCGATGGTGCGGCGGTTGTTGCGGCATGCGGTGGGAGGGTAGGAAGGTCTTCTTTTTGTGAACAAAAAGAAGCAAAAAAACCTTATTCGTTGGGGGACATGGCCGCGGCGGGGGGGCTCCAGCGAATAAAAGTTTTTGGTTCTTTTTTCAAAAAGAACCCCTTCCTTCCCTCCTGTCCCATCTTGCGGCCCCGCCGCCCCCGCATCAGCATGCGCGCCATGTCCAAGCCCTATCCCTTCCGCCTGTTCGCCAACCTCAATGCCGGCACGCCCGGCACGGTGGTTCTTCCTGAGTCCGGCTTCCGCCGCGCGCGTGCCGAGATCACCTCCTGGCCCGGCTACGCCGAGACCCCGCTGCGCGACCTGCCGGCCGTGGCCGCCGAGGCCGGGGTGGCGACGGTGCGGCTGAAGGACGAGGCCGGGCGCTTCGGCCTCGGCAGCTTCAAGGCGCTGGGCGGCGCCTATGCGGTGGCGCAGGTGCTGGGCGCCGAGCTGGCGCGGCGCGGCGTGGCGGCCAATGCCGGCAGCGCCGCGCTGGTGGCGGGCACCCACGCGGCGGCCACGCGCGGCATCACCGTCACCTGCGCCACCGACGGCAACCACGGCCGCTCGGTCGCCTGGGGGGCGCAGCGCTTCGGCTGCGCCTGCGTGATCTTCGTGCATGCCACGGTCAGCCAGGGCCGGGCGGACGCCATCGCCGCCTATGGCGCCGAGGTGCGCCGCGTGCCGGGCAACTACGACGACGCTGTGCGCGAGGCCGCGAAGGTGGCCGCCGCCGAGGGCTGGTTCGTGATCTCCGACACCTCGTGGGAGGGCTACACCACGGTGCCGGTGGACGTGATGCAGGGCTACCGCGTGATGGCCGAGGAGGCGGCGCGCCAATGGGCCGGCCCGCCGCCCACCCATGTCGTCATCCAGGGCGGCGTCGGCGGCGTGGCGGCGGCCGTCTCGGTGCAGATGCGCGCCACCTGGGCGCCGCCGCCGCTGCTGGTGGTGGCCGAGCCCGACCGCGCCGCCTGCCTGCTGGCCAGCGCAGAGGCCGGGGCGCCCACCGCCATCGCCGGCGACCTCGACACGCTGATGGCGGGCCTGGCCTGCGGCGAGCCGAGCCTGCTGGCCTGGCAGGAGCTGGCGCGCGGCGCCGCCTTCTTCATGGCGGTGCCGGACGAGGCGGCGGTGGACTGCATGCGACTGCTGGCCGGCCAGGGGATCGTGGCCGGCGAATCGGGGGTGGCCGGGCTGGCCGCCCTGCGCCTGGCCGCCGCCGACCCGGCGGCGCGCGCCGCGCTGGGGCTGGGGCCGGACAGCCGCGTGCTGCTGTTCAGCACCGAGGGCGCGACCGACCCCGAACTCTATCAACGACTTGTGGGCCAGGGAGCCGAGCATGGTTGATGTCGCCAATGCCTCGATGGAGGAATTGCAGGCCGCGCTGGCCGAGGGGCGCACCACCTCGGTCGCGCTGACCCAGGCCTATCTCGCCCGCATCGCCGCCTACGACCGGGCCGGCCCGCGGCTGAACGCGGTGCGAGAGATCAACCCGGACGCGTTGGCGCTGGCCGAGGCGAGCGACCAGGTGAAGCCGAAGAAGCGCGGCCCGCTGGAAGGCATGCCGATCCTGCTGAAGGACAACATCGCCACCGACGACGCCCAGTGCACCACCGCCGGCTCGCTGGCGCTGGAGGGCGCGAAGGCGAAGCGCGACGCCACCGTTACTAGGCTGCTGCGCGCGGCCGGCGCGGTGGTGCTGGGCAAGGCGAACCTCACGGAATGGGCCAATATCCTCGCCGTCGGCATGCCCTCCGGCTACTCCTCGCTGGGCGGGCAGGTGCGCAACGCCTATGTGCCGGCGGTGGACGCCAAGGGCGTGCCGATCGTGCAGCCCGGCGGCTCCTCGGCCGGCAGCGCGGTGGCGGTAGCGGCCGGGCTGGCGGCGGCGGCGATCGGCACGGAAACCTCCGGCAGCCTGCTCTCGCCGGCCAACCAGAACGGGCTGGTGACGGTGAAGCCCACGGTCGGGCTGGTCAGCCGCGCCGGTATCATCCCGATCGCGTCCAGCCAGGACACCGCCGGGCCGATGACCCGCACGGTGCGCGACTCGGCGGCGCTGCTGAACGTGCTGGCGCATCACGACAAGCTGGACAAGGCGACCGACAAGCTGCGCCGGCCGGATGATTATGTGGCAGAACTGTCCCGGAACGGCCTTAAAGGCGCCCGGATCGGCGTGCCGTCGGACCCGGCCGATCCGGGCAACGACGTGTATTACGGTCCGCTCTCGCCGGCCGCCCGCGCGGTGATGGAGCGGGCGATCACCGCGTTGCAGGATTCCGGCGCCATCATCGTGCGCGCCAGCATGCCCACCGCCGGCTGGATCGGCGGCCCGGGCACCGACATGGCGGTGCTGAACCGTAACCCGGAAAGCCCCGGCGTCAACACGGTGGCGCGGGTGCCGATCGTGTTTCTGTACGAACTCAAGCACGACCTCGGTTTGTATCTAAGCGATTGGGCCAAAGGGACAAAAATCCGCACGATCGAGGACGTGGTGGCCTTCAACGCGGCCCATGCCGACCGCGCGCTGCGCTTCGGCCAGGACCTGTTCCTGGCGGCGGCGGCGACCAAGGGCGATCTGTCGGAGCCGGAATACCGCGCGGCGCGGCGCAACGACCTGCTGTCGGCGCGCCAGCGGGGGCTGGATGTCTATATGGCGGCGCATAAGCTGGACGCGGTGCTGTTCCCGGGCAATTCCGGGGCCTCGATCGCCGCCAAGGCCGGCTACCCGAGCGTGCAGGTGCCGGCCGGGTATGTGTCGGGCGTGGCCGGGCAGGACACGCCGGAGTATCCGCTGGGCGCCACCTTCACCGGGCGGGCATGGAGCGAGGGCAAGCTGTTGCGGCTGGCCTATGCGTTCGAGCAGGCGACCCTGGCGCGGCGGATGCCGCCTGACCTGGGATGAGCCTGCCGGTCCTGTACGGCGCGGAATACAGCGTCTACACCCGCATCGCCCGGCTCGCGCTGCTGGAGAAGGGGGTGGCGCACCGGCTTGATCCGGTTGATGTTTTCGCACCCGGCGGGCCGAGTGCCGCGCATCTGGCGCGCCACCCGTTCGGGCGCATCCCGGTACTGGAACATGACGGGTTCACGCTCTACGAGGCCAGCGCCATCGCCCGCTACGTGGACGAGGCGTTTCCCGGCCCCGCCCTGCAGCCGGCCGGGGCGCGCGGCCGGGCGCGGATGGCGCAGGTGGTCTCGCTGCTGGATTCCTATGCCTTCCGCCCGCTGGTGCTGGAGATATACGTGCAGCGGGTGAGCCGCCGGACCCCCGACGAGGCGCGCATCGCCGCCGCCCTGGGGCCTGCGGCGGTGGTACTGGATTCGCTCGAAATACTGGCCGAAAACCACCTCGCAGGGCCGGATTTCTCGCTTGCAGACCTGCATTTTGTGCCGATTCTCGCCTATTTCACCCTCGCCGCCGAGGGGGCGGCGATGCTGGCGGCGCGGCCGAAGCTGTCCGCCTGGTGGGCGCGGATGCAACGGCGCGAGACGGTGCTGGCGACGCGGTTCCCGGCCGAGGGTTAGGCGGCCGGGAGTTTCTCGATCCCCGGCAGCGCCAGCACCCGCGCCACCCAGGCCCGCACGCCGGGCCAACGGGCGAGCTCGAAGCCGCCTTCGTCGGCGGCCTGAGTATAGGCGATCAGAGCGATGTCGGCGATGGTGGGGCCGGAATCGGTCAGCCAGTCATGGCCGGCGAGGCGGCGCTCCATCACGCCGAGGGCGCGTTCGCCGGCGATGCGGCATTGTTCCAGCCGGGCGGCCTGCTGATCGGCCTGCTTCAGGTAGGTGATGATGTTGCGGGCGACGGCGATGGCCGGCTCGTGGCTGTACTGCTCGAAAAACAGCCATTCCAGCACCCGCGTGCGCGCCAGCCCGGGCGGCGGCAGCCAGGGCGTGCCCTCGGCGAAGTGGCACAGCATGGCGCCCGATTCGGTGAGCACGGCGCCATCGTCCAGCACCGCGATGGGAATCTTGCCGTTGGGGTTCAGCGCCAGGAACGCGGGGGTGCGGGTGCCGCCGGCGTTGGAATCGACCTCCACCCAGCGGAACGGCTGGCCGGTGAGGCGCAGGATGGTGGCGATCTTCCAGCAATTGCCGGACATGGTGAAGCCGTGGACGGTGATCATGCGGGTCAGCCCTCCTGCCGTGTCTGGACGCTGTCGGTTCGTCCTGTAGTCTGGCGGATATGAGCGCACCAGATCCAATTACGGCCGAACTCTTCCGCAATTCCATCGTGGCGCTGGGCGACGAGATGGCGCTGACCATCTACCGGGCCGCCTATTCCGGCGTGCTGAAGAACATCATGGATTATTCCACCGCCATCTGCGACGCGCGGGGGCGGCTGGTGGCGCAGGGGCTGAGCCTGCCGGGGCATCTGTGCTCCATCCCGGTGGCGCTGCAATCCTGCCTGCGGCATTTCGGCGCGGACATCCACCCCGGCGACGTGCTGACCATGAACGACCCGTATGACGGGGGGATGCACCTGCCGGACATCTTCGTGTTCCGGCCGGTGTTCGCGGAGGGCGCGATCCTGGCCTGGGCGGCGACGATCTGCCACCACACCGATGTCGGCGGGCGGGTGCCGGGCTCCAACGCATCGGATTCCACCGAGATCTATGCCGAGGGGCTGCGCATCCCGCCGCTGAAGCTGCATGAGCGCGGGGTGCCGAACGCGACGCTGCTGCGCATGATCGACCGCAACGTGCGCCTGCCGGGGCGGGTGATGGGCGATCTGCGCGCGCAGTTGGCCGCCTGTGAGATCGCCGCGCGGGGGATCGACGAGCTGGTGGCGCGGCATGGCGCGGCCGGGGTGCGGGCGCTGATGGACGAGACCATGGACCACAGCGAGCGGCTGGCGCGCCATTGCCTGGCGGAACTGCCGGATGGCGAGGCGACGTTCACCGACTGGATCGACGACGACCAGATCGACGCCGATGTGCCGATCAAACTCGTCTGCACCGTGCGCAAGCAGGGCACGCAGATGGTGATGGACTGGACCGGCTCCAGCCCGCAGGTGAAGGGGGCGATCAACAACACCTGGAGCTACACCGCCGCCGCCAGCTTCACGGCCGCCAAATCCGTGATGTCGATCAACATGGCGAACAATGACGGCGTGTTCCGCTGCATCGAGGTGATCGCGCCGCCCGGCACGGTGACCAACGGCGTGCTGCCGGCCGCCTGCGCGGCGCGCGGGCTGACCGGGTTCCGCTGTGCCGACGCGGCGTTCGGGGCGCTGGCGATGCTGTATCCGCAGCTGGTGTTCGCGGCCAGCGAGGGCGGCAACACCGGCATCACCATCGGCGGCTACGACGCGGCGCGGCGGCCGTTCATCTATGTGGATTTCCTGTCCGGCGCCTGGGGCGGGCGGCCCTGGGCGGATGGGCTGGACGGCAACACCAGCATGTTCGCCAACATGGCCAGCTTCTCGGTGGAGGTGATCGAGGCGGAGAACCCGCTGGAGGTGCTGGACTATGCCTTCGTGCCGGACAGCGGCGGGCCGGGCCTGCATCGCGGCGGCATGGCGCAGCAGCGCAGCTGGCGGATGCTGGCCGAGGAGGGGATTTTGCAGGTGCGCAGCGACCGCCATACGCATCTGCCCTACGGCCTGCAGGGCGGCGGGCCGGGCACGCCGAGCCAGAACACGCTGAACCCCGGGCCGGCGGAGGAAAAGCTGCGGGCCAAGCTGACCATGCAACTGCGCGCCGGGGAGGTGTTCCGCCACCGGCTGCCGGGCGCGGGCGGCTGGGGCTGCCCGCTGGACCGGGAACTGCATCGCGTGGCCAGGGATTTGCGCGACGGGCTGGTGAGCCTGGCCGGGGCGGCGCGCGATTATGGCGTGGTGGCGGCGGGCGATCCGCCGGTGATCGACGAGACGGCGACACTGGCGCTGCGGGCGCGCCTGCGGGCCGAGCGCCCGCCCGGCCCGGCGGTGGCGTGGCGCCCCTTGCACGAAAAAGAACCCCAGACCCCACCCATTGGAGCCCCACACCCGCGGCCAGACTCCAGCGAATAAAGTTTTTTTGCTTCTTTTTGTCCACAAAAAGAAGCCTTCCCTTGAATGACTTACACAAGGACAAGCGTTGGCAATGAACGGCGGAGCAGGGAGCGGGACGGCGGGGCTGCGCATCGGCGTCGATATCGGCGGGACCTTCACGGACCTGGTGGCGATCGGCGCGGACGGGGCGATCCGCACGCACAAGACCGCCTCGACGCCCGGGGATTATTCGCTGGGGATCGAGACCGGGTTGCGGGCGCTGCTTGGCGCGGAGGTGGTGGACGAGGTGCTGCATGCCACCACGATCGGCTCCAACGCCATCCTGGAGGGCAAGGGCGCGCGCACGGCGCTGGTGACCTCGCGCGGCTTCCGCGACGTGCTGGAAATCCGCGACCTGCGGATGCCGCGCCTCTACGACATGCACTGGACCAAGCCGCCGGCGCTGGTGGAGCGGCGGCTGCGGCTGGAGGTGGGGGGGCGGATGCGCCCGGACGGCAGCGAGAGCGAGGCGCTGGACCAGGCCGACATCGCGGCGGCGGTCCGGCTGATCGCCGCCGAGGGGGTGGCGAGCGTGGCGGTGTGCCTGCTGCACAGCTACGCCAACCCGGCGCATGAGCAGGCGGTGGCCGCGGCGCTGCGGGCGGCGCTGCCGGGCGTGGCGGTGACGGCGAGCCATGCGCTGCTGCCGGAGATCAAGGAATACCCGCGCACCAGCACCACGGTGGTGAACGCCTATCTCCAGCCGGTGGTGCGCGCCTACCTGACCGCGCTGGAGGCGCGGCTGCGGGCGCTGGGCATCGGCGCCGGGCTGCAACTGATGCAGTCCAATGGCGGGCTGGCTTCGGCGCAGCATGCCGGGGCGTTTCCGGCGCATATCGTGGAGAGCGGGCCGGCGGCCGGGGTGGTGGGGGCGGCGGTGCTGGCGGCGCGGCTGGGCGAGCCACGGGTGATCACCTTCGACATGGGCGGTACCACCGCCAAGGCCGGGCTGGTGGAGCATGGCGAGGTGCTGCGCGCCGAGGCGATGGAGGTGGGCGCGGGGGTGATGGCCGGCGCGCGGCTGCTGGTGGGCGCCGGCTACATGCTGAAGCTGCCGGCGGTGGACCTGGCCGAGGTGGGGGCGGGCGGCGGCTCGATCTGCCGGCTGGATGCGGCCGGCGCGCCCAAGGTGGGGCCGCATTCGGCGGGGGCGGACCCCGGCCCGGCCTGCTACGGCCGTGGCGGGGGCGAGCCGACCATCACTGACTGCAACCTGGTGCTGGGCTACCTGGACCCGGCGGGGCTGGCCGGCGGCGCGCTGGCGCTGGATGCCGGGGCGGCGCGCGCGGCGGTGGCGCGGCGGCTGGCCGGGCCGCTCGGCCTGACGCTGGAGCAGGCTGCGCACGGCATGCTGCAACTGGCCTCGGCCACCATGATGCGGGCAATCCGCGCCGTGTCGGTGGAGCGCGGGCGGGACGTGCGGGGCTGCGCGCTGCTGGCGTTCGGCGGCAACGGGCCGCTGTTCGCCGCCGGGATCGCCGCCGCGCTGGGGATCGGCCGGGTGGTGGTGCCGCCGATGCCGGGGCTGTTCAGCGCCTTCGGGCTGCTGCTGGCCGATACCGAGCACCATGCCACGCGCAGCCTGCGCATGCGGCTGGACGCGCCGGATGCGGGGGCGCTGGCGGCGGCGGTGGATGGGCTGGTGGCGGCCGGGCGGGCGCACCTGGCGCAGGACGGCTTCGCGCCGGCGCGGCAGGTGCTGATGCTGTCGGCGATGGCGCGCTATGTCGGCCAGTCCAGCGAGCTGACGGTGCGGCTGGAGGGCAGCGACGCGGCGGCGATCCTGGCCGGGTTGGCCGAGGCGTTCGGGGCGGAGCACCTGCGCAGCTACGGCTTCCGCGCGCCGTCCGAGGAGCCGGTGGAACTGATGGGGCTGTCGCTGATCGCCCGCGGCGTGGCCGCCCGCCCGCGCCTGCCGGCCGCCATTCCGCCGGCCGCCGCGCGCGTGCCGGCGCGGCGCGATGCGTGGTTTGCCGATATCGGCTGGGTGGCCACCCCGGTATGCGACCGTGCGGCGCTGGCGGCCGGGCCGCGCGCGGGGCCGCTGATCGTGCAGGAATACGACGCCACCTGCCTGGTGCCGCCCGGCGCGGCGGCGGCGCTGGACAGCTTCGGCAACATCGTGCTCAGCCTGACGCCGGGCTGACCGGCCCGCCCGCAACAGGAGTTCCGCCATGGCCTTTCCCGACAGCATGACCTTCATCCAGGCGAGCGCCCCCGGCGGGCCGGAGGTGCTGGCGCCGGCGACCGGGGAGGTGCCGTGGCCGCGCGCCGACGAGGTGCTGATCCGCGTGCTGGCGGCAGGCGTGAACCGGCCGGACGTGGCGCAGCGCCAGGGCAGCTATCCGCCGCCGCCCGGCGCCAGCCCGGTGATCGGGCTGGAGGTGGCCGGCGAGGTGGTGGCCCTCGGCAGTGCGGCGACCCGCTACCGTGTGGGCGAGCGGGTGTGCGCGCTGACCAATGGCGGCGGCTACGCGCAGTATTGCGTGGCGCCCGAGGCGCAGACGCTGCCATGGCCGGCGGGCTACGACGCGATTCGCGCCGCCGCCGTGCCGGAGACCTATTTCACCGTCTGGGCCAACCTGTTCATGCTGGGCCGGCTGGCGGCGGGCGAGCGGATGCTGGTGCATGGCGGCACCTCGGGCATCGGGGTGACGGCGATCCAGCTGGCGCGAGAATTCGGGGCGACAGCCTATGCCACCGCCGGGTCGGACGACAAGGTGGCGGCCTGCGAGGGGCTGGGGGCGGTGGGGATCAACTACCGGACCGCGGATTTCCTGGAGGTGATCAAGGAAAAGACCGAGGGGCGCGGGGTGGACGTGGTGCTGGACATGGTCGGCGCCGCCTATTTCCCGCGCAACCTGCAATGCCTGGCGATGGACGGGCGGCTGGTGTTCATCGCCTTCCTGCAGGGCAGCAAGGTGGACGGCGTGAACCTGCTGCCGATCATGACCAAGCGGCTGACGCTCACCGGCTCCACGATGCGGCCGCGCACCACGGCGCAGAAGGGCGAGATCGCCGAGGCGCTGCGGGCCAGGGTGTGGCCCGTGCTGGCGGCGGGGCGCTGTGGGCCGGTGGTGCACAAGGTGTTCCCGCTGGCCGAGGCGGCGGCGGCGCACGCGCTGATGGAGAGCAGCGCGCATATCGGCAAGATCATGCTGAACGTGGCCGCCTGAGCGGGAGGGACGGGCGATGGCGGTGGCAGTGCCAGCGGTGGCGGCCGAGCGCCTGCCGCCGGCCGGGCTGGTGCAGCTCGCCGCCTCGGTGGTGCTGCTGGCCAGCGCCTGGCCGGTGACCAAGCAGGCGATCGAACTGGGGGCGGTGCCGATCTGGTTCGCGGTGGGGCGGGCCGGGTTCTCGGCGCTGGTGGCCTTCACGGTGCTGGGGCTGGCCGGGCGGCTGCGGCTGCCGGGGCGGCGGGACCTGCCGGCGCTGCTGGGGGTGGGGCTGCTGCAACTGGCGGCGTTCTTTGCCTTCGCGCATGTGGCGGTGGCCTGGGTGCCGGCCGGGCGCACGGCGATCCTGTCGAACGTGACCACCATCTTCATCGTGCCGCTCTCGGTGCTGGTGCTGAAGGAGCGTATTCCGCCGCGCCGCTGGGTGGCGGCGGGGCTGGGGCTGGTCGGCGTGGTGGTGCTGATGGGGCCGTGGGCGATCGACTGGACGCGGCGCGAGGTGGTGGTGGGCCATCTGCTGCTGCTGGGGGCGGCGGCCTCGTTCGGCGGCGCGCTGGTGATCGTGCGGCGGTTTCCGCCGGCGCTGAGCATGCTGCAATTGCTGCCGTGGTGCTTCGGGCTGGCGACGCTGGCGCTGCTGCCGCTGGCGCTGGCGCATGGCGGCGGCATCGGGCTGTGGCCGGGGCCGGCGCTGGGGGCGATGGCCTATATCGGCGGGCTGGCCGGGCCGCTGGGCACCTGGTGCGTGATGGAGGCGGCGGCGAGCCTGCCGGCGATGGTCTCCTCGGTGGGGTTCCTGATGACGCCGGCGGCGGGGCTGATCCTGTCCACGCTGTGGCTGGGCGAGCCGCTGGGGCCGGATCTGCTGGCCGGGACGGCGCTGATCCTGGGCGGTGTGGCCATCGCGGCCTGGCCGGTGCGGCGGCGATGAGGCTTCGGGCGGTGGAGATGGGGGCGGCCGAGATGGGTGCCGGGGCGGTCCGGCCGCTGGTGCTGCTGCACGGGCTGTTCGGCAGTGCTGCCAATTTCGGCGCGGTGCAGAAGCGGCTGGCGGCGCGGGGCCGCACCATCGCGCTGGATTTGCGCAACCATGGCGGCAGCCCGCATGCCGCGGCGATGGACTACGCCGCCATGGCCGCCGACGTGCTGGAGACGCTCGACGCCCTGGGAGCGCTGCCGGCCATGCTGGTCGGCCACTCGATGGGCGGCAAGGTGGCCATGGCGGCCGCCTTGGAGGCCCCCGCGCAGGTGGCGCGGCTGGTGGTGGCCGATATCGCGCCAGTGGCCTATCCGCCGAGGCTGCGCGGCTACGTCGCGGCGATGGCGGCCATTCCCCTGCATCCCGGCCTGACCCGCGCGCAGGCCGACACGGCGCTGGCCGGCGCGGTGGCCGAGCCGGGCGTACGGGGGTTCCTGTTGCAGAACCTGCGCCTGGGGCCGCAGCCGGCGTGGCGGATCGGGCTGGCGGAGATCGCGCGGGCGATGCCGGTGATCGAAGGGTGGGAGACACCGGCCGGGGCCAGCTATCCCGGGCCCGCGCTGTTCGTCGCCGGCGGGCGCAGCGACTACATCCTGCCCGAACACCGCCCGGCGATCCGCGCGCTGTTCCCGGCCGCTCGCTTCGTGACGCTGAAGCAGGCCGGCCATTGGCTGCACGCCGACGACCCGGACGGGTTCCTCACCGTGCTGGAGGCGATGCGGGCCGCCTGAGCCGTTACTGAACCAGTGCGACCTGCGCCGCGCTCGCCACCGCCTGGGCGGCGGCGTTGATCTGCGCCGAGCCGGCGGCATAGATGGTCTTGGCCACCACCCGCATCGTCGCCCCGCTGGCGGCGTTGAGGCGGATGTTGTTGGCCACGTTCAGCGCGCCGCAGGGCGTGTAGAACGAGCCGCTGATCGCCAGCGTCGAGCCGCCGCCCATGGTGTTGGCCGGCGCCGTGCCGGTGGTGGTGCAGCCCTGCCAGAACACGATCCCGGCGGTGGGGCCGGTGGTCGGCGCGGTGAACTGGGTCACCGTGTTGGAGTAGTTGGTGTAGTTGATATACCCGGGATTGGAGCCGATCAGCACGAAGCTGACGCCGGTGGCAGGCTGGATGGTGGCGTTGTTGAACGTCAGGTTGCCGTTCATGACGTAGTAGATGCCGGGCGCGAAATTATCCGCCACCCCGTTGCCGCCGAACGTGGTGTTGCCGCAATACACTCCCGGCGTCTGCTGGCGCGTGGTGGATTGCCACGAGGTGACGGGCGCCGCATGACACGAATAGGTGCCCGGCGAGGGCGTCGCCATCGCGGCGAACGGGTTGGCCTGCGCACTGCCGTACGGGCTGGCCGGCCACGGCGAGAAGGTATTGCTGCCGCTGTTGGATTTGGCGATGCCGCCGACTGCGCCGACCGTGTCGCCCTTGATGGTGCCGCTGTTCAGGTAGATTGCCGTGCTGGCGTTCGAATTGGCGTAGACGCTGCAGCCGGTGGCGGTGATCACGCCCATGTTGTCGGCCTTCACGGCGTTGGTCGCGCTGCCATCCAGCGCCAGCACGCAGGCGCCGGAGCCGCTGGTGGCGGTGCCGCTCCAGACTTCCGCCACGCTGCTCACGGTGATGGTGCGGCTGCTGCTGTCCAGCAGGAAGCCGGAGAAGCTGGCCGGCAGCGTCCGGCTCACGGTGACGGTGACCGCCGTGCGGCTGCTGTTGGTGATGCCGGTGCCGACCTTGGCGGTCATGCTGCCGTCGGTCAGGGTCTGCGTGCTGCTGGCCCATTGCCGTGTGGCGGCGCCGGCCACGCCGTTCAGTTCCGCCACGTTGGCGGCGGTGCCGGCGGCGGTCTGCGCGCTGGCGGTCTTGCCATAGGCGATCGCGCCGGCGGAAGCGGCGGCATCGGCGGCGACGGTCAGTTCCGTTTTCGTGACCGCCCAGGTGCCCACTTCGAGGCCAAGCCCGGTCGTCATCATCAGGGCCGGTGCCGACACGGCTACCCACAGAGCGATCGAGCCGCGCCGGTTGCGGCCGAATTGGCGCCCGAATTTCATATCTCTCACCGCCTGGAAATCTTGCTTCGAGATTGTAATGTTGGACCGGGCAAGCTCAAGCAATCTTAGGAACTAGTCCATTTGGCTGAGTGCTCGCTTGGTTGGGCATCGGGCCGCCGCGGGCCGGCCGGGCGTCTCAGGCGGGACCGTCGGCCTGGCGCTCCTCGGCGGCGCGCCAGAGATACCAGGCGGCGGTGCTGCGATAGGGCGCCCAGACCTCGCCCATGCTGGCCAGCTCGCGCGGTTTCGGCTGCGCGTCCAGGTTGTGGATGCGGCGATAGCCTTCGCGCACGCCGAAATCATCGACCGGCAGCACGTCCGCCCGGCCGAGGGTGAAGATCAGCAGCATCTCCACCGTCCAGCGGCCGACGCCGCGGATCACCGTCAGCCGCTCGATCAGCGCGGCGTCGGACAGCCGGGCGGCGGCGCGGCGCGTGGGCACCACCCCTTCGGCGGCCTTGGCGGCGATGTCGCGGATGGCGGCGGTCTTGCCGGCGGAGAAGCCGCAGGCGCGCATCGCCGTGTCCGGCGTGGACAGGATCTGCGCCGGGGTGGGGAACGCGCCGTCCGGATACAGCGCCAGGAACCGGCCCAGGATGGTGCGCGCGGCGCGGCCGTGCAATTGCTGGTGGGCGATCGCGTTGACCAGGGCGGTGTACGGCTCGCCCGGCTCCTTCGCCAGGCGGCAGCGGCCGACGCGGCGGATCAGCGCCGCCAGCACGGGGTCGGCCTGCATCAGATGGCGGGTGGCGGCGTTCATCGGCGCAGGATGTCATCCGTGCGTGATCGGCGCCATCCCCACGGCTGGGGCCGCCGGCGCCACCGGCCAGGGCGGCGCCGCCCCGCCATGCTCGCGGCTCTTGCCTTCGCCGCCCCGGGTTCCTCTAATGTCCGCATGGCGGCGGCGAAGGGGGCGGGCATGGCCAAGGTCCGGCGGTCGGGCATCTACCGGCTGCTCTATGATCGCAGCGGCGGCGAGGACGGGCGGCGCGACGACGCCGATCGCCAGACGGTCAGCCTGGCCGGGCTGGCGGTGACGTTGGTCGTGCTGGTGGTGTGCCTGTTCCTGGTCAAGCAGCTCAGCCGCACCGCGCGGCTGGACGATTGCCTGCTGTCCGGGCGGACCAATTGCGACCTGCTGATTGCTCGCATCCGTTGAATTGCGTCGCCACCTGCCGCATCCGGCCCGAATCGGCCGCGCCGCCCGTTTGACCTGCGCGCCAAGTGTGGCAGCGTGCGGGCCTGGGATTTTCCGGGCTCGGGGGTGTGGCGATGCGCGTTTCGCAGATGGACTGGCGGATGGTCGAGGACTGGACGCGCCACGACGACCGCTGTGTCCTGCCACTGGGCAGCACTGAGCAGCATGCCGGCCTGTCGCTGATGGTCGATGCGATTCTGGCCGAGCGGGTGGCGGTGGACGCCGCCGAGCCGCTGGGCATTCCGGTGTTTCCCGCCATCCCCTACGGCCTGGCGCCGTATTTCCAGGCCTACCCCGGCAGCATCACGCTGCGGGTGGACACCTTCGTGGCCGTGGTGCGCGATGTGCTGGACAGCCTGAAGCGCTCCGGCTTCCGGCGGATCATGGTCTGCAACGGCCATGGCGGCAACCAGCCGGCGGCGGCGCTGGGGCATGAGTGGCTGATGGACAACCCGGATTGCCGCCTGCGCTTTCATGACTGGTGGCGTGCCCCGCGCACCATGGCGCTGGTGCAGGCGACCGACCCGGTTGCCAGCCATGCGAGCTGGATGGAAAACTTCCCCTGGACCCGCCTGCCCACCACCCCGCCCGGTGAGGCCAAGGAGATGGTGGACACCGACCGGCTGAAGACCCTGCCGCCGTTCGAGGCGCGCAACCTGCTGGATGACGGCAATTTCGGCGGCCGCACCCAGCGCAGCGACAACGAGATGCTGGCGATCTGGGAGACGGCGGTGCAGGAAACCCGCGACATGCTGGAGGCGTGGTGATGGGCCCGATCCTGATCTGGGGCGCCGGCGCCATCGGCGGCTCGGTCGGCGCTTGGCTCAAGCGGGCCGGGCACGACGTGACCTTCGTGGACGTGGTGCCCGAGCACGTGGCGGCGATTGCCGGCGAAGGCGCGGACGAGGGCGCCGGCCTGCGCATCACCGGCCCGGTGGAGCAGTTCGCCGTCACCGCCCCGGCCTTCCTGCCCGAGCGGGTGACCGGCACCTGGAAACACATCTTCCTCGCCGTGAAGGCCCACCACACCGAGGCGGCGACCCGCGCGCTCACCCCGCATCTGGCCCAGGACGGCTATGTGCTGTCGCTGCAGAACGGGCTGTGCGAGACGGTGATCCAGCGCATCGTCGGGCGCGACCGCACCATGGGCGCCTTCGTCAACTTCTCCGCCGACTGGATGGGCCCGGGCGAGATCCTGTTCGGCGGCCGCGGCGCGGTGGTGCTGGGCGAGGTGACCGGGCAGATGACGCCGCGGCTGGCCGAACTGCACAAGGTGATGCTGGATTTCGAGCCGAACGCGATCACCACGCCGGAAATTTGGGGCTATCTGTGGGGCAAGCTTGGCTACGGCTCCATGCTGTTCGCCCAGGCGCTCGGCATGGCCGGCATCGCCGACTGCTTGGCCCGGCCGGAACTGCTGCCGCTCTGGCGCGCCCTGGGCCGCGAGGTCAACGAGGTGACGCTGGCCGAGGGCGTGGCGCCGAAGGGCTTCAACGGCTTCGACCCGGCCGCCTTCATGCCCAATGCCGACCCGGCGGCGGCGGCGCGCGCCGTGGCGGCGATGGTGGAATTCAACCGCCCGAACGCCAAGACCCATTCCGGCGTCTGGCGCGACCTCGCCATCCGCAAGCGCCGCACCGAGGTGGATGTGCAGATCGCCCCGATCTACGAGATCGGCGCCCGCCACGGCATCGAATGCCCCACCGTGCGCAGGCTGGTCGCCATGATCCACGAGGTGGAGAACGGCACCCGCGCGCTCAACGACGACAACCTGCTGGAGTTGCTCCCGCGATGAACATCCGTTTCGAAGGCCGCGTGGTCGTGGTCAGCGGCGCCGGCCACGGCTTCGGCCGCACCATCGCGCGCAGCTTCGCCGGGCTGGGCGCCTGGGTGTTCGGCTGCGACATCTCCGCCGAGAACCTGGCCGAGACCGCCAGCACCGGCGGCATCCACACCGCGGTGGTGGACCTCGCCGACCGCCGCGCCGCCGCCGCCTGGATCGCTGGCATCGAGCGCGACACCAAACAGGCGGTGTTCTGCCTCGTCAACAACGCCGGCGGCGTGGCCGGCCAGACGCCGCATCCGCTGGAGGAAGTGCCCGACGAAGACTGGGACCGCATTTTCGCCATCAATGTCGGCGCCGCCATGGCGCTGTCGCGCGCCGCCGCGCCGGCGATGAAGCAGGCCAGGCGCGGCCGCATCATCAACATCAGTTCCGGCGCCGGGTTGCAGGCGTCGCTTACCGGCATCCAGGCCTATTGCAGCGCCAAGCACGCGGTGATCGGCCTCACCCGCCAGTTGGCGCATGAATTCGGGCCGTTCAACATCACCGTGAACTCGGTCGCGCCTGGCTTCATCCGCAGCAATCCCAGCACCGAGAAGCAGTGGGAGGCCTACGGGCCGGAGCGCCAGCAGGCGCTGGTGGAGGGCATCGCCATGAAGCGGCTGGGCAGCGCGCAGGACATCGCCAACGCGGTGATCTTCTTCGCCTCCGACCTGGCCGGCTTCGTCAACGGCCAGGTGATCCAGGTGGATGGCGGCCGATGAGCGCCGAGCGGGTCGAAGCCTGGCTGGCCGCCAACCGGCAGCGGCTGCTGGATGAACTGTTCGAGTTGCTGCGCGCCCCCAGCGTCTCCACCGACCCGGCCTACGCCGCCGGGCTGGCGCGGGCGGCCGAGATCCTGGCCGAACGGCTGCGCCGCATCGGCATGCGGGACGTGCAGATGCTCGACGGCGGCGGCAACCCGGCGGTGTTCGCGCAGTGGTGCGGGGCGCCGGGCGCGCCGACCATCCTGGTCTACGGCCATTACGACGTGCAGCCGCCGGACCCGCTGGAATTGTGGACCACGCCGCCCTTCGAGCCGACGCTGAGCGCCGACGGCGCCACCTACAGCGCCCGCGGCGCCTCCGACGACAAGTCGCCGCTGTGGATTGCGATTTCGGGCATCGAGGGGTGGCTCGCGGTCACCGGCGGCCTGCCGCTGAACGTGAAGGTGCTGCTGGAAGGCGAGGAGGAGGTGGGCAGCCGCTCCATCCCGGCCATCCTGGACAAGTACCGCGACCTGCTGGCCGCCGACGTGCTGGTCAGCGCCGATGGCGGGCGGTGGCGGCCCGGCGTGCCGAGCGTGAACACCAACAGCCGCGGCAATGTGGGCATGGAGGTCACCGTGCGCACCGCCGGCCACGACCTGCATTCCGGCCGCTATGGCGGCCCGGTGGCCAATGCCGCGATGGTGCTGGCGCGCCTGCTGGCCACCCTGCACGACGAGCACAACCGCATCGCCGTGCCAGGGTTCTTCGACGGGCTGCGCCGCCCCGGCAATGCCGACTATGCCAGCATGCAGGCGCTGGGCTTCGACGAGGCGAAGTTCTTCGCCGAGATCGGCGCGCGGCCGGGCGCCATCGAGCCGGGCCTGCCGGAGGGCAGCGTCGGCCTGCTGGAATCGCTTTGGTTCCGCCCGACGCTGGAGATGAACGGCATCACCGGCGGCTACCAGGGGCCGGGCGGCAAGACGGTCATCCCCTGCCAGGCCAGCGCCAAGCTCACCTGCCGCCTCGGCCCCGGGCAACTCCCGGCCAAGGTGGCGGCGGCGGTGGAGGCGCATCTGCGCGCCAGATGCCCGGCCTGGGCCGACCTTTCGGTGGCCCACGGGCGCGGCAGCAGCGCCGCCTACGCGGTGCCGGAGGACGATCCCTTCCTGGAGGCGATCGAGCGGGTGATGCAGCAGGTACACGGGCGCCGGCCGCTGCGCGTGGGCATCGGCGGCACGCTGCCGATCTCGTCGATGGTCAAGCAGGCGCTGGGGCTGGAGACGGTGATGCTGTCCTACGCCATCGCCGACGAGAACATCCACGCGCCCAACGAATTCTTCCGCCTCTCTTCGTTCGACGACGGGCTGCGCGCCTGGGCACGGGCGCTGCCGGAATTGGCGGCGGTGCGGCGGTAGCGGTGAGGGGGGCTCGTAGAAGCGATGCACGCGCAGCAGGCCCTGGCCGATCCGGCGGCGGATGGTCTTTCCGGAGAGCTGCAGTTCCTCGGCCACCTGCTCGACGGTCGGCATCGGTGGCCGGCCGGCATTTGGCCGGATCGGGTGGAGCATCGCGGATTTGCTTCAATGTCGGACGTGGAGAGGGCGGGCTTCAGCCGCTCCGCGGCCATCTGGCGGCCAGGCGCCCGGGCCAACGCGTGCAGCGCTTCACATGCGGCGGCGGAGGGCGCCGGATGCGTTTGTCCCGGGCCGACCTTCGAGGTGAGGATCAGCCCGGGCGGTTTGACGCGGACGGCAGAGGAGGTTTGCGGGGCTTTGTCACACCCCAAAGGTGCCGCCACGACTTTCCGGGCGATCGAGAAATCCCGTCCCCGCGATGCCTGCCGCAGAGTCGGCAGGCTGTGTGTCAGTCAGCGGTGTCTGAATTGGCGGGCTGATTCTCCCGCTCGAAACGGAGGTTGAGCGACCTCCGGCTTACGGTTGACCGCAGGCGGCCCGCCGCCTGTCCGACATCTTCTCCGTGATCATGATGCTCGGGATGTCGGTGTTCGCGCGCGGCACGGTTGGCATGATCGGCGCATCCGCCATGCTGGTCCGTTCGGGCGGATCTCGATCGGGTTCGGACCTGCTGTCATGCACCGGGAACGTTGCGTGAAGCTTGGCAGATATGATCTCGTCGAGCCCGACATTGTGGGTTATCGCAGCGGAGATTCGCCAGGATGCCGCCCGGTCGTGGACCCTGCCATCTGATCGCGTGTCCCGGAGCAGCCTGGTGTCGCGCAGCCGCAGGCGACGATGCCGGCTGCGGCGCGCGGGCGTGATGCGGACAGCCGGCCATGCCGCGAAGGCCTGAGATCCCGCGCGCGAGGGCGTCGTTCATGGTGGCGGTGGTCGGCATGCGAGAGGGCACCTCTGTGGAGTGGGGGGAGCAGAGGGCAACGCTGGGGGGATGATGGCGCCATCGAGCGGTGCCGGTCTCAGAGTCAGGTGCCGGCCCCCAAACGATCCGTGGCTAAGCCTGCTGTCGGCCGGGATTGGCCGACAGCAGAAGGGCGGCTCGGCAGGGAAAAGCGATCGGATGCCGCCATTCACAATGAGCTGTGCTGTCTGAGCCGCTCATCGAGATATAGAGGGTCCTCGGGTCGCCGCTCAAGGGCCTTGCCGTCCGGCTCAGGCCGGTTGTGTCGCGTTCATGGGTGACAGCACGATCGCGGCCTCGCTCGTCAGCAGCAGAAAGGTGAAGCTCGTCTGCAGGTAGAGCGAGACCGTCGTGCCGGTATGGCTGGCGTAGCCGATCGACACGTCCTGGCCGATGTGCAGGTCGAAATCCCCGCCGCGCGTGCTGAGCACGAACGCTCCATGGATAGCCGGCGCCCAGACGATGTCACTGTCGATCAGACGCTTGATGTGCGCGAGGATCGGGTATCCCTCGTCGCTGCTCTCCTGCAGCGCGGTATAGGCTTCGGCGCCCAGCACCACGCAATAGGGCCCGTTCACGCCGGCAAGACGCAGCTGGTTCAGCGCCTGGGCGATAGCGTCGGGATAGGCGCGCACGTCATCGGGCAGCGTCATCACCGGGTTGCTGGTGCCCTGGCGGATGCCCTGGATGTTCGCCGCCTCATAGCCCTCGAAAATCGCGCCGTCCTCGGCAAAGGCGATCAGGCGCGCGGCGTCCTTCACCGGCTGCCAATCGGAATCTTCAGAGCCGCGCTCCACATCGTCGATCGCGTCGCGATCCAGCACGAACGGGACGCGCAGCTCGACCAGGGCTTTCACCTGGCGCTGGCGCGCCAGAATGCCCTCGTCGGGGGCGGCGATGATTTTCTGATGGCCGGTGCCCACGGCGGAGAGTTTGGCGCCGGCCGGTCCCTGGACGTCCACGACGCGTCGTCCGGCAAGATATCGCTTCAGTGTGCGCGAGGCCTCTTCCTCGATTTGAGCCCATGCCTCGGCTGAGATTGGGGCGAGTTCGCGATGCAGATTGTTCATTGTGAAGGCTTCCCTTTGAGCGAGCCGATGCCGAGCGAGCCGTCGGGCAAAGGCAGATTGGGCGGTGCCGGCGAAGCGCCTGCTTGTTGGTCAGGCGTCACGTTATCGAGGAAAGTCGCCGTGGGGACGAAAAACAGGTTGCCGGTCACGGCCGTACTGAAGTCCAGCAGACGATCGTAGTTGCCGGGCGGGCGGCCGACGAACATATTGACCAGCATCTGCTCGATGGTCCGCGGTGATCGGCTGTAGCCGATGAAATACGTGCCGAACTCGCCATGCCCCGCGCGGCCAAACGGCATGTTGTCGCGCAAAATCTTGACCTCCCGCCCGTTCTCCACGATCTGAGTCAAGGCGTTGTGCGCGGAGGTCGGCTTGATCGCGTCGTCCAACTCGATATCGGGCAGCTTGGTGCGGCCGACGATGCGTTCCTGGGTTTCGGTCGGTAACGCATTCCACCCGGCGATATCGTGCAGATATTTTTGCACGATGACATAGCTGCCACCAGCAAAGGGAGCGTCTTCCTCACCGATCAGAGTGGCGTCAAGCGCTGCCGCCCCGCTTGGGTTTTCGGTCCCATCGACAAAGCCCAGCAGATCGCGCGAGTCAAAATACCGGAAGCCGTGCACCTCGTCCGCTGTCGACACGGCATCGCCCAGTCGTGTCATGATCTGGGTCGCGAGTTCGAAACACATATCCATCCGCCCGGCGCGAATGTGGAACAGAAGATCGCCTTGCGTGGCGACGGCGTGGCGCGGGCCAGCGACAATCTCCTGGAACGGATGGAGTTCGGCCGGCCTCGGCTGGCCGAACAGGCGATCCCATACGTCCGACCCGAACGCCATGATGCAGGTCAGGTGTGCGTCGGGCTCACGAAACCCGACCGAGCGCAACAGGGCGGCGAGATCTCCGCATAGCGTCCGCACTTCGGATTCGGCCGCCGCACCCGGGTTCACCGTGACGACCAGGAAGATCGCGGCGCGGGTCAACGTGGCGCCTCCTGCTTGAGGGGTGGCGGGTATGATCATGGTATTCCGCTCTGTCGAGGGTATTCGAGCGCTCCACACCGGACGCGTCCCGCGACGGACCGCCGGACCATACGAAGACTAATCTGACTGACCACGTTTCTGCTCTCTCCATGCCCACGAGATGCCGGTCCGACGGCTTCAGATCATGCGGACACCTTCTGAAAATGCTCTGGCTTTGCATAGTCCCAATCGCAACGCGGAAGGGCCGGGTGGTTTTTCCAGGGATGTCGGGCTGCTCCGGACCTGGTGCCGAAGATCGTCGAGGCGATCCTGGATGGGTGATAGCCGGCATGCCTCGACGTGAACGTGCTCCGGGAGGGGTTCCGGCGCAGTGGGGGAAGCAGCGAACGACAATCCGAGACCGGCGGCCTATCGCTCTGTAGCCGACGCGGGTGAAGTGGGCTGTGCATTCGTGTTAAGCTGGCGGTCCGCGTTCGAACGGTCCCCCGGAGTCCGGACATGACCAATATCTTCTCACTCGACGGTAAGGTTGCCCTGGTGACCGGTTCTTCGCGTGGCCTCGGCCGTGCCATGGCGCTGGGACTCGCCGGTTGCGGCGCCCACGTCGTCGTCAACGGCCGCAACCCTGAGGGAATCGAGGCGACGCGCGCGGCCATCGTTGCCGCTGGTGGCAGCGCCACGGCGCTGGCGTTCGACACGACCGATATCGCGGCCGCCGATGCGGGGGTCGACCGGATCGAGGCTGAATTCGGGCACCTCGACATCCTCGTCAATAACGCCGGCTACGGCAACGCCAGGACCGCGAGCGAGGCTACCAACGTCGAATGGGATGAGATCATCGAGGTCGACCTCAACGCCTGCTTTCGCCTCGCCAGGCGCGCCTCGCTCGGCATGATCCGGCGCGGCTGGGGCCGCATCATTAACATCTCCTCGATCAACGCCCACATCGCCCGCGAGGCGAATGCCAATTACTGCGCCGCCAAGGCCGGGCTCGAAGGCCTGACCCGCGCGCTTGCGGTCGAGTGGGGGCCGAAGGGTATCACCGTGAACGCGATCGCGCCCGGCTACATGATGACGCCGGACAACATGGACACGCCGCTGCGCGCCGACCCGCAGCAGCGCGACCGGTTCGCGGGGCGCACAGCACTCAAGCGCTGGGGCCAAGCCAACGAACTCGATGGCGCCGTGGTCTATCTGGCCAGCAACGCCTCGACCTATTGCACCGGGCATGTCCTGATCGTGGACGGGGGGATGAGCGTCAAGATCTGACGGTCTCGACAGCGACCCGGCCCAACGGTTGAACCAGAATCCGACCTCTGTCGCCGGGATGCGATCGTAGGACGATGGCCGGTGGACCTTGAGTGTGCCGGTGCTGCGTGACGGGTTTACGTTGGAGCGGTGGGCAACGGGCGCCGCTCACCACGGAACCGTGCTGGAGTTGATGAACCGCGGGCGGCATCGTCGCACAATCGCCCACCACCAAGCCCAGGAGCCGATGGCCCAACGTCCCGCGCCTCTAGGCGCAACCGATGAGGAGGTCCGGGTGATTCTGGGACGCTGCCAGTGCCCGGGGCCGTTCCACGAACGGATGCTGGGCAGGGGCTGGTTTCGCCGATGATCCGACCTGCCAAGCGAGGCGGGCGTCCCCGGGGGTGAACCTTCGCGACGGTCTGAATGCGGTCCTCTATGTGCACTCGACCGGCGGCCAGTGGCAGGCGCTGCCGAACGACCTGCCGCCGAAAAGCACCGCCCGGGGCTACCGCTCGCTTTGGGACAGGGACGGGACGATCGAGCGCATTCACCATGCCCTCTATGTAGGGGAACGAGGCGCCGGCCGCGGACGCATCAGGGACCTCGGACACGACCGACCAGTCCAGTGCGGGCGCGAGAGGGCCATGTAATCCTTTTGAAACGTTATCGCCCAAAACGATATGTGTCAGACCGCCTTGCGGGCATCGGCAAGGCTCTTGCCCATGAGCAGGCCGAGTTCGCCCGGGCGGCCGATATATGTGCGCATCGTGCGGTAGGGCACGGCGGTGATCTCGGCGATGAGGTTCAGTTTCCCCGCGGCGTCAAGCGCACTGAACTTGCCGGCCCCTGGTCTGTGCTCGAACAAGGCCGCGACCTCCTGCAGCGTGCGCACGGGCACGTTGCCCAGCAGCCGCAAATGCTCCTCGGTGATATCGCGAGGCGTCAGGGTGCGACCCGGCATCACATGGCTCACCGGCCGGTTGGCCGCCTTGCTGTCCGTCAGCCGACCGCCCGAGGCGGACGCATCAGCCGGCGGCGTCGCGGTCAGATCGCTCGCCTGAAACTCGACCTCGACCCCGTTCTCCTGGGCGATAAAGACTAGGTCCCCGTCACACTCCAGCACCGTGCCGCTGCGCTGGCCGTTGCGGTGCCAAACCTTCTGTTCCACTGAAAACATGATCTTGTCTCCTTCACAGGTTCGCAAGCAGCGACATCCATTGCCTGTATGGCATCGCCAGCCTCTCGGAGCGAGGCGCATTCCGGCCGGTATGCTGCCAAGAGCGGCAAGACAGATGCCTGCCATTCCGCTCGCGAGCCGAACGGCGATTGCCAGGCTGTTGGAGAAGGCTCGAAAGGTGGAGTTCTCTCGTTCCACCCGCACCCCAGGGAGGCCGGCTGCCGGCATATGGAAGCCGAGGTACGCCTCGCGAAGGTGAGGCATTCGTCGCGGAAGCGCCCCTTGATCTCTCGATGAACCCGTGTTGCCGCGGGTTGCCGAGCCCGATGCAGCGCCGCCGCCGGAATGCCTGAACGCGTCCTGGTTCCGGTTGCCGGCCGACGCGCGGGACCGCATCGCGAAATAGAGGAGGCTCGACAACGAGGAATGACTCCACTTTGACCGTGGGGAGATCGACCTCGAGGGCCCTCGTCGAAAACAGTCAACCAGCCGGAAAAGTCGCGCGGACCGCGGACCGGAGATGGGGCGCGGCCGGCGAGCGCCCCGCCCCCTAATTAAGGCGCCGCCGATCTGTTCGCGGACGTGGCGGAGAGTCGGATCATGTTGGTAGAGTGAGCATGTCCAGGCCGTACCCGCGCGACCATTCATGCATCGCCGGGGAATTCGGCAACCGGAGGGCTTGTGGTGCCGATCGACATCCCATCCTCGCACGGAACGGCGGATGCTGTAGTGCCAGCGCAGGATCCTGCGGCGGTGCGCGTCGCTCTGGTTGCCTACCATACCGATGCCACCGGGACGGCGATTTTCCTCGTATTGCGCGGCGCCCCGGAGCCATGCGTGTTCCACGCCACCGACCCGACGACCGGCCGGCCTGTCACGTTGCAACACCTGCAGGACGTGGCGCGGCGACTCCTGGTGGACTTCCACGGGTTGCCGGAGCGCTGGGACAGTCGGGCTGACGCGCATGCCTATGCGCGGGTGTTGCGCGAGCTGTCGCCGGTGACGCCGCCGCAGCAGCGACGCTTTCCGATCCGTGACGCACTGCTGGATAACCCCCGGTTCGACTACGGCCTGACCTACTGGGAGCGGTTGTCCGAGGCCTTGCTCCCGGCCGCCCTGAGGGAGGCGGTCGCTGGCTGCGACCTGCTATGTATCGTGCCGCACGGGCCGCTCCATCTTTTGCCTTTTGCGGCACTGCGCTGGTCTGCGGACGAATACCTGATCGAGCGGATCGGCCTCGCCTACGCGCCCAGCGCAACCGTCCTGCGGTTCTGTCAGTACAAAAACCGGCGGCGGCGGGCGGGGCCGACATACCGGGCGACAAGCGCCCTCGTTGCCGCCGCGGCGGCGGCCGGGGACGATCCGGCGCTGTTCGACGCCGACCGCCAAACTCTTGTGTCGCTGCTCGGCGGTGGACACGTCACCAGCCTCATCGGTGCTGGCCCGGCGGGCTTGCCAGCGAGCAAGGAGACGATCGCGCAGAGGGCCGCCGGCCACGACATCATTCACCTGGCCTGCCACGGCGTATTCGCGTCCGACCTCGGCTCGCCCGACCCGCTGGATTCCGCCCTCTTGGTTTCGGACGGCCGGTCAATCCCGCCACTCGCGATGCTGCCACGCCTTACGCCGCAGGAGCGCGCCAACTTCCTGCTGACCGCACGGGAGGTGTTCGCCCTGGAACTGGAGGCCGACCTCGTGACGCTGCGCGCCTGCTCCTCGGGGCGGGCGGAGGTGCATTCGGGCGACGAACTGCTCGGTTTGTCGCGTGCCTTCCTCTATGCCGGCGCGCCGTCGCTGATCGTAGCGCAATGGAACGTAAGCCAGCGCAGTTCAAGCGCGTTATTGGACGCCTTCTATCGGCTGTGGCTGGATGAGGCGGCACCGCTGCCGAAATGGGCGGCGCTGCGCGAGGCGCAGCGGCGTATGCTGCGCGGGCGAGACCGGCACCCGTACCACTGGGCGCCGTACGTGCTCACGGGCGATTGGTTGTAGCGGAATCGATATCGGGCAAGGAGGATGCATGAACGGCAAACCGGGGCAGGCTGGCGCGCGGTCGGCGCGCATCGCCACGTTGAGCGACCAGGAGGCGCTGGCAATCGTCGATCTAATCGCGGGAGAGTTCGCCACCACCGAGACCCCGGCGGGGGAGAAAGAGCAGAGTGCGGCGCTCGCGGCGGCCTTCGCGGCCACTGGCACGGCGATTGATCTCTCGCCGAGCGCCACGGCGGATGCCGCCGTGGCGGGCCGGGCCGCACGGGAGCTGTTGGGCATAATGGCCGAAGTGCCGGAAATGCAGGACGCGCTCGACATCTGGCTTGCCGTACCACCGCAGCAGGAAGCGTTGGCGGTGCCGCTGCTGATCGTCGTGCCGGCGGTGTTCGCCGGTTGCATCGCGTTGCTGCAAGTCCTCGGGCATTCGCGTTTCAAGCGCGATTCCACCGGCCGGTGGGAGTTCGAATACGACGCCGCGACCAAGACCTCGATGGATCAGACGCTGCCGGTGGTGGTGAAGACCATGGGCGACCTGGTCCGCCCGCTGACGCGCCGGGGCGGCGCGGGGTGAGCGAGAGCGCCCCACCGGAATGGGCCAACCCGATCGTCTCCCTGGGGAATCAGGTGGTGTTCGGGGTCCTGCTGGCAGCCGACGCGGGGGCGCGGATCACACAGGATGCCGGGCTGCGCGGCGCGGCGGACGCTCGGCTGGAGGCGCTCATCGACGAGGCGGACAAGTATTGGTGGGCGCACCTCGACGCGGCCGGGGAGCAGCCGCGCAACGTCGCGATCTATCCCGAGCTCGCCACCGCGCTGGCCGAGGAGCGACTGCGGATGATCGGCGCGTTCCGCAAGGGCGCCAGCGCGGCGGAGCGGCCGGACTTCGACGCGCGGATGGCGCACTGGATCGCGGTGACCGCGCGCGCGCTGCTGTCCGTTGGGATGACCCGGCTGCTGCTGCGCGAGGCCGCCGCCGCCCGGATGGCCTACGACGCCTTCGAAAAGGCGAACTGGGTGGCCCGGGCGCTACCGGACGACGGGCGGCTGCGGCTGCGCGAGGTATTGTGGGCAGCCTTCGGACTGCGCGTCGCGGCGCAGGTCGGCGGCCAGCAGCAGATCGCCGCGGCGGTCGGGCAGGAGCTGGCGGCCCTGATGCGCGCGCCCGGCCGGGAGAAGGAGGCTGCGGAGCACCTAGCCGAGATCGAGCGGAAGTTCGACGCGCTACGGACCGTGATTTTGTCGCGCAAGCCGGTCTCCGCGGACAAGGTGGCGGAGACGGGCGGCCAGGGCGGGCCATCTGACCTGGCGCTACCGGCCAGAGCGCCACCGGTCTGGGCGCCACCGATCTCGCCGCCGCCGTTGGATCGCGGACCGGATGCATACGCGGTTTTCTATCAGGAGTTGCTCAACTGGTTCGGTGGCCTCGTGCTGGCCGGCAGGCTGTCGCAGGCTGAAGCGGGCGCCCGGCTGGTCGAGCATGTGGATCTGTCGCGCCTCGCGCCACGCTACATCTATTTCGTTTCTGAATCGCATCGTAATCTCGCCGGGACGGCACCGGACCGGGCGCGGATTCTGGGCGAACTCAACCACGCCGTGGCGATGCGGCTTGCCGGCCCACAGGCCGACCTGACGCGCGGCTATTGCGCCTACGCGGTCGCGCGCGCCTACGTCGCCGAGGCGCGGCGGATGTCTCCCGCGCAGCCGCAACGCTACCGGGCGGCGGTCCCTTGGCTGGAGGAGGCGCTGCGCCTGCTCGGGGCAGATGATCCGGGCGAGGTGGCAATCGTGCATTGTGCTGCAATCGTCAGCCTGCTGGGCCTGTGCCATCGCGGCGCCGGCGAGTTCGACAAGGCCCGGGATTTCGCCCGCGAGGCGATCCGCCGGCACGAGGCGCTGCCGCCGGGGCCGTTCCATCGCGCAAACCTCGGCGCGGCCTATGGCAATCTCGGTGATGCCGAGGAACGGCTGGGCAATACCGCCGCGGCGCGGCAGAGCTACTATCGTGCCTTCGAACTGTTCGCCGAGGCGCGCGACCTGGAACGGTTGCGCCAGTCGCTGGCCGACTATGCGCGGTTGTGCGGGTCGCTGGGGCGCCTCGACGACGCGCTGGCGGCCCAGGAGCGCGCCGCCGCCCTGATGGCCGAACTAGCCGACGTGCCCGGCGCGGTGGCTTGCTTCCTCGCCCTGGCGCAGTCGGCGTTCGCGACCCGGCAGTTCGAGCGGGGTCTCGCCGCCCTGGCCCGGGCCGACGCGCTGCTGGCGCGCCCCCCGATGGGACCGGCGGACCGTTTGCGCGAGCACCTCGACCTGCGGTTCCAGGTGCGCAGCCTCGAGGGCTATGTTCGCAGCCTCGTTGCGATCGGGTCGGAGACGGCCGCGGACGCGGAGCGGGCGCTGACGACGCTGCACGAGGCGCAGGCCTTGGCGGTCGAGCTCGGGGATGCCGATGCGCTCAGCACAATAGTGCTGCAGATCGCGATGCTGCTCAGCCAACTCAAGCGTCTCGACGAGGCAGAGGCGTGCTGCGCGACGCTCGACACCGCCAGGCTCGGTCCGGCCCACATGGAGCGGCGGCGGGAGGTTCTGGCCGATATTCGCAAGGGGCAGGGCCGCCCCGTCGAAGCGGTGGCGCTGCTGCGGGATAGCGTCGCGGCGTATCGGGATAGCCAGCGCACCGACCGGCTGGCCGTCGTCCTGCACCGGCTTGGTGAAGCCTACGAGGCGGTAGGCGATGCGGTGCATGCCGTGACCGCCTACGAGGGTGCCATCGAGGCGTTCGAGCGGCATCGGCTCGGTCTCTATGAGGCGAGCCGGCTGGAGGTGACCGGGCATGTGGCGGAGACTTATGCGCGGGCGATCGCGCTACGGTCGGATCCAGTGGGACCCGTGTTCGACCCCACGCGGGCGCTCGACCTCCTGGAGCGCAGCAAGTCGCGCGTGTTCGCCGAGATGCTGGGCCTTTCGCCCGTACAGCCGCATCGGGTGCCCCCGGCTGCGCGGGCGGCGCTGGAGGAGGAGGCAGGCCCCCTCGCGCGCGTGTCGCAGCTTCGGGCGACATTGTTTCTGGCGGCGGAGAGCAGCCCCGAGCGGCTGCGGCTGCAACAGGAGTTGTCGACGCAGTTTGAACAGCTGGAAGAGCTGTGGCGGCGGCTCGCCGGGGCGCTCCCAGAATACGGCGAAATTCGCCGCGGGACGACGCTGGTGTGGGCCGATTTTCAAGACATCTTGGCGGCGTGAGCGCCGCACGTCGCGCTTGCTTCGTGTGAGGCGCGGACATCAAGCGCCGTGGTTCGGCGTAGGCGGTCTTGGGATTTGTCAATCGGCACGCAAAAGGGACCCCGGATCGGCGTCCAAAAGGGACCCCTTCTGATGATAGGGATGGTTCGCGCTGCTCCGCGCACCGGAGCCGCAGGCGGAGGTGGGCGGAGCAGCGCGGGCGG
>Ga0209952_1000298_pt1 | contig 113671 bp, 103 predicted proteins | sample ThiBiot_750_biof_2_FD_183951 | JGI IMG/M metagenome (GOLD analysis project Ga0209952, IMG submission 183951) | Wastewater bioreactor microbial communities from Cape Town, South Africa - Thiocy_cont_750_biof (SPAdes) | ecosystem: Engineered > Bioreactor > Thiocyanate-remediating >...
TCGAAGCTCAAACAGTGGCGCCGGATCGCTACACGCTATGACAAACTCGCCGCAAACTTCCTCGGCTTCATCAAACTCGTCAGCATCATGCTCTGGCTCAAATGATTAAATCGTCACTACAGCCTAGAGCATTTTTGAATTGAGTTGAATCACCCCAACTCCGTCATTCCGGGGCGCGAGCCCTTTGCGAGCGAGCCCGGAATCCATAACCACCGCCAAGAGCATGGATTCCGGGCCTGCGCGTGAAGAGCGCGCATCCCGGAATGACGACGGTGTTGTGGACTGTACGTCGATTCAATCGGAAAAGAGTCTAAGCCGCGTCGGCGATCATTTTGAGGAAGCTGTTGATCTCGGTTTCCAGGCTCGATGTGGAGTCCGACAGTTGTTTGGCCGACGACAGCAGTTGTGTGGAGGCGGCGCCGGTCTGGTTGGCGCCTTCGCCCACTTCGGCGATGGTGCCGGCAACCTGCGTCGTGCCGGCCGCAGTGCGCTGGATGTTGCCGGAGATTTCCTGCGTGGCCGCGCCCTGTTCCTCGATCGCGGCGGAAATCGCCGTGGTGATTTCCGCGATCTGGCCGATTGTTGAGCCGATCATGCGGATTGAGCCGACGGCTTCCTGGGTTGCGGTCTGCATGCCGGCGATCTGGGTGCCGATCTCGTCGGTGGCCTTGGCGGTCTGCGCCGCCAGCGCCTTGACCTCCTGCGCCACCACGGCGAAGCCGCGCCCCGCCTCGCCGGCGCGCGCCGCCTCGATGGTGGCGTTGAGCGCCAGCAGGTTGGTCTGTTCGGCGACCGACGTGATCAGTTTGATGACATCGCCGATCCGGCTCGCCGCCTGCGACAGTGCGTTGATGCGGGCGTCGGTTTCGTCGGCCTGCTGAACAGCGTTGGTGGCGATGCGGTTGGACTCCTGCACCTGCTTGGAGATTTCCTGGACCGAACTGGCCAGTTCCTCGGTGGCGGAGGCGACCGACTGAACGTTGCTGGAGGCGTCTTCCGATGCGTTGGTGACGACCCGCGCCAGCCGGGTGGTGTTGTCGGCGTTGTCGCTCAGCGCGCGCGCGGTGTCCTCCAGTTCGCCCGAGGAATTCGCCAGCGAAGCGATGATTGCGTGGAAGCGGTTGCTCGCCTCAGCGATGGTGTCCTTGCGGATTTTGCGATTGGAGCCGAAATAGATCGCGACGGTGGTTTCGGTATCCAGCGTCATGGCCTTGGCGACGGCCTTGAGCATTGCCGCCTTCTTGTCGTGCGCTGCGGAAATGGCGGCCTTGCCGAAACGTGGCAGTGTGATGCTGGCCTCGATTTCCCGGGTCAACTGGTCGGCGGTGAACATCTGTCGGCAACCGACGTACCACTGCGGCGCCACACCCGCATTCTGGTTGAACTCGCAGATCCGTTGCGCCGAGGTGCGATAGGTTTCGTCAAACACGCCGGTCGCGATCAATTCCCAATGCGCCAGCTGTGCGCTGATCGCTTTTTCGACGAGGCCGGGGCTTTTGAAAATGCCGCACGAGGGGTCGTACTGCCGCACCTTGTCGTAGAATTTTGCCAGGATGCCGGGGAGGGTCTTCGCCAGGAGCGGCTGCAATTCGCGCAGCGTGGCGCGGGTGGCGTCGTCGATCTGGATCAAGTCGAGGCGAATCTGATTCCAATCGGGGGTCATTCTGAACTCCGGGCATGCCGTGGGAATCCGGCCATTAAACGGAACTACCGTTAATGGAGTGCGAATTTACCGCCCGAAGCAGGGAATTTAGCTAAATGCCCATCGAAAAAGGCCCCGAAGAACAGCCCGGGGCCGGCCATCTTATCTGCGCCGGTTGATCAGGCGGGTTGGCCGATGGCGACCTTGAGGGTGCCGATCCCGTCGATCCCGCACCCGATCTTGTCGCCGGCCACCATTGCGCCGACGCCCGCCGGCGTTCCGGTCAGGATGATGTCGCCGGCCGCCAATGCCACCTGCTCGGACAACTGCGCGATGATCTCCGGTACGTTCCAGATCAGTTCGGCGAGGTCGCCCTTCTGCTTCTCGACGCCGTTCACCGACAGCCAGATTCTGCCCTTGGTCGGATGGCCGATCCGGGCAGCCGGTTGCAAGGCTCCGCAGGGCGCCGAATGATCGAACGACTTGCCGATCTCCCACGGCCGCTCTTTTTTGCGCGAAGCCTGTTGCAGGTCGCGGCGGGTGAGGTCGATGCCGACGCCATAGCCGTAGACGTGATCGAGCGCCTTCGCCGTCGGGATGTTGAGGCCGCCGCTCTTGAGCGCGACCACCAGTTCGACCTCGTGGTGGAAGTCCTTCGTCAGTGGCGGGTAGGGGATCGTCGCGCCGTCCGCGACAATCATGTCGGCATGTTTGGCGAAGAAGAACGGCGGCGCCCGCTCGTCGTTGCCCATCTCTCGGATGTGTTCGAGATAGTTGCGCCCGACGCACCAGATCCGGCGCACCGGAAATACGCTGGTCTCACCGGCGACCGCGATTGCGGCCTGCGGCGGCGCAGGAATGACGAAGGACGGGGCAGTGCTCATGGGTGTTTCTCGATGGTCGGTGGGGATGGATCGAAGGCAAGAACGCTCCGGCGGCCGGAGGTGATAGTGGGTTTAGTTTAGGCCGATGCTGCGACGTCCGCCAGCGGCGTCGCATCACGATGTTGCAAGCGGAAGAACGACGCATAGCGTCCGTTGCGCCGGAGCAGATCGTCGTGGCGGCCGCGCTCGACGACCTCGCCGTCCTCGATCACCATGATGGCGTCCGAGTTCATGATGGTGTGCAGCCGATGCGCGATGGCGATGGTGGTGCGATTCCGGCACAGATGGTCGATAGCCTCCTGCACCTGCTTTTCGGACTCGGAGTCCAGTGCGGCGGTGGCCTCGTCGAGCAGGATGATCGGTGCATTCTTGACCAGTGCGCGGGCGATGGCGATGCGTTGACGCTGGCCACCGGAGAGTTGCGTGCCGTGCTCGCCGACCGGGGTGTCGTAGCCTTGAGGAAAGCTCATGATGAAGTCATGCGCGAAGGCTGCCTTCGCCGCGGCGACGATTTCGTCCTCGGTTGCGCCGATCTTGCCGAATGCGATGTTCTCGCGGACGGTGGCGCGGAACAGGTAGACGTCCTGGCCGACATAAGCGGTCTGCTGCCGCAGCGACTGCCGCGATACTTTGGAGATGTTCTGGCCGTCGATTACAATGTCGCCGTCCGTGATTTCGTACAGCCGCAGCAGCAGAGCGAGCACGGTGGATTTGCCGCCGCCGGACGGTCCCACCAGCGCTGTCGCCTTGCCGGGCTCGGCAACGAAACTCATGCGATTGAGTACCGGCTCGTCGGGCCGGTAGGCGAATGTCACGTCGCGCAACTCGACCCGCGCTTCGTTCAATTGCAGTGCCGGCTTGTCGCTGTCGTCGGGCTCGCTGGCCGGACTGTCGACGATCTCCAGGAGCTTGCGCGCGCCGATCAGGCTGCTGTTCAATTCGATGTTGAGCCGCGCCAGCCGCTTGGCCGGTTCGTAGGCAAGCAGGAACGCGGTGAGGAACGAGAAGAACTGTCCGGGCGTCGCGCCCATCGCCACGACGCGATAGCCGCCATACATCAGGCCGCCGGCGATGGCGAAACCGCCGAGCGTTTCCATCAGCGGGCTCGAGCGATTGGAGATGCGCGCCATCTTGTTGGAGTCGCGCTCGACCGCGAGGATGCTGTGCTCGATACGGTCGCGCATGGTCTGTTCCAGCGTGAACGCCTTGACGGTGCGGATGCCTTGCAGCGATTCCTGCATGGTCTCCATGATGTCGGCGGTGCCGTGGAACTGGCTATGGGCGAGCCCCTTGATACGCTTCACCAGCTTGCGCAGCACCAGCATTGCCGGCGGCGCCACCAGGAAACCGAACAGCGCCATATACGGATCCTGCATCACCATCACGGTGACCAGCGCGATCAGCGACAGGAGATCGCGGCCCACCGCGTTGATCAGCAGGCTGAGCACCTGCGTCACCGAGGTTGCGCCGGCCGTCAGCCGCGCCAGGAATTCCGAGGTGTGCCGTTGTGAAAAGAAGCCGATGCTTTCGTTCATCAGCTTGGCGAACAGCCGGCGCTGGTTGTTGGCAAGGATCGCGTTGCTGATCTGGGCGAGGATCACCTGATGCCCGTAGGTCGCCGCGCCCTTGACGATGAAGATGACGATAGTGACCAGCGACAGCAGGAAGATGCCGCGCACGTTCTTGTCGACATAGGCTTGATTGATGACCTCGCCGAGCAGATAGGCCGCGCCTGCGGTCGTCGCCGCCGCGATCCCCATCAGCACGAAAGCAATCAGATAGCGCCGCCAATAAAGCGCGCCCTGTTCGGCTATCAGGCGGCGAATGAGAATCGCAGCGCCATAGGGGTCGTCGGTAATCTTGCGTGGGGCGTCGGTCATCCGCGTTCCATTGACGTGCGTAAGCACGCGCGTCAGGGTTGCATGCGAAACGGTTGCCTCATTGCCTGCTATGAACGGCTTTTTCAAGCCAAAAACCGGACTTGTGCAATCACTTCAGGCCGATGCGGCTCGCCGTTCCTCGGCGTCGTCGCCGGAACGGGCCTCCTCGACCATCCTGGTTTCCCACGCCAAGGCATGCGCGGCGATGGTCGGCAGGTCGTCGTATTGCGGCGTCCAGTCCAGCGTGGAGCGGATACGGCTGGTGTCGGCGATCATGGTCATGATGTCGCCGGGCCGCCGCGGCGCGTACTGAACCGCGAAGTTGCGGCCCGATACACGGCGGACAGCTTCGATCGTTTCCAGAACCGAGTAGCCTCGGCCATAGCCGCAATTCATCGTCGTCGAGGTTCCACCGGCCCGCAGATAGGCGAGCGCCGCGTGATGCGCCTGGGCCAGATCGCTGACGTGAATGAAGTCCCGGATGCAACTGCCGTCCGGCGTTGGATAATCGGTCCCGTAGACGTCGATCTTGGCGCGCTGGCCGGTGGCGGCCTCGACGGCGATCTTGAGCAGATGTGTCGCCCCGACGGTGGCAAGGCCGATGCGCGCCTGCGGATCGGCGCCGGCGACGTTGAAATAGCGCAGGATGACGAAATCCAGATCGTGCGCGGCGGCGACATCGTGGATCATGATCTCGCTCATCAGCTTCGACGCGCCATAGGGCGACAGAGGCCGCGTCGGCGCATCCTCCGCCACCGGAACCTGATCGGGATTGCCGTACACGGCCGCGGTCGATGAGAAGATGAAACGCGTGACGCCGCATTTGACAGCGGTGTCGAGCAGGCTTCGCGTCGTCATGGTGTTGTTGCGATAGTAGCCGAGCGGATCGCGCATCGAATCCGACACCACCACGGAGCCCGCGAAATGGATGATGGCATCGACACGATGGTTGGCGATGACGCCCTCGACCAGATCCGCGTTGGCGGCATCGCCGATGAACAGCGGAACGCCTTCCGGTAACGCCGAGGAGAATCCGGTGGACAGGTTATCGACCACCACCACGCTTTCGCCGGCTTCCACCAATGCCAGGACCATATGGCTGCCGATATAACCGGCGCCGCCGGTGACGAGTACCGTCATGCGATCTATTCCCCGATCTGCGCGTTGCAGCCTGAGCCGATAACGCGCCTATAGTTGGGCAAAGGGTAGGGCCGTGGGGTGCAAACAAGGTAAAGCCGAACCGCTGAAGTGCAGATTCGGTGTGATCTCGGCAGCGAAACATGCTTATGGTTGCCAAAACCTCACCGCGCTTCCCCGAAATTCAGGCTTTCGCTGACGATGGACTCGCTGCTGTTTGTCAAAACCTCCTCGCTTGGCGATGTCGTGCACAACATGCCCGCCGTGACCGATGCGCGGCGTCGGTGGCCGACGGCCCGCATCGGTTGGCTGGTCGAGGAAGCTTTCGCGCCGCTGGCGCGGCTGCATCCCGGTGTCGACGAGGTGATCGCGGTATCGACGCGGCGCTGGCGCTCCCATCTTCTGTCGCCTGCAACGTGGCGCGAGATGGCGGACTTTCGCCGTGAACTGCGAGCGCGCCGCTTCGACCGCGTGGTCGATACGCAAGGATTGATGCGCTCGGCGTTGCTCACGGCGTTGGCGCGCGGCGAACGTCACGGTTATGACGCGCGCAGTATTCGCGAGCCGTTGGCGTCCCGATTTTACGATGTTCGTCATGCCGTGGCGAAGGGCCAGCATGCGGTGATCCGCAATCGCGCGCTGGCCGGACTGGCGCTCGACTACGTGCCGGATGCGGCCATCGACTATGGCCTGCCGCGCGACGCTGAAACATCGCAAGCGCCATATGCCGTGCTGCTGCATGGCACGTCGCGCGCACGCAAGGAGTGGCGCGAGTCCGACTGGATCGGGCTGGGGCAGGCGTTGCGCAGGCAGGGCCTGGGCGTCGTGTTGCCGTGGGGCACCGATGCCGAGCGGGTGCGCAGCGAACGCCTGTCGGCGGCGATCAAGGGCAGCGAAGTATTGCCGCGCCGTCCGCTCGATGAGACGGCGAAGGTCATCGCCGGCGCGGCGCTGGTGGCCGGTGTCGATACCGGATTGCTGCATCTTGCCGCCGCTTATGCGGTGCCGCTGATCGGTATCTTCCTTGCGACCGATCCGAAACTGACCGGGCCGATCGGGCCGGGGACGATTTCCATTCTCGGCGGCAATGGTGACTATCCCGGCTATGCGCGGGCCGTCGAGGCGGCGGAACGATTGCTGGCTTCGTCATTGTGAGTGTAGCGAAGCAACTTACTCTTGCTCGCTATCATGCACAGACTCGTCATGCCCGCGTTTGTTGCGGGTCTCCACGTCTTGCTTCAAGACGATTAAACTTTGCGTCGAGACGATAAAAGTCGTGGATGGCCGGAATAAATCCGGCCATGACGATGTGATCTGCGATTGCTTTCGAGAAATAACAATCGCGTCAACGAGGCCGCGCCACCGCGTGCAGCACGCCATCGACGAACGTGGACACGTCGCCGCCTGTGAACAGAAAGCCCGGCAGGCCCGCTGCTTCGGCGGCGGCGATATCGCTTGGCTTGTCGCCGATGACGAAGCTGCCTTCAGCCCGCACCGGCCAATGCGCCATCAGATCGAGCAGCATGCCGGGTTTCGGTTTGCGGCAATCGCAATCGTCGATGTAACCCGCGACCGATCCCTCCACATGATGCGGACAGAAGCGGACGTCGTCGATGCGCGCGCCCTGGCGCTGCAACTCCTCGCGCATCCACGCATGCAACGCACGCACGTCATCCTCGCCGAACATGCCGCGCGCCACGCCGGACTGGTTCGAGATCACGAAGACAAAATAACCGGCGTCGTTCAATCGCCGGATCGCCGCGGCGATGCCGGGCATCCAGCGGATGCGCTCGCGCGTGCCGATATAGCCGTCATCGTGGTTGAGGACGCCGTCGCGGTCGAGAAAAGCGGCGGGTTTCACGTCCGGCCCGGCGCCGCTCATGGCCGGCTCCGCCGCTGATCGTTGCGCGCCAGCACCTCGCGCGTCGCCGAGAGCACGTCCGACACCGGGATGCTGCGGATGTAGGAATCGTCGTCGCGCGCGGCGATCGAGTGATAGGGCATCACGGTGCCGCGCAGCGCGGCCGGTTGCACGGCGGCGGCCAGCGGGTTGAGCGGCGCCCAGTGCCACGGGCTGGTCGGGCCGAAAATCCCGATGGTCGGCGTGCCGGTGGCGGCGGCGACATGCATCAGGCCGGAATCGTTGGAGATAGCGAGATCGGCCGCCGCGATGGCCAGCACCCCCTGACGCAGGTCGGTGCCGGTCAGGTCATGAACCTGCGGCCCGCCGGTGGCGACGATGGCGCGCGCGACCTCGCTCTCGCCGGGGCCGCCGACCACCCAGACCTCGAAGCCTTCCGCGGCCAGCGCCCGCGCCAGTTCGGCATAGCCCGGCCAGCGCTTGTGGGCCCCGACCGAACCGGGCGCCAGCGCCACCGCCGGGCGGCTGCCCAGCCCGCTGGCCTGCCGCCATGCGGTGATGGCGGTCTCCGGCACCTGCAATTGCGGTTCCGGCCAGTGTTCCGGGCGCGGTGCGCCGTCCGGCAGCACCAGCATGGCGTTCTTGTCGATCAGGCGGGGCAAAGCGCGCTCACCCCAGCGCCAGCGGTTGAGGAGGCCGAAGCGGACCTCGCCGACGAAGCCGACCCGTTCGGGAATGCCCGCCAGCGCCGGGGCCAGCGCCGATTTCCAGGTTCGGGGCATCACCAGTGCGGTGCCATAACCCTCGGCGCGCAGCCGTGCCGCCAGCCGTTGCTGGCGCCCGGGCGCCAGCCGCGAGCGCGGCAGGTCGTGGATGATGCCCTGACGCACCCCCGGCATGTAATCCAGCAGCGGCGCGCATAACGGCGTGGTGAGGATGTCGATGGGCCGGTTGGGCCACCGTTGCTTCGCAACCCGGACCACGGTATGACCGCGCACGAAATCACCGATCCAATTGTACGGGACGATCAGCAGCGGTCTCGTGTCCGCTGCATCGACCGGACCGGCAGATGGATTGGAATTCAAATTCATAGTTTGAGCTTGCGCGTCAATCGGTTGGACCGGGGCAGTAGTCGTTAGCCGCTCCCAGCACGCAGGTCAAAGGCGGCTTGCAGCCCATCGGCCGGTAAGCGAGGCGATCGGGCCGCCCGGTGCTGCCCAGCGAGGAAAAAGCATGCTGCTGGTGACTGGAGGCGCCGGGTTTATCGGATCGAATCTGGTCGCGGCGCTCAACGATGCCGGCCACGCCGACGTGGTGGTGTGCGACTGGTTGGGCAACGAGGGCAAGTGGCGCAACCTCGCCAAGCGCCAGCTCGCCGATATCGTGCCGCCCGGCGAATTGATGGCGTGGCTGGCCGGCCGCCGGCTGGATGCGATCTTTCATCTCGGCGCGATCTCGGAAACCACCGCGACCGATGGCGATCTGGTCATCGAGACCAATTTCCGGTTTTCGACGCGGTTGCTCGACTGGTGCACCGAAAATCCGACGCCCTTTATTTATGCCTCGTCGGCCTCGACCTACGGCGATGGCGATCAGGGCTTCGTCGATGATCCGTCGCTGTCCGCGCTGAAGCAGCTCAAGCCGATGAATCTCTACGGCTGGAGCAAGCATCTGTTCGATCTCAAGGTCGCCGAGCGCGTCGCGCGTGGCGACAGGCTGCCGCCGCAATGGGCCGGACTGAAGTTTTTCAACGTGTTCGGACCGAACGAATATCACAAGGGCGCGATGATGAGCGTGCTCGCCAAGAAGTTCGAGGACGTCAGGGCCGGCCGCACCGTGCAACTGTTCAAGTCGCATCGCGACGGCATTGCCGACGGCGACCAGCGCCGCGATTTCATCTATGTCGACGACGTGGTGCGGGTGATGATGTGGCTGCTGGCGAGCCCTTCCGTCAGCGGCATCTTCAATGTCGGCACCGGCCGCGCCCGCAGTTTCCGCGAGTTGATGCTGGCGGCCTATGCGGCGCTCGGCGCCAAGCCCGCCATCGACTATATCGACATGCCGGAGCAAATCCGCGACAGCTATCAGTATTTCACCGAAGGCGACGTCACCCGGCTGTGCCAGGCCGGCTACAACGGCGGCTTCACCGGGTTGGAAGAAGCCGTCGGCCATTACGTCAAGGATTTCCTTGATCGCGCCGACCGGTTTCGCTGAGCCGCAACCGGCAACGGATTCCAATGCTCGATTTTGAAACGCTTTCGCAGACCATCGCCGGCCAGACCGTCTTGTGCGTCGGCGATATCATGCTCGACGAGTTCGTCTACGGGGAAGTCTCGCGGATTTCGCCGGAAGCGCCGGCGCCGGTGATCGCGGTCCAGCGCAGCGAAACCAACATCGGCGGCGCGGGCAACGTCGCGCGCAACATCGCCACGCTTGGCGCGCGCTGCATCTTCGTCGGCTTGATCGGCGATGACGATGCCGGCCGCGGATTGCAGGCCGCGTTGAAGCAGGAAACGCGCATCGAGCCGGTTCTGGTCGTCGATCCATCGCGACCGACGACGCGCAAGGTGCGTTTCGTCTCCGAGCATTTCTCGACGCATATGCTGCGCGCGGACTGGGAGCAGGCCGCGCCCGCCACCTCCGTGATCGAGCAACAACTGATCGACGCCGCATTGCGCGCGTTGCCGCGCGCCGATGTCGTCCTGCTGTCGGATTACGCCAAGGGCGTGCTGACGCCGCGCGTCATCCGCGCCGTGATCGATGCCGCGCGCGCGGCGGGTACGCGCGTGATCGTCGATCCCAAGAGTCTTCACTTCGAACTCTATCGCGGCGCGACGCTGCTGACGCCGAACCGCAAGGAATTCGCCGAGGCGACGCGTAGCCGCGCCCAAACCGTCGACGAGATCGCGGAAGCGGCCCGGGAGGTGATGCAACTCGCCGAGTGCGAAGCGTTGCTGGTGACGCAAAGCGAGCGTGGCATGACGCTGGTGCCACGCGACGGCGCGGCGATTCATGTCCCGGCGCATCAGGTCAAGGTGCGCGATGTTTCCGGTGCCGGCGATACCGTTGCCGCGGTGATCGCGGTGTTGCTCGCAGCAGGCGCCGATTGGGATCCGGCGCTGCGCGCCGCCAATGCCGGCGCGGCGGTCGCGGTCAGCAAGAAGGGCACCGCGACGGTGACGCTGTCGGAATTGCGACGCCGGGTGCTGCCCGAGGCGTCGCTCGCCGCCGAAGAGAAAATCATCACGAGCACCGGCGATCTCGATGCGCGGCTGCGTGAATGGCGTGAGCAGGGCCTGCGCATCGGCTTCACCAATGGCTGCTTCGATATTCTGCATCCGGGGCATGTCAAGGTGATCACCGAAGCACGCGCCACCTGCGATCGGCTGATTGTCGGCTTGAACAGCGATGCCTCGGTGCGGCGACTGAAAGGGGCCGATCGGCCGGTGCAGAACGAGCGGGCGCGCGCGGAAGTACTGGCGGCGCTCGAGGCGGTCGATCTGGTGGCGATCTTCGAGGATGACACGCCGCTGCAACTGATTGCGCAGATCAAGCCGATGGTGCTGGTCAAGGGCGGCGACTACACCCGCGAGCAGGTCGTCGGCCACGAGTTGGTCACGGCCCAGGGGGGAGACGTCGTGCTGGTCAATATTCTGCCGGGTTTCAGTACCACATCGCTGGTGGCAAGGGCCCGTCAGGGCGGTGGATGACCGCCATCGACCGCGTTGGAATTCCTCCAGGGCGGCGGCTGTAATCGTTTGAATCAAAACGTGTTTACGATTGCCATTCTGGCATTCGCCTGATCGGGGGGCGCGTGCTAGGAACACGGCGCGCGGGACGGATTTTGAGTCTCGCCGTTCCATTTGAATCTTGAGGTCTTCGAGCATGAGTTTTGCGAAACCGGCTTCGCCCGTGGCGACGGGCAGCGATGGCGCGTTGCGCGTCGGCGTCATCGGTGCGGGCGTGATGGGAACCAACCACGGCCGCGTGCTGGCCGGCCTGCCGAATGTGGCCCTGACCGGAATCGTCGATCCGTTGCCGGAGCATCGTACACGTGCGGATGAGCTGATCGGATGTCCCACTTTCGCGGACCTCGACAGATTGGTCGATGCCGGGGTCGATGCCGTAACGATTGCCGCGCCCACCCATCTGCATCACGAGATTTCGCTGGCGTGCATCGCACGCGGCATTCACATCCTGGTCGAGAAGCCGATCGCATCGACGGTGGAAGAAGGCCGCGCCATCGTCGCCGCGGCGCGCCGCGCCGGCGTGACGTTGATGGTCGGCCACGTCGAGCGTTTCAACCCGGCGGTGGCGGCGATCAAGCGCGCCATCGAGGGCGAGGACATTTTGTCGATTGCGATCACGCGCGTCGGGCCGTTCCCGCCGCGCATGTCGAATGTCGGCGTGGTGATCGATCTCGCCGTGCATGACATCGATCTGATCCGCTGGTTCACCGATTCCGACATCGTTGACGTACAGCCGCAGCTATCGAGCGCGGTAGCCGAGCGCGAGGACATCGCGTTGCTGCAATTCCGCACCGCGTCCGGCGTGCTGGCGCATATCAACACCAATTGGCTGACGCCGTTCAAGGCGCGCAACGTCACCGTCGCCACCCGCCACAAATACGTGCAGGGCGATTTGCTGACACGGCAGGTCACGGAATGTTTCGGCTTCCAGTCGGACGGCAGCTATTCGATGCGTCATCTGCCGGTCGGGCATGACGAGCCGCTGCGCGCCGAGCTGATTTCATTCGTCGATGCGGTGCGTGCCGGCAGCGTGCCGGCGGTGACCGGCGAGCAGGGCGTCGCCAGTCTCGAGATCGCAACGCAATGTCTCGCCGGGCCGACCAACTCCGCCCATGCCGTCAAGGGCCCGCGCCGCGTCGCGAGCTAAACGTTGTCCGTACTTCCCGTTCTCGATTGTTGTAAGGCGCCATGAACCAGCAGCTTCGTCCACAACCCGTCCCGTTCATCGATGTTGGCGCGCAACGCCGGCGGCTTGGCTCCGCAATCGACGAGGCGATCGGCCGCGTGCTGACGCATTGTCAGTTCATCAACGGGCCGGAAGTCACTGAGCTGGAGCAGCAACTCGCCAACTACACCGGCGCCAAATACGTCGTCAGTTGCGCCAGTGGCACCGATGCGCTGGTCATGGTGCTGATGGCGAAGGGGATCGGCCCCGGCGACGCCGTGTTGTGTCCGACCTTTACCTTCTGCGCCACCGGCGAGAGCGTGGCCTTGGTCGGTGCGACGCCGGTGTTCGTCGATGTCGATGCGGAAACCTTCAATATGGACGTGGCCTCGCTCCAGCGCGGCATCGCCACTGCCAAACGGCTCGGCTTGAGGCCGAAGGGCATCATCGCCGTCGATCTGTTCGGCCAGAGCGCCGACCATGACGCCATCGATGCGGTGGCCGAGGCGGAAGGGCTGTTCGTGCTCGACGATGCCGCGCAGTCGTTCGGCGCAACGTATAAGGGGCGTCATCTCGGCGGCCTTGGCAACGGCCATGTGATGACGACGAGCTTTTTTCCTGCCAAGCCGCTCGGCTGCTTCGGCGACGGCGGCGCGATCTTCACCGACGACGCAGCGCTTGCCGAAACGCTGCGCAGCATTCGCGTCCACGGTCAGGGGTCCGATAAGTACGACAACGTCCGGCTCGGACTGACCGGACGTCTCGACACCATGCAGGCGGCCGTGTTGCTGCAAAAGCTGACCATCTTCGAGGATGAGATCGTTACGCGCAATCAGGTCGCGGAGCGTTACGCGCGCGGACTCGGCAACGTCGTGACGGTGCCGCATGTCGCCGCCGGCAACACCTCGGTGTGGGCGCAGTACACGATCCGGCTGCCGCACGGCGATCGCGAGGCGTTCGCTGCGGCTTTGAAGGTCCGGGGCGTGCCGACCGCGATCTATTATCCGAAGTCGATGCACCAGCAGACTGCCTATCGGCATTTCCCGGTGGCCGATGGCGGCCTCCCGGTCAGCGAGGCGCTGTCCGGCGACGTCATCAGCCTGCCGATGCATGCCTATCTTGACGAGCCGACCCAGGATCGCGTCATTGCGGCTGTGCGCGAGGCCGTCGCCGGCTGAGTTAGGCGTTTTGCCGCGGCGCGCAATGCTGTAGAAGCGGCTGATGCTCAGGCGAATCTTCACCGTCGGCGGGTTTACCCTGTTGTCGCGCGTCACCGGGTTCGCGCGTGATATCATGCTTGCGGCCATTCTCGGCGCCGGGCCGGTGGCCGATGCGTTTTTTGTGGCGTTGCGGCTGCCCAATCATTTTCGCGCTATTTTCGCCGAGGGCGCTTTCAACGCGGCCTTCGTACCGGCTTACGCACACGTTCAGGGCAGCGGCCAGAGTTCCGCCGGGCTGTTCGCCAATCGCATTTTCACCCTGCTGTTGCTGTCGCAGGTGATCCTGTTGGCGCTGGCATGGCTGTTCATGCCGCAGGTCATCGCGCTGCTGGCGCCGGGCTTCGTCGATGATCCGGTGCGTGGCGAGCTTGCCATTTCGCTGACGCGGATCACCTTTCCCTATCTGCTGCTGATCACGCTGGTGACGCTGTACGGCGGCATGCTCAATGTCATGCATCGCTTCGCCAGCGCGGCGGCGGCGCCGATTTTCCTTAACCTGTCGATGATCGCGGCGCTGGCGCTTGCGGCATTCTTTCCGAGCGCCGGATATGCCGCCGCGTGGGGCGTGCTGATTTCCGGGTTCTTGCAGTATTTCCTGTTGGCGGCGGATGCCGCGCGCCAAGGTCTGCTGCCGCGGCTGACGCGGCCAACGCTCGATGCCGACGTGCGTGGTTTCTTTCGCGCGCTGGGGCCGGCGACGATCGGCTCGATGGGTACGCAACTGGCGATGTTCGCCGACACCATCATTGCGACCTTTCTTGCCGCCGGCGCGGTGTCGGCGCTGTACTACGCGGAACGGCTCTATCAATTGCCGATCGGCGTCATCGGTATTGCCATCGGCACCGTGTTGCTGGCCGAAATGGCGCAACGGATCACCGCTGGCGATCATGCCGGCGCGATGGCCTCGCAGCGGCGGGCTTTTGAACTCACGCTGTTGTTCACGGTACCGTTCGTCGCCGCCTTCCTGACCGTGCCGGAAATCATCATGCGGGCGATGTTCGTGCGCGGCGCGTTTTCCGCGGCCGATGCCGCTGCCGCCGGCGCGACGCTTGCGGCTTATTCGGTAGGATTGATCCCCGTGGTGGCGATCCGCAGCGCGGTCGCGACCTTCTATGCGCGCAAGGATACCGCTACGCCGGTGAAAGCCTCGCTGACCGGGCTGGCGGTCAATCTGCTGCTGAAGGTCGCGCTGATGGGTTCGCTGGCGCAAGTCGGACTGGCGCTTGCGACGGCCGTCGGAACCTGGGTCAATCTGCTGCTGGTGCTCGGTTTCGCGATACGCGCCGGTTATTTCACATTCGATCGCCTTTTTACCACTGCGCTGGTCAAATTCGTGGTGGCCGGGGGCGCGACGGCCGCGGCGCTGTGGTTCACAGCGCGGTGGGGGGCGTTGCATTTGACGCAGTTGACGGCGCTGCATGACGTCGCCACCTTGGGCCTGCTGATCGCGGTCGGCGGCATCGTTTATGCGCTGGCCATTCTGACACTGTTTGGCCGAACTTGGCTAACATCGTTGGTCCGGTCATAGTGGCGATGCCAGCCGCCTGGTGAATGCATAGGGGCCGCCGCGTAACGGCGATCCCGGTTCTGTTTGATGAAACTGAACGGAGAGATCATGGCCTCGACGAATTCGGCCCCGGTGAAGTTTGGCGTTGGCCAGAGCGCGCGCCGCAAGGAAGACGATGCGCTGGTGCGCGGCCGCGGCCGCTATACCGACGATCATGCCCCGTCGCCGGCCATGCATGCGCTGATGTTGCGCTCGCCTCATGCTCACGCGAAATTCACCGTCGACGCGACACGCGCGCGCACGCTGCCCGGCGTCGGGATCATCCTGACCGCCGCGGACATCAAGGATCTCGGCGGGCTGCCGTGCCTGTTCAACCTGCCGGAAAATCCGTTCACCGGACCGCCTTATCCGATCCTCGCCACTGATGTGGTGCGTCACGTCGGCGATGCGGTGGCGTTCGTGGTGGCCGAGACCGTGGCGCAGGCGCGCGACGCCATCGAGGCGATCGAGGTCGACTGGACGCCGCTGCCGGCCGTGGTCGGCGCCGCCAACGCCGTGAAGAAGGGAGCGCCGCAGGTGTGGTCGCAATTCCCCGGCAACGTGCTGTTCGACGAATCGATCGGCGGCAAGGCCAAGGCCGAAGCCGCGTTCGCCAAGGCCGACGCGGTGGCCGAAATCTCCATCGTCAACCCGCGCATCGTCACCAACTACATGGAGACCCGCGCGGCGGTCTGCGAATACGATGCCAAGCGCGATCATCTGACGCTGACCATCGGCAGCCAGGGCAGCCATCGGCTGCGCGATATCCTGTGCCAGAACATCCTGCATATACCGGTCGAGAACATGCGGGTGATCTGCCCCGATGTCGGCGGCGGGTTCGGCACCAAGCTGTTTCCCTATCGCGAATACGCGCTGATCGCGGTGGCGTCGCGCAAGCTGCGCAAGACCGTGAAGTGGACCGCCGAGCGCGCCGATCATTTCATGGGCGACTCGCAGGGCCGCGACAATGTCACCACCGCGCGCATGGCGCTGGCCAAGGATGGCAAGTTCCTCGGCATGGATGTCGATCTGATCGGCGACATGGGCGGTTATCTGTCGACGTTCGGGCCGTACATCCCTTATGGCGGCGCCGGCATGCTGCCGGGTCTCTACGATGTGCAGGCGTTTCATTGCCGCATCCGCACCGTGTTCACTAACACCGTTCCAGTGGATGCCTATCGCGGCGCGGGCCGGCCTGAAGCCGCTTACGTTATCGAGCGTCTGGTCGACGCCGCGGCGCGCAAGCTCGGCATGACGCCGGACGCGATCCGGCTGAAGAATTTCATTGCGCCGCGCGCCATGCCGTACAAGACCGCGACCGGGAAGGTTTACGACTCCGGTGACTTCGCCGCGCATCTGAAGCGCGCGATGGCGATCGCGGACTGGAAGGAGTTTCCCAGGCGCGCCAAGGCGGCGAGGAAGCAGGGGCTGGTGCGCGGCATCGGGCTTGCGAGTTATGTCGAGGTCTGCGGCACCATGGGCGAGGAAACCGCCAACGTGCAGCTCGATCCCAACGGCGATGTCACCGTGCTGATCGGCTCGCAGTCGAGCGGGCAGGGCCACCAGACGGCCTACGCGCAACTGGTCAGTGAACAGTTCGGCCTGCCGCTGGAGCGTGTCCACGTCATTCAGGGCGACACCGACAAGGTGGCGACGGGGCTCGGTACCGGCGGCTCCAGCGCGATACCGTCCGGCGGCGTCAGCGTACAGCGCGCGACCGGCAAGCTCGGCAACAGCCTCAAGCAGATCGCGGCCGAGGCGCTGGAGGCTGGCGCAGGCGATCTTGAGATCGACGCAGGCGTCATTCGCGTCGCCGGCACCGACCGCAGCATCTCGTTTGCCGATCTTGCCAAGCGTTCCGGAGCGGATGCGTCGAAGCTCAGCGCCAGCGAGAAGTTCAGCAGCGCCGACGGCACGTTCCCCAACGGCACGCATCTCGTCGAAGTCGAGATCGATCCCGCCACCGGCGTCATTCGGCTGGTCAACTACGTCATCGTCGATGACTTCGGCGCCACGCTCAACCCGATGCTGCTGGCCGGGCAGGTGCATGGCGGCACCATGCAGGGCATCGGTCAGGCGCTGATGGAGCGCGCCGTCTACGATGCCGACGACGGCCAGCTCGTCACCGGCACCTTTATGGATTACGCCCTGCCGCGTGCGAGCGACGGCACCGCAATTACCTTCGAGACCCACAACGTGCCCTGCGTCACCAATCCGCTTGGCGTCAAGGGCGCGGGCGAAGCGGGCGCGATCGGTTCGTGTCCGGCGGTGGTCAATGCGATCATCGATGGCCTGTATCGCGAATACGGCATCGACCACATCGACATGCCGGCGACACCGGAGCGGGTCTGGGCGGCCATTCGCGAACGCGAGAACCGTTCGGCGGCGGCGTAACGCCGCGCGGTTCTGCTCAAGCCGGAACCGCGCCGCAGGTTTGGTGTTGAGCTTTCGTTACGTGAACGGCATCGCCCTCGGTTCAAACCGCGGGCATGCTTCGCGCGAACCTGCTGGCAGCACAAGGCGGATTTCGATTCCAGGATACCTCCGGTCATCAAGGCGATTCAGGATGCCAAGGGCTCGATCAAGGATGTCGCATCGCTGAAGGTCGCCTACGACACGATCAATGACAGGTGCGGCGATTGCCACGAGACCTATCGTCTCAAGTTGAAGTGATGGTCTCTCAGAGCTTGATCGTAATAGTTGGGGGACGGCAAAATAAATGCCCCGGTTCTGACTGGATCAGAGCCGGGGCATTTATTTGAAAAGTGATTACTTCGTCACCTGACCGCGGATTTCTCCACCGGGATTTTCCTTGGTATGGACGTTGACGTAGTACTTGCCCGCCATCAGGTCGGCGGCCTGGGCATCGGTCAAGGTCGCGCTGCCATCCGCCGGACTTGTACCGGCATTCGGAATAGCGACGGCGACACCGGCGTTCTTGCCGGCATCAGCCGGGCCGTGGAAGTGCGCTGCCGTGGCGGGGCCGGACAGGCCGGCATAGGTCAGCTTCCAGGTCAGCTTCTTGCTGGCGGTGTCGAACGTGATCGCTGCCGAGCCCGAGCCTTTGCTGGTGTTGGCGGGCACTTCGGAGGCGCCGTTGAGAGATGCTTTCATGGCCACCGTTTCGGCCAGCGCCGGTGCCGTCAGGAGGCAGGTGCCGAGAGCCAGGGCGGTCAATGTCAGTGTCGTCGTCTTCATGGATTTCTCCCTGTTGGGTCGTGGATTGCTATGGATTGAACAATACGGTTTTCGATTTATTCCGGGCCGGTGCGAAAGTGTCGGGCGGTCGGGGCGTTGTCGCGTCAAGACCAGGGCGGCCGTGCCGCCATCATGAACCTGTCGTCGCGAAAAGAATACGGATTGGAGCATGTCCCGTCGTTTTGCGTTGCTGGCATTGCGGGCCATCGTTGCAGGCGGGGCCGTCTATGTCTGGCTGACAATGCCGGTGGTGGTGCAGGCCAGTGCGCTTTCGGCGCACCTTCCTGATCTGGCGAACGGCCGAACAACGTTCAATGCCGGCGGATGTTCCGCCTGCCATGCCGTCCCCAGGCAAAACGACCGCACCAGGCTCGGTGGCGGATTGGAGCGAGGGCGATTTCAACGATTTTCTCAAGACCGGTGATCTGCCCAATGGCGACCGCGCCAGCTGTGCGATGGCGCGGGTGATCCGCAACACCGCGCAACTGGGCGACGACGGTCGTGCGGCGATGGCCGTCTATCTCAAATCGCTACCGCCCATCGAGGGACCGGCGCAGCCTCTCGTCGTATCGAAGCAGGGGGTGATGCGGCAGGACGGCTACTTGGTCCCGAATGCCTTGAAGGTGATGATGGTGTGGGTGTCCTGAATGCCCGGGATGACCTGGACCTTTTCGTTGACGAAATGGCCGATGTCGGTCCCGCTATCGACGTAGAATTTCACCAGCAGGTCGTAGTCGCCGGCGGTCGAGTAAATCTCCGAGGCGATCTCGGCTTCCGCGAGCGCATTGGCGACGGCATAGGACTGGCCAAGTTTGCATTTGAACTGGACGAAGAAAGGAACCATCGCTGTTATCTCCGGACGGCGGCGTGTTTGGCCCAATGGAGCTTCCGTCTGAGGGAAGCAGAAGCAAAGCTCCGGCTTTTGAATTAACGCGTTTTCTTCACGCGAACCGGGACCCACTTCGCTCGAAAACGCTATAAAGCCGAAAATACCGCACCGATGCAAGCAACCTTGTGGCCGGCCCGTGGCCGGGCTAGAACGTGAACACTTAGGCTTCCGCGACGGCGTCGTCCTGAGGCGCGCGCAGATGTCGCTAGTCTCGAAGGATTGCCGTTGCCCTTCGAGGCTCGGCGCATAGATGTCGAGCACGTCAGGGTGATGTCGCTCGATCTCATTTCAATTCATTCCGCTCACGGACGGCCGTAACTTGCGTGGGCGGCAAGCGAGACATTCATGACCATTCCCATTGCGCTTACCATCGCCGGTTCGGATTCCAGTGGCGGCGCCGGTATTCAGGCAGACCTGAAGGCGTTTTCCGCCTGCGGCGTCTATGGCGCGTCCGTCATCACCGCTTTGACCGCACAGAATACGCAAGGCGTGACCGGCATTCATCCGGTGCCGGCGGCGTTCGTCACGGCGCAGATCGATGCCGTGTTCAGCGACCTCGATGTCAAGGCGGTGAAGGTCGGCATGGTATCGCAGCGCGATGTCATCGAGGCCATCGTCGCCGGGCTGGCGCGATGGTCGCCGCGTCATGTCGTGGTCGATCCGGTGATGGTTGCGACGTCAGGCGACCGGCTGCTGGTGCCCGAAGCCATCGATGCATTGCGAAGCCTGTTGATTCCGCGCGCGACCATCATCACGCCGAACCTGCCGGAGGCGGCGGCGCTGCTCGACGAGGCGGTGGCCGTGACTGAAGCGGATATCGTCGCCCAGGGGTCGCGCCTGTTGGCACTGGGCTGCGCCGCGGTGCTGATCAAGGGCGGTCATGGCGACGGCGCGCACAGCACCGACTATCTGTGTCGCCATCAGGGTGTGGTCACGCTCACTGCGCCCCGCATCGCCACGCGCAACACGCACGGCACCGGCTGCACGCTGTCGTCCGCCATTGCGGCCGGGCTGGCCAGAGGCGAAGCTCTCGAAGACGCGGTGCGCGGCGCGAAGGCCTATATCAGCGCTGCCATTGCCGCCGCCGATCGTTTGCAGGTCGGCCACGGCCACGGCCCGGTGCATCACTTCCACGCGTTCGAGCGGCGATAGTCGCCGCTCTCCGGAAGCGAATAGCGCTTTTTCCGCGCCGTCGTTTAACTGTCGCACAGCGTTGCTATCGAAAATCACGCCCGATAAGCGCGATTCGATTCCGGCAGCGAACCATGGCCAGAGACCTCGACAGTTCGACGATCAAGACAGCCTATGCGCGCTGGGCTCCGATTTACGATGCGGTGTGCGGTCCGATCATGGTCAACGGCCGCCGCGCGGCGGCTTCGGCGGCCCGCGCCGTCGGTGGGAAAATTCTCGAAGTCGGTGTCGGCACCGGCCTGTCGTTTGACGACTACGATGCCACGACGGAGGTGACGGGCATCGATCTGAGCGCGCCGATGCTTGAAAAAGCCCGCGCTAAAATGGCCAGCGGCCGCTACCCTTACGTTAGAGACGTTCACCTGATGGATGCTCATGCCATGGCATTCGCAGATGCGACGTTCGATTGCGTGGTGGCGCAGTTCGTCATCACGCTAGTCGCGAACCCCGAGCGAGTGCTGTCCGAATGCCACCGCGTGGTGAAGCCGGGCGGGCGCATCATTCTGGTCAATCATCTTTATTCGGAAGTTGGCGTTGCCGCGGCGATCGAGCGCTGGGCCGCGCAGCGCACCCGCGGACTTGGGTTGCGGCCGGAATTTCCGTTCGCCCGCCTGCAGGCGTGGGCCCAGGCCAACAACGAGGCCATCCTGATCGAGCGACGCAAGGTGGCGCCGTTCGGCATCTATACACTGGTGAGTTTCGAGCGCCGCCGCCGGCTTGCAGCGTAGCGTCATCAAACTGTCATGGAACTTTGCTAACTGCTCGCCCATGGGACGCAACGCGATGCGTGAAGGAACTGCCGAACGGCATTTTCGCACCTTGTTTATCTCCGACGTTCATCTCGGAGCTCGCGGTTCGCAGGCCGACCGTCTGCTCGACTTTCTCCGAACGCACGATGCCGATACGATCTATCTGGTCGGCGATATTGTCGATGGATGGGCGCTGCGATCGCACTGGCACTGGCCGCAATCGCACAACGATTTCGTACAGAAGATGCTGCGCAAGGTGCGCAAGGGCGCGCGCGTCATCTATGTGCCGGGCAATCACGACGAATTCCTGCGTTCGTATTACGGCACTCATTTCGGTGGCGTCGAAGTTGTCGAGACCGCGATTCACGAAGGCGTCGACGGTCGGCGCTATCTTGTCATCCACGGCGATATTTTCGATCTTGTGGTGCAGAACGCGCGCTGGCTCGCCCACCTCGGCGACAAGGCCTACGATCTCGCCATTCAAGTGAATCGCCTCGTCAACGCGTGCCGACGTTGGCTCGGCGTGCCGTATTGGTCGCTGTCACAGTGGGCCAAGCTGAAGGTCAAGAACGCCGTCAACTATATCGGCGCGTTCGAGCAGACGCTGGCCGGCGAAGCGCGGCGGCATGGCGCGGACGGCGTGATCTGCGGTCATATCCATTACGCAACCATTCGCGACGAGCACGGCGTTCGCTATATGAACTGCGGCGATTGGGTGGAAAGCTGCACGGCGCTGGCCGAGCATGACGATGGCCATTTCGAGATTATCACATGGACCGACCCGGTGCGGCGCACGGTGCCTGCAGTCCCGGTCGCGGTGCGCGCGGCCTGATGCGTATCCTGATCGTCACCGATGCATGGCACCCGCAAATCAACGGCGTGGTGCGGACGTTGACGATGATGGCGGAAGCGGCGCGGCCGCTCGGCGCCGATATCAGTTTCCTGACCCCGCAATCGTTTCGCACCATCGCGCTGCCCGGCTATCCGGATATCCGCATGGCGCTGCCGTGGCCGGCGAAGGTTGCACGTTTGATCTCGCAGGCGCGCCCCGACAGCATTCACATCGCCACCGAAGGGCCGCTTGGAATCGCGGCGCGGCGCTATTGCCGCAAGAAGGGGTTATCCTTCACCACCAGCTTTCACACGCGTTTTCCGGAATACGTCGCGGCGCGACTGCCGATTCCCGAGACGTGGATATGGGCCGCACTGCGGCGTTTCCATCGGCCGAGCCGCGCGGTGATGGCGGCGACGCCCGCCTTGGCCGCCGAATTGCGGGAGCGCGGCTTTCGCAATGTCGTGCTATGGCCGCGCGGCGTCGATAGCGAATTGTTTCATCCACGTCCGAGTGATCTTGGTTTGCCGCGGCCGGTCTTCCTGTCGGTGGGGCGGCTTGCGGTGGAAAAAAATCTCGAAGCGTTCCTGTCGCTCGATTTGCCCGGCAGCAAGGTCATTGTCGGTGACGGCCCGGCACGCGCGAGCTTGCAACAAAAATTTCCACAAGCTGTTTTTCTCGGTGCGTTGACCGGCGAGCAGTTGGCGGAAACCTACGCGGCCGCCGACGTGTTCGTGTTTCCAAGCCGAACCGACACCTTCGGACTGGTGATGCTCGAGGCCCTGGCGAGCGGCGTGCCGGTGGCGGCGTTTCCGGCGCCCGGTCCTCGCGATGTCATCGGCGGTTCGCCGGTCGGAATTCTCGATGACGATCTGCGCCTGGCCTGTCTTGCGGCGTTGAAAATCACGCCACAAAGCTGCCGCGAGTTTGCCGCAAGATTTGGCTGGGCGGCTTCGGCCGAAACTTTTGTCGGCAATATCGAGCGGAGCCGAGAGGATATTGGCGGCCAGCGTAGCGAGTATAGAGCCGCCCGTGACTTCCGGCATAAGCCGTCTGACTTGCGGCTGTGAACCTTGCGCGGACCTCACGCCGCGCGTTACAAGTCGAAAATGACCGGTTCTCCTTCTCCGCTTGCTGTTAGCCCTGCCGATATCGATGCTGCCGCCAAGGTGCTGGCGCCTTATGCGGTGCGCACGCCGTTACTGTCGTCGCCCGCGATCGATGCGATGACCGGCGCCCGCGTTCTGTTCAAAGCCGAAGTGCTGCAACGAACCGGATCGTTCAAGTTCCGTGGCGCATTCAACAAGATGTCACTCATTCCACCGGCCGCGCGAGCAGGCGGTGTCGTTGCGTTTTCTTCCGGCAATCACGCGCAGGGTGTCGCCGCGGCAGCACAGATTCTGAAGATGCCTGCGACCATCGTCATGCCGGCCGACGCACCAACCTCGAAGCGTGAGCGTACCAAGGGGTATGGTGCGGAGGTCGTGCTATACGATCGCGAGCGCGAGGATCGCGAAGTCATTGCACGTGATATCGCCGCCAAGCGCGGAGCAACGCTGGTGCCGCCGTACGACGATGCGGCGATCATCGCCGGGCAGGGCACCGTCGGTCGAGAGATCGCGGAGGATCTGACCGTGCTGGACATCCTGCCGGATGTTGTTATCGCTCCAGCGTCCGGCGGTGGTCTGGTGGCAGGAGTCGCGACCGCGATCAAAGCGCGGTTTCCGCGAACGGCGGTGATGACGGCAGAGCCGGAAGGCTTCGACGATCACGCGCGCTCGCTGCGCTCTGGCAAACGTGAGCCCCACCATGCGGAAACCCGCACGATCTGCGACGCGCTGATGGCGTCTATTCCGGGTGAGTTGACCTTCGCGATCAATCATCACCTGCAGGTGCAGGGTGTCGTTACCTCGGATCGCGAGGTCGGCGTGGCGATCGCCACGGCGTTTCGTGAATTGAAACTGGTCGTCGAGCCGGGCGGAGTGGTGGGACTGGCCGCGTTGCTGGCCGGTCGCTTTGAGGCGCGAGGAAATACTGTCGTCGTCGTGCTTTCCGGCGGTAACGTCGACGCCGATCTGTTTGCGCGATTGATAAGCTGATCGCGCTTCCATCCAAACCACGGAAGCGCTGGCGCAGTTAGCGCGACTTACGAAAACAGAGCGACCTTCTCGATCTGGCTCAGGCGCTGAATGGCGGCGAAGCGGCCGGTGCCGGGCAGGCCGGGCTGTCGGATCGTGCCGCTTGCGAGGAGCGCCGCTCCTAATGATTCGTGGTTGTGCGTGTCGGAATTCAGTCGAATTTCATACTGCGGTGCCGGCTCGAGATCATCATCGATGTCCGGCCCCTCGTCGATGGCGAGCGGCACGTCATCGAATTCATCCGGATCAGGTGCCGCCATTTCGATGGCAATCATGTCGAGCACGGCGATGTCGTCGGCCTCATCGGATGGAGATGTAGGCGCGGCATCGCTAACATCTCTGGACGTGGAGTCGATATCGATCGCCGGTGGATCAAGCGCGACGATGTCGGATGGCTTGTGATCGGGTACAGCGGCTTCGGCGGCAACGGTGTTCTGTTGCGTCGATGGAATTGAACCCATGACGCTCTTTGTCTCGGCTGACGATTCGATGACCATCCCGGACGCTTCGGCGGGAGCAGCGAGTGCGGTTATGTCGCGAACATCATCGGAGATTGAGGGCGATTTCGAAGCCGGGTGCGATGAAGCATCGCTTCCAGCAAGTTCGTCGAGTTGCTCGGTGAGCTTGTCGAAGATCGCCAGCATCCCGTTATGGGTCGAACCGGCGGCGAATTGATCCAGGCTTCGATCGATGGTGTTGGCCTGCATGTCGAGCTTGTCGCAGATACGGCTATCGGAGCCGCATTCACGCAGTGTCCAAGCGACCTCGCGGACGGCGCGAACGCATTTGTAGGCTAGCGCCAGATGCTCGTCAGATGCAGGAAGGCTCAACGTGGCCTTGGCGTCGGCCTTGGCGCTTTCGATCGCTGTCCGGATGCTGGCCAGCGTCTCGGTGAGGTCGCCCGGAGACAAAGGTTTCGATGTCGCTATCGTCTGTTCGATGCGCGCAACGGCGTCGAGCACCATGCGGGTGTCGGCATTGCGATTGCGTCTGGCGAATTCGGAGAGAAACCAGCGGCCGCGCGAGGTCTCCATGAAGACGTCATGGATTGCATCGTAATCTGCATCACTGGGCGCTGGGGCCTCGGCAGTGATTGGCGATAGAGCGAATGCTTCGTCGGCCATGGCAAACTCATCGCGCAGGTCAGCGCATGCTGGTGTGGTGGCTCAGGGCCTCTTTCCGGTGGTCGCGCCGGTACTTCAAAGAGGTATCCGAATCGGACCCACACCAGAATTACAAGTTTCCGATATCTTTTCGAATCCGAAGTCCGCTAGAGAACCTGCGATCACTTGGGCGAATCCGGGATTCGAGACACCGCTTAAGGTAACGATCAACATGATCCGCGGCGAATCGCAATTGAATTGATGATCTCTGAACCGGAAATCTCTATCGCGGGACGTGTGGAAGGGCGGCGATTCGCGATTCGCCTTGGAATATTTTACGCGGCCATGTTCGGGCTGGCCGGCGCTCATCTGCCATTTTTCCCGGTCTGGCTCAAAGCCGTGGGTATCGACGCGGTATGGATCGGGGTCATCCTCGCGGTGCCTGCGCTAACGCGTTTCACGGTTTTGCCTTTTGTCACCGCCTTGGCGGAACGGCGGCAGTCGCTGCGGCCGGCACTGATCGTCACAGCCCTGTTGACCGCTTTGGGATTCGTGGTGCTGGGGTGGGCTCGCGAGGCCACCGTGATTTTCCTCGTTTTCGCCGTGACGGCGTGTGTCTGGACGCCAATTCTGCCGCTGACAGATGCTTATGCGCTGCAGGGCGTTGAACGCTATCGCCTGAACTATGGACCGCTGCGGCTGTGGGGATCGGCGGCATTCGTGCTCGGAACGCTGGGTTGCGGCCTACTGGTCGATCAAGTTGCGGGCGAACATTTGATCTGGATCATGACGGGATTGGCTGTGCTCGGTGCGGCTGTGAGTTCTGTGCTGCGGCCGCTGGTTTTTCCGCGGGCCACGTCACCGATCCGGTCAGGAGCAGGCGGATTGCTTCGGCAACCGGCTTTCCTTGTTCTCGTTGTATCGGCTGCGCTGATCCAGGGCAGTCACGCGGCGTATTATGGCTTTGCTTCGATCGCCTGGCAGACCGCGGGGTTTAGCGGCGCCACGATTGCCGGCCTTTGGGCGTTGGGCGTGCTGGCGGAAATCGTGGTGTTTGCACTGTCGCCGCGCTTCATCCTGGCTCCGGCGACGCTGGTTATGATTGGTGCGCTCGGCGGGGTCCTGCGCTGGCTCGTCACGGCGCAAGACCCGTCATTGCCGGTGCTTGTGGTGGTGCAATTGACGCACGCCTTGACGTACGGCGTGACGCTGCTCGGAACGATGTCGCTTCTGGCACGCATCGTTCCCGGGCGCATCATGGCCAGCGCGCAGGGGTATCTGTCCGCCTGCTCGGGCATCGTCATGAGCGGTGCGTCGGTCCTGTCGGGTTGGATGTACGCACCTTATGGTTATGGAATTTACTACCTCATGATGGCAATGGCCGCGAGCGGCGGGGTCGCAATGTGGCTGACCCGCCATCGTTTCGACCGTGATCGCAATCCGGCCGCTTAGCCCCAGAGTTCAGGGGGAGGTGGATAGAGCGTGCTTCCCTCGTAGCGTAACGGATGATCGCGATCCGCCGCCAGCAACAACGGACCGTCAAGATCGACATAGCGGGCCTGTTGGGCCAGCAGCATCGCCGGCGCCATTGCCAGCGAGGTCCCCACCATGCAGCCGATCATGATGTCCAGCCCCATGGCCAGTGCGGCGTCGGCCATTGCCACGGCTTCGGTCAGGCCGCCGGTTTTATCGAGCTTGATGTTCACGGCGTCGTAGCGTTCGCGCAACCCGCTCATCGAGGCGCGGTCGTGAACGCTTTCGTCGGCGCATATCGCGATGCGGTGATGGATCGCGGCTAGCGCTTCGTCATGGCCGGCCGGCAGCGGCTGCTCGATGAGCGTAACGCCGGCATCGGCGCATGCTGCAATATTGACGGCCAGGTTGGCGTCGGTCCACGCCTCGTTGGCGTCGACGATCAGTTGCGATCGCGGTGCTGCCCGTCGCACCGCGACGATCCGGCTGACATCGTCATCGCTGCCAAGCTTGATCTTCAACAGCGGCCGGTGCGCGGCCTTCGCCGCTGCCGTCGCCATCGCGTCCGCGGATCCGAGGGAGATGGTGTAGGCGGTGGTGCAAGGCTGCGGTCGTTGCCGGCCCAGAACCTCCCATGCGCGTGCGCCGGCACGTTTACTTTCGAGGTCGATAAGGGCGCAGTCGAGGGCATTGCGCGCCGCGCCTGCGGGGAGGGCGGTCTGCAAGGCTCGCCGGTCCAGGCCATCGGTTATCCGTTGCTGGACCGAAAGGATTGTCGAGAGCGTCGTTTGCAGCGATTCGCCATAGCGCGCGTAGGGAACGCATTCGCCGCGCCCGGTAATGCCGCCATGATTGATCTCTGCCACCACGACTTCAGCCTCGGTCTTGCTGCCGCGGCTGATGGAGAAGGTGCCGGCAATCGGCCAGCGCTCGATGTGGGCGGAAAGTCTGGGAGGCTCTTTCAGATCCATCGTTTCACACAGAGCAACTTGCCTTGAGGCCGCCGCCGCCCAAATCGAGCCGGCATTCAATCGAAAAGAATCGCGTGCCACCGCAAAATACAACAGGGCGGAGAGGATTTCCTCTCCGCCCTGTTGTAGCTCCGCAAATAGTTGCGGCTTATCCCAGTCGGCCGGCGGCGTGCGCGAGCATCGTGTAGACCAGGCCGGTCTCTGATGTGAGATGGCTTCGCAGCATCGCCGATCCCCGCTCATCGCGTGCAACCTCGTCGAGCAGCCGCTCGAACTCGGTAATATAGCGGTCGACGGTTTGCTTGAAATTGCGGTCCGTTCGATATTTCCGCGCGACTTCGTCGAAAGTCTTCTGTCCCGCCGGCGTGTACAGCCGCTTGGTGAAGGCCTTGTTCTCGCCGCGCTGGTAGCGATCCCACATCTCGGCGGCAAGATTGCGATCCATCAGGCGCGTGATGTCAAGCGATAGCGATTCCAGAGCATTGCCGCCGGACGGGACCGACTGCGCTGCGCGCCCTCGCGTCGCGTCCTGTTCCTCTCGGCCATGGTCGGCGCGGCTCAGGAGGTCAGACAACCAGCCGTCGCGATCCTGGTCGGCATTCGCGACCGGCGCCTCGTTGTGTGGCGCAATCGGGAAGCCGAGGTCGGGCGGCGGCAGGATCGATGCGCTGCCGGTGTCGCGTCCGCGTGGCGCGGGACGTGCCGGCGCTTCGTTGTGAACCACCCCGCCCACGGCGGCCATTTGCGGCTCCTCGCGGCGCGCTGCCGTCGCACGGTCAGCGCCGACGACATCGAGGCCACGGCCGTGGCGCGCGACGATCCGGTTCAGCTCGGCCAACGCCTCGATCTGGTCGACGATCACCTTGCGCATTTGTGCGGTGCTGTCAGCCGCTTCCCGCGGCATCTCAAAGACCCCACGCCGCAGCTCCTCCCGGGTCATCTCGAGTTCCTGATGCATTTCGGCTGCCATCTGCTTCATGCCCTGGACCATCGAGGCGAACTTGTCGGCGGATTGCCGGAACATGGCATCGGTTTCTTGCGTGCTCTGTTGATACAGCGCGTTCAGGGTCTCGGCTGTCGCCTGACGTTCCGTTTCGGCGGCGGCACGGACAGCCTCGAATTGCTGGGAGATGGCCGCCGAGCCTGTGCCAGCCGTTTCGGCCACGATCCTTGCGATATCGCGCGCCCGTTCCTCGGCTGCTGCCAGCGATTCGTCGAGCAGGCTGGTGAAGCGGGTGAGGCGCTGATCCAGGTCGACGGTCCGCAGATCGATTGTTGTCACCAGCGAATCCAGCGCCGATTTCCGATCCGCGATCGAATTGTCGGTGCTGCGATTGCTTTGTTCGATCGACGTTACGGCTTCGACGAGGGCGCGACCGTGCTCTTCGAACTGGCCGGACAGCGAGGAAAGGCCTTCCAGCGCCTTGGTGGTCTTGGCATTGAACACCGTCAACTGATCTTCGAGGCTCTGGGTTGCCGTTCCGCTGCGTGCGCTGACATCGCTGATGGCCGATACAAAATCGGCGACCCGCGTGACCATGGCGCGCTCCAGGGAGTTGAGGTTATCGTGTGCACCGGTCAGGACTTCCTGCAACAGGATGTTGCCCTCGCGGAGCCGCTCGAACAGCGCGACGGTGTCGGTCCGAAGAACCTTGCTGGTCTCCTGCATCTCGCTGACGGCAGCCATCGAGACCTGTCGCGATTGCTCGATGCTGGTGCGTGAAGCCTGTTCCAGATCCTTCAGCGACTTGTTGACGGCGTTCGTCGCCAGTTCGCCAGCGGCGGTGATCGAACGCGCTACGGTCGAACCGTTGGTGGCGATCGATTGCGAGAAGCCCTGACCGCGGGATTCGATCGATTTCAAGGCTTCCGACGTGACACGATCGATATCGATGATCAGTTGGTTGCTCTTGTTGCCGATCGATTCCACGAGCGACCCGCGCTTGCTGTCGAGTGTCTGTGACAGACGGTCGGTCTGCTGCGCCATATAGCCGACTATCTCGTCGGTTTTGCCGGACAAGACCGATTCGAAGCTGCCGCTGGCCGTAAGGACCGATTGCTCGATGTCGGCTGCCGCAGACTTCGCCTTGAGGCTGGCCTCGTTGGCGACAGTGAGCAGCGATTGCTGGGTGGCAAGCGTTTCGTTCTGGATTGTTGCGACCGAATTCGCGACGGCCGACGATAGCGATTGCTCGAAGTCCGCCGAGAGCGCCTTGACCTGCGCTGCTGCGTCACTGGTTGCCGCGGCCAGTGAACTGGACAGCGAACTGATTTGCCCGGACGTTTCGGTGGTCGCGTCAACCAGCGTGCTTTGCGCTTCGCGCGCGCTGCGCAGGATCTGCGCCGCGGTTTCCACGCCTGTTGTCGACAGCATGCGTTCGACGTCGCCGGCGAGCGACCTGACATGGTCCGCCGCTCCGCTCGAGGCCGTAAGCAGCGTCGCCTGCGCCTCCTGGGCGCCGGTCAGTATGGAACTGATGGCGGAAGTCCCAACCGACGACAAGGTTTGGTCGAGGTCGTCCGAAAGCGATTTGACCTGGCTGGATACGTGATCGGAAACGGAAATGAGCGTGGCTTGTGCGTTGCGTGCGCTATTGGCCACGGCGTCGGCGGCGTTGCTCGACGCTTCCCTGAGGCTGCGTTCGATTTCGCTGGAGGTTGCCGTCAGTGCATTTTGCGCATCGCGCGCGCCGCCGAGCAGCATTGCCGCGGTCGAGGTGCCGACTGTCGTCAGGCTCTGTTCGATATCTGCGGCCAGCGATTTGATCTGGCTTCCGGTGTCGTTGGACACCGTGAGCAGCGACGCGTGGGCTTCGCGGGCATTGCTGAGAATGGCATCTGCCGTCGAGGCTCCGATGGTGCCGACCGTTTGTTCGACCTCGGTCGAAACCTGCCTGAACTGAGCTGTGACTTCGGCCGAAACCGAAAGCAGCGATTGCTGCGCGGTGCGGGCGCTGCTCTGAATGGTTTCGCTGGTCGAAAGCACAAGGTTGGTCAGCGAGTGCTCGGCATCGTCGACGTGGGATTTGACGCTCAGCGACAACTCCTCGGCGCGAGCCATCAAGGTGTCGCTGGCCTGCCGGCCGCTGGTTTCGATTCGTCCCGCGACGGCCTCGATCCGGGAGCCGAGCAGATCCTCGAAATGCGCGATGCGGGTATCGATGTCGCTGGCAACTGCGCCGGCACGGCTCTCCAGCCCCTGATGAACATCCTGGAAGCGGGCCATGATGGTGTCGGCCAGATGGCTGGTCCGGCCGTCAATGGTCGTCGTGACATTGGCGATTCGCTGATCGATCGCCTCGATGGTCTGTGCGGAGCTATTGGTCAGTGTCGACGAGAAATCGGTGAACCGTGAATCGATCGACTGGATGGTCTGAGCAACTCCGTCGGTCATCGATGACGTGAGGAGCGAGAGCTTGCCGTCGATCGTGCCGATCGCTTCGGTCACGCCGTCGCCAAGCGTCGAGGTGATCTGATTGAGCTTGGCATCGATGGTATCGACCACCTTTTTGGTGCCGCCGGACAGCGATGAGGAGAGCGCGCCCAACCGGGCATCGACGGTGTCGGTCACGGACTTGGCGCGGGAATCGAATCCGTGTTCGAGCGCTTTCAGCCGCGCGTCTACCGTCTCGTCGAAATTCCTGATCCTCGAATCGAGCGACGCATCGAGATCCGTGACACGTGTGCCGAGCTGGACTTCGAACTGCTGGAGGCGCTGATCCAGAGTGGCGGTAATCTGGCCGCTGTTCGAGGTAATGCGATTGTCGAAGGTGTCGACATAAGTCTTCAGGCTTTCGGCGATGTCGCTGGTGCGTTGGCCCAGCCGTTCCACGACTTCGCCGCCGAATGTTTTGACCGTGCGATCGAATTCCGAAATGTGACGCGTGATCAAGGCGCCGAGCGTGCCGCTGTCGCGCGAAAACTTCTCCGCGAGTTCAGTGCCCTGCTGTTTGAGCAGGTCGTCGAACGCGCTCATCTGAATGCTTAGGGTGTCGTGAGCGCTCTCGGTCTGGCTGACCACCCTGGTCACGAGCGAGTTGACGGTGGCGTCGAGCGAATCGCTCGCTTTTTCGCCGCTGGTGAGAATGCGCGTCGCGAGCCGGGTGCCGGCCTCGTCGATCTTGTTGGTGATGTCGCCGCCGCGCAGTTCCAGTTCCATCAGCAGCGAATCGCCGGAATTGCGCAGCGCATCGTGAAGTTGTTCGGTGCGGTCGGTAATGCTGTCGACGATTCCCGCTGACTTCTGCTCGAACTCGGAAGTGATGCGATCAAGCCGGTCGTTCAGCATGTCGTGGACGCGATCGGCCAAATCGACGAATTCGTCATGGACATGACCGGTCTTGAAGTTGAGGCTGGCTGTCAGCCGTTCGCTGGCGTCGAGCACCGCGCGGGTGGTTTCGCCACTCGCTTCTTCGAGGCGATCGAGCAGGTCGCCGCCGCGCTCGCCGAGTGCGAGGATCATGTTATCGCCGGCATTGCCGAGTGCGCGCGTGATGTGGTCGCCGCGTTCCTCGAGCGCGCCGGTGATGCTCTTCGCGACCTCATCGACGCGGGATGCGATCGCATCGCTGATGAGCGCGATGTCATGACGCAGATCGATCTGCACCCCGGAAATGGCGCTGCGAACCTGCTCGGCTTGCCCGACCAGATTGTCGCGCTGATGCGCGATGTCCTGCAGCAGGGCGCGAATACGTACTTCGTTGTCGGAATAGGCGCGCTCAAGCGCCGAGACTTCATTAGCAACCAGGGTTTCCAGTTCGCCGGCGCGCGCGATGGCACGCTCCATGCCGTCGCCCATCGCGGCGACTTCGCGTCGAACCGCCTGGCCCACCGTCACCATTGAATCGCTGACGGCGCGCTCGGGCTCGGAGAAGCGCATCGCGACCTGGGCCATCGACTGCGCGATCATGCGCAATTCCTGTCCACGCCACGCCAGGCTGGCGAGGAAATAAAACAGCAGGATCGGTGCCAGCAGCACCGAGGTGAGGCCGACAAAGGCCAGCGCGCCGCCGTTGTGGCCGAGTGCCTGCAGCGATGGATAGAAACTGAAGGCCAGAATTCCGGCGCCGATGATCCAGATGACAGTGAAAGCAGTCGCCAGCGTATAAATGTTGCGGGCCGGCCGACCCTTCTGAATCGCCTGCAGAATTTGGCCGATGGTTTCGCGATCGTCGTTGGCAGGCTGCCGGGTGAAGCGGCTTTCGTCGGTTGCCTCGAACGCCGGTTGGTCCGGATAGGCCCGCGGGTCGAATGCATCGCCATCGAATCCGGGTTCAGAGACGGCGACCGGCGGTGCGAGTGTCGGGTGAACGGTCGAACCAGCCCGGTCGGAGGCCGGGGTTTCGCTCATATTCAGGGCTTCCTGAATGGCTGAAAGCGCAACTTCGGTGGGGTCCTGAGCCTTCTTGGGACTATTCGCCATATTACTCTACGCCCTTGTTTACGCAGCCGGGGTTGTTGCTCAACTGCCTGTCGCCAGCCCATTTCGCCGGTGCGACCGGGCAACCGGGATCAAACCTTTGTTGCCCTGGCTTGTGCGCTACTTCCCCAAACATCCTATTGGCTTGCTGGCTCGAATGAAATGGATGTGATTAATACAATTTTAATCATCGTTAATCATCGTTAACGCCGCTGCCCGAAAGGGAACCAAAGGCCGGAAAACGCCGCGAAAATCGTCGATTTGTGGCAAAAAATTGTCAAATATGGCGCTTTTCTGTGGCGTCAACCACATGTGCCCGGTTAACCAAAGCGTTAACCAAAGCAATGGCTCGCCGCCAAAAATCCGATGGGGGCAGCCTTAGGGGTTATGTTTCGCGGAGACCGAAAGGAGGGGGCGATGCCGTCATCGCCGGATCGCGCGTCGGAAAGTCCGATCGATACCGACCATCTTCGCGATGCGACGCTGTCGGACCCGGCGCTCGAGCGCGAGGTGCTCGAATTGTTTGCGACGCAGAGCGCCGAGGTCCTGCGTTCACTTGAAGCAATGCCGGACAATGCGGCGGCGCTCGCCCATACCTTGAAAGGTTCGTCCCGCGCAATCGGCGCCTTCCAGGTGGCCGACGCGGCCGCGGACCTTGAGGATATTCTGCGCGCCACGGGGGACCCGCGGGCCGCTCTGGAGCGATTGGTGCGAGAGGTTGCGCTGGCGCAGCTGGCGATCGGGCGGATGCTGCGGCGTTCCGGGCCTTGCTGACACCGGCGTAGCCCAAATCCGCAGCTATTTGATGTGGCGGCTGGCGCGAGCCGGATCGAGCGGCTATAGGACAGCAGGCATTCCCCTTTTTGATAGCACGAGCGATCATGGCGAAGATCCATTTTGTTGACCACACTGGCGAAACCCGCACCGTCGATGTCGATAACGGCGCAACGGTGATGGAGGCGGCGATCCGCAATGCCATTCCCGGCATCGAAGCCGAATGCGGTGGTGCCTGCGCCTGTGCGACGTGTCACGTCTATGTCGATGAAGCGTGGCGAGAGAAGGTCGGCAGTCCGACGCCAATGGAAGAGGACATGCTGGACTTCGGATTCGACGTGCGGCCGAACTCGCGCCTGTCGTGCCAGATCAAGGTTTCCGACGAACTCGATGGTCTGATCGTGTCGACGCCGGAGCGGCAGGCCTAGGGTCTTCCGGTTGCGATAAAATCTGAGTCCGGGCTCTCGTTATCCAACGCTAGCATTTGCATCTGGCTTCGTCCGCTGCTTTTGCAAATGTCAGTGTTCAGGAATGATCGCTCGAAGCTGCCTGTGAAGCTCGCGATTTGAGATTCGCTTTTGCGGATTGCCGTGAAGCAGGTGGCGAATGCGAAGTCTGCTTCACGAGTGCGCCGAAGCCTCGCGCATCATCCACGGTTGAAGCTTGGTCGAGATGGCGGGCGTGATCGGTGTCGGTTTGCGGCTTAGCTGATCGACGAGAACCGTCACTGCCTGCGCCGATGCGATGCACTTGCCTTCCGAGAAGACTGCCTGCTCGAAGCCCAACGAGGTTCGCCCGATCCGGGTGATGCCAAGCCCGAGCTCGATCACCGCCGGCCAATGCAGCTCGGCGCGGAAATGAATGTCGAGGCGCACCATCACCCAGCTCAGGCCCTCGGGCGTCAGTCCGATGGATCGGTCCTTTGTCAGCGTCACGCGTCCGGCTTCGAAATAGGTCGCGTAGACCGCGTTATTGACGTGCCCGTTGGCGTCGATGTCGGCGAAGCGGACGTTATCCTGCATACGGTGCGGGTAGTTTTCCAGACGGGGCGACGAGACAATAGCTGCAGGGGCATTCACGGGCTGTTCTCCGGGCTGGATGCAGTTACATTCAAACTGCACCGCGCGACAAGAGGTTGTGCTTACGGCCGGTTCGCGGCTTACTGCTTCCGCGCCAACCGGTGAAGCGTTTCACTTCGCCTGAAAACGCGCTACACACGTTCCGTCCGATCCCGAGTGCCCCTCCCAACCAACGAAGAACGACCAGATGAGCGAAGCAATCAAGACTGACGTGCTGATAATTGGCGCCGGCCCCTGCGGGCTGTTCGCAGTGTTCGAGCTCGGATTGCTCGATATGAAGGTCCACCTTATCGACATCCTCGATAAGATCGGCGGTCAGTGCGCGGAGCTTTATCCGGAGAAGCCGATTTACGACATCCCCGGTATTCCGATGGTGACGGGACACGGTTTGACTGAAGCTCTGATGGAGCAGATCAAGCCGTTCAACCCGACCTTTCACCTCAATGAAATGGTCGATACCGTTGAGAAGATCGGCGATCCGCTGTTTCGTGTCACGACGGATGCCGGGCGGGTATTCGAGACCAAGGTCGTGGTGATTGCGGCCGGTGGCGGATCGTTTCAGCCGAAGCGGCCGCCGGTCCCCGGCATCGAAGCGTATGAAGGCTCATCGGTGTTTTACGCCGTGCGCAAGATGGAGCAATTCCGCGACAAGGATTTGCTGATCGTTGGCGGCGGCGACAGTGCGCTTGACTGGACGCTTAACCTTCAACCGATCGCGCGGCGGGTGACGCTGCTACATCGGCGCGATGATTTCCGCGCCGCGCCGCACAGCGTCGAGCAGATGCGCGCGCTGGTGGCGGCCGGCAAGATGGATTTGAAGATCGGCCAGGTTACGGCGCTCGAAGGCGAGGGCGGCAAGCTCAGCGGTGCGCTGGTGAAGGGCTCCGACAACACCATGTCGAAGGTCGACTGCAATACGATGCTGCCGTTCTTCGGTTTGACGATGAAGCTGGGCCCGGTTGCGAACTGGGGCGTGACGCTGGAGAACAATCTCATTCCGGTCGAGACGGCATCGTTTGAGACCAACGTGCCCGGCATCTTCGCCATCGGCGATATCAACACCTATCCCGGCAAGCTCAAGCTGATCCTGTCCGGTTTCCACGAGGGTGCATTGATGGCGCAAAAGGCGCACCGGTATGTTTACCCCGACAAGCGGCTGGTGTTTCAGTACACGACCTCGTCATCGAGTTTGCAGAAGAAGCTCGGCGTCAGCTAGCATGATGGTCTAGACAGCGGGGAGGTTCGAAGTCCGCTTCATTGCTCTGGAGCGATCCCTTCAAGCCTCCCGAATTGGCGGTAAAATTCTTGCGGCAAAATCGTGTTCGTCTGTTCGGCTTTTTTGAATCCTGCGGCGGAAATACGGCATGCGCTGCCGCAGCAATACACCCATGATGTCGGATTTGGGGCGGGGTTTTCTCCCGAAATCGCCATAGTCTTCCCTCAACCCTTGTAGCCACAGTCTTCCCTCAACCCTTGTAATCGTACTTTTGACAGGTGAGGCCCGATGAAAAAATTCAGGACCGGATTTCGACGAGGGATGCCAGTCGTCGGGATGTTGGCGGCGCTGCTGCTCAACGCAGGCGCGGCCAGCGCCGCGGACCCGACGGCAGCCGGCCTTTGGCAAAAGACCGAGGATGGGCAGCCGGTGGTCTGGGTCCTTGTGGTGGACCATAGCGGCGTTTTCGAAGGCGCGATCGCCAAGACGTTTCCCAAGCCGGGCGAGCGGGCCAATCCGACTTGCACCAAATGCGATGACGATCGGAAGAACGCGCCCATCCTGGGTCTGTCCTTTATCCGGGATATGAAGCGCATCGGCCTGAAGTACGAGGAAGGCAATGTGCTCGATCCGCGCGACGGCACCATCTATCACGCCAAGATGACGCTGAGCCCGGATGGCCAGGCGCTGACCTTGCGGGGCTACGTAGGGATTTCACTGCTCGGCAAGAACGAGACCTGGCAGCGCATGCCTGACAGCATGATCGCGACGCTGGATCCCACGGTCGTGGCCAAGTATCTGCCGGAAGCGACGGCGCTTGAGCCTCCTCCGGGCGCCCCTGCCGCGCGGATGCAAAAGGCCGCCAAATCACCCTCGGTTGTTGCCAAAACCAGGCCAACGACGTCAGGCAATGCGTCTCAGCCGCGCTGAAGAGCTACTGTTGTTGTCCTGACGGCGTTGTCGCCGGCTGGATCGGCTCCTGAATCACTTCCGGGATCCGCGCGTCGAGGCGAAGCACCGACGCCGCCGCCGGCAGCGCCGCATCGGCCATCGCGGCGTGGCCCTCCGCCGATGGATGCACGGCGCCCCCATAGACGGCGGACAGCACGCCCCAGGTCGCGTCATGAATATCGGAAGGCTGCGCGGCGGCGGGCAGACCCTGCGGATAGGTCATCGCAGCAAAATAACTGTCGTTGGCATCGCGGATCCAGCGCGCGCGCGGCAGATAGGCGCGGAATTCGCTGGCGCCACGGCCGCACGCCATTGGTTGCGAGGCGGCCGTCACCACATCGCTGACAAAGCTGTCGCCCTTGGCCGAGAAACAGGCTTGATCGAATTCCGGGTCGCTCTGCCCGCGGGCGCAGAACCCGTGGTTCGCGAAGCTGGCCTGATGCGCGTCGACAAAGGTCATGCGATCGCCGATAGGGTCGCGGCACAGCACGCCCGACTGGCACAACGCCAGCGCTTTCAGCCGCGGCAGGAATTCGCTCTGGACGAAGCGGGCCGTGCTGGCGAGGCGCTGCGGGTCGGCATTGAACGACGGATGCACGTCGAAGCCGGCACGGCCGCCCGGACAAACGGCGCCGTTGGCCAGAGTCGGATTGGCGTAGGACACGAACACGACGTGCGAGAGGTCGCCGACCAGCGGCTTGAGCGCGCCGCGAAGCTTGCCGAAGGCCTGAGGCAATGCGGTGGTGAGCGCGGCGCGTGAATCTTCCACCGATCCCAATACGCCGGTGCGCTTGAACAGTTCGCGCTCTGTGGGGCTGTCGACGATCACGTTGGCGACCAGCTCCGAAAAGCCGATATCGTTGGCGCCGATGGAGAGCAGCACGAGGTCGAGCTTGCGATCCGGTTGCCGACGCTTGGCGGCGCTGAGCGCATCACGCAGTTCGGCGAGCTGCGCGTTGACCTTGCCCTGGCAATCGATCCCGGACTTCGTGACCAGGCACTCGCGGGCGCGCTGCGGCCCGAACAGGCCATCGGTGATGGTGGCCCCGGTACACGCCAGCGGCAGATAGGTCACGGCGATATGCGGATACTGCACCGCCAGCGCGATCGCGGTTCGGGTCTGGTAGCTGTAGAGCGAACGGTGGCAGGCGGGATTGAACCAGACCGCGCTTTGACGCTGCCACGCTTGCAGCGGTGCCGACGAGCCGCAGGCCCGTCCGCCTTTGTAGCCGGCGCGGCTCGGCCGGAAGTATTCGCTGCCCGGACCGCCGAGATAGGACTGGAAGCAGAAGCCTTCATCGGCGAGGGCGATCTGGCGGTCGGGATTGCCTTCGCCGGAAGCAATGGAATCGCCAAGGCCGGCGATGAAAATATCGCGGACGGCGATTTCGGTGGAGACGCGCTGCGGCGGCGCATCCGCTCCGCTCGAGACATCGACGGTGACAGCCGTCGCATGGCCGTAGGGCACGCGAAGGTTGATCGGTTCGGCGCAATCGAGTGTCGACTGTCGCGGGCCCTGACCGTCATCGAAGGTCCATGCACAGGTGGCGCCGACCGGAATCTGACCGGCGAGGCTGACTGTCACCGGGTGATCCACCGGGGTCAGGTAGCTTTCCTTGACGCCGTCGCGGGTGCAGGGCTCGGTAACCCGTCCGCTGCGATCGATGCACAGGCGGTTGACCGTGTTGCGCGCCCAGCCGCGACCGTCGCTCTGAACTTCCAGCGCGTCTTCGGCCGCAAGGATACTGCCGCTGCGCATCGCCTCGGCCTGAAGCTGGAAATCGCGCTCCTCCCGAAACAGCCGGAACCGGTTGCGAACTTCCCATGAAATCTGCAGCGGCGCAGCCGTGGCGGTCTGCGCGAAGGCGGGGGTCTGCGCGGCGGCGGGAGGAACGGAAAGGACGGTGAGGCCGGCCGGCAGCAGGCCGGTCAGCAGGAGTGCCATACGAATGTGGGAGGAGAGCGCGCGAATCCGGATCATGCTGTGTTCAACGTCATGGATGGGGCGGAAATAAGAGACGCGGAGATTTTCAAATCACGTCGCGGCGATCCGGGGTATCGCCCCGGCCCGTCCGGGCCTTCGTTATTGCGAGGGGCGCAGCGATCCGGCGATCCAGCTTGCTACTTTTTGGCTCCTGGATTGCTTCGCCTTGCACGCGATGACGCCTCTATTTGGTCGTCACGAATTGCGTGACAGCAGATGTGGGTCGCCGCAGTTGGATTTGCGCCGCGCCTGCCAGGGCTTCACCACGCTCAGCCACAGTTCGCGGGTCCCCATCACGCTGATCGCGATGGTGAAGGGGATGACGAAATACAGCACGCGGAACACCAGCAGTGTCGCCAGCAGTTGTTCCTTGCCGAATTGCGGCAGCGCCACCAGCATGGCGGCATCGAACACGCCAAGGCTGCCCGGTGCATGGCTGGCGAATCCCAGCAGGGTCGCCAGGATGAAGACCACCGCGAGCGACAGGAAGTCGATATAGGGCTCGGCCGGCATCAGCAGGTACATCGCCAGCGAGCAGAAGCCGAGGTCGACGACGCCGATCATGATTTGCAGCAGCGTCAGGCGGCCCGACGGCAGCACGACTTTCCAGCCGTTACGGCCCAATTGGCGGCGGCCGTCGCCGATCGCCACCCAGGCGAGATAGATGGCAATGCCGGCCACGCATCCCAGTCCGATGAGCTGGTTGATGCTGCTCGGCAGCAGGTTCATCGCCCCGGCGGCGCCGGGATGCAGCGTCATGCCGATGCCCAGCACGAAAATATTGCCGAGCCAGAACGTCAGCCCCGAGATAAAGCAGATCTTGGCGACGTCGATGGCGTTGAGACCGTAGTCGGAATAGATCCGGAATCGGATCGCTCCTCCGGTGAATACCGTGGCGCCGATATTGTGGCCGATCGAATAGCTGGTGAAACTCGACAGCGCGGCGATCCGGTAGGGTACGTGGGTAATGCCCATGGTCCGGAGCGCGAAGAAATCGTAGAACGTCAAAGTGCAGAATGCGCCCAGCACGCAAAGCGCCGCAAGCGCAATCTGCGCGGGCGATTTCTCGGTCAACGCAACCAGAATGACGCTGCTGTCGACGCCCTTGAGGGTGTGGACCAGCGTCGTGATCGCAAGCACGATGATGATGAGGCTGGCGGCGATTCCGAGCCGTTTCCAGCCGATCCGCTCCTTTACGCCACGCCGCAGCGTGGTCAGCAGTCGATGCATTCGTCCTCCCGCCGTGGCGCGAACAAGCCGAGGGCCGAACGAACCGATCGGACGTCTGTGGCTGCCAAGCTATTCACCAGATACTCACAAGCGACTCATACTCGCAAAATCCGTTACGCGAAAATCCCAACATCACAATGACTTCGGATCGAACAGATCCCGCATTGCCCGGCCCGTGCATAGCTTCTCCACAGAACGTCCGACATATAGGAGCAGACGCAACGCGGTTCCAGTAAAGACTTCAATTCCGGCGGGAACATGCCCGCCAGAGGACCGGTCGATGTCATGCACAGGCAACATGGCGCGGCCGGGTCACGCTTTTCGCAGGGCGAAATGCGCGCCGCAAAACGCCATCGCGGCGCCAAGGCACAATGCGGTCAGCCCGGCGAGCACGCCGGCGACGGTCGGGACCGAGCTCGGCGCCGCGGCGGCCTGACCTGCGGCCGCCAGCACCAGCACGCCGACGCCGACCAGGAATTGCCGCATGCGGCGCGAGATATGCCCCGAGACGGCGTGATGCATCAGGGTCGCGGTATAGTATCCGCCGGCAAAGCCGACGGTCGCAATCAGCCACCACGCCAGCGCCGCCGTTGCCGGTACCAGCGCGCGGGCATCGTCGGAATACCACAGGCCGCCGAGATCGAGGCCGAAGTGCTGGCTGAGGACGTGGACGGCAAGGGCCAGCAGAATGCCGGATATCGCGGCACCGGCCAGGATCAGGCGGCGTGGGAAATAAGGTACGGCAGGCATGGGCGTTTCGCTGACTGGTCCGGGCCCCGGTGCAACGGCCGCACCTCGGTCCTGTGTTTCGGTCTGTACCCTGGTCTTTGAGTCTGGTGTCTTGAGGCTGGCGTCTTGAGTCTGAAGTCTTGCACCGCGACGGCGGCTTGTGGCTTGTAGGCTAATCGGCGTCCATGACGCAGGCAACCCGCTCTTCGCAGGGGCCTGACGATGGACGGCAGTGCATGAAGGAATGGCTTTGTCACCACCGCAATCGCAATCGGACGATTTGTCGCTGTCGCATGATGATGCCGGCGGCGCGCGCTATACGTTCAAGCCGTCGCTGGCCGGCTCCCCGCGCCAGTTCGAACTGACCGATGCCGGCCTTGCGTGGCAAACCGGCGGCCGCCGTGGGGTCTGGCCTTACGCATCGATCGCCGCGATCCGGTTGAGCTATCGTCCGGTGTCGATGCAGCCGCGTCGATTTCGCGGTGATATTTTCAATCGCTCGGGCCAGCGGCTGACGGTCCTGTCGACCTCGTGGAAGGGTATAGCGATGGCGTCGACGCAAGACGAAGGCTATCGCGCTTTCATGCTGGAGCTGCATCGCCGTCTCGGGGCCGCTGGTGGCGAAGTGATATTGAGCGGCGGGCTGCGTCCCGTGATTTACGGATTGGCCACCGGTGTTCTCGCTGTGCTCGCGCTCGCGATGGCCACCCTGATGATACGAGCGGTTATGATTGGCGCGCTTGCAGGCGCGCTGTTTCTTGTTGCCGTCGCCGTGGTGTTCGGCTGGCAGATCGGCGGCTTCATGCGGCGCAACAAGCCGTGTGTCTACACGCCGGACCGGATACCGGCGCAGCTGTTGCCGTGACGCTTTTCGCGTCCCGTGGAATCTGGAATTCGCGTCTCGCGAAAAAAAGAACCGCGCTCCACCGCTCTGGTGTGATGCACTATTTGCGAACCACCAGCACCGAGCATTTGGCGTAGCGCACGACGTGTCCGGCGTTGGAGCCCAGAAAATAAGTCTTCATCGCCGGGCGATGCGATGACATGACGATGAGATCGGCATTCATCGCGGACGCCTCTTCCAGAATCTCGTGATAGATGCCGCCCTGGCGGACCACGCTGGATATCCGCGTCGCATCGATACCGGATTCATGTGCAACGATCGCGATAGCCTCTTCGCAGGACTGGCGCTGCTGGACGTCGAAATTTGCCGGAACGTATTCCGCGAGCATCACCGGCGTGATTGAGAGGACGTTGAGAAGCCTCACCTTGGCGTCGTAGGTGTTGGCCAGCGCCACCGCCGTCGCGATGGCCGGTTTGGCAAGATTGGTGTCCGCCAGATCGATCGGGACCAGAATTGATTTGAACATCTGCGCCTCCCAACATCCAACGCTACCACAACGGCGCGACATTGGCGACGCGGCAAATCCGCTCCGTCCGGCAATCGAGTCAGTCGCCGCGTGAAGACAGCTTCAACAGCTTCGGACTGATGAATCGCTTGAGCGAGCCGCGCTGAAACGAGACGTCGCCCCAATCATCGATGGCGAAGTCGATCACGATGAGGCCGCCGGTTGGCAAGCTGCTGCTCAATGCGCTGCGTGCAGCCTTGTCGCCGTCGGCGACAAGGGCGAACGCCAATTCATGTAAGCCGGGGTTGTGCCCGATCAGAAGCAGATGATGTGCATCCGGTGCGGCGGTTTCGCGGATGATCCGCAGGATTTCGGCCGGATCGGCAAGGTAAAGTTCGGGGAGGTCGGCGACTTCGGCCGCCGTCGCGAGATCGCCGAGCAGCGGCTCGATGATGTCCCATGTCTGTCGCGCGCGGACTGCCGTGGATACCAGCACATGATCGACGCGATAGTGCTGTCGCGCCATCCAGCGCCCGATCGCCGCGGCGTCGCTGCACCCGCGCGCTTCGAGGCGACGATCGATGTCTTCGCCACTGGGAGCGTCTCTCTCCGTCTTGGCGTGGCGCAGCAATATCAAACGACGCATGGCGCGATCTCGATTCGATCCAACGGACGGTGCTCCGGATATCGGGTTGGTAGGGTCGAGTCTGCGAATTAATGTACAAGCTTATGCGCGGCAAGGTGACAAGTCCGGCATGGCTTCGTAAGGAAAACCTGTGACCTTAGTCAATGGAAGCGACGAATATCAGTCCGCGACCGTGCCGCCGCCGTCCGGCGCGCCCGAGCGCCGTCGGCTGACGCTCGACCTCGACGTCGATGTGTGCGTCGTGGGGGCGGGGCTGGCCGGGCTTTCGGCCGCGCTGGACCTCGCCAGGATGGGAGCCAGCGTTGCGGTGATCGAGAGCCGCCAACTCGGCTGGGGCGCATCAGGGCACCATCTCGGCACGGTGATGCCGGGATTTGGCGTCCCGATCGACGAACTGATCGGACGTATCGGTCTCGATGGGACGCGGGAGCTGTGGGCGCTGTCGAAGCAGGGCGCCGACCACGTCCGCGACACGGCCGGCCGGTTGGCGTCCGAGACATCGCTAATCCAGGCAACGGGCGCGCTGGAAGTCTCCAACGTCGATATCGGCGACCGGCTGATCGGCCGTCTGCAACTGCTCAGCGAGGAGCTTGCGACCGATGTCGAGGGCTGGCAGGTCGATCGGGTGCGCGACACGTTGAAGAGCCGGCGCTACTTCCATGCCATCCATTATCCGGGTGCGTTTCAGGTTGACGCGCCGCGCTATCTGGAGGGGCTGGCCACGCTGGCGCGCCAGGCGGGCGTGCGCATCTTTGAAGAAACCCCGGTGCTCAGCATCGAAGCTTCGGGCATTCGCAAGCGCATCTTCACGGCATCCGCGAGGGTGCGCGCGGCGCATATCGTGCTCGCCGGCAACGTCCATCTTGGGGCGCCGTCGCCACGGCTGACGGGCACGCTGCTGCCGGTGTGGCGTTATGCCGCTCTGACCGAGCCCCTCGGCGAGCGGCTCGCCGAGGCCGTCACCTTTCAGGGGGCGGTGATGGACAGCAACGGCATCGATCATTTCCGGATCGTGGATGGCGACCGGCTGCTATGGTCGAGCCCGGAGGCGACCTGGCCGGCGGACCCGCGGCGTTTCAGCGGTGCGATCCGCCGCCGCATTCGCGCGGTCTTTCCGGCGCTGGACAAAATCGGGATCGCCGGGATCCACGGCGGGGCGATCGGGCAGACCGTTCACGGCATGCCGCAGATCGGCGAACTGCGTCCGGGCCTGTGGGTGGCCAGCGGCTTCGGACGGCAAGGTCTCAACACCACGGCGCTCGCGGGCCAATTGATCGCGCGCGGCATCCTGTGGGGGGACGATCGCTGGCGGCTGTTCGCGCCGTTCGAACTGGTGTGGGCAGGGGGCCGGTTAGGGCGCGCCGCCGGCCATGCGGTCGGCCTCTGGACGCGGGCGAGCGCGGCTTCCGGCGGACTGCTGGCGCGCTGGCGGGAGAGAGCGGCGGCGCGCGAAACCCTGCGCGAAGCCCGGCTGGCCGCCGCCAATCGGCAGGCCGCGGATGGCCTGGCGCCGTCGCCCGGAAGTTCCGGCGCCGCGGCCGATTGAGCGAGGCGGATGGCCGCTGGCGGCGGCCAAACTCGCTCGCAGGATCGTGAATGACATTCGGTCGGCCGGGTGTAACGTCTCAGGCCGCATGCCGTAGTTCCAGTCACACGACCCGTCCCGCCCCTTCAACTCGCGCATGTTACGGAGCCCACCATGATCGATCGCCGCGTCCTGCTTGCATCCACCGCCAGTCTGGTCGGCCTGGCTGCTTTCAAATGGCTACGGGTCGCGCCGGCCGCGGCCGCGGAAAAATTCGAGATCGAGAAGACCGAAGCGCAGTGGCGCGCGCAGCTGACGCCGGCGCAGTACCATATCCTTCGCGAGGAGGGCACCGAGCCGCCGTGGTCGAGCCCGCTGCTCAAGGAGCATCGCAAGGGCATCTTCGCCTGCGCCGGTTGCGACCTGCCGCTCTATGCGTCGGAAACGAAGTTCGAAAGCGGCACCGGCTGGCCGAGTTTCTATCAGCCGCTTGAGAATGCGGTCGGCGAGAGGCAGGACAGCACCTTCGGCATGACGCGCGTTGCGATTCATTGCCGTCGGTGCGGCGGCCATCTCGGTCACGTTTTCGATGATGGACCCAAGCCGACCGGCCTGCGCTATTGCATGGACGGTCTTGCGCTGGTGTTTCATCCGGCGACGCCCTCGGCGACCTGAGGGCGTGATCGAAAACGCACCAAGGTTTTCAATGCCTTGCCAACGGCTTTGAATCCATTTTGCCCGGGCTTGTCCCGGGCATTCACGTCTTTCCAGTGTGGTGGTTCAGACGTTCGCTTCATTGTCGCGGCAAGTCCTTCAAGCGAACGTCTGAACAGAAAGCACACTCAATTCATGGAGTTGCCGGTGTCTTTGCGCATCTGAGGTTCGCAAGGAAAGGCGCTGCAAAATGCAGACGAGCTTCGGATTCGGGACACTGGTGGGCGTTGCGTAAAGACGTGGATGGCCGGAATAAATCCGGCCGTGACGAACCGGAGTCAAAGCGCTCGATCTTGCAGAGTTTCTTTTTGAGCGAGGCTCTCGGGCGAGGTCCCGCACCCCGGCAAATGTTGCCTGCCCCGGCAATTGTGCCCCGGTGACTGGACCTCGCGATTTTTATAACCCCCTGAATTGTCTGCAATTGCCGATGCCGTTCACGTTGGCACGGCGTTTGCGAAGGCTGCCTTGCAATGTGGCGTTCCACAGCCTGTCGCGCGCGCCGCTGAAATCGCAATTGGAGATGATGTTATGGGTATCTTCGGGGCTCTCACCACATCCGTCGCGGGGTTGCGGGCCGAGTCTTACGCATTGGAGAATATCTCCGGCAACATCGCCAACTCGCAAACCACCGCCTTCAAACGCATCGATACCAGCTTCCTCGATCTCATTCCCGAGACCGGGCCGACCCAGCAAAAGGCGGGAAGCGTCACGTCCGCCTCACGCAGCACCAACACGGTGCAGGGCGACATCCAGGCGGCCTCGGTCTCCACCTACATGGCGATCAACGGTTCCGGTTTCTTCGTGGTGCAGAAACCCGGCAACTTCACCGACAGTTCGCCGATCTTCGACGGCGTCGAGAATTACACGCGCCGTGGCGACTTCACCCTGAACAAGGACGGCTATCTGGTGAACGGCGCGGGCTACTATCTGGAAGGCATTCCGATCGACCCGACGACCGGCAACCTGACCGGCAGCGCGCCGCAGGTGTTGCAATTCAAGAATGATTTCCTGCCCGCGCAGGCGACCACCAAGATCGAATATCGCGCCAACCTCGCGAGCTATCCGCTCACCACCAAGCACGATACGGCGCTCCCCGGATCGGAGCTGCTCAATCCGGGTGACTTCGCGACCAATCCGCGCGTGGTCGGCACGCCGGCGACGCCTTATGCCGATGTGAGCCGCAATGGCGCGACGGTCAACAATCAGGACTCGCCCGCGGCAGGGATCGGCGGCGCCACCACGCTGTCAGGCACGGGTGACGCGCTAACGACCGGCTTTGCCGTGAACGACACCATCACGGTGAACGGCACCGTTTTCACCTTTGTGGCTTCCGGCGCCGGAGCCAATGAACTCAACGTCACCGACACCGTTGGCGATCTGCTTGCCAAGATCAACGGGATCACCGCGTCTTCTCCGGCGTCGTCGGTGAGCAACGGCGTCATCACGCTGCACTCCGGCACGTTGAACGACCTGACGATCACCAGTTCCAACCCGGCGGCGTTCGCCGCGCTCGGCTTCAGCGGCAGCGTGCAGGTCAACCGCACCGGTGGCGGCACGCCGGGCACCGGGCAGGTGACTGCCAACGACCTTCAGACCTTCATCGACGAATCCATCGCCGGTGGCGCGGTGACAGCCTACGATGTCTCCGGTGCACCGGTGAACCTGCAGCTTCGCTGGGCCAAGGTGGACAGCGCTTCGCTCGGCTCCGGCCACACCGACACCTGGAACCTGTTCTATCAGGTGGACCCGAATGCGGCCGGCACCAACGTCGCCTGGCAGAATGTCGGCGTCAATTTCAGCTTCTCCGCCAACGGTCAGCCAAACCCGCCAATTCCCTCGGTGACGCTGACCAACGCCACCGTGAATGGTGTCTCGCTGGGCAATCCGGTCATCAACTTCTCCTCCGGCGGCCTGACGCAATACGCCGACGCCAACGGCAATGTGCAGGTCAACCAGATTCAGCAGGATGGTTTCCCCGCGGGTCATCTGCAGTCGGTCTCGATCGGCGCCAATGGTCGCGTCGTCGGCGCCTATTCGAACGGCCGCAACCTCGATCTCGCTCAAATCGTGCTGGCGACCTTCAATGGACCGGATTTCCTCAAGCGCAAGGACGGCGGAGCGTTCGAGGCGACCGACGAATCCGGGCAGGCGCTGTTCGGAACCGGCGGCACCATCGTCGGTGCGTCGCTGGAAAGCTCGAACACCGATATCGCCGACGAGTTCACGAAGCTGATCGTCACCCAGCAGGCTTATTCGGCGAACACCAAGGTCATCACCACCTCGAACCAGATGGTGCAGGATCTGCTCAACGTGCTGCGGTAAAGCAAAATGAGTTCCTGTTCGCGTGACAGCGTCACCCTGAAGTGCGAGCGGCGAAAGCCGCGAGCCGCGAAGGCTGGCCGCCGCCTTTCGAAGGCCGTGCCGGCGCATGGCCGCCTCGGGGTGACGGTTCTCGACGTCGTCTTGGTCTATCCCGCGCCCGATTGCGGCGCTGACTTTTGGACGGGTCGTTTGTCATGAGTCTGGGGCAAGCCTTAGCCACTGCGATGTCCGGTCTGCGGGCCAATCAGGCCGCGCTGGCGCTGGTGTCGTCCAACGTCGCCAACGCGGAGACGCCCGGCTACGTCAAAAAGTCTCTCGTCCAGATTCAGACCAGCACCGGCGACTATGGATCCAGCGTCCGCGTTGTCGGCGTCAATCGTGAACTCGATCAGTTTTTGCAGACGCAACTGCGGACCGAGACGTCCGGCGCTGCCTATGCGGACATCCGCGCGTCGTTTCTCGCCAATCTGCAGGGCGTCTACGGGAATCCGGACTCCTCGGGCACGCTGGAGTCGGCGTTCAACAATCTGACGACCGCGCTTCAGGCGCTGTCGACGAGCCCGGATTCACAGTCCGCGCGCATCGGCGTCGTCAATGCCGCGCAAACCATGGCGCAACAGCTCAACGCCACCTCGCAGGGCATTCAGTCGCTCCGCGCCAGCGCGGAATCCGGGCTGAACAATGCGGTGACGACGGCGAACAACGCGCTCTCGCAGATTGCGACCATCAACAATCAGTTGGTCAACGGCCAGCAGACCGATGCGTCGACCGCCGCACTGCTGGATCAGCGCGATCAGTTTGTCACTCAGCTATCGCAGCTGATGGACATTCGTGTCGTCACCAACAACCAGAACCAGGTGACGGTGTTCACGAATTCCGGCGTCCAGCTCGTCGGCGTTCAGGCCGCGCAGCTTTCGTTCAACGCGCAAGGCACCATGACGCCGAACACCGAGTGGAGTTCGGATTCGTCTCAGAGCAACGTCGGCACCATCGCGATCAACTTTCCGCAAGGCGGCAGCATGGATCTGGTCGCCACCGGTGCGATCCGGTCCGGCGCCATCGCGGCCTATCTGGAGCTGCGCGACAACTCGCTGGTCCAGGCGCAAGCCCAGGTCGACCAGTTGGCGGCGGCGATGGCGAGCTCGCTCTCGGACAAGACCACGCCCGGAACTCAACTGCCGGCGGGACCGCCGGATGGCTACAATCTCGATCTCTCCGGGCTGCAGACCGGAAACGTCATCCACCTGACCTACAAGGACAACGTCACGGGCGTTACGCACAATCTTTCGATCGTGCGCGTTGACGATCCTTCGGTGTTGCCTTTGCCGAACTCCGCGACCTCGGACCCGAATGACGAGGTGCTCGGCATCGACTTCTCCGGCGGCATGACGTCGGTGCTCTCGCAGCTCAATAGCGCGCTCGGTCCCAGCACCGGCATGCAGTTCTCCAGTACGTCCCCATCGACGCTGACTGTGCTCGACGACGGCGCGGCGAACCGGGTCGATATCAATGCGGCATCGGTGACGACGACCGCGCTGCCGATGGACTTGACGGGCGGCTCGCCGCAACTGTCGTTGTTCACCGATGGCGGCACGGCCTTCACCGGCGCGATCACCGCCGCCGGCGCGCAACAGACCGGTCTTTCGGCGCGGATTTCCGTCAATCCGTATCTCATTGCCGATCCATCGAAGCTGACGATCTTCAGTTCGTCGACGGCCTCGGGCGATTCCACGCGTGCCAACTTCATCCTCAACCAGTTGACGTCGGCGAGCCAGTATTACAGCCCGAAAACCGGCGTCGGCAACACGACCGCGCCCTACAAGGGCACGCTGCTGAGCTTCACGCAGCAGTTCCTGAGCATGCAGGGCAATGCGGCCGATGCGGCCAAGCAGTTGGCCGACGGACAGGATGTCGTGCTGAACACGCTGCAGAACAAGATGAACGCGTCCTCCGGCATCAATATCGACGACGAGATGGCGCACCTGTTGCAATTGCAGACTGCCTATTCCGCAAATGCGCGCGTGATGTCCACCGTCAAGGACATGTACACCGCGCTGCTGCAATCGATGTGAGGACATCATGGCAATCGATGGCGTAAGCGGCCGAACTTCCTATATCGGTTCGTCGATTCTCAATCTGAAGAGCCAGCTTGGCACCCTGCAGGAACAGCTTGCCAGCGGCAAAATCTCCAGCACCTATGCCGGGCAGGGCATCAACCGCGGCCTCGCGGTGAACCTGCGCGCGCAAGTCAGCAACATCGATGCTTTTTCCGACACCGCGACCAACATCACAACGCGGATCAACATCGCCAACCTGTCGCTGCAAGGGCTCGTCGATCTCAATACCCAAATGAAGAACGCTGCCAACGGCTCGTCGATCTCGCTTGGCAACAACGGCCAGACCTCGGGTCAGACCGCCGCGCAGTCGGCTTTCGCCAACGCGATCGAGTTGCTCAATACGCGCTCCGGCGACCGGTATCTGTTCTCCGGACGCGCCACCGATACGCCGCCGACCGCGACCGCGAATGAAATTCTCTACGGCAGCGCCGACGGCACCAGGGCCGGCCTGACGCAACTGATCGCCGAGCGCAAAAGCGCCGATCTCGGCTCCGATGGCATGGGACGATTGACATTGTCGCCGTCCGGCACGTCGCCGATCACCCTGGCCGAGAATGCCGCGCCATCGCCGTTCGGGTTGAAGTTAAGCGCGGTGAGTACGACGATGGTCGGCGCCAACGTCACGCCGGTGCCGACGGCGGTCGATCTCGGAGCAACCAATCCGAGTGAAGGCGACACCTTCACCTTTGCGTTCGCGCAGCCTGACGGCAGCAGCAAAACCGTTACGTTGACGGCGACCAACACCGTTCCGCCGCCGGCGGGGTCCTTTGCGATCGGCGCGGATTCGACCGCGACATCGGCCAACCTGAATGCGGCGCTGAGCAGCGTACAGGGCGGCGCGGGGCAGTTCGGTCCGAATATCACCGCCATGACGTCGAGTTTCGCCGGCGCAACCGTTACGCCTTCGTCGGTATCCGTCGATCTCGGAACGACCAACGCGAAAGAAGGCGACATTTTCAAGTTCACGTTCAATTTGCCGGATGGCACGAGCGAATCCATCTCGTTGACCGCGACCAGCACCAATCCTCCGCCGCCTGGATCGTTTCTCATTGGGGCCGATGAAACCGAAACCACCGCCAATTTGCAAAGCAACCTGAGCAGCGCTGTCAGCACATTGGCCAACACCTCGCTGGTGGCGGCGTCGGCCATCGAAGCGTCGAACAATTTTTTCGATTCGCCGCCGTTGCGCGTCGACACCACCACTTCGCCGCTGACATCCGCCACGGCACTGGTAGCCGGCACGCCATCCAATACGATTTCCTGGTACACCGGCGAGACCGCGCAAAGCGATACCGATTCCGCGCGCGGCACCGCCGTCGGCCAGGTCGATCAGTCGATCTCCGTCCAGTATGGCGCGCGTGCCAACGAGCAGGCGTTTCGGGTTCAGCTGCAGAACATGGCAGTCTATGCCGCGGTGACGACATCGGCGACGGACCCGAACGCCAGCGGGCAGATCACCGCGCTCAGCCAGCGCGTGGCGATCAATCTGTCGCCGCAGCAGGGCGTGCAGACGCTTCAGGATATTCAGGCTGATTTTGCCGGAGCGCAAACCGCGATCAAATCGTCGTCGGATCGCCAGGCGCAGGTCAAGACGATGACGCAGACGATGCTCGATTCGATCGAGGGCGTATCGCAGGACGAGGTCGCGACAAAAATTCTGGCGCTGCAGACGACACTGTCGGCGTCCTATCAGACCACCTCGATGCTCTACAAGCTCAGCCTGACGAATTTCCTGTAGAGCATTTTAGAGCGAAGTGGATTTCGATACGCGCGAAGAAAACGCGTCAAATCGAAGTCACAAAGTCCCGGTTTTGATTCCGTCAGAACCGAAAGGACTCCAGAGCATGATCCCGAAAAGTGGAAACCGGTTTTCGGACAAGATCATGCTCAATCAAAAAGATAAGCGAGGAGTCCGATTCAACACAGTAGAAACGGACTCCAGCCAGTCACGATCTCGCTTGTCGCGGACGATCACGCCGACTTCTGCGCGTCCTGTCGCTTCCGCAATTGACGCGCGTCGTCGAGCAGCTGGGCCTCATGGGCGATCAGCTTCTTGGATTCCTTGAGCGCGTGATACAGGTCGCCGTTCAGGATGAAGTTGTTGATCGCCTCGATGAATTGCCACGAGCTGGGAGCCGCGCTCAGGACGTCCTTGATCAAGCTGAAGTAAGTCGGGTGGTGCGTCATCGGGTCCGGCGCGAGGTACATCAGCTGCACGGCCAGATAGATCAGCTTCGCCGGGGTGTCGGCGGTTTCCGGCGTCAGGATGTCCTTTTCGCGCAGGATCGGGATACGATCGCCTTCGATCAACAGCTTGGCGCGTTGATCGGTGTTGGTGATGACGCAAGCGCCGATGATGATGCGTTCATGCGGCCGCAGTTCGACCTTCAGGGCCATATCCATTCTCCAAAGGTGTCGCGAGCCGGCAGCGCGTGATGCGTCTCGTCGCAAGCAAGCCCGAATGACATCCGTATTTAAACCATTGCCGCGATCCTTTCCGATCATGGTTAAGGCCGGATTAACGCGCGCCGTCGGGCGACACCGGTGACGATGAGAAATCGTAATGTTCGCAACGGTATCAGCAGGCAGGCGGCCGCGTGACCGCGATGAAGTGCTGGAAGTGCGACAATGTTCATTCGAACTGCGCGGCGCGGGTTCATGTTTTTTTAGAGTCTTGGTTCCAGTGTGGTGCCGTCGTCCGATGGAAAAGATCGGCGCAACGCACACGAATGTTCACACCAGAAAGGTATGACAAATGTCCGGTATCGTTCTCTCGGCGTCAGTTCGCCAGAACCTCCTCTCGCTCCAGTCCACCGCCGATCTGCTCTCCACCACGCAGAACCGTCTTGCCACCGGCAACAAGGTCAACTCGGCGCTCGACAATCCGACCAACTTCTTCACCGCGCAGGGCCTCAACAACCGCGCCAGCGACATCAACAATCTGCTCGACTCGATCGGTAACGGCGTGCAGGTGCTGCAGGCCGCCAACACCGGCATCACCTCGATCCAGAAGCTGGTCGATACCGCGAAGTCGATCGCCAACCAGGCGCTGCAGACTCCGTCGGGCTATTCCACCAAGTCTCAGGCGACTGCCTCCATCGCCGGTGCGACCGCGTCGAACCTGCTCGGTGGAACGACGACCACGGGAACAGGGACCGCCGCCTCGCAGACCGCGGCAGGCGCTTATGCCAGCAACGAATTCGTCGGCAGCAGCGGATCGACTTCCACGATTTCGATCGGCGGCACGACCATTACGTTCGACGGCACCACCAATGGTTCGACGGCGATCGCCGACACCAGCACTAACAAGTACACGATCACGGAAGCTATCGCCAAGATCAACCACGACCTGACTGCAGCCAGTTCGACGATCTCGGCAGCGGAAGGCACCGGTGCCGATGCCGGCAAGATCGTGCTGACCAACTCCGCCACCGGCGCTGCGTCGAACTTCACCATTGCACCGGGCTCCACCCCTGGCGGCGGTTTCGGTACCAGCAGCATCACGACCACCAACGGTGCCGACGGTACGTCGACCACCACGGGCGGCCTGGCGGGCACGACCCTGAACATCGCCGCGACCGATGGTGGCACCGCTACCGTCATCAACTTCGGCACCGGCTCCAACCAGGTTTCGACGCTCGATCAGTTGAACACGGCGCTCGCCGCGAACAACCTCACCGCCTCGATCGACACCACCGGCAAGATCACGCTCACCACCACGAACGATCACGCTGCGGCGACGATCGGCGCGCTGAGTGGTTCAGCGACGGGTTCGGGCCTGTTCACGGCCGGCGCCGGCTCGGCTCCGGTTGCCGACGCCAACGTCCAGAACACCCGCTCCGGTTTGATCGCGCAGTACAATCAGATCATCGATCAGATCAAGACCACCGCGCAGGACTCGTCCTTCAACGGTGTCAACCTGCTGAACGGCGACCAGCTCAAGCTGGTGTTCAACGAAACCGGCAAGTCCACCCTGAACATCCAGGGCGTGACCTTCGATCCGGCCGGTCTCGGTCTGTCGAAGCTCGCTACGGGCACCGACTTCCTCGACAACAGCAACATCAACAAGGTCCTGGACTCGCTGAACAACGCCTCAGGTACGCTGCGCTCGCAGGCTTCGGCCTTCGGTTCGAACCTGTCGATCGTGCAGATCCGTCAGGACTTCAACAAGAACCTGATCAACGTGCTGCAGACCGGCTCGTCCAACCTGACGCTGGCCGACACCAACGAGGAAGCGGCCAACAGCCAGGCGCTGTCGACCCGCCAGTCGATCGCGGTCTCCGCGCTGGCCTTGGCCAACCAGTCGCAGCAGAGCGTGCTGCAACTGCTCCGCTAAGCGAAGCGAACGCACTCAAGACGGAAACGGCGGGGGCAACCCCGCCGTTTTTGTTTTAAATCTCCGTCGAGGATCGGAGATGATCTTGGACATCATTGCTTCGATTGGTCGCAGCAATGACGGTCCCATTCGATTTCAATACGGATGTCGAATGCCCGGTTTTGGTCACAGTTGAAAATGTGCGGTAACCATATCTAAACAGGAAACGTACTAGAGTAGCGGTGTGTCTGCCTTTCGCAGCGAATCCCATCGAGGTCGTGAATGTCCAACGCCGCTTCCGCCTACGCCCGTACGTCGCAAACCACCGCTTCCCCCCGCGAGATCGAGGCGCAGGCGCTACTGAAGGCGGCGCGACAATTGCAGGAGGTCCAGACAAACTGGATCGGCCCCGACAAGAGCATGCATGATGCGCTGCTGTTCAACCGCCGCCTGTGGTCGATTTTCATGAGCGCGGTCGAGAGTAGTGACAGCGAACAATCGTTGGAAGTTCGTCAGAACATTGCCAACATCGGCGTATTCGTACTCAAGCAGACCGTCGAGATGCAGACCAATCCGGATCCCGCAAAGCTGAAATCGCTGATCGATATCAATTGCAATATCGCAGCCGGCCTCGCGGGCCGCGCCTGATCTGCCGGATGTAAGGCCGCGACGTGAGCAACATCTGGAATATCATCTCGTCGAACTATGTGACGGTGGGCGGCATCACGCCGTCCAATTCCAAGTATGTCGCGGTCGATCCTGCGCAGTTCGAGGGCAAGTGGAGCGGCAAGTACGGCAACGGCACCTCGTTCGACGTCTCGATTTCCAACGTCAACGGATTTCGCGCCAAGGTGAAGTACCAGAGCGGCAGCACCTTCAAATATCAGGACGTGCTGATCAAGGACAACTCATTCCGGATCGGCGATTCGAAATTCATGGTGACAGGAAACAACGCCGCCCAGATCGCGACGGTTGCAACCAGCCCGGTCACAGGCGTCTCGACGCTCGAGAAAGCGGCTGCGACGCGCGGCTAGAGCGTTTGCGAGCGAAGTGGATACCGGTTCACGTGAAGAAAACGCCTCAAATCAAATCATAGAGTTCAGGTTCTGATTCATCAGAACCGGAGGGACTCTAGAGCCGCCGTCGAATCCGGCCGGCGCGATTGTGCTCTTCGAAGCTCACGCGATGCGATCGGCCGTCGGCTCGCGCGGCGGATCGTTCTTCATCAGATCGATCGCGCGGAAATACGCACGTCGCCGCAGCATGGCTTCATCCGGGAATTGACGCACCACGATATTGGTCCGGTTGTCGACCACCTGGTACACCATCGATGCGGAATCGCGATCGAAGATCACCTGGCGCGATGCGCCGGCGTTCGCCTCTTGCGGGTCGTTGCGCACTTGTGCGGCGACATCTGAAGCCGTGACGCTTTGGCTTGGTGGCATTTGAGTCGCGACGGCATTGTGCGCCGCTTCGCCGGCGGGCTCTGCAAAAGATATCGCGGCCGGTGCGCCGACCGGCTTGATGTTGAAATCCATACCCATGGCAGCCTCCAAGGCCTGCTGTGAGTCAAATCCCAACCCCTCTCCCGAGGCAAGCATCTCCGATGCATCTCAACATCGCGTTAGGGAATGCGGTGAATGAGACGCGTCAATATCCGCGCTGATTTGATTCAAATACGCTGCGTTGCGTCGCGGGGACGACGTCTCCCGTGCTGCGGATCGGCGCGCAGAATGGATGTCACGTCAGATGTTCAGTTGACGTCGGCGTATAAATCTCAACTTGTTACTTACAGCGAGCGGCTGACTGCGAGGGGAGCGACGTGACGCGGCCCCGGCATCGCGCGCTGTCCGCTCGCGGTGTAAGTCTGCGGCATGTTGCGGCGCTGCACCTCGATGTTGACGCCGCGAACGATTCCCTCGGAGACGGCATGGGCGGTCGCCAGCACGGTCAGGTTGACTTGCAGCATGGCGCGGAAAACCTCGTGATGGCGACGCAAGGCCGTCAGCAGGTCGGGCGCCGTCGCGCCAAGTTGGTCGCGGTTGGCTTTCAGGCTCGACGTGGCGCTGACATAGCGTCGGGACAACTCGGTCTTGTTTGGCTCCAGCGCCATTGCTTCCGCGATTTTTCCGGCGCGGACCAATTCTGTCTCGCGCTCGACGATTTTCAACAGCCCGTCCATGACCTCGACCATCTCGGCGGCAAGCCGGCGGGCGTCAGCTTGCGATGTTGCCGGCGGCGTTGCCGGGGCGGCCATCTGCGGCTGCGTCGAATGATGCATGATAACCTCTTGGTCAGTTGCCGCGGTTGGCTTGCTGCAGAATCAAGGTGCGGTAGACGTCGTCGGCGATGCCGATGCCGCCGGCCTTGGCGAACGATTTGGAATACTGCTCGGTCAGCATCGAGCGCCACACGCCGGTGCCCGGCGTATCGCCGAACGGGCCGTCGCCTTTGATGCCGCTGGTCATCTGCGCGAACATCGAGTTCAGGAACATCGCCTCGAAGTCCTGCGCGGTGCCTTTGGCCTTGAGCTGAGCCTGCGGCGAGACCTTGGCGAGAGCATCAGTGAATTGCGTATCGGCGTTGGCACGAACGTTCGGCCGGGCGGCGAGGGCGAAGGATTGCATCACATCACCTCGATGTCGGCTTCGATGGCGCCGGCGGCCTTGATCGCCTGCAGGATGCCGATCAGGTCGCGCGGGCCGATCCCGAGACCGTTGAGACCATCGACGAGTTGTTGAAGCGACACGCCATCCTTCACCAGCGCCAGCTTCTTGCCGTCTTCCTGCACGCCGACCCGGGTGTTCGGCGTCACCACGGTACGGCCGCGCGACAGCGGATTGGGTTGGCTGACCTGCGGGCTTTCGGAAATCGTCACGGTCAGATTGCCTTGCGCCACGGCGACGGTGGCGACGCGGACGTCGCGCCCCATCACGATAATGCCGGAACGCTCGTCGATGATGATCTTCGCGGCGGAATCCGGTTCGACTTGCAGTTGCTCGATTTCGGTCAGCAGCGCGACGACGTTGCCCTTGAATTCCTTCGGGACGGAGAGTTGCACCGTCGAGGGATCGATCGGCTCGGCGGTCTTGGTGCCGAGGAAATCGTTGACCGCGGCGGCGATCCGTTTCGCCGTCGTGAAGTCAGCGTTGCGCAGTGCGAGGCGGATGTTGGGCAGCCGGTTCAGCGCGAACTCGATTTCGCGTTCGATAATGGCGCCGTTGACGATGCGGCCGTTGGTCGGCACACCGCGCGTGACGCTGGCGGCCGCGCCTTCAGCCTGGAAGCCGCCGATGGCGAGGGAGCCCTGCGCGACGGCATAGACGTTGCCGTCGGCGCCAAGCAGCGGCGTCACCAGCAGCGTGCCGCCTTGCAGACTCTTCGCATCGCCGAGCGCCGACACCGTGACATCCATGCGGGTGCCCTGAGTGCCGAATGCCGGCAGGTTGCCGGTGACCATCACGGCCGCCACGTTGCCGGTGCGGATGGTGGCGCCGCGAATGTTGACGCCCATGCGTTCCAGCATCGCCTGCAGCGATTGCTTGGTGAATGGGATGTTGTTGAGGGTATCGCCGGTGCCGTTGAGGCCGACCACCAGGCCGTAGCCGATCAATTGATTCTGCCGCACGCCCTCGATATTGGCGAGATCCTTGATGCGGGAGGTCGCGGATGCCGGGGGACAGGACAGGGCAAGCCCGATCGTCAACGCAAGCGTCGCCATGCCGACGGCACGCACGATGGCTCGACTGATTCCCGCTACACGCACGCTTGGCATCCTCTGCTCCCCGCTGAGGCTGTTGGCTGGCCCGCGCTTCATGCTCCCCACAAAGCGGTTCCAGCGTTAACCATGCCAAAGCCGTGCCATCCGCGCGGTTTCACAGGTCATTGAAAATTCAAGTATATTTTCGATGCGCCGGGGGTCGCCCGCGCTCGCCGCGCGGCGAAACTGCCGCCGGGGGCAATTTTTGCCGGGCTGTTTACGTTGCGTTAACCATAAGCCGCCAAGGTTCCAGCGGGAGAAACTCTCCCCGAGGCCTCACCATGCGCATATACGGACCGAATGGAACCACGTCGGGCACGTCCACGGGCGCCGCGCGGCGAACCGGTTCCGGCACCTTTTCGCTGCCGGATACCATCGCGGCCAACGAAACCCGGCCCGCGACCGCGCCGAAAGCCACTGCCAATATCGATGCATTGCTGGCATTGCAGGGCATCGAGGACCCGGTCGAGCGGCGCAAGCGCTCGGTGCAGCGCGGCAGGGGAGCGCTCGACGTGCTGGACGATCTCAAGATCGGCCTGCTGTCCGGGTCGTTCGATAATGCCACAGTCGCGCGGCTGCGCGATGCGGCGGCCAACCTGAAAATGTCGTCCGGCGATCCGGGCCTTGACGCCGTGCTGTCTGAAATCGAATTGCGGGTCGAGGTCGAACTGGCCAAGGCCGCCCGAATCTGAGGTTTCGATGCGACTTCGACCATTCGCCGGCCGACGGTAAAGGCGGGCGGGTCCATCGTCGTGCGTCCACCGGTTCCATCGGGCCGCTCGCCGCGACGATATTGTCTGACCCAAGGCGGCGCTATATAAGCTGCCGCGCAGCCGGACCATCCGGCGCGCCTTGCAAAGACAGATGGATTGGCCTTGGAAAAGTTGAAGAATTATCGACCCTCCGAAAAAGAGCCTTTCATGAATGAGCGCCAGCGCGACTATTTTCGCGCCAAGCTGCTGGCTTGGAAGGACGAGATCATCAAGGAATCGAAGATTACGCTGCAAACGCTCCAGGAAGAGAACGTCAATCATCCTGACCTTGCTGACCGCGCATCCTCGGAAACCGATCGCGCCATCGAACTTCGTTCCCGTGATCGGCAGCGCAAGCTGATTTCCAAGATCGATGCGGCGTTGCAGCGTATCGAAGACAATACCTACGGGTATTGCGAAGAAACCGGCGAGCCGATTTCACTGAAGCGGCTCGAGGCGCGGCCGATCGCGACGCTTTCGGTCGAAGCGCAAGAACGCCATGAGAAGCGCGAAAAAGTCTACCGCGACGAGTAAAGGTTACGGTCGCGCCCTGAACCAGCGTTCAAGCACGGATCGAGGAGAGGGCCGGATTGTTCCGGCCTTTTCTATTTGGTCGGTCCCGGATCCGTCGTGGCCGGTGGGGATGCTTCGCAAGAAGTGGGGCCGTCGCAACGCAAGTACAAAATATCGACGGCCCCGTGTCGCGCAATTGAAATCGTGGCTGAGCTCGTTGATCGCGTAACTCAACCAACTCTGCGTAACGCTCGGACGATAGCGCCTCGCTCGCCAGCGGCAACTTAACTCGTGTCTTAACCTAACCGATCAAGGTTACTGGCCAGGCGGTTGAAGCGAAAAAGCTCTGTCGTTTTTCGATTAAGGTGAATTCGTCATGCGTGGGCATAGCCGTTCGAGGAACGGCGTCGCTATCGCTCGCCTATGACCCGCCCACAGGGCGCGTTCCATCGAGAGGAGAAGCGCTCGAATGCCGCTTCGCGCCTCGCGCCGATTTGCGAACTGCGCTGTCGGCAGCGGGTTTCGGGCGGGTGACTTTGGCGCTTTTACGCAAGGCATCGCGCAGATCGATCGGAATGCCGTGTTTCTTGAGCAGATCGGCAAATGCCTCGTCCGCCAATTCCTGAAACGTCGCCATGCGGTCGCGACCAAGCGCATTGAGCTTGCTCAGCGTATCGTCGTCCAGCGCGATCAGTTTGCCGGGCACGTGTCAGCCTGCCTTCTTCTGACGGCTTCCAGGCTTGGGCGATCCGCGACTTGAACCCTTGGCCGGCTTGCCTGCTTTCGCCGACGCGCGCGCGCTTGCCTTGCCGGTGATCGGCAGCAGCATTTCCTTTTGTCCGCTTGCAGCCTTGCGCGGCTTCTTGCGCGCTGGCGTGGAAGGCGCGGCCGCGCCGGCCTTGTCGGAAAGGCTGCGCTTGAGCGCGTCCATCAGGTCGATGACATTCTCGCCCCGCGGTCGCGCCTTCGCGACAACCTTCTTGCCGCTCTGTTTCTGGGCGATCAGCTCGGTAAGCGCGGATTCATAGCGATCCTCGAATTTGCCGGGTTCGAAATCTCCCGACTTCTGTTCGACGATGTGCTTGGCGAGATCGAGCATGTCCTTGGTAACTTTGACGTCCTGAATCCCGTCGAAATACTCGTCTTCATCCCGTACCTCGTAGGGGTAGCGCAGCAGCGTTCCCACAAGGCCGGATTTCATCGGTTCGAGAGCGATGATGTGCTCGCGGCTGGTGAGAACCAGGCGACCGATCGCGACCATCTCCATGTTGCGGATGGTTTCGCGGATGACGGCATAGGCGTCATGGCCGATCTTGCCATCCGGCACCAGATAGTATGGCCGGATGACATAGCGTTGATCGATTTCCGCCTTCGGCACGAATTCGTCGATCTCGATGGTGTGGGCGCTTTCGAGAGCGATGTTGTCGAGTTCTTCCTTGCCGATTTCGAGATAGCTGTCGGTATCGACCTTGTAGCCCTTTACGATATCGGCGGCGGCGACCTCATCTCCGGTCTCGGCATCCACCTTCAGATACTTGATCCGATGACCGGTTTTCCGGTTGATCTGATTGAAGCTGATTTTCTCGGAATCCGACGTGGCCGGGAACAGTGCGACCGGGCAGGTGACGAGGGAGAGGCGCAGGAAGCCTTTCCAGTTGGCACGGGGCGCCATGGCATACTCCGGACTGAACGCGATACAATCGCAAGACAAGCCGGCGGGCCGCCATTGGTTCCAATGAATGGGAGCTCAATTCATATTTTGCGGCATTTCGGCGCCGTGGCCGGCCCGGACGATGTCGCGCGGTGAAAATGGTGCGGCCTTCGACAGGGGAGCTGCCGAAGGCCGCGTCGTACGTCGCATCGCGCCTAGGTTCGCAATGTGACGTGGGAGCTGGTTGTCGAAGCCGTCAGAAGGGCAGCAGCACGTCGAGCACCTGTTGGCCGTAGCGAGGCTGTTGCACGTCGGTGATCTGGCCGCGGCCGCCGTAGGCGATGCGGGCCTGCGCGATCTTGCTGGAGTCGATGGTGTTGTCGCTCTGGATATCCTCGGGGCGCACGATGCCGGCGACCACCAGTTCACGCACCTCGAAGTTGACGCGGATTTCCTGTTTTCCCTCGACGACGAGATTACCGTTCGGCAGCAATTGCGTGACCACCGCCGCGACACTGGTTTGCAGATTTTCCTGCCGCTGAACCGAGCCCTTGCCGTCGCTCGATGCGGTGGAATCGGCGGTCAGCAGCTTGCCCGGCAAGACCTTCGCCGCGTTGCCCGTCAACAGCTTGCTGCCGACGAAATCCGAAATGCCGGAGTCTTCCTTGTTGGTACGGCTGCGCTGGGTCTCGTTGGCGATGTTGGCCTTGTCTGTGAAGTTGACGGTCACCGTGAGGATGTCGCCGACCTGATGGGCGCGCTGGTCCTTGAAGAAGGCGCGGGAGCCGTTCCGCCAAAGCGAGTTGGCGTTATAGGAGGCGGCTTCCGGTTTCGGCATCGGCATCTGCACCGGCTTGTAGCCCGGCTGCGTCGTCGGGTTTTCAATTGAAGTCAGCGCCGGCTTTTCGCCGATCGCCGACAGCCGGTCGACCGCCGAGCAGCCGCTGGCGAGAGCCGCGGTCGCCAGTAGCGCGGCGGTGAGAATGACGCGATTGCAGGTCCTGAACATCAACGTTACTCGGCTTTTCGGGATACGGACAGACGGTCTTGAGCGTGGTCGTTGGCGGCGACGGCAACAGGCGCGGGCGCGGCCGCGGCGACGACAGGATGCGGGTTGGCGATCGAGACCTGGCCGCGACCGATGACGGTGGCCGGGAACGTGCGCTTGCTTTGCAGGTTGACGACGTTGACGACGTCGCCCTCGGTGCCGCTCTCCAGTGCCTTGCCGCGAATGGTCAGGTAAATGCCGGAGGTCTGGAAAATGATCGTCACGGCCTGATCGCGTTGCACCAGATCGGGGCGTGCGACATCCGAAATCCGCAGCGCTTGACTGGCGCGCAACTGCCGGCGCGCCTGCATTCCGACGGTCTGGTCGCGGGTCGCGCCATCGCGGCCGACCTCGACGCGCGGGCGTCGCTCGACAATGATGTCGGAAGCCTTGATGAGTTCGTTGCGGTCGATGCTCCGGGTCAGCACGGCGGCCTCGACAGTGTCCACGACCGCGCCGGTGAAGCGAAGACGGGTCGGCGTGTCGCCGCCGTTGGCGATTTCAAATGTCACGTCGAAGCGGTTGTTGCGGGGATCGAGGCGAATGGAAACCGGACGCAGGGCGCCGGTGTTGGCGGCATCGAGTTGCAGGGTCTGCAGGCCGCGGTCGAACGTCAGTTCGAGGTCCCGGGCATCGCCGAGGCCGTTGCGCCGTTGCAGCGCTTCGGCCACGCCTGCTTCGATATCCTTGGGCTCGATGGCGCGCGAAAGCCGCGTTACCGAGATGTCTGTGAGGTTCCTGGTATCGACACCGATCACTTGATGCGCGCGCAGGGCGGCGATCACTTGTGTCGCCGGCAACGTGCCGGTGGTGCCGAGATCGGGCGCGCGATAAATCGCGATCGATCCGGCATCGCCGGCGTTGTCGATCACGTCGCCGATGCGAACGATGTCGGCGGAGACCGACACGTTGGCGCGCAGGGCTGGAATGGCCGGCGCCGCGCCGGTCGATTGTGCCGCCGCCACGACCGTGGAAGCGGCGAGCAGGGCGGCGGCGAGGAGTGTGCGGATCATCGTCGTGACTTTCCTACCGGAACATGTTCGACGTTGATTGCAGCATCTGGTCGGCTGCGCTGATGACCTTGGCGTTCATCTCGTAGGCGCGCTGCGCGGCGATCAGGTCGGAGATTTCCGAAACCACTTCGACGTTGGCCTGCTCGAGGTTCGATTGCTGCATGTCGCCGTAGCCGTCGAGCGTGGCGATTCCATCCTGCGGCGGACCAGAGGCCGGCGTTTCGGTGAACAGGTTGTCGCCGATCGGCTGCAAGCCGGCCTTGTTCATGAAGCGGGTCAGGCCGATCTGGCCGAGGATGCTCGGCGTGGTCGAGCCGGGCAGCGTGACCGAAACCTGTCCCTGTGCGTTGATGACGATGCCCGACGAATTCTGCGGAATGGTGATCGTCGGCTGCAACAGGTTGCCCTGCGCGTTGACGATGCGGCCCTGCTGATCGGTGGTGAACGAGCCGTCGCGGGTATAGGCGAAGGTGCCGTCGGGCATCTGGATCTTGAACATGCCGTCGCCGCGCACCGCGATGTCGAGATCGTTGCCGGTCGGCGACAACGTCCCCTGACTCATCAGCCGTGGTGTGCCGACGGTTTTGACGCCGCCGCCGATATCGATGCCGACCGGCAGGATGGTGCCCTGGTCCGATGCCTGCGCGCCGACCCGACGGACGTGATCGTAGATCAGGTCCTGAAATGCCGCGCGCTGCTTCTTGTAGCCAGTGGTGCGCAGGTTGGCGATGTTGTTGGAGATCACCTGAACGTTGAGTTCCTGGGCCGCCATGCCGGTAGCTGCAGTATAGAGTGCGCGCATCGGTCAGTCTCCTAAGGCACGACGTCGGAAAGCATTTGCGGTTTCCGAAACGTGTTGGTGTGGATCAAGCCGGAACGTCGGCGAGTTTTTCGATCGCGGATTTCCGCAAGTCGCCTTGCTGCTGCAGCATCGCGGAGATTTGCGTGTAGGCGCGCGTGACCTCGATCATCCGGCTCATTTCGACCACCGAATTGACGTTGGATTTTTCGATGAAGCCCTGCTTGACCCGCGCCGTGGTGTCGGCCTGCGGAGCCATGCCTTCGGCCGCGTAAAGGTTGGAGCCTTCTTTCAGCAGCTTCTGGGCCTGCGCGAAACTCACCAGCCGAAGCTTGCCACGGACCGAGTCGGTTCTGCTGTTGCTGCCCTCGAGCACCGTCACGGTGCCGTCGGCGGAGATCGTGACGTCGTGGTCGGTCTGCTGCATCTGGATCGGACCGTTGGCGCCCATCACCGGGTTGCCGGCGGCGGTCACCAGTTGGCCGGTCGCGTTGACGTGCAGGCTGCCGTCGCGGGTGTAGCGCTCGCCGCCGGGGGTCTGCACCACGAGGAAGGCCTTGCCGTCGATCGCCACGTCGAGCGGGTTCTTGGTCTGCTCGGTCGGGCCCTGCCGGAAATCGTGGAACGTCGCGCGATCCTGCACGAAGCTGACGCGGCGGTCGCGGCCGACGAAGTTGTCTTCGCGCGCGCCCGGCATCAGGTATTCCTGAAACAGCGAATTGTCGGCCTTGAAGCCGTTGGTGTTCACGTTGGCCACGTTGTTGGCCACGACGTCGAGTTGTCGTTCCAGCACGACCTGGCGCGATAAGCCGATGAGGAGTGCGTTCTCCATCGGTGGTTCTCCCCTGATGAGATCGTGGTTCGCCTCTCCCAAGACTTGCCTCGATCCGCGAACCGCCAGCTCTCCCAAGCCGCGGCTCGCCAGTCATCTAGCGAAACCCGTGCCAATCTGGAAATGTCTGATATTTCAATGAGTTGTATGCTCTCGGCAGGCCCGATGAAGGCGGCAATAACCGCTTGTTGACCATATTGCCCCGGCAATTTTTTCCTAGCGGGAGGTAGAAAGAAAGGTTCCGTTAACCATTATTGCTCCACTGTCGGCCTTGGCAGGGCGCTTGAGCGCCGGGGGCGTTCGTATCGCGTAGACTAGCTTGCTCGGCAGCATCGAGCTCTCCCTTTCCGGTATCCGGCGGGCGAGCGATGGCAGACAACGAACAGAACGAAGACGGTGCATCGTCGGCCGAGGCCGCACCGGCGCCGAAGAGCAAGCGCAAGCTGGTCATCATCGCCGTTGCAGTGCTGGCTCTGCTCGGCGCGGGCGCCGGCGGCTGGTTTTTCTTCTTCAATCATCATGGCGAAGAGGTGCATGCCGCGGCGACGCCGGCGAAGCCGCCGGTGTTCGTCGACGTGCCCGACATTCTTGTCAATCTTGCCGGTCTGCCGGGCGAACGGGTGCAATACCTCAAGATCAAGGTCGTCCTGGAGGTCAAGGACGAACCCCTGGTCGAAAAGATCAAGCCGACGATGCCGCGGCTGATGGATATTTTTCAGACCTACTTGCGCGAACTGCGCGCCACCGACCTGAGCGGCTCGGCGGGGTTGTTTCGTCTCAAGGAAGAACTCACCAAGCGCGTCAATGCAACGATCTCGCCGGGGCAGGTCAACGCCGTCCTGTTCAAGGAAGTCGTCATCCAATGACCGGGCGGATGTGATCCATGGCCAGCAACGATCAAGTCGATCAGGACGCCATTGCGGCGCAGTGGGAAGCGTCGCTGGATTCGGAAGATCCGGTTGAGGCGGCCAAGACCGCTGCCGCCAACGAAATCTCCGGCACCATGGCCGAGCAGTGGGCCGCGATGGTCGAAGACGGCGGCCGCGACGTCGGCACCGGCAAGAACGGCGAGCGGGTGCTGTCTCAGGAAGAGATCGACAATCTGCTCGGCTTCAGCGTCGGCGAAGTCAACCTCGACGACAATTCCGGCATACGCGCCATCATCGATTCCGCGATGGTGTCATACGAGCGTCTGCCGATGCTCGAGATCATTTTCGACCGGCTGGTGCGGCTCATGACCACGAGCCTGCGCAACTTCACCTCCGACAACGTCGAGGTGTCGCTGGATCGCATTACCTCGGTGCGGTTCGGCGACTACATGAACTCGATTCCGCTGCCGGCGGTATTGTCGGTTTTCAAGGCCGAGGAGTGGGAAAACTTCGGGCTGGCGACGATCGATTCCAGCCTGATCTATTCGATGATCGATGTCTTGCTGGGCGGCCGCCGCGGTCAGGCCTCGCTGCGCGTCGAGGGGCGACCCTACACCACCATCGAGACCAATCTGGTCAAGCGGTTGATCGAAGTCGTGCTGGCCGATGCCGAGCAGGCGTTCCGGCCGCTGTCGCCGGTCACGTTCACCATCGACCGGCTGGAAACCAATCCGCGTTTCGCCACCATCAGCCGGCCCGCCAACGCCGCCATTCTGGTCCGGCTCCGGGTCGACATGGAAGATCGCGGCGGCAACATCGAATTGCTGCTGCCCTATGCCACCATCGAGCCGATCCGCAACGTCCTGTTGCAGATGTTCATGGGCGAGAAATTCGGTCGCGATCCGATCTGGGAAGCGCACCTCGCCACCGAAATCGCACAGGCGCAGATCGCCGTCGATGCCGTGCTTTACGAGGCCGATATCCCGCTCAAGCAACTGATGAGCCTGAAGGTCGGCGATACGTTGCCGCTGGAAATGCGCACCGATGCGCTGGTTGCGGTTCGATGCGGCAACGTCACCCTGACCGAAGGGCGCATGGGCCGGGTCGGCGATCGGGTCGCCATTCGCGTCACCAAGCAATTGCGAAAGCCCAATACCACCTTCGCGATGTTCGAGAAGGCAGACGAACAAACCAAGTTGATGGAGGCACCGTGAATCATTCATTTGGAATTGCGATCGAGGCGCTGGTTGCGGTGCTTCTCATTGTCACGATCGGCTATTGCATGCTGCTGAACAAGCGTCTGCTCCGCCTCAAGGCCGACGAGCAATCGCTCAAGGCGACCATCGGCGAGTTGATCACCGCCACGGAAATCGCCGAGCGCGCGATCGGCGGCCTCAAGCACACGGTGCGCGACGTCAACGAGAATCTCGGCGAACAGTTGACCGCGGCAAATGACATATCGGAGCGGCTGACGCGGCAGTTGGCCGAAGGCGACGCCGTGCTGGGACGCCTGTCGAAGATCGCGGTCGCGGCGCGCTCTCCAACGGCGGTGCCGCAGGCGCCGGAATCGCCCCGGCTGTCGGCGGCCAAGGCGACCGTTGCCGCGGCGCAGGCGTTTGCCGAGCGCAGGCGGTCGGGTGGCATTGCTGCATGAGCGCATTCCGCGACATACGCGTCCTGCCGGTCGTACTGGTTGCGGTGTTTGGGCTTGCGGTGTTGAAGCTCGCCGGCATCTTCATCGACGGCGGTTATGTGTTCGACTATCAGCCGCAGTCGACCCAGAAGTCGTGGGCGCAGTCGAATTTGAATTTTCCCTCGGGCAATCGCGGAGCCGATGCCGGCGACATTACCGGCTCGGTCGGGGCCAAGCCGAAGGAAGCACCGAAATCCGAAGCCGCGGCCAAGCCGGAGGCGGCTGCGCCTGGCACGGTGATACTGCCGGATCAACCCAAAGCGGTCTCGGAATCGGAACGTACCATCCTCGAGCGGTTGCAGAGCCGCAGGCAGGAGCTTGACGCGCGCGCGCGCGAAATCGATATCCGCGAAAACCTGCTCAAGGCGGCCGAGGCGCGCATCTCCGAGCGCGTGAAGGAATTGAAGGAAGTCGAGGGACGCATCGCCACCAAGACCCAGGAGAAGAACGACGCCGACGCGGCGCGCTTCAAGGGGCTGGTGACGACATATGAGGCGATGAAGCCGAAGGACGCTGCAAAGGTCTTCGATCGACTCGAGATGCCGGTGCTGTACGAGATCGCTTCGCAGATCGCGCCGCGCAAGATGTCCGACATTCTCGGGCTGATGTCGCCGGAGGCCGCCGAGCGTCTCACCGTCGAACTCGCGCGCCGCGCCGGTACCGACAAGACTGCTTCCGCCGCGACGCTGCCGAAGATCGAGGGCAGGCCTACGGGATCCGATCGCAATTAGCCAGGATATTTAACAACTCCTTAAATCGCCAAATCTAGATTCAGATTGCCGGTGTGCTCCGCTACGTGGCGATCGGTCTGAACGAGAGACAGTTCTGAATGGAGTCGGGGGCTGCCGCTGCATGTTGGTCGCAGGTTCGCGCATTGGCGCGGGCGGCTTCGTGCTGGGTGGTCGCGGCGGTGGCCGCGCCGCTGTTGCTGGCGTCCGCAGCCCATGCCGACCCGGTGCGCGGCGAGGCGGCATTTTCGGCCGCGAACGGCTACGCAAGGCTGGTGCTCAAGCTCGATGAAGACGTCGATTCCGAAGTCTCCGTCGCCGGTTCGATTCTCATCATTCGTTTCAAGCGTCCGGTGGATATTCCGGTCGAGAGCATCTCCGACGCGGTGCCGGACTATGTCGGATCGGCCCGGCGCGATCCCGACGGGGCCGCGATCCGGCTGGCGTTGTCGCGCAAGGTCACGGTGAACTCGATGGTCGCCGGCGAGCGGCTGTTCGTCGATCTGTTGCCGGAAAGCTGGAAGGGATTGCCGCCGCCGCTGCCGCAGGATGTTGTGCGCGAGTTATCAGAGCGCGCGCGGGCAGCGGAGCGTGCCTTGCGACAACAGCAGGCGGCGACCGCGGCGAAGCCGCTGCCGCCGGTTCGTGTTCGTGCGTCGGTGCAGCCGACCTTCGTGCGCTACGTGTTCGAACTGCCGGAAGGCACCGGCGCGTCGTCCTCGCTCAATCCGCACAAGTTCTCCCTGGTGTTCGACAAGGCGCTGACGTTCGATCTCGCGGACGCCAAGCTGGTGGCGCCGGCGAATGTCGGCGCGATCAGCCAGAAGATCGAGGGCAGCAGTTCGGTTGTCGATGTCGCCTTGATCGGTGATGTCGATGTCCATGCTTTCCGCGAGGACCGCAATTTCGTCGTCGATGTCGGGTTTCAGCCAGTAGCGCCGCGATCGCCGCTTCCCACCGTGTTGCCAAAGGCCTCTGAGGCATCTCCTGCAAAAGAGCCGGTCGCGCCGCCCGATGCAGCGACGACGTCACGGAAATCGGGCGCCGCGGCCGTGCCGGAGTCTGCGCCCGCCCGGCTCGCCATCGGCCCGCCGCCGGCGACGACCGCGCCGACGCCGACCCCGACCCCGGCCTCGCCGGTGCCGGCTGCGGTCGATACGCCGCCGGAGCCGGTTGCCAAACCGCCCGCAGCACCCGCGGCAACCGACAACGCGCCGGTGGACATTCAACGCAGCAGCGAAGGCCTGCGCCTGACGTTCGGTTTTGGCGCGCCGACGCCGGCGGCCCTGTTCCGTCGCGCCGATGCCATCTGGCTGCTGTTCGACAACGCGCAGGCCCTTGATCTTGAAGCCATCAGGCGCGATGCCAAGGCGGTTGTCAGCGACATCAGCCGGATCGCCTTGCCGAACGGTCAGGCGATCCGGCTGCGCCTGATCCGGCCGCAACTGGCTTCGCTGACAAGCGAGGCTTCGAATGCCGACGCGGCTGGCGCAAAGCAGGCGGTTGCCGGCAAAACCTGGACGCTGACTTTCGCCGACACGCTCAAGGCGCCGCCGCACGCTCTGGTCGCCCAGCGTAACGTTACCGACGCACGGCGCGCCAGCATCAGCATCGCGCTGCGGAATCCGGGCAAGCTGCACCGGCTCACCGATCCCGATGCCGGCGACATGCTTTTCGTCGTGACCGCCTTGCCGCCGGCGCAGGGGTTTTTCAAGCGACAGGAATTCGTTGAACTGTCGGTTCTTGAATCGATGCAAGGCGTCGTCGTTCGCCCCAAATCCGACGATGTGGCCGTCGATGTCGCATCTGACGGCGTGACCCTGACGCGGCCTGGCGGGCTGACGCTTTCGCCCGCCAATGTCCAGCCGGAGCAGGCAACGTCGTCGGCCGGCCCGGTGTTTGATGACAGCGCGTGGCGCGCCGACCGCGCGGCGCAATTCCTTCAGCGCAGGGATAGGCTGATCGAGGCAAGCGCCGCGGCGGCGACCGACCCGGAGAAGATCGCGGCACGATTGGCCCTTTCGCGCTTCTATATGGCTTGGGCGATGTACCCCGAGGCCAAGGGCGTGTTGGATGTCTCGCTGGCGGATAGCAAAGCGGGCACGGAGGATGCGACCACGTTGATCGTTCATGCCGTCGCCAGCAGCCTGATCGGGCGGCCCGACCAGGCGCTGAAGGATCTCGCCAATCCCGCCATCGGCAGCGACATCAACACCCAGCTTTGGAAAGCGCTGGCCTATGCCCGGCAGCACAAATGGCCGGATGCACGCGAAGCCTTCAAGAATGCCGAGCTGGCGGTGCCGAAACAGCCGCTCGAACTGCAACGCGTGTTGTTGCTTGACGCCATGCGTGCGTCGCTGGAAGCCAGGGACTACGCGGGCGCGTCCGCGCGTAGCGATGACCTCGCGGTGATCGGCATTCCGGACGAGTTGAAGCCGTCGGTTGCGGTCATGCGTGGCCGGCTGGCGGAGGGCCTCGGGCACGACAAGACCGCGCTGGCTGACTATCAGGCGGCGGCTGCGTCACCCGATCGCCTCGCTGCCGCCAAAGGCACGTTGCTTGGAGTGGCGTTGCGTCAACGGCGCGACAATATTTCCGCCGATGACGCGTTGCGCGAACTCGAAACGCTGTCGGTGATGTGGCGCGGCGACGGCATTGAGGTCAGGACGTTGCAGATGCTGGCGCGGATTTATGCCGACGCCGGCCGCTATGCCGAGTCACTGGCGGCGGCGCGCACCGCGACCCGGCTCGAGCCCAATTCGGCAGCCGCGAGATCGGCGCAGGATGAATCGGCGGCCTTGTTCGCGCAATTGTTTCTGAGCACCAAGGGCGATGACCTGCCGCCGATCGATGCGTTGGCGACGTTTTACGATTATCGCGAATTGACGCCGATCGGGCGGCGCGGCGATGAGATGATCCGTCGGCTCGCCGATCGTCTGATCGCCGTTGATCTGCTCGGTCAGGCGGCGGACCTGTTGCAATACCAGATCGACCATCGGCTGGAGGGCGCGGCCCGGGCGCAAGTGGCTTCGCGGCTGGCGATGGTCTACCTGATGAACCACAAGCCGGACCGCGCGATCGGTGCGCTGCGCGCCACGCGCATCGCCGATCTTGCCGGCGAATTGCGGCAACAGCGGTTGTTGCTTGAAGCGCGTGCGCAAAGCGATATCGGCCGTCGCGATCTTGCGCTGGATATCATTGCCAACATGCCCGGGCGCGAAGCGATCCGGCTGCGTTCGGATATCTACTGGGCGGGTCGGCGCTGGCGCGAATCCGCCGAGCAGATCGAGTTGTATTACGGCGACCGCTGGCGCAATTTCAAACCGCTCGATACGATCGAGAAGGGTGACGTCATTCGCGCCGCGATTGGTTACGCGCTGGCCGAGGATGCGCTCGGGCTCGCGCGCTTCCGGGAAAAGTATGCGCCGCTGATGGCGGGCGAGGCCGACCGCGCGACGTTCGACATGGCGAGCCATCCGGCATCGGCGGACAACGCCGATATGATCAAGCTCGCCAAGATGGCCGGGAGCGTCGACACGCTGGATAGTTTCCTGCGCGAAATGCAGGCGCGCTTTCCGGATGTGATGGCCAAAACCGCGTTGCCGCCGGCCGCGCCCGCGACGACCGATCCGACGCCGACCGGCGCGCTGCCCGCCATCGTCGGCACCAGACCGGCGAACGTGGCGAACTGACGCCTCGTTTCGGCAGACCACCAAAAGGGTGTCGCGCTATCCGCCGCCGTAGCTCTGCACCAGCGAGCCGGCGACCAGCGACCAGCCATCCACCAGCACGAAGAAGATCAGCTTGAACGGCAACGACACCACGACCGGCGGCAGCATCATCATGCCCATCGACATCAGTATCGACGCGACCACCAGGTCGATAATCAGGAAGGGCAGGAACAGCAGAAAACCGATCTCGAAGGCGCGTTTCAACTCCGAAATCATGAACGCCGGCACCAGAATGCGCAGCGACATCTCTTCCGGCGTCGCGGGTATCGGCTCGCCGGACATATCCATGAACAGCTTGAGATCCTTTTCACGGACGTTCTTCTGCATGAAGCCGCGCAACGGCACCGCGGCGCGCTGCATCGCCTCCTCGACGGTGATCTGGTTGGCGACCAGCGGCTTGATGCCGTCGTCATAGGATTTTTGCAGCACCGGGCCCATCACGAATGCGGTCAGGAACATCGCCAGCGCGATGATCACCGAGTTCGGCGGCGCGGTTGCGGTGCCGAGCGCCGTGCGCAGCAGCGACAGCACCACGACGATCCGCGTGAACGACGTCATCATGATCAGGATCGACGGCGCGATGGACAGCACCGTGAGCAGGGCGATCAACTGGATCGCGCGTTCGGTCACGCCGCCGCCGGGGCCGCCGCCGAGATTGATGCTGACATCCTGCGCCAGCGCCGGATCGGCGAGCGATCCGGCGGCGATGAACGTAACAGCGAAAAATAAAACTCTACGCGGGTTTGTCGCCGATCTCACGAAGGCGTCTTTGGGCGCCCGAGCAGCGACGCCATCTCGTCTTCGAGATTCTCAAAATCGCCCTTCGAGGGCGGGGCCACCGGGGGAGCGGAGGAAGGCGTCGGCGCGCTCGGTGCTGCGTCGCTGGTGACGCGTGGCGAGGGACGAACCGGCGGCGGCTCCGGGGCGGCTGGCGGCGCTCCCGCTTGCGATGCGGCGGCTCCCGGCCGGATGTCTCCAGCGGGCCGGCGCAGCGCCGCTTCAAGGCGCTTGGCCATCTCGGCGAGGTTCTGATCGGCGGACGCGGTATCTGCCGGTGCCGGAGCAGGGGCGACCGGAGCGGTCTCTGGGTTGCGGATCGGCGGAGCCTTGACCTGCGTCGGGCTTTCATTGGCCCGGAGCGGCGTCCGGGGCAATAACGGCTCGGTCCGCGTCGGACGCGACAGGGCGGGCTCGGCACGCAGGTCCGGGCGCGGTTCGGGCCGGGTCAAAGGTTCCGGCGAGATGGTGGCCAGCGGATCGTGCCGGCGCTCCGGGAGCGGCGGTGGGGGCGGGGCGGCCGGTCGGCGCAATTCATCGGCGAAAGACGGGCGTGCGGGCCGTACCGGCGGTTCCGGCAGGACAGGTTCGGGGCTTTCGAACCGGTCCTGAAGGGGGTGTTCTTCTTCAGGGAAGTGGGGCGCGCGCGGCGCCATCTCGGCACCGATATTCGGGCGGCTCGACGCCTGATCGCGGCCCGGCATGGCGCGCACGATGTTCGATTCCACGACGACGTCGCTGGGGCCGCCGATCATCAGCAGGTGTTCGACATTGTCGCGTCGCACCAGCACCAGTCGCCGGCGGCCGTCAACGGCAGCGGCGTCGATGACCGCCAGCCGCGGCATCCGCCCGCGATTCGCATTGCCGCCGAGGCGGTTGCCGGCGAAGCGGCGTACCAGCCAGGCAACGACCCCGATCAACACCAGGACGGCCACGAAGGCGAAGAAAAAGGTGAGTGGTGTCTGCATAATCTATCCCCGGCAAATCGTCCGCTTCGAGCTCAGAATCGCCGATTGCCAATGCCTTACGATACAACAAACGGCGAACGAAGCGTGAGTCACCCGTCTGTTCGTTAACTTCCCCTGGCAAAAATTGCCGCCCGATACCCTCTTAACCCATCACGGCTCCAACCAAAACGGGTTTCGCGACCTTAAACGCGACAACTTCCCCGTGGGTTTCATTTCCCGGCCCGTCAGCCCGGCGGATCGCACGCTCTTCCGGACGCCGGTTAACCCTGTGGTTGCGCCGGTTTGAGCCGAATTGAGGGGGCATCTTAACCATCCGTTAACTATACCACGGCAAATTCTGCCTACCTTCGCAGCCAACAACGGCAGCAAGGTGGAGACAAGCCGATGGCCATCAATGATCTTCCCGTGTTGTCGGCGCTGCGGACCAAGATGCAATGGCATCAGGAGCGCCAGCGGGTCCTCGCCGAAAACATCGCGAATTCCGATACGCCCAACTTCAGGCCGCGCGATCTGGTGGAACCAAAATTCGACCGCAGCGGGGCTGTCTCGGCCAATGGGCCGATGGGAACCCTGCCGATGATGCGCACCACCGCGGGCCACATGGTCATGGCGGGCAGCGGGCCAAATTTTCCGCAGGATCGCAAGGGCGGCTATGAAACCCGCCCGGCCGGAAATTCCGTCAATCTCGAAGACGAAATGCTGAAGGTCTCGGCCAATCAGATGGACTACGCGGCGGTGACCTCGCTCTACAGCCGCAGCCTCAACCTGATCAAGACGGCAATCGGCAAGCGCTGACATCAACGGATTATAGGGAAGCCGCGCGATGGCAAACGAGGGGATGGATTTCGTTCGGTCGATGAGCATCGCAACCTCCGGGTTGCGCGCCCAGGCCGGCCGCATGCGGGTGATCTCGGAGAATATCGCCAACGCCGACTCGACAGCGCAGACACCGGGCGGCGATCCGTATCGGCGCAAGGTGCCGACGTTTTCGTCCGAACTCGATCGCTCGCTCGACGCGCGCGTGGTGTCGCTCGGGCGCATCCGTCCGGACAATTCGAGTTTCCGCGTCAAGCACGAACCGGGCAATCCGGCCGCCGATGCGAGCGGAAACGTCAAGTATCCCAACGTCAATCCGGTGGTCGAAATGACCGACATGCGCGATGCGCAGCGGTCTTACGAAGCCAACCTCAACATAATCAGCGCGACGCGGCGGATGATTCAACGCACGCTCGATATCCTCAAGGCCTGAGAAGGAAACCAGCCGCCATGGCATCGCCCACCGCAGCCGCCAATGCCTATGCCAGCCTTGCCCGCATGATGACCGATGCCGGCGCCGGTGCCGGCAAGATGTCCGAGAGCAACGGGCCGTCGTTCGGCGCCCTGCTCAAGGATGCAATCGGCAGCGTGATGGACGCCGGCCGCAAGTCCGACGCGCAGACGGTGGCGATGGCCAACGGCAGGTCCAACGTCATGGACGTCGTGACGGCGGTGGCCGAAACCGACGTCGCCGTGTCGACGCTGGTATCGGTGCGGGATCGCGTCATCCAGTCCTATGAGGACATCATGAAGATGCCGATCTGATGATTTCCGTCTTCCCGGGGTGTGAGCGGCTTCGCTGCTTCGCTTGAGGGAGACGCCGGGAAATGAAGCGAACTTCTGAACCACCGCACTGCTGTAACGCGACAACACGGGATGGACCATGACCGGAGCTGAAACCCTCGACGTCGCGCGCGATGCGATCTGGACTATCGTTGTCGTGGCGGGCCCGATGCTGGTTGTCGGCCTGCTGGTCGGTGTCGCGATCTCGCTGGTGCAGGCGCTGACCCAAATTCAGGAACAGACGCTGGTATTCGTGCCGAAAATCATCGCCATGCTGGTTACGCTGGTTCTGGCGCTGCCGTTCATGGCCGATGCCCTGCATGCCGAAATGATGCGGATATCGTCGCGAATCATTGGTGGTTAGCGCATGGTGCGGTGATGCGCATCGACGTCTCGTTCCTGCCCGCCCTTGCCGCTGCCTTCATGCTGGTGTTTGCCCGCATCGGCGCGATGGTGATGCTGTTGCCGGGGCTCGGCGAAGTCAACATTCCGGTGCGCATCAAGCTGGCGATCGCGCTGTTGCTGACGATGATTATTTTGCCGCTGCACCGCGCCGCTTTCCACGTCGACATGCAATCGATGGCGCCCTTGCTGGTTTTGATGGTGCAGGAAATTTTCATCGGTATCGTTTTGGGGGCAACCGCGCGGGTGACATTGTCGGCGCTTCAGGTGGCGGGTTCGATCATCGCCCAGCAACTGGGTCTGGGATTCGTGACCGCGGTCGATCCGACGCAGGGCCAGCAGGGTTTGCTGATCGGCAATTTCCTCGCGCTGCTCGGCATCACGTTGCTGTTCGCGACCGATACCCACTATCTGGTGATCGCCGCGCTGAACGAAAGCTACAATATCTTCTCGCCGGGAGATCTGATGCCGAGCGGCGACGTCGCGGCGCTGGCGGTTCGCGCCTTCACAGCGGCCTTCAAGATCGGCGTGCAACTGGCGGCGCCGTTTCTGGTGTTCGGTCTGGTGTTCAACATCGGTCTCGGCATCCTGGCGCGATTGATGCCGCAGATGCAGGTCTATTTCGTCGGCGTGCCGCTTTCGATCCTGTTCGGATTCCTGATCCTGCTCCTTGTCCTCGCCGCGATGATGGGAGTGTTCCTCGACTATTTCATCGGCATCATGCACGAACTGACGCCACGGAGCTGACGACGTGTCCGACGACAACGATGCAGCAGAGAAAACAGAAGACCCGACCCAAAAGCGTCTGGACGACGCTCATGAGCGTGGCGATGTCGCCAAGAGTCAGGAAGTCAACACCTGGTTCATGATTGCCGGCGCCGCATTGGTGCTGTCGTCGTTTTCCGGTTCGATCGGCGGCGGGTTGCAGACGCCGCTGCGCAATCTGATCGCCAATTCGTGGATGATCCGTGCCGATGGCGCCGGCCTGCTGGCGCTGGCGCGCGAGCTCGAATATGTGCTGATCGTGACCTTGGGAGTGCCGTTCCTGATGCTGGCGATCGCGGCGATCGCCGGCAACATGGTGCAGCACCGATTGGTCTGGTCGGGGGAATCGCTCAAGCCGAAGTTCAGCAAGCTGTCGCCTTTGGCCGGCGCCAAGCGGATTTTCGGCAAACAGGCGGCGGCGAACTTCGCCAAGGGTCTGTTCAAGGTTATCGCGCTCGGCGCGGTGATGGCGATGGTGCTGTGGCCCGACCGCTTCCGCCTCGACGCCATGGTGCGCTCCGACCCCAGCGCGATCCTCGGAACCTCGACGGCGCTGACGCAGCATCTGCTCACCGCGACGGTGGCGATGCTGGCGCTCGTCGCCATCGCGGACTTCTTCTTCCAGTACCGGCAATGGTTCGAGAAGCAGAAGATGTCGCTGCGCGAAATGAAAGAGGAGTTCAAGCAGTCCGAAGGCGATCCGCACATCAAGGGCCGCATCCGGCAATTGCGCCATGCGCGGATGCGCAAGCGGATGATGACCGCGGTTCCGAAGGCGTCGGTCATCATCACCAACCCGACCCACTACGCCGTCGCGCTGCAATACGATCGCGGCATGACGGCGCCGGTGTGCGTCGCCAAGGGTGTCGACGCCATCGCGCAAAAGATCAAGGAGGTTGCCAGGGCGAACGACGTTCCGATCATCGAAAACGTCCCGCTGGCGCGCGCGCTCTATGCCGCGACCAAGATCGATGACGAAATCCCGGTGGAACACTATCACGCCGTCGCCGAGATCATCGGATATGTCATGGGTCTCAAGCGCGGACTGGGCGCCAGGCGGCCATGATCGGATGTGGATTTCCGGCGGCAAACGTACGAAATCTGCGCAACGGGCGGGAATAGCCATATGATCCGCTTGCGCGCGAGGGGCCGATTCGGGCACTCAGGAGTTGTTATTCAAGGCATAAGCTCATGGTCCGGCCGGCCGGAGCCGAGGGCCGATCACACAGGCTGCGCACAGTTTCATGGCGACCACATCCGATAACCGTCCGCTGCCCGAACCCGCCGTCGCCCAGGAACAGGTCGGGCGCAGCGGCAGCATCCTTCTGGTCCTGCTGGTGGCGGGTGCCATCGTCGCTGCGGCGGTCGGTTTCATGGTGCTCGGCAAGAGCCAGGCGCAGCCCTATATTCTCGGCCTGCTGGCGCTGCTTGCCATGGTCGGCCTGTTCGGCCTGTTCGCTTTTGCGGCCGGCATCATCCGGATAGCGGATCGCGCCACTGATGATCCGATCATGCGCCCGATGGCGGATCATGCCTTCGACGGTTTGGCCGTAACCGATTCCCGCGGCTACGTGGTTTATTCCAACGAGGTCTATCGAACGTTGACCGGTGCGGCGACGCTGCAGGATGTCCGTCCGGTGGAGCGTGTGTTCATTGGCAATCCGGATGTTTCGGAGGCGGTGTTCCGCCTGTTGAAGGCTTCGCGCGAAGGCAAGCGCCTGCAGGAGGAGGTTCGTGTCGCCGGCACCGCCGGTTCGGGCGGGCGCTGGTTGCGGATGCGGGTCCGTCCGCTCGACGACGGCAAGCGGAAGGCGAAATTTTCGGTCTGGAGCATTGCCGATATCACCCGCGACCGCGAGCGGCAGGAAGATGTGTTTCAGGAACTGCAGCACGCCATCGAGTATCTCGACCATGCTCCGTGCGGTTTCTTCTCGGTCAATACGGCGGGCGATCTGGTGTACGTCAACGCCACGCTGGCCAACTGGCTCGACTATGATCTCGCCGAAATCGGCTCGGGAGGGCTGAAGCTCGGCGAGATCGTGTCGGGAGACGGCGCGGCGCTGTTGACCTCGATCGTGCCCGTGCCCGGTGAAGTCAAAACCGAAGTGTTCGATGTCGATCTTCGGATGCGCAGCGGCCGAACCATGCCGGTGCGGCTCTATCACAAGCTGGCATTCGGCGCCGACGGCGTCGCGGGTGCGTCGCGAACCCTGGTTGTCAGTCTGGCGCGCAACGAGCGGTCCGACCCGCAGCGGACCGCCGACGTCCGCTTCATGCGTTTCTTCGATCACACGCCGATGGCGATCGCGACCGTGGACAAGGCCGGTGCGATCGTGCGTGCCAACGCGCGGTTCGCCAAGCTGGCGCAAGGCTTGAAACCCGGCGCGGCCAGCAGCGGCTCGATTCTCAATGCCGTCAACGAGCGCGATCGCGGCGCCCTGGCCGCGGCGATCGCCATGGCCGCGGAAGGGCACGGCGATATCGCGCCGGTGGCGGCGGCGCTCGACAGCGACAAGGAACGCTGGGGCGAATTTTTCGTCACCGGCGTCAGCGAGCCCGGCGATGCCGAGGCCGCGATCGTCTATCTGCTGGAGACCACGGAGAAGCGCTCGCTGGAAAACCAGTTTGCGCAGTCGCAGAAGATGCAGGCGGTCGGCCAACTCGCCGGCGGCATTGCCCACGACTTCAACAATGTGTTGTCGGCGATCATGATGGCCAACGACTTCCTGTTGAACGCGCACAAGCCGACCGATCCGTCGTTCCAGGACATCATGCAGATCAAGCAGAATGCCACGCGCGCCGCGACGCTGGTGCGGCAACTGCTGGCGTTTTCGCGGCGGCAGACGTTGCGGCCGCAGGTGCTGCACCTCGGCGATTCTCTTTCCGATCTGACCATGCTGTTGCGCCGGCTGATCGGCGAGAAGGTGAAACTCGATCTCGTGCATGGCCGCGATCTCTGGCCGGTCAAGGTTGACGTCTCGCAATTCGAGCAGGTGATCGTCAATCTCGCGGTCAATGCCCGCGACGCCATGCCGGACGGCGGCAAGCTGACGGTGCGGACCGCCAACGTGTCGGCGCAGGAAGCCGAGCAGCTCTCTTATAAGGGCATGCCGGCGGCGGATTACGTGCGCATCGAAGTCAGCGACACCGGCACCGGCATTCCGGCGGAGATCGTCGACAAGATTTTCGAGCCGTTCTTCTCCACCAAGGAGGTCGGGAAGGGCACCGGGCTCGGACTGTCGACGGTGTATGGCATCGTCAAACAGACCGGTGGCTTCATCTATGTCGAATCGAATCCGGGGAAAGGCACCTCGTTCCTGATCTTCCTGCCGCGTCACCACGGCGAAAAGGAAGCGTCGGCGGAGCCGGCGGCCACGCTGGAGGCGGGCGGTGGCGGCAAGGCAGGGGCGGCCGAACCTAAATCGCGTGGGCAGGACATGACCGGGGAGGGGACCATCCTGCTGGTCGAGGACGAGGAGGGGTTGCGTGCATTGAACGCGCGTGGCCTGCGCTCGCGCGGCTATCAGGTCGTCGAAGCCGCCAACGGCATCGAGGCGCTGGAGGCGCTCGAGGAACGCAATGGCGAGGTCGACCTTGTGGTGTCCGACGTCGTGATGCCGGAGATGGACGGTCCGACGCTGCTGACGTCGATGCGCGGCCGCAACCCGGATCTCAAGGTCATCTTCGTGTCGGGTTACGCGGAGGACGCCTTCGCCAAGAGCCTGCCGGAGAACCAGCAGTTTGCTTTCCTGCCGAAGCCGTTCTCGCTCAGCCAGCTGGTTGCCGCGGTCAAGGAAACCATGGCGGCCCCATGAACCGCTGTGCGGTGAATTGAGGGCAACGGGCCGCGACCGAGCGCCGCATGGTTGCGACGCGAAGCCTACTTCTCTTTTGCCTGCCGTTGCCCACTTTATGATGGATGACTCCCCGCTTCCGGGGTGAGGAAACAACCGATGACATTTCTTCGACGTCCCCGCGGTATCGTTCAGACGCTGGCTCTTGCCGTCGCGCTGGCGTTTCCGTTGCTGATGATAGCGGTTTCGGCGGCCGACGCCCGTGCAGGTCGCGGCGGCAGCGTAGGCTCGCGCGGCTCGCGCACCTTCTCCGCGCCCGCAACGACGACGACCGCCCCCAACGCCGCACAGCCGTTCAACCGCACCATGACCCAGCCCGGAACCACCGCGCCACGCGGCGCGGCTGCGGCCGGGGGAGCCGCCGCGCGCCCGGGCATGGGCATGCTGGGCGGTCTGGCGGCCGGGTTCCTCGGCGCCGGTCTGTTGGGCATGCTGTTCGGTGGCGGCCTGTTCGGCGGCCTCGGCGGCTTGACCTCGATCCTTGGGCTTCTGTTGCAGGTCGCCCTGATCGTGCTGGTGGTCCGGTTCGCGATGTCATGGTGGCGCCGCCGCAACGCGGCCGCCTTTGAAGGCCCCGCTGGGGGACCCACGCAGGCCGGCGGCCCGCAGGCCAACTTGCGTTCGGGGCCGGGGGCTGGGCTTGGTTCTGGACTTGGCTCTGGACTCGGTTCCGGGCTTGGCTCCGGTTTCGGTCTGCGCGGGGGCGACGCTTCCGCCGCCGCTCCGCTCGAGATCAAGCCGGACGATTATGAGGCATTCGAGCGTCTGCTGGGCGACGTCCAGGCGGCATGGTCGAACGAGGATGTCGACAAGCTGCACAAGCTGGCGACGCCCGAGATGGTCTCGTATTTCGCCGAGGATCTCGCTGCGAACAAACAGCAGGGCGTGGTGAACAAGACCAGCGACGTCAAGCTGCTGCAGGGTGATCTTGCCGAGGCTTGGCGCGAGGGTGTCACCGACTATGCGACGGTCGCAATGCGGTTTCGCATGGTCGACAAGACCTTCGATCGGGCCTCAGGCAGGGTCGTCGAGGGCGGCGACGCACCGAGCGAGGCAACGGAGGTTTGGACCTTCGCGCGCCGGCCGGGCGAGGGCTGGGAATTGAGCGCCATTCAGCAAACGCAATAGCGTATGCAACAATTTCGGCAGATCAGCGTTGTGGCGTAAGCCGCAGCGCTTTTTTGTTTGTCGTCGCCATGTGAGCAAGAGGGCGCTGATGGAATATTTCCCCTGATCGGGGGGGTATGGATCACCGGCACTGGCCCGGGCTCGATGCCAGTTCATCACAACAGCGGGGAGTTCGATGTCAGCGTTGATCGGGAATGTTTCGCGGGTCTGTCTGGGCGCCGTCGCTGCCCTTGCATTGTCGTCGGCATCGCTGACGGCTCAGGCGCAGGATGCCAATACCACTTTCTTCGTCACCAGTACGGGTATCGGTAATGGCGGCAACCTCGGCGGTCTCGCCGGCGCGGACAACTGGTGCCAGCAACTGGCACAGGCGGCCGGTGCGGGCGGCAAGACCTGGCACGCCTACCTTTCGACGCAGGCGGAGGATGGCAAGCCGGCGGTCAATGCGCGCGACCGCATCGGCACAGGGCCGTGGCAGAACGCTAAAGGCGTGGTGATCGCCAAGGATGTCGCTGAACTTCACGGCAGCAACAACATCAACAAGGAAACCGCCCTGAATGAAAAGGGCGAACCCATCAACGGCTTCGGCGACAAGCCGAACCGTCACGATGTGCTCACCGGATCGCAGCCCGATGGCACAGCATTCGCCGCGGGTGACGATCGCACTTGCAAGAACTGGACGAGCAGTACGCAGGGCGCCGCCATGGTCGGGCATTCAGATATCAATGGTCCCACGACAAACCCGACCGCGAAATCCTGGAATACGGCGCATCCGTCGCGCGGTCCGGAGGGCGGCTGCTCGCAGGCCGACCTGCGTTCCACCGGCGGCGATGGCCTGCTCTACTGTTTTGCGGTGAAGTGAGTATTCTTCGGCGCATTGATACCCCGCTCGGGTAGGCCGCTTGCAGTGGCAAGGCTTCCCCGGGTAACGGAGGTGGTGCGATGCGCTATGAACTCTATTACTGGCCGGGCATTCAGGGACGTGGCGAATACATACGCCTCGCTTTGGAAGAGGCCGGTGCTGACTATATCGATGTCGCGCGGGAGCGCGGCGTCGCCAGCATGACGGCGATGATGGAGAACACGGCCGCGCCGACCCCGCCGTTCGCGCCGCCGTTTCTCAAAGCCGGCAAGCTTTTGATCGGCCAGACCGCCAATATCCTGTTCTATCTCGGGCCACGGCACGGTCTCGCTCCGAAAGCCGAGGCCGGGCGGCTCTGGGTGCATCAACTCCAGTTGACCATCGCCGATCTGGTGCTGGAAATCCATGACACCCATCATCCGTTGGGGCCATCGTTGTACTACGAGGATCAGCGGACACCGGCCAAAAAGCGCACTGCGGAATTCTGGAACGAACGCGTGCCGAAATATCTCGGCTATTTCGAAGGGCTGGTTGCCAGGCATGGCGGAGCGTACGTCACCGGCCGCCGGATCACTTATGTCGATCTCTCGTTGTTCCAGATCGTCGCGGGGCTGCGCTATGCATTTCCCAGGCGCATGACGAAATTTGAGCCCGACATTCCCGGACTGGTCGCGCTGCACGATCGTATTGCCGCGCGGCCGAACATCGAGGCTTATCTCGCCAGCGAACGCCGCATCGCATTCAACGAGGACGGCATCTTCCGCCACTACAAGGCACTCGATCTCTGATCTGCACGCGCTCACCAGATGCCGGGGATGAGCCGATAACGCACCCGCTCGAGATAGTCGGCATAGCCCGGCAATCCTGCGACCAGCGCGCTTTCTTCGAGGCGCGCGCGAAATCCGAACAGCACAATGAAGACCGGCGCCATGATGAGGCCCCGCCATGATCCGAGCATCAACGGCATGCCCACGAAAAAGAAAATGGTGCTGCTGTACATCGGGTGCCGGACCCAGGCGTAAGGCCCGCTGCTGATGACATGATGGCCGCGTTCGGTTTGGATTTTCACCACCGGTGCCGCGAACGAATTCTCCCGCATTACCCACAGGGCGAATCCCATCGACAACAGCACCAGCAGAAATCCGAATACCTGTAACGCCAGTGGCATGCCGGTCGTGCCGGCGCGCCGATCGAAGCCCATCAGCAGCAACCAGCTCAGCGCTACGACGCCAAACACCACCATGAATATCTTGTCGGATGCGGGCTGCTGCGGCTGCATCATCGAATTCATCCGCTCAGCGAGCAGTGCCGGGTCGGCCTTTGCGAGCCACAATCCGAAGGCCAGACCGAGTACGGCCATGGTGCTCAGGAATGCCCACGCGGCCGGCCAGTGCAGCGTGCCCGCCGACACGAACAGCACGGCGCCCATGCCGACGATCCAGATCACGTTTTGAATCAACAGACGCGCGATCATGCGAATGACCCTCGAGACAAGCGTCATTCGATACCGGTTTCATGGCATTTTGCAGGACGACGCAGTGAAATCTTGCATGCGCGGATTGCGCAGGCATCACGTCATGCAAGTGTCAGGCGAACACGTCGATCCGGGTGCCCTGGCCGGGTGGCAATGCCGCGCGCTGCGGCGGCTGCTCGGCGCGCGCGCGTGCTTCGTCTGCAGGTGCTTTCTGGTTGGCGTCCGGCGGACTGGAAGCAACGGCATCCGTCCGTGGTGAGGGAGTTGATGCGCCAACGCTCGAGATACTCATTGTCATGTTCCTCGGCTTCATCGCCCTGACAGGGGTGAGCCTCCAGACACCAACAAGTCATGAACTACGTGGATTTGTCGCGGCAATTCCGGATAGGTGGTGAATGCGGGGCGTCCCGTTTCACTAAAATGCGTGCCAATCGGCCGAAAGTGGGGGCTCCTATTCGCGCTCGCGCGAGATCGCCAGCGTCGTCGCTCCGGTCTTCGTGCGCGCGCAATGGATGTCGAGGCGGCGATATCGGGTCTTGATGTCGTGGCCGCGCAACAGCCCGATCCGTTTGACGCAGCGAATGGCGCCGTTGAGAGTGTCTTTCTTCGGGATTGTGAAGACGAGCGCGGCGGCGCCCGCCACCACATCGTAAAACGCCGCAGGCGGTTTCTTGCCGTCGGCCGTTGCGAACACCTCGTTGGTGACGTTGCGGCTGGCGCAACCCAATCGCATCGAGCGCGTCGCGGGGTGCGATAGCATGATCGCATTGGCGGCCGTCCTGCCGACTTTCAGGTCGGTGATGTTGCGGACAAGCTGCGCGGCGAGGTCGTCGCATCGATCGGCGCGGGCAGGCGAGGCCGCGAGCGACGTTATCGCCATCACGGCAATCAAGGCGGACAGGTGCAGTTCTGGCATGGCGGCCCCTCTGCGCCGATCATGCGGTCTGCGGCGGATAAGGCAAGGGCTTTGCCGGACAGGCGGAAATCGCGGCCCTGACAGTCGCCGGCGGTGGTTTTGAACCCTTCAAATGTGCATCGAAAGCGCTTAAACAGGGCGCAAATTCCTTTCCTCACGAGGCAAATCCCATGAATGCACCGACCGCGATCCCCGATGCCAGGCCCGTCCCGCCCTACAAGCACACGCCGCTGTTTCCGCTCGGCAAGGACGAGACCCCCTACAGGAAGATCAGCAGCGACGGGGTGCGGGTCGAGAAAGTGCTCGGCAAGGATATGCTGGTGGTGTCGCGGGAAGCGCTGCGGGCGCTGAGCGAAGCCGCCTTCGGCGACATCAATCACTATCTGCGGCCGGGGCATTTGAAACAGCTTCGCAACATCCTCGACGACAAGGAAGCCAGCGACAACGACAAGTTCGTTGCCTTCGACTTCCTGAAGAACGCCAACATCGCCGCCGGCGGCGTGCTGCCGATGTGCCAGGACACCGGCACCGCGATCATCATGGGCAAGAAGGGCTGCAACGTCATCACCGATGGCGAGGACGAAGCCGCGCTCAGCGAAGGCGCGCGCGATGCCTACCTGCGCCGCAACCTGCGCTATTCGCAGGTCGCCCCGCTGTCGATGTACGAGGAAAAGAACACCGCCAACAACATGCCGGCGCAGTGCGAGATCTATGCCGAAGGCGACGATGCCTATAAGTTCATGTTCATGGCGAAAGGCGGCGGCTCCGCCAACAAGAGCTTCCTGTTTCAGGCGACGCCATCGGTGCTCACGCGCGAACGGCTGCTCGCATTCCTGAAAGAGAAGGTGATGACGCTCGGCACCGCCGCGTGCCCGCCGTATCATCTCGCCATTGTCATCGGCGGCACTTCGGCCGAACTGTGCATGAAGACGGTGAAGCTCGCCTCGGCGCGCTATCTCGACGCGTTGCCGACCCACGGCAGCGAGAACGGCAATGCCTTCCGTGACCTCGAGATGGAGCAGGAAGTCTTGAAGATGACGCAAAGCTCCGGCGTCGGCGCGCAGTTCGGCGGCAAGTATTTCTGCCACGACGTGCGTGTCATTCGCATGCCGCGCCATGGCGCGTCGCTGCCGATCGGGCTTGGCGTGTCGTGTTCGGCGGACCGCCAGGTGCTCGGCAAGATCACCAAAGAGGGTGTCTTCCTCGAAGAACTGGAGCACAACCCGGCGCAGTATCTGCCGGCGGTCGAAGGACATCTCGGCGGCGAGGTGGTGAAGATCGACCTCAATCAGCCAATGAAGGATATTCTCAAGACCCTGTCGCAGTATCCGACCAAGACGCGGCTGTCGCTGACCGGCACCATGGTCGTCGCGCGCGACGCTGCCCACGCCAAGCTGCGCGAGCGGCTGGAGAAGGGCGAACCGCTGCCGGATTACTTCAAGAACCACCCGGTCTACTATGCGGGTCCCGCCAAGACTCCGGAAGGCTATGCTTCCGGCGCATTCGGCCCCACCACGGCGGGCCGCATGGATTCGTTCGTCGATCAGTTCCAGGCCGCCGGCGGCTCGATGGTGATGGTGGCGAAGGGCAATCGCTCGGCGCAGGTGCGCGAAGCCTGCAAGAAGCACGGCGGCTTCTATCTCGGTTCAATTGGCGGCGCGGCGGCGAACCTCGCCGAGCACTGCATCAAGAAGGTCGAGGTCGTGGAATACCCGGAGCTTGGCATGGAAGCGATCTGGCGCATCGAGGTGGTCGATTTCCCGGCCTTCATCATCATGGATGACAAGGGGAACGACTTCTTCAAGGAGTTGAATCTGGGCTAGCGGTCCGGTTCTGACAAGCTCGCCGTTAACCGGGTGGTAACCTCTGGAAAGCGATTCGCCGTCGCCGTTTTCGGGCCTGTCGCCGGACTCGATTCTGTCCGGGCTCGCAAGGGTGGCAGTGAAAAAGAATCCCGGTGACGGCTCCGATCTTCCTGCTTCAATAGGGTTAGCAGGGCAGGACGATTCGAGAGTTGCTAGCGGTCCCTTGATTCTAGCATTCGCGTCGACACCTGCCGAGATCGGATGTCAATGCCAGAATCGGACCACCAGCGATGTTAGACGCTGCCAGACTGAATGCGATGTTGATCGCGCTGTTGACGACTGCCAGCGCGATCAACGGCTACATGGTCTACATCTGCTTGTAACAGGGAGCGCGTGCCGCATTGGCGGCATTCGTTGTTGTCCGCCGCGGCCGGGTGTCCAGGACTTATTTTAAGCCGCTTTCTTCACGCGAACCGATGTTCACTTTGCTCGAAACCGCCTGAGCTATCAAAGTCGATCACGTTCCTGATTTTGGATCGATTCGATCCAAAATCATCGTGGTCTGGCGCGGATGCGGCGTGGATCGAGATCCGTTTACGACCTGCTACCCCTGAAGGGGAAACTGCCCATCGGGCCGATGCCCATCTCGCCCGACATGGTGTCGCCGTCGACGGTGCCGGTAAACGACAGCGTCAGCGGCATCGGGTCGGTGATCGAAATTTTCCAGCCGACATCGTTACCGTTCACGGTGCCATCGAAAATTTCGCCGGAGTTGCCGTCGGCCGCCTGTGTGCCGATCAATGTGCCGCCCGTGCTTGTCAGCGCGAGGGTTGCGTTGCGCTCGCCCATCGGCGTGCTCATGGTGAGGGTCCAGTTTCCGTCGGCCGACATTCGGTTCCTCCAATGCGTCGCGCTTCGGTCTGAGGCGCGAGGTGGCTACGTCAATATCGCAAAATGGCGACGGCGCGAATTGCCAACGAAGCTTTTCCCCCTGGCGGTCTGTCTCATCGTCCGGTTTCTCCGGCGATCCCGCCAGCCGCGAGCGCCTGCGTGCGCAGCTTGCGCCGGATGACGGCGCGGAAGGTCAGGTACTGAATGGCTAAGGCGGCAATCTTGGCGCCGACGGCCACGACCGAAACATAGAAAGCCCAAAGCCTGATGTCTCCGGTCATGGCGACGGCAATGGTGCCGAGGCCGAGGATGAACATCAGCCCCGCCCATGCATAGCCGGCGGCGGTGACGAGATGCGGAATGTTGTCGCGGACGATGGCGGGCGAATAGCGCAGCATCCAGCCCTTCCGCAGCATGATGAAGCCGATCGCGAAATGCCCGATGGCGGGTTTCGCCAGCACGAAGCGAGGGTCGTTCGTCATCATCGTCGCGCCGCCGAGCACGATGACGAGCGCCAGGCTCGCGTAGGTCATGACATCCAGCGTCTGCCCTTTGACGCGGGCGTAGACGACCTGGGCGATGGCTCCGGCGACCGCGACGATGGTCGCCAGCAGCACGTTATCGGTGGCGAGATAGACGACCAGAAAGATGATGCTGGAGAGGAAGTCGGTGGCAAGTCTGGCGAGCACACTTTTCATGGCTGCTTCCCTGTCGGTGAGCGGGTGTCACGACTCCGAAGTCGAACTCACACCGTTAGCCTGCCACCCAGTTGCCATGGAAACCGTCAGGTACGCGATGGTCGAGCTTGACCAGCGCGGCCGGGCCGCTGGCGACATCGGACGCATTGAACACCGCGAGATCGCTGCGATTCTCTCGCGCGCGCCAGATCACGGCCAGCAACCAGCCGTCGCCTTCCGCGGCGCCGCTATCGCGTTCGACGAACACCGGCTCGGAAATACTGTCGCCGTGCGGCAGCAGATATTGTTCCTTGCGCGCGCCTTGGCCATCGACGCGAACGATGCCGTGAAGCTCCGTGGAGGCGGGCGACATCGGGTTGGCGCAGGCGTACCAGCCGTGCTGTGAGGCGAGACCGGCGCGGCGGTCGTCGATGCGAGGGAATTCGCCCGCCACGTCGTCGAGGTATTCGCGCTTGAACTGGTCGGTGTTGGCGGCGAGATCGAACGTCCATCGGCAGAGGCGGGCGCGGGACTTTGCCGGGTCGGTTCGCGAGCCGTCGGGATGGGGGAACAGCGGCGCTTCTTCGTATTGCATGACATCCGCAATGATACGATCGCCTTCATCCCAGGCATTGAGGACGTGGAATACATAACAAGCCTCGGCCCGGAACCAGCGGATGTTGCCGGCGGCGCCGTCGCGCGGCATGACGCCGACATAGGCGCCCTTGTCGGGCTCCCACGCATAGGCCGGATGCCCTTTCATCGCGCGATCCATGCTGCCGGTAATCGGCAATACCGGGAACAGCACATGCCGGGCGGTGACGATGAAGTCATGCACCATGCTGGCGTAGGGCGCGTCGAAGCGGTCGAAGCGGCTCACGCGGCCTTCGGCATCGACCACGCCATAGCTGAGCGTCGGCGTGAACGGGCCCGCGGCGTTGTAGCCGAAGAACACCATCTCGCCGGTGATCGGATCGACCTTGGGATGCGCGGTGAAGGGGCCGCCGATGCGGCGGTCGTAATTGCAATAGCCCAGCGTATTGAGCGTGCCGGGATCGATCTGGGTCGGGGGATGGCCTTCCTCGAGCGCCAGCAGGCGTCCGCCGTGCGAGATGATGTTGGTGTTGGCGGCGCCGCTGTCGTTGCAGGCGGTCTGGGGCGATCCGGGCAGCTTGCGAGGGCCGAAGCCTGCGAAGATCGCGCGGCCGGCATCATGTTCGGCCAGCCACTTCGGGGTGCGGACCCAGCGATTGCGATAGCTGGCGCGGCCGTTCTCGAGATGAAACGCATGCAGCATGCCGTCGCCGACGAACCAGTGCGCGCCGGGCACGTCGAATTGCGGGTTGGGACCGTTGCGATACAGCGTGCCGTTCAATTCGCGCGGCAACTCGCCTTCGATCTTGAGGAAGGGCGCGTCGCACTCCATCGCGATCGGAGCCAGGTTGTTCAGGGGAGCGGATGACTCGATCGACGGCATGGCGTTCTCCCAAAATCTTTACATCGTCAAGATAGATTGAACAACGATCTTCGTGGCGTCAAGCGAAATCTTTACAGTGTAAAAATCGTGATCTATACCACCGTTATGTCAAAGCGGCCTTCCAGTACCGGGAAAAAGCCGGCGCGCTCCCGCGCCGCGGGGCCTGCGGCGGCGAAACGCGTGGCTTCAAGGCCGAAGCCGGGAAGCGCCGTACCTTATCATCACGGCGACCTGCGTGGGGCGCTGCTGAAAGCCGCGGACGAAATTCTCGAGCGCGACGGTCTGCCGGGGCTGACGCTGCGGGCGGTGGCGCGCGAGGCAGGCGTGTCGCATGCCGCACCGAAGCATCATTTCGGCGACCTGACGGGACTTGTCAGCGAACTCGCGGCGACCGGCTTTCGTCAGTTCAATGCCGAGATGCAAGCCGCCGATGCGGCAGGGGGAACGCCCGGCGAGAAAGCGCGGGCGAGGGCCATGAGCTACGTCGGGTATGCGCAGGCGCATCCCGGCATGTACACGCTGATGTTTAGGACCGAGCGGCTCGACATGGCGCGGCCGTCATTGAAGGAAGCCGCCAATGCCTCGTTCTCCGAACTGGCCCGGGCGGTTGGCGCGAGCCGGCAAGACTCCATTGCCGGGGAGACGCTGACCTTGGAGCAGGCCGCGGATATCGTGCGGTCGTGGTCGCTGGTTCACGGCTTTGCGATGCTGCTGCTCGACGACCGGCTTTCCAATGTCTTGCGTCGCCTGCCGCCGGGCACCGATGTCGATGCGCTGTTGCGGGCGACGCTGCGGCGGGCCGGCGCGCCGATGCCGCCGCAATGCTGACGGAGCGAATAGCGGGCAGGGGCGTGGCTGGTGGAGGGCCGTAAGCTGGGGAAGGTTCAGTGCGATGGTACGAAAGACCTGACATTTTCCGCGGAATCGCGATAGAAGGGCGCACCGCGAGCCCTCGCATTCAACGTATCAGATATTATCCATCATGCCCGCCATCCCATCCAGCAAGCCTTATCGTATCGGCCGTTCCCGCACGGGCCTTGGTCTGTTTGCTACCAAGCCGATCAAGAAAGGCAGCAAGATCATTCGCTATATCGGCCCGATGCTCGACTGCAACAAGAAGAAGGATGATGCGGTCGAGAACAAGTATCTGTTCCAGGTCAGCAAGCGCTGGACGATCGACGGTTCGGTGCGCAAGAACATCGCGCGCTACATCAATCACGCCTGCAAGCCGAATGCCGAGTCCGATGTCAGCGCCCGCAAGCGCAAGGTGGTGATCCGCGCCATCAAGAACATCGCGGTTGGCGATGAGATCAACTACGATTACGGCACCGATTACTTCAAGGAGTATCTCAAGCCGATCGGTTGCAAGTGCGATGCCTGCGAGAAAAAGCGCGAGAAGAAGCGTGCGGAGCAACGCGCGGAGAAGCTGCGGCTGAAGGCGCGCGCCGAAAAGAAAGCAGCCAAGGAAACGGCCAAAAAAGCAGGCAAGAAAGCAGCCAAGCAAGTGGTCAAGGCGAGCGCGAAGGCGCGAGGGATGCTGAACGGCAGCAAGTCGAAGGTTCATCCGTCGGACGGCATGGACCTCAAGCGGGCCGCCGCCAAGTCGGGATCGTCCCGCAAGACCGCCAAGGTGAGCCGCGGGCGTCAAACGTAACGGCCGATCACGATCCGGGTCGTGTTCGGTTGATTGGTTGAGGCGCGACGAGCTCTCACACGGGTCGCGTTTTCACGTTGGTCGCGCGTCAAATGGGTCGCGCTTCAAATGGACCCCGCGACGGCAACGCAAGATCGATTACCCTGGAGGTAATGGAACGCATGTTCGCCCCGTGATAGCTTTTGGCCATGAGCCATCAGCTTGCCACTGCGCCTACGGCGTCCACACGGCCGGTCCATATCGGCGATTATCTGCGGCAATGGCGGCAGCGCCGTCACCTCAGCCAGCTTGATCTGGCCGGCGAAGCGGATATCTCGACGCGTCATTTGAGCTTTGTCGAGACCGGGCGCGCGACTCCCTCCCGTGAGATGGTATTGCGCCTCGCCGAGCGGCTCGACGTGCCGCTTCGCGAACGCAACGTGCTGCTGGTCGCGGCCGGCTTCGCGCCGGCGTTTCCGCAGCGCTCGCTGGACGATCCGCTGCTTGCGCCCGCACGGCAAGCGATCGACCTGATCCTCAAGGCGCATGAACCCAATCCGACGCTCGCCGTTGACCGGCACTGGAACCTGGTGGCGGCCAATCGCATGGTGATGCCGTTGCTGCAGGGCGTTGCGCCCGAAATACTGGCGCTGCCGCTCAACGTCATGCGGTTGAGCTTTCACCCGAACGGTCTGGCGCCGCGGACCGTCAATCTTGCGGAGTGGTGCGCCCATCTTCTCGAACGGTTGCATCGCCAGTGCGAAATGACGGCCGATCCCGAACTGATCAAGCTTTATCAGGAACTCAAGAGCTATCCGGTTCCCGCGCGTCTGGGTCCGTTGCCGGCAGGCGCGGTTGCAATCCCCTTCAAGATGCGGTTCGGGGACGATGTGCTGAGTTTTATTTCGACGACAATGGTATTCGGCACGCCGGTCGATATCACGCTGTCCGAACTGGCGGTCGAGACGTTTTTTCCGGCTGACGATGCGACGGCTGCCAGACTGCGCGACATGGCCGCTCGTCTGAAATAGCGTCTTGCCGGTGGCGCGGCCGCTGACTACGTTCAGGGTTCCCCACGAGGAGTCCTGTCATGAGCGCTGTCAAGCCGCTGACCATCGATATCGTCTCGGACGTCGTTTGTCCGTGGTGCTACATCGGCAAGCGCCGTTTCGAGACCGCGCTGACCTTGGTCGAGGACGTGCCGCTGGATGTGCGCTGGCGGCCGTTTTTCCTCAATCCCTGGGTGCCGCGCGAGGGCATCAGCCGCGAAGAGTACCTGTCGACGAAATTCGGCTCGGTCGCCGAATACGAGCATATCGCAAGCAAGGTTGGGGAGGTGGCGAGCGCCGAGGGGCTGGTGTACCAGTCCGACCGGATTCAACGTCAGCCCAATACGATTGATTGCCATCGCCTGATCTACTGGGCGCGCCACGATCCGTCCGGCGACAAGGCGGCTGCGGTCAAGCAGCGGCTGATGGAGCTTTATTTCCGCGACGGCGGCGATTTGACCGATGTTAACGTGCTGGTCAATGCCGCCGCCGATTGCGGCATGGATGCCGAAACGGTTCGCCGGCGGCTCGCAACCGACGAGGACGTCGACGTGGTGTCGTCGCAGGCGCAGGAGGCCGCGGACAAGGGGATTTCCGGTGTTCCGACCTATGTCTTCGCCGGCAAGTACGCGGTGTCGGGCGCGCAAGCCCCGGAGCAGTTGGCCCGCGCCATCCGACAGGTTTCCGCCGAGGTGAATGCGGAGGCCGCGGAGTAACCAGCCGGCGTGTCGTGCAGCGGCCGTGACCTGCCGCAATCGCTTCCGGCTCTCAGGCGAATTTCGACCGAAGCTCGCGAGCGATGCGGAGGGCGCCGAGTGCTCGCTGGCGAATGCCGGTACGCGCGATGAGAGCGGCATGGATCATCGGGACCACCGGGTCGTTGCGCCGCAGCGGCAGCAGAACATCGCCGATCTTCAGTCGTCCCCGCCAGATCGGTTCGATCATGGAATGACCGGCGCCCGCCGTGGAATCGGCCATGGCGATCGTTGGGTCGGCGCACAGATGGCGGGTCAGTTCGAGCGTCAATTGCACTCCCGGCGAGTGCTTTGCGAATGCCTCATCAACGCCGATCTTGAAGAAGAAAGCGCGGTCGTGATGCCGTAGCACGATCCCGCCGGCAACCGGCGTTTCCCCGGCGCGCAGCGCGACGATCTGGCAATTGCCGCTTGCGGCCAGTGACGGCGCGGCGGTTCGGATGAAACGGAGATCGCCGGCATGTCCCGCCAGTGGCGCGCCGCGCCGGCCTTTCCAGCCGCAGGCCTCCAGCGCCAGGAATGTTTCGAGCGCTCCTGACACGTCGCCGGCCGTTCGCGCAACCTCGAATGTCACCTCGCCGTGGTCGGCGAGGCGATGGCGCTGCCGCCGCAGTTCTTTCAGCTTTTTGCTCCCGAGCGCGTCGCGCAGCAATTGATCGGGGTCCAAAGTGGCGTCAAGACAGGCGCGCTCGTGCCATTGCAGCACTCTGGGGTGCAAGCGATCGCGGGCGAGAGCCTTGGTGAAGGCTGCCATCGCCGTGCCGTCGAGGGTGATCTGGCGTAAGACCACCGCATGGGCGCCGGCGCCTCGCGCCTGCCGCAGCAACGCGTGCGCGGCATCGACGGCGTCGGTGCGATCAAGCAGCGGCGTGCCGAGGGAATGGAACGGGTCAGCGTTCACCAGCGCGGGCAGTGGAATGCCATATGCCCTCCACATGGAGATCACAGGCACCAAGCCGGTCAGGTTAGCGAATTCGGACGCCGCCGTTCCGGAATAGCTCGTCAGCGCCGACAGATCGGTGCCGCCGCGCGCCGAGGCATTGATGGCGAATTGCCAGTCCGCCAGCTGGTAGCCGTTCGGTTCGATGGCGCGTTCGGCCAGCTTTCGCCATGGTGCGCCCGGAACGCGCTCAAGGGGAAGCGGCCCGTTATGAGGCGCGCCGGCATCGGTCCGCGAGGCCGGGATTGACCCCGACGGTCGATCTTGTGCCGTTGCGATGTCGGCGGCCTCGGACAAGTCCGGTCCCTTTCCAGTGGCTCGTGATAAGCGGCGTCACCAGACTACGCGAGAGACTTCAATTTAGCGTTGGGCTATCGGCTTAAATTGCCTGAATGGATTAATCGCTCATTCACCATAGGCCTTCGTGTGGCTGGCTTGCGAGGTCATCCGGCAAACGCGGCGTTCGGCCGCGCAACCGCGTTCACGAACGGCCTGATAATACGGTCGCGTGAATTGAACCGGGTCGTGATTCATGACGACCGATCCTTGCCGCTTCGGTGAGCGCCACGACTGTGGCGGCGGGATGCGCGCGTCTGTCAGGAAGGGAATGCGATGTTTCGGCAAGGGATATTGAATGCGATGGTCGCGGTCGGCCTGCTCTTCGGCATGCAAACGGCGTTCGCCGAGAATCGTCTCGCCCTCGTGATCGGCCAGTCATCCTACCGCGCGGTAACGCCGCTGCCCAACCCGGCCAATGACGCCAAGGCGATGGCGCAATTGCTGGGCGACGCGGGATTCGAAGTACTCAGCGCGCCGGACCTGTCGCAAAATGCCATGCGCGAGAAGGTCAGCGACTTCGCGGCACAGGTGGCGGCGAAGGGGCCGGATACGGTGGCGCTGATATTTTACGCCGGCCACGGCATGCAGGTCGATGGCGAGAATTTCCTGATTCCGGTCGATATCGATCCCAAGCGGGACGCCGACATCGCGCTGCAGGCCGTGCGTCTCAATGATATTCTCAACACGTTGACATCGGTGCCGAGTAAAATGCGCATCGTGTTGCTCGATGCCTGCCGCAACAATCCGTTTCCGGCGATCGGAAAGACCGTGGGCCAGGGACTTGCCATCGTTGATGCAAAGTTCGGCGCGGCTGGAACGTTCATCTCGTTCTCGACCTCGCCCGGCGCGGAAGCCGAGGATGGCTCCGGCACCAACAGCCCTTACACCGCGGCTCTGCTGGCCACGGCGAAGGAGCCGGGCCTGTCGATCGAGGACGCGTTCAAGCGTGTCCGTGTCTCGGTGAACAAGGCGACCGAAGGCCGGCAGACGCCATGGGAGAGTTCGTCGCTGACCGACGACTTCAAGTTCTTCACCGTTTCGGGTGCGGTGGCGGCGGACACCAAGCCTGCTGTCGCCAAGCGTACGCCTGACGAATGGCGGCGTGATTTGCAGGGCAAGTCGCCCGAGGTCGCTCATGAAATGATCGTTGCGGACGGCTCCGTCGATGCCTACGAGGCGTTTGTCGCGCTGTATGCCGATCCGCCGTTCGGACCGGAAGCGCGTCGATGGCTCGATCGGCATCTGCGGATGCTGGCATGGAACAAGGCGGTGATCGAGAATACCGCCGCCGGCTATCAGGCTTTTCTCGTCGCCTATCCCGACAGCGATTTGACGATCACCGCACGCAGGCTGGTAGAGCGGTTGCGCAATCGCCCGGTTATCAGTCCGGTTGTGGTGGCATCGAACCCGGCGGCTCCGTCCGGCGCCGTGCCTGCGGCTTCGCCAGCGGCGGCTGCGTCACCCGCGAATGCTTCGCAGGCCGCGCTGACCTGTCCGTGCAGTGTGCCCGCGGCACCAGCCAAGAAGGCGGAGAAACCCGGCAAAAAGCAGGTCGAAAGCACGCGTCCCAAAGGGACGAAATCCAGACCGCCGCGCTATGTGCAGGAGCCGGACGACGATGTCGTTGTCTATCGCCGCCCGCCGCCGCCACCGGTCTACGTTCCGATGCCGGGGCCCTATATCGGCGGTGGCGTCATCGGTGGAAGGCGAGGGGATTATGGAATCCCGAACAGGGGCTCCGGGCCGCGCGGTGGCTTCGGGCGGACGCAGGGATATTGATATCGTCCATGCGCGGTCACGCTGGCCCAGGGGCCGGAAGTGACGCGTATTTGACTGAAAGATATCACCGCGTGGACTAACATGTGTCGCAGTCGGGGAGCGATATCGTATCGATCCCCGGTGGGAGCGATCCGGCTGGTCGCGCTGGAGGCGATATGGTCAAATTACTGGCGTGGGCTGCTGTGATGTTGATGTGGGTTATGACGCCGGCCTATGCCCAGATGGGCGGCGGCAAGCGAGGGCACCGCGACGCGCAGAAAAGCGATACCGCAAAGCCCAAGGTCGATGAGAAGGCCTACAAGGCGGCGCTCGAAAAAATTCCCGATCCGAAAGAAAAATACGATCCTTGGGGAATCGCACGCGCTCCCGAACCCGGTCACGCGAAGAAGTGATCGGCCCGTGGGAGTAATCCGAAGACCGCAAGCGCATGACATCGACAACCAAGTGCTCAAGCCCCGTGCGCGGCATCGCACGGGGCTTTCGTTGTCGTGTCCGGGGCATCGGCACGCTTGGTGCAACTGGCGGTGCAGTCAGGCGGGGCGCATGATCGGAGAGTCATGCGCCGCCGTCGTCAGAACGCGAACTGGGTCCGCATCGCGAAGGCATCGTACTTCGCGCCGCGATCGGCATTGGCCAGATTGGTCTTCTGCACCGTTCCGTGGATCCAGTTGAACATCATCCGCATGTTCTCGTTGGGATACCAGTTGAGGCCGAGAGTGACGTTTTCCTGCGTGCCGCCAAACACGGTCTTGTCGTTCAGGTCGACGTAGCTGTAGCGCGCAGCAATTTCCCATGCGCCCGTGCCACCGCTGACATCCCAGAAGTAGGGATTCTTCGGCTTCACGCCGCCGAGCGAGCCGGACGATGAGCTGTACTTCCGATTCTCGCCGGTGAGGATATATCCGGCCTGGACATAGCCACCCTTGAAGTGCAGGTCGGAGCCGGCAAAGCGGGAAATCGTATAGTCGAAATACTCGCCCTGGGTGTGGAAGCTCCCGACGGTCGCGGCGGCTTCGGCACTCAGCACCAACGCGTTGTTGACGTTAGCGAGCGCGCCGGTGTCGAGCACGCGGGTGGGATCGATGCGGACTTCGATGCGGTCGCGCATGCGGATTTCGTTGACACCGGGCGCGCCGCCGGTGTCGGCGAGATAGAGGATGTCGCCGCCGAACAGAAATGCGCCGGCATCGGTATTGATCGGCGCGAACACCAGTCGGCCGGTGGTCGCGTAGGGAATGCGCTGCGAATGATCGTAGCCGACCGCCGGACCGGTCAGATAAGCCCCCGCCCACCACCAACTGTCATTGGCGCGAACGCCGACGGCCGAGCGGAAATCGCCGGCGCCGAGATCCACCGCCAGCACTTGCGAGGAGGCGCGCTCCATAAAGGTGATGTTGTTCGAACTGGTGGCTTCATCGAGCGTGTAGGGCACGTCCATGTAGCCGCCTTCGATCCGTATGTTCTTGAAGCCTTTGTACGAGACGTAGGCGTTGTTGAGTTGCACCGGGCCGTCCTGCGAGCCGCCGCCGTCGAAAACCAGGTTGTATTCCCAGTCGCGCGCGAACACGCCGGTAAGTCCGATGCGAGCGCGGCGGGCGTTGACTCCATCCTGCAGACGCTGGGGCGAGGTGGCCGCAGAATTCGGTGAATAGGAGTAGCCGCCGACGTCAAGATGCAGACGTCCGGTGATGCCGACGCAGTTGTAGCCGTCCGCGGTGCAGATCGTCGGACGGTTGCCTTTCATCGAGACCAGAACGTCCGGCGGCGCGAACTTTGCCTTGGTCGGCATGTAGCCGGCGCTGGCGTTGAGGAAGGTTTTTTGTTGAACGCTTTCGAGTCTCGATTCCAATGCGCGAATTTGCTTTTGCAGGTTTTCGACCTGCGCAGCGGTTGCCGTTTGTGCATGTGCTTGTGTCGTACCGAGTGCACCGGCCAAACCGATCGCCCCCACGATAATTTTCGTTCTTGCCGACATAAAGTTTTCCCCTGTTGTCGAGACAAACTGCCCCACTCCCGCGGCATCGCTGTCGCAGGCTGGATAGGTTTTTTGTTTTGGGCCGATGTTATTTTGAGTGTTTCGCCTCGCGGCGAAATCGGATCGTCCCCAGCAAGCTCCGTTCGAAGCTCGGGCGCACGCTAGAAATGTTCCATTACAGTCGTGAGACAACCTGTCTCGCGAAGTGCGGCACCAAGCCGCACTTCGAATTGTCGTTCGAGGAGTGTGTCCCGATTACCGCATCAGGCGCAGCGACCATCAGGCGGCTTTGCGATGCGTTCGCTGATCGCTGCCAAGATTTTTCGAACGATTGACGGGAATTTGCGCGTCGGTGTGTTTTTTCACCAGCCTTCGAGCACGATCTTGCCGCGCGATGTCGCGGATTCAATCTGGGCGTGCGCGCGCTTGAGATTGGCGGCGTTGATGCTGCCATAGCTTTGATCGAGCGTCGTGCGCAGCACTCCCTTGTCGACGAGGTCGGCGACGTCGTTAAGCAGATGATTCTGCGCGATCATGTCGGCGGTCTCGAACGAGCTTCGCGTGAACATCGATTCCCAGTGGATCGATACCGCGTTGCCCTTGAACGCGGCGATGTTGAATTCGGGCGGGTCGTCGATCAGTCCGAAACGGCCTTGCGGCGCGATGATCTCGGCCAGAGACGCGTAGTGTCGATCGGTCATGGTGAGGCTGGCAATCAATCCTACCGGCGGGAGCTTCAGTGCGTCGATCTGCGGCTTCATCGGCCTGGTGTGATCGACGATGGCGTGCGCACCGAGATCGAGACACCATGCCTGCGTTTCTGGGCGCGATGCCGTGGCGACGATGGTCAAGCCGGTGAGGCGGCGCGCGAGCTGGATCAGGATAGAGCCAACGCCGCCGGCGCCGCCGACGATCAGCAGCGTGCGCGGATCGACGCTCTTGCCGGGCACCGCGCCGAGGCGATCGAACAGCAATTCCCATGCGGTGATCGATGTCAGCGGCAGCGCCGCCGCCTGCGTGAACGACAGCGTCTTCGGCTTGTGGCCGACGATGCGCTCATCGACCAGATGAAACTCGGCGTTGGTCCCCTGACGCAGGATCGAACCGGCGTAGAATACCTCGTCGCCTGCCTTGAACAGCGAGACATCGTTGCCGACCGCATCGATCACGCCGGCGGCGTCATAACCGAGAATCTTGTGCTCGCCGGCAGGCGGCGCAGCGCGCTTGCGGACCTTGGTGTCGACCGGGTTGACCGAAATCGCCTTCACGGCGACGCGGATGTCGCGCGGACCCGGCTCAGGCTTCGCGGTTTCGAAATCGACCAGTGCATCCGGGGCATCGATCGGGAGGGATTTGGTGTAGCCGACAGCCTTCATCGTGGTTTCCTCTTTGCGGGCATTACGGTGCCGCGCCCTGTTTGTTCCGCCACCCGGGCATCGATTGCAAGCCGGAAGAAGGTGGGACCGGGCCGGAAACGCAAAAGCGGTATGCCGTCGACTTTTTCGGAAAACCGGCCTGATCGGCCTGAAAAAGTCCTGTTTTGCTTCTCAAGAGGGGCGGGGATGCCTATATCTGCAGTCTTCACCTTGGGAATCGCCTGATGACGCCATTTCGCCCATTCGCCTTGTCGTTTCTCGCCCTGATGATGCTGGCTCCTGCCCAAGCGCAGGAGCGCCGCTTGCCTGCCTCACAGAATGAGCTACGGCTGTCCTACGCGCCGATCGTCCAGCGCGTGACGCCGGCGGTGGTCAACGTCTATGCCGCCAAGGTGGTGCAGAATCGTAACCCGCTGCTCGACGATCCGATTTTTCGCCGCTTCTTCGGTGTGCCGGGTCAGCAGCCCGAGCAGATGCAGCGTTCGCTCGGCTCCGGCGTGATGGTCGATCCGTCGGGTCTTGTCGTGACGAACAACCATGTCATCGAGGGCGCCGATCAGGTCAAGGTCTCGCTGTCGGACAAGCGCGAGTTCGAGGCCGAGATTGTCTTGAAGGATACCCGCAGCGATCTTGCTGTGCTGCGGCTGAAGAACACCAAGGAGAAATTCCCGACGCTCGATTTCGCCAACTCGGATGACCTTCAGGTCGGTGACGTGGTGTTGGCGGTCGGCAATCCGTTCGGTGTCGGCCAGACCGTGACACATGGCATCGTCTCGGCGCTGGCGCGCACCCAGGTCGGGATTACCGACTATCAGTTCTTCATCCAGACCGATGCCGCGATCAACCCCGGCAACTCGGGCGGCGCGCTGGTCGATATGGCCGGCAAGCTGGTCGGCATCAACACCGCGATCTTCTCGCGCTCCGGCGGCTCGCAGGGCATCGGCTTCGCCATCCCCGCCAACATGGTGCGTGTGGTGGTGGCCTCGGCGGAGAGCGGCGGAAAGGCCGTGAAGCGGCCGTGGCTTGGTGCGCGTCTGCAGGCGGTGACGCCGGAAATCGCCGAGACGTTGGGGCTTGCGCGGCCGACGGGCGCGCTGGTCGCCAATGTCGCGCCGGGTAGTCCGGCGGCGCGAGCTGGACTGAAACTGTCCGATCTGATCGTTTCGATCGATGGCCAGAGCGTCGACGACCCGAATGGATTCGATTACCGTTTCGCGACGCGACCGCTGGGTGGCACCACCCAGGTGGAAGTGCAGCGCGGCGGCAAGCTGGTGAAGCTGGCGATCGGGCTGGAAGTCGCGCCCGACACCAACCGTGATGAAATCGCCATAACCGGCCGTTCGCCTTTCCAGGGCGCGCGGGTCGCCAACATTTCACCGGCCGTCGCCGATGAGCTGCGTCTCGACAGCAGCATAGAAGGCGTTGTGGTTACTGAAGTCGAAGAGGATGGCACCGCGGCCAATGTCGGTTTCAAGAAAGGCGATGTCATCCTCCAGGTCAACGGCAAGAAGATCGCAAGGACCGGTGATCTGGAACGAATGACCCATGAGCGCACGCGTTTGTGGCGCATCACCTTGCTGCGCAGCGGTCAGCAGATTCAGGTGACGCTTGGCGGATAGAGATGTCGTCTTGGCCGGGCTCGTCCCGGCCATCCACGTCATGGACTGTTCGATGAAATGAAGGCGTGGGTGCCCGGCACAAGGCCGGGCTCGACGGAAGCAAGCTCTGTAGCGGTATGGCCGATCGGAAAAAGACAGCGACACAATCTCTCTTCTCCGCTGCCGGGATGGAGCAGGATGCGCCGCGCCCGTTGCCCGACCGGTTACGGCCTCGCGCGCTGTCGGATGTCGTCGGTCAGGACCACATTCTTGGATCCGACGGTGCGCTGACGCGCATGCTGGAAACGCGCACGCTGGGCTCGCTGGTGTTCTGGGGGCCGCCCGGCACCGGCAAGACCACCGTGGCGCGGTTGCTGGCGGATGCGACCGAACTGCATTTCGAGCAGATTTCCGCGGTGTTCTCTGGCGTCGCCGATCTGAAGAAAGTGTTCGATGCCGCGCGCGCACGCCGCGAGACCGGCACCGGGACTTTGCTGTTCGTCGATGAGGTGCACCGTTTCAATCGCGCGCAGCAGGATTCTTTTCTTCCGGTAATGGAAGACGGCACGGTGGTGCTGGTCGGCGCCACCACGGAAAATCCGTCGTTTGAACTCAACGCGGCGTTGCTGTCGCGTGCCCGCGTGCTGGTGTTCCATTCGCTCGATGCTGAGGCAGTTGAAAAGCTGTTCACGCATGCTGAGCGCATCGAAGGCAAGAAGCTGCCGCTCGATGCGCAAGCGCGCGCCGTGTTGGTGCGCATGGCCGACGGCGACGGCCGTGCCGCGTTGACGCTGGCCGAGGAGGTCTGGCGTTCAGCTCGCGCCGGCGAGACGTTCAATGCCGAGCAGTTGCAGGACATCCTGCAACGTCGCGCGCCGATCTACGACAAGTCGGCGGATGGCCACTACAACCTGATTTCGGCGCTGCATAAGTCGGTGCGCGGCTCCGATCCTGACGCGGCGCTGTACTACCTGGCGCGCATGTTTGATGCCGGCGAAGATCCGTTGTTCCTGGCGCGTCGCGTCGTGCGCATGGCGGTGGAGGACATCGGCCTGGCCGACCCGCAGGCGCTGGCGATCTGCAACGCCGCCAAGGACGCGTATGATTTTCTCGGCTCGCCGGAAGGCGAATTGGCGATCGCGCAGGCGGTGATCTACCTCGCCACGGCGCCGAAATCCAATGCGGCCTACAAGGCGTTCGGAGCGGCGATGCGGACGGCGAAGGAGGGTGGTTCGCTGTTGCCGCCGAAGCATATCCTCAACGCGCCGACCAGGTTGATGAAATCCGAGGGTTATGGCGGCGGCTATCAGTACGATCATGATACGCCAGAGGCTTTTTCCGGACAGGACTACTTTCCGGAAGCGCTCGGCCGCCAGACCTTCTACAATCCGCCGGACCGTGGCTTCGAACGCGAGATCAGGAAGCGGTTGGAGTATTGGGCCAGGCTGCGACGAGAAAAGGTGCGGGACGAATGAGCAGTTGCAGTCGGGATGAGAACGGAAATTTCGGGGCGGTGAACGCGATCGGGCGTCATGCCGCGCGCATGATGGCGGGTTTGGCCGCATTGCTGCTGGTGATGAATGCGGCGCGGGCCGAGACGATCGAAGTCGCGCCGGGCGTCCAGGTGACGAAGACGACCTATGAAGCGCCCGCCGATGAGCAGCCGTTCTATGGCTTCGCCATCAGGACGGCGGAGCAGCGCGCGGCCGACGCCAAGCTCGTCGTCGATCTCACCGCGGCGGCGGGTACGCGGCAGAAGGCATTCGATGCAGTCACGGTCCGTGGCTGGAAAGCGATTACGGCCGGGCGGACTGCGGAAGCCGCCAAGCGATTCAATCAGGCGTTTCTGCTCGAGCCCGAGCAGAGCAGCGTGTACCACGGCTTCGCGATGATCGTGCAGATGCGCTTCAACGATCTGACGTTCGCCGACGAACTGTTCCGGCTGGCGCGGCGACAGCCTCATCCGCTGAAGGCTCTCAATACTGACTATGGCCGCCTGCTGCTGATGGCGAAACGTTATCGCGATGCGCAGCCGGTTCTCGATCAGGCCGTAGTCGATACGCCGGATTTCGGCGATACGTGGGGTTATCTGGCTTTTGCCCGGCTCCAGAATGGCGACAAGGCCGGCGCATGCACGGCAGCCGCCGAGGCATCGAATCGCAAGCCGTCGCGCAGCACCGTTCGCGATCTGATACATCTCAGGAAAGACGCCCAATGCAACTAGTTCATTTTCGATCGTTGCATGCGACATCGCGCGCGGCGCCCCTTCATCTGGTGGCGCGCAGCTCGAACAGGAAACACCGACCATGAGCCGCCGCGTCAAACGACCACTCGCCAAGAAATCCGAACGCGCGCGCGACAAGCGTGCTCCCGATCAACGCTATTCCGAGAAACGCGCGGTGAAGGAATACATCGCCGGTAAACCGTCACGGGCTGCTACGTCGCTGCGCATCGTGCGTCCGAAGCCATTCGCCGAGGAGCCTGCCAAGCCGGTGGTCGAAACGCCGCCGCTGCCGACCAAGGTGCAGACCGTCGTCGTTACCGCCGACGAAAACAACATGCGCGTCGATCGCTTCCTGGAACATCGTTTTCCGGGTTTATCCTTCTCCCACATTCAACGCGTCGTGCGTAAAGGCGAGTTGCGCGTCAACGGCAAACGCGCCGACAGCAAGGATCGCCTTGAAGAAGGCCAAAGCGTGCGCATTCCGCCGCTCAAGCTCGATGCGCCCAAGGTTGTCGGCCAGCTTTCGGAAGCCGCGCAGAAAACGCTCGACGCGCTCAAGGCGATGACGTTGTTCGAGGACGCCGACGTCATGGTGCTGAACAAACCGGCAGGGCTGGCCGTGCAGGGCGGCTCGGGCATGACCAAGCATGTCGACCAGATGCTGGAAGTCATGCGCGATAGCAAGGGACAGAAGCCGCGCCTGGTGCATCGGCTGGATCGCGAGACGTCGGGTTGCTTGCTGATCGCCAAAACGCGGTTCGCGGCGTCGGCGCTGACCGGCTCGTTCCGCCATCGCTCGGCGCGCAAGATTTACTGGGCGCTGGTGGCCGGTGTGCCGAAACCGAAGCAGGGCCGCATCTCGACCTATCTCGCCAAGGAAGAGAACGAGGATGAATCCATCATGCGGATTGCCGCGCATGGCGATGAAGGCGCCAGCCATGCGGTGACCTATTACGCGGTGGTGGAGACCTCCGCGCAGAAGCTCGCCTGGGTGTCGCTGAAGCCGGTAACAGGACGGACACATCAGTTGCGCGCCCACATGGCGCATATCGATCACGCGATCGTGGGTGATCCGAAGTATTTCAACAAGGAGAACTGGCAACTGCCGGGCGGCATTCAGAACCGGCTGCATCTGCTGGCGCGCCGCATCGTTATTCCGCATCCGCGCGGGGGCTTCATCGACGCGACCGCGCCGCTGCCGCCGCATATGTTGCAATCGTGGAACCTGCTCGGGCTCGAGGCGGATCGTTTCGATCCGATCGAGAACGCGCCCGAGGAATGAAGCTTGCGTTTCATCGTGATCGTCACGACCTGTCTGGCATGACAGTATTTTCGATGACATCGCTCGGCGCCGGTCTCATGATGGCGATATCGCTGGTTAGCCAGGCGGCAACGGCCCAGATCATCGCGCCGGCGATCACGCCGCCGATTGCGGCGCCTCCATCGCCTCCGCCGCCTAAAATCGAGGTGCCGGTCGTGCCGAAACTGGATACGCTGCCGCCTGCGCCGAAATCGCGGCAATCGCGTCGCGGTTCATTCGGAGATCGTGTAACCGACTGCCTGCATCAGGGCGCCGCGGCAGGATTGAACCCGGCCGATCGCGCCGCCTATTCGCGTGCCTGCGCCAACCAGTGAGCTTCGAGCGAACCCATGCGTGAACTCTTCGATGAGATTGCCGGAAATGCGCCACTCGATCCGCAGGAGGCTGTTCGTCAGTCGACGCGCGGGCCGCAACGCAAACGTTTCTATACCAGTGCCGCGATCGCCGAGGCCGCGGATGGCTTCGCGGTGATGCTTGACGGCAAGCCGATACGGACGCCGTCACGCCAGCCGCTGGTCGTTCCCCAACGCGAGATCGCGCAGGCGATTGCGGATGAGTGGAACGCGCAAGGCGAGATCATCGACCCCATGACGATGCCGCTGACACGACTGGCGAACAGCGTTATTGCAGCGGTGGTTGATCGGGTCGATGCGGTCGCCGCGGACATCGCGAAATATTTCCAGTCGGATCTGTTGTTTTATCGTGCGGGATATCCGGAGGCGCTGGTCGCCCGCGAAGCGCAACATTGGGACCCGGTTTTGTTCTGGGCGAAGGACTCCCTCGGCGCCCATTTCATTCTCGCGGAGGGCGTGATGCATGTGCGTCAGCCGGATCAGGCCGTCGCGGCCGCGAGCGCGGCGCTGCCTTCCGATCCATGGTTGGTTGCGGCGCTCCATGTGGTGACGACGGTGACCGGTTCGGCGTTGCTGGCGCTGGCCTTGATGCGTGGCGTGCGTGATGTCGATCAGGTCTGGGCCGCGGCACATGTCGATGAAGACTGGAATACGGAGCAATGGGGCGCGGACACTGAAGTCACGGCGCGGCGCACGGCCAGGTTGCAAGATCTGCGCGCGGCGGCGCGGGTGCTGGCGGCACATGCCCCGCGCGGTTGATCGCGCGCCACGCCACCGGTTAACGGGAGGTTTACGACGCTGCGCTAGTGTCCCGCGAAGCTCGCGTCATTTGCAGCGCCTTCCATTGGAGCTTCGGATTCGAAAGGACACTAGCAACTCCATGAATCTAGTGTGGTTTGGTTTCAGAAGTTCGCTTGAAGGATGCGCCGAGACAGTGAAGCGAACTTCTGAACCGCGACACTAGCGTGCTGCCACAACAGGGCACCCGGCCATATGGCGATTTCGATCAACCCGATTTTTCCCGTCATCGCCGCGCAAGGCGTGCCGGCGGATGTCGTGCTGCAGCCGGGCACGGTGATCGATGCGCAGGTGCTCAAGGTTCTCGCCAATAACGCCGTGCGCATTGCGATCGCCAATCTGTCGATCGAGGTGATGTCGGAAATTCCGTTGCAGGTCGGACAGAACTTGCAACTGGCCGTGTCGCAAACGCCCGAAGGAATCCGCCTCGCGATGGTCGGGCAGGCGGCCGACGCACTTCCCAAGGTTGCGACAAGCGATACGGTGACGCTGGCTCCCGATGCCCCGATCGGCGCGGCGGCGAAACCGGCCGCGGTAACAACACCGACGAACGGTCCGCTGACGGCACTTGAGGCGCTGGCTGTATCAGCAGCCGCGCAGACAGCCGCGACAAAGCAGGCGGGACTATCGCAATTGTTCGCCGATCTCGATGTCGCGGCAACAGCGAACGGCTTACCGATCAATGTGCAGCAGGCGGCGATGCGTTTGCTGGCGCAGCGCTTGACGCCGGGCGCGGCATTGTCGGGAGACGATATCAAGACGGCGTTTCAGAATTCGGGATTATTCCTCGAACAGACGCTCGCAACGAGTGCGCCGACCGCCGTTGCCGGCACCGCGATGCCGGACATGAAGGCGGCGCTGCTGGTGTTCAAGCAGATGCTGTCGCTGCAGCTTGGACATGTGGCAACGGCAGAGCAGGCGGCATCGCCGCAGCCGGAAGCCGCTCAGCAAGCACGGGCTGTCATCGAGGGAACAAGCGCGGCCGCCAATGCCCCGGGCAAGACTTCGTCCGGGCCGGTGCTGCCGTCCTTCGACAAGGTAACGTCGCCATCTTCCACGCTGTCGTTGATACCCGAACTTGAGGTTCGGGAAATCCTGCTGCCGCAAGCGCGGGTGCCGGTTGCCGATGAACTTCTTGCGTCGAACGGGCGCTTTGCTGGAGCGTCCGGCGGCACCAGGATCGATCCGGCGACAAGCCGGATTGCTCTCAACCTGTTGCAGGAGGCGCTCGGTTCGGAAAGCGCGTCGCGTGTCGCAACACCTAACGGCGCGCCCGTTGCCGACAGCATGGTGACTGCACGCACCAATACCCCGCCGCCGCCCATTCGCGGCGCATCGCCGTCGGCGCAAGCCGTCGCGGTGCCGCTTCTGGCCGGTGACTCGTCTCCAACCGAAACGATGCACCGTTTGCTCTCGGATACCGACGCCGCCATCGGGCGGCAAACGCTATTGCAGGTTGCCTCGCTGCCGGATCGCTCCGAGTTATCGATTGCGCGCAACGATCCCGCCGTACCGCGCTGGAGTTTCGAAATTCCATTCGCGACCGCAACGGGGACGGCAGTGGCCCAATTCGAGATTACGCGCGACGGTACCGGTGCCGAAGTGGAATTCGCCAAGCGGATTTGGCGTGCGCGCTTCTCGCTCGATGTCGAGCCCTCAGGTCCGGTTCATGCGCTGGTATCGTTGACCGGTGAGACGACCTCGGTGCGGATGTGGGCCGAGCGACCCGCTACCGTGAAAGAATTGCGCGCCGGCGCGGCGCAGCTCAGTCAGGCTCTAAGCCGGGCCGAACTCACGCCCGGCGATATCGTTATTCGCGAGGGGGCACCACCGCAGACAGCCTCGGCGGAAGCCGGGCACTTTCTCGATCGCGCGCTATGACGACCTCGATCAAGGATCAACTGGCGGTCGCGCTGCATTACGACAGGTCCGGCGCGCCGCGCGTGGTGGCGAAGGGCCGCGGCGCGCTCGGTGAGAAAATCATCGAGGTCGCCAAGGCGCACGATATTCCGATCGAGGAAAACGAGGTGCTGGCCGGCGCGCTTTCAAACGTCGAACTTGGCGATGAAATCCCTGCAGAACTGTACAAGGCCGTGGCGGAGGTGCTGGTGTTCGTGTTGCGGCTGTCCGGACAGGTGCGCTAACGGCGTTGCTGCGTCATTTTTTCACCACGATAGCCGCCGCAGATTTCAGCACCCTTGATTTGCATCGGATATCACCTTGATCGACCGCCGTCATGTGCTGAGCCTTTTCGCCGCTGCCGTGCTTCCCACTCGTGCGCTCGCGCATGTCGCGCCACAGCGCAGCGAAATTCGCGACAGTCTCGCCAAGCGCTTCGCCGATGTCGGGACGGCCGGAACCTTCGTCGGCTACAAGACCGACGATTACCTGATTGTCGCCAGCGACACCCAACGGTCCGGTGAGGCGATTTTACCGGCTTCCACGTTCAAGGTCGCGAATTCGGTGATCGCGCTGGAAACCGGGGTGGTCGGAGATCCCGACAAGGATGTATTCAAGTGGGATGGCGTGACGCGGGCGTTTCCGGATTGGAACAAGGACCATACCTTGCGCTCGGCCATCGCCGCCTCGGCCGTGCCTGTCTATCAGGAGATCGCGCGACGCATTGGCGAAGCGCGGATGCAGAAATACGTCAGCCTGCTCGATTACGGCAACAAGAACATCGGCGGCGGCATCGATCGTTTCTGGCTGACCGGCGATCTGCGCATCGATCCGATTCAGCAGCTCGATTTTCTCGATCGGCTGCGGCGTGGCGTTCTGCCGGTCTCGAAACGCAGCCAGGACCTGACGCGCGATATCCTGCCGGTAGAGAAGGCGGGGGAGGCGGTGATCCGTTACAAGACGGGACTGGTCGGCGTCGATGACCGCACCGAAGCCGGCAACGTGCGCCCGTCGATCGGCTGGCTGGTCGGCTGGGCCGAGAATGGTGGGCAGCAGACCGTGTTCGCGCTCAATATCGATATCCGGGAGCCCCGCCATATGGCGGCGCGGATGACGCTGGCGAAACAATTGCTCGGCGACATCGGCGCGATCTAGACCGGTTGTTTGGCTTGCTCGGGTACGTGCGCGGCCTTGCCGAGGCGGCCGAGATGGGTAAAGCCGAAACCGGCATCGTATTTGAGGCCGAAGCCCAACGCCCGGTCGATCCCGATATGGGCCATCCAGATCATCGCGACCGAGAGCGTCAGCGGCATCGATATGGCGAAGCCGATCACGCTGAGGATCAGAGGCGGCATGTAAGTATGCATGGTGTTGTAGACGGCGGCACCGGCCTTCGGCCCGGCAAGATAGGCGAGGAAGCTGAGGTCCGGTACCAGGAATACCACCGCATAGATCCACCAGGAGCCGCCCCAAACGCCGTAGAGCAGCGTCATTCCGGCAAACAGCGTCAGCCCTTCGACGCGTAACAGGGTGTTCACTCCGCCGGTGGCTACACCTGCGGCGGCTTCACTGGGGCTGGCGGTCATGGGGCGTCTCCGTCAAAAAGGCTGGCGGCCGAAAGATAGGCATATCTGGCCGATTTTGCATCGTTTGTCTGGTTTCCTTCCCGGAAAACAGCGTGTTAAAAAGCATCTGACAACGCCGGGGCAGCGCCTGCGGCTCCAAATTCTGGCTGGGATCCTATGACAGACATTATTGAATCTCTTGAGGCACGGCGCGCTGGTGCGAAACTCGGCGGTGGCGAAAAGCGCATCGAAGCGCAGCACAAGCGGGGCAAACTGACCGCTCGCGAGCGTATTGAGGTGCTGCTCGATAAGGGCTCGTTCGAGGAATTCGACATGTTCGTCGAACATCGCTCGGTCGAGTTCGGGATGGACAAGTCGAAGGTACCGGGCGACGGCGTTGTCACAGGCTGGGGTACCGTCAACGGCCGCAAGATTTTTGTCTTCGCCAAGGACTTCACGGTGTTCGGCGGATCGTTATCGGAGACCCATGCGCTGAAGATCACCAAGCTGCAGGACATGGCGATGAAGGCGCGCGCGCCGATCATCGGACTGTACGATGCGGGCGGCGCGCGCATTCAGGAAGGCGTCGCGGCGCTCGCCGGATATTCGTATGTCTTCCGCCGCAACGTGCAGGCGTCGGGCGTGATTCCGCAGATCAGCGTCATCATGGGCCCGTGCGCCGGCGGCGATGTCTATTCGCCGGCGATGACCGATTTCATTTTCATGGTGAAAAACACCAGCTACATGTTTGTCACCGGGCCGGACGTGGTCAAGACCGTGACCAACGAGGTTGTCACCGCGGAAGAACTCGGCGGCGCTTCGGTGCACGCGACCCGCTCCTCGATTGCGGATGGCGCGTTCGACAACGATGTCGAGACGCTGTTGCAGATGCGACGATTGCTGAATTTCCTGCCGTCCAACAACAGCGACGGCGTTCCGGAGTGGCCCAGCTTCGACGACATCGAGCGGGTCGACAATTCGCTCGACACGCTGGTGCCGAGCAATCCGAACATGCCCTACGACATCAAGGAATTGATCCTCAAGGTCGTGGACGAGGGTGACTTCTTCGAAATTGCACCGACGTTCGCCAAGAACATCGTGACCGGTTTTGGCCGCATTGCCGGCCGCACCGTTGGTTTCGTCGCCAACCAGCCGATGGTGCTGGCCGGCGTGCTCGACAGCGATGCCTCGCGCAAGGCGGCACGCTTTGTCCGTTTCTGCGACGCCTTCAATATTCCGATCGTCACCTTCGTCGACGTGCCGGGCTTCCTGCCGGGCACCGCGCAGGAATATGGCGGCCTCATCAAGCACGGCGCGAAACTGCTGTTCGCTTATTCGCAATGCACCGTGCCGCTCGTCACCGTCATCACCCGCAAGGCCTATGGCGGCGCGTTCGACGTGATGGCGTCGAAAGAGATCGGCGCCGACATGAACTATGCGTGGCCGACGGCGCAGATCGCGGTGATGGGGGCGAAAGGCGCGGTAGAGATCATCTTCCGTCAGGATATCGGCGATTCCGAGAAAATCGCCGCTCGCACCAAGGAATACGAGGACCGTTTCCTGTCGCCGTTCGTCGCCGCCGAACGCGGCTACGTCGACGATGTTATCATGCCGCACTCGACGCGCCGCCGCATCGCGCGCGCCCTTGCCATGCTGCGTGACAAGAAGGTGGAAATCCCGGCAAAGAAGCACGACAATCTGCCGCTGTGAGCGGCTTTCGATCGCGTCTGCCTGATATCCTGCGCGCGCAAGATTTCGGTGCTCGCCGAAATATTCGTTGGCCGGGTGAGACATCGGGTGTGATCTAATGCCGGCTCATGGCGGATAGCTCGCAAGATCGCTTGCCCGCTATCCGCCAATGTTCAGCAAAGGGCCAGAGATCATGCCGATGTCAGTTGCACAAAAACGCGCGGAATTTCGTCGCCTGCATCGCAGCGGGTGCTTCGTCATTCCCAATCCCTGGGATGTCGGAAGTGCGCGGTTGCTGCAAGGCCTCGGTTTCAAGGCGCTGGCCTCCACCAGTTCGGGCTTTGCATGGTCAACCGGCCGCTCCGACAATCATGTGTCGTGCGACGATGTGCTCGCGCATCTGACGACGTTGTGTGCCGCAACCGATCTTCCGGTCAATGCCGATTTCGAAGGTGGCTTCGCCGATACGCCGGAAGGTGTCGCGGCTAACGTCGCGCGTGGTATTGCGACCGGTGTCTCCGGTCTCTCGATCGAGGATTCGACCGGCAACAAAGACGCGCCGCTTTACGAAACGGCACTGGCCGTGGAGCGCATCGCCGCCTCGCGTGCCGCGATCGATGCCAGCGGCGAGGATGTGCTGCTGGTCGGGCGCTGCGAGGGCTTTCTGGTTGGCAAACCGGATTTGCCGTGGGTGATCGATCGGCTGGTGGCTTATGCCGATGCCGGCGCGGATTGTCTGTATGCGCCGGGCATTCGGAGCAAGGAAGACATTTCCGCGGTGGTAAAGGCGGTGCATCCGAAACCGGTCAACCTGTTGATCGGCGCGCCCGGCCTGACGCTGGCGGAAGCGGCCGACCTCGGGGTGCGCCGCATCAGCGTCGGCGGCGCGATGGCGCGCGTCGGCTGGGCCGCGGTGATGCGCAGTGCGCGCGAGATCGCCGAGACCGGATCGTTTGCGTCGTTCGCGGATGCAGCTTCCGGTGCCGAACTCAACAAGATGTTTTCTTTGTAACGCAACGATAGCGATGCATCGTCGAATGCATCGCTATCGATCATTTCGGTGCAAGCCATCCGCTGGATCGGAATAAACTTTATTGCTTGCTTGCCGGTGGTGGAGCGGGCTGTTGCGGCCGCGCCGGTGCCGAGCCGGTGGTGGTTCCAGGTTGCGCGTTGTACGGAGTAACGTCCCGCACACCGGGAGGCACTGGCGGTTTGCTCTGCTCGGCGACATTGCGATCCGTCTTCGGCGTGCTCGTTTGCGGCGTCGTCACGGGTGCCGGCGTGTTCGAACTGGTGGTGGTCGTGGACGATGAATTGTTCAAGCCATAGAACACCGCACCGACAATGACGGCCGCAGCCACCGCAAACAACGCGATCCGGGTTCCACTTGCCGGTCCCTCGGCGAGTTCGGGGTCGGGTTGCAATTCGTTATCCAATGGCGCGGCCTCGCGTGGCGGCTGGCTGCCCGAAGCTGTTCGGAACGGATCGTCGTGTTCGTTAGCCATAGGCAGGGCTCCTCTGTTGCTGGGTACCAATCCACGACGAGCGGAGGGGTTCCGATAAATCCTGATGCCATGGTGGCGCAATCGTGTCTCTGGCGGTGAAACTTCGGGAACCTGGCGTTGTTCATTTCGCCCGGCGCGCGGCCCGAATTTGATCCGCGGTGACGGCGGGTGCCGAATTGCCCCATGCGTTACGCATATAAGTGATGACAGCGGCAATCTCGGCATCATTCATCTCAGCGCCGTATGCCGGCATCGTGGCGGGATTTGGAACGGCGGCAGTCGTGACCGACTGGGCGCCGTCGAGCACGATGCGGATGATACTGGCCGCGTCGCGCGATTGCAGGTTCGAGTTGCCGGGTAGCGGCGGGAAGATGCCGGGCGATCCTTCGCCATCGAGTTCGTGGCATGCCGAACACGTCGCGCGATAGGCTTCCTTGCCGGCGGCCATCTGCGCGGCGGGCGGAGCAGGGGCGTCCACCTCAGCCGCGCCGGCGGTCAGTTCTTTCAGATAGACAGCGATGGCGTGGATGTCGGCATCGGCCATCTTCGATGTCGAGTTGCTGACGACTTCCGCCATCGGTCCGGCGGCGTGGCTCTTCGCGCTTCGGCCGGTCTTGAGATACTCGGTAATGTCAGCAACGCTCCAGGTCTTGAGTCCCGTGCGCGGCGCGGCGTCGAGGCGCGGGGCGTACCATCCCGCGATTGCGCTGCCCCGCAAGGCTTTGTCGGACTGGTCCGCGCCAAGAAAATTCTTCGGCGTGTGACAGGCGCCGCAATGTCCGGCGCCGGTGACGAGATAGGCTCCGCGATTCCAGTCGTCGCTTCTCGTCGCATCCGGTTGGAACGTCGCCGGCTTGAAGAACAGTAAATTCCAGCCGCGCATGACGTTGCGATGGTTCAGCGGCCATCTCAGCGCCGCGGGCTGCGGCGTGTTGCGGACGGAGGGCAGCGTGGCGAGGTACGCCCTGATCGCCATGACATCGGGACGCGTCAGGCGGGTGAAGTAGGGATAGGGGAAAGCGGGATAGTAGCGCGACCCATCGGGCGCGATGCCTTCATGCATGGCGCGATAGAAATCATCATCGCTCCACGCGCCGATGCCGGTGTCGCGATCCGGCGTCAGGTTGGGCGTATAGATCGCACCGAACGGCGTCTCGATCCTGACACCTCCGGCGAACGGCTTGGCGGGATCGGCGGTATGGCAGCTGATGCAATCGCCCGAGTTAACGAGAGTTTTGCCGCGGTGCAAAATCGCATCCGATGCGGTGTCCGCGCGGGCGCAGCCAAGAGTAAGGAGGGTTATACCGATAGCATAGGAGATGAGCGGATAACGCATGGGCTTTAATGTTTCTGACTCCGCGCAAGTTGTCTGCGCGCGGCTCAAGCACGGGCGAATCAGCGCGGGAAGCTCGGATTGCCATCGTCCTTTCGCAACATTAACCCCGGACTTGGCCGATCCAACCGCAGATGCAACAAAATATTGGAAATGTCGTTCAAGAAAAAACCAACGCAACGACATCTTTTGCAAGCCGGCCGCGATTTTCTGCAATGAAGTTGTGAACTGCGACGTGGCTGCGGCGGGGGTGCGATTTGTCGTGCACTGAGCTGGGAAAGCGACGTAGACTGGTTCTAAAGCACTTCAAGGTTGCGTTTAAGGATGCTCCCTGTGGGCAGAAAACGAGGGCGGAATGGGAATCAATCAAGGTCCGATCAGTCTCGATCAGAAATACACCCAGGAAACCGGCCACGTTTTTCTGACAGGCATTCAGGCGCTGGTGCGTCTGCCGATGGCCCAGATCCGGCGCGATCGCGCGGCCGGATTGAACACGGCGGGATTTGTGACCGGCTACCGCGGCTCGCCGCTCGGCGGTTACGATCAGCAGTTGATGGC
>Ga0209952_1000320_pt1 | contig 103737 bp, 127 predicted proteins | sample ThiBiot_750_biof_2_FD_183951 | JGI IMG/M metagenome (GOLD analysis project Ga0209952, IMG submission 183951) | Wastewater bioreactor microbial communities from Cape Town, South Africa - Thiocy_cont_750_biof (SPAdes) | ecosystem: Engineered > Bioreactor > Thiocyanate-remediating >...
TGCTTGGTTACGAGCAGGCGTTCACCCGTGTCGATTCCACGACGGGCGACTGGTACGCAACATCGGGTCACATGATCTGGATTGGCGACCGGACGCGGCAGCTCGATCACGCGCATGTCGAATATTTCCGCGGTATCAGAAATCCGATCGGCCTCAAGTGCGGGCCGTCGTTGAAGCCCGACGATCTGCTGCGCTTGATCGACGTGCTCAATCCGGACAACGAGCCCGGCCGTCTGACCCTGATCAGCCGCTTCGGCGCCGACAAGGTCGCCGATGGTCTGCCGGCGCTGGTGCGTGCCGTGAAGCGGGAAGGCCGCGTCGTGGTGTGGTCGTGCGATCCGATGCACGGCAACACCATCACCTCGACCTCCGGCTACAAGACGCGGCCGTTCGACCGCATCCTTGCCGAGGTGAAGTCGTTCTTCGACGTGCATGCGGGAGAGGGGACCTATGCCGGCGGCGTGCATCTGGAGATGACCGGGCAGGACGTCACCGAATGTCTTGGCGGCGCGCGCGCGATCACCGACGAGCACCTCAACGATCGCTATCACACGGTTTGCGATCCGCGGCTCAATGCCGAGCAGTCGATCGACATGGCGTTCCTGATCGCCGAACTGCTCAAGCAGGAGCGCAGCGGCAAGATGCAGCCGATACCGGCAGCCGCGGGAATGTGATGTGGTTCGCATGTGGCGAGCCACGGTCAATTCCTGGAACGGATTGACCTTCGCATTTCGCTCCGAGCAGGCCTTTCGCGAGGAGGTGGTAGCGCTGATCCTGGCGCTGCCGCTGGCGTGGCTGATCGGGACGACATCAGCGCGGCGCATCGAGATGATCGCCGCCGTGCTGTTGCTTTTGGTGGTCGAACTGCTCAATACCGCCATCGAGAAGCTCGCGGACCGGCTGACCACCGATCATGATCCACGGATCGGGCAAGTCAAAGACGTGGGTTCGGCGGCGGTCGGCGTTGCGCTTCTGATCGCGGGGCTGGTCTGGCTGTTCGCGATCGCCGAACGTATCGGATGGATGTAGCGGCAATTCGCAACGCTGGGTTCAGTCGATGCCAATTGCGAAAAGTGAGCCGGCAAGGCTAGATGCGTTCATGACCCAGCCCGCCTCTGAATTCAAAATCACCCTCGCACAACTCAACCCGACCGTGGGCGACATTGCCGGCAACGCCGCCAAGGCGCGTGAGGCGCGGGCGCAGGCGAAGGCGGCTGGCGCTGATCTGGTGGTGCTGCCGGAATTGTTCATCGCCGGTTATCCGCCGGAAGACCTGGTGTTGAAGCCGGCGTTTCAGGCGTCCTGCCGGGCCGCGATCGAGCAATTGGCGCGGGAAAGCGGCGAGGGTCCGGCGATGCTGATCGGCACGCCATGGGTCGAGGGTGGCAAGCTCTATAATGCGTGTGCGCTGTTGGCCGATGGTCGCATCGCGGCGCTGCGCTACAAGGTCAATTTGCCGAACTACGGCGTGTTCGATGAGAAGCGGGTGTTCGCGCGTGGCCCGGTGGCAGGGCCGATAACGGTCGGGGGAGTGCGGATCGGCGTGCCGATCTGCGAGGACACCTGGATCGAGGAGTCGGCGGAATATGAGAATGTCGTCGAATGCCTCGCCGAAACCGGCGCGGAAATCCTGGTGGTGCCGAACGGCTCGCCCTATGCACGCGCCAAGGCGGACATGCGTTTGTCCATCTCGGTTGCGCGCGTAACCGAAAGCGAATTGCCGCTGGTCTACCTCAATCAGGTGGGGGGACAGGACGAACTGGTGTTCGACGGTGCCTCTTTCGCGCTCAATGCCGATCGCTCGCTGGCCGCGCAATTGCCGGCGTTTGGGGAGAGCGTCACCACGTTGCGCTTCACCAAGGAGGCCGACGGCTGGCGTTGCGCGGGTCCGGTCGCGCCGATGCTCGATGACGATAACGCCGACTACGCTGCCTGTGTGCTGGGCTTGCGCGACTATGTCGGCAAGAACGGTTTTCCCGGCGTGCTGATGGGCATTTCCGGCGGCATCGATTCCGCGCTATGCGCGGCGATCGCGGTCGATGCGCTTGGTGCGGATCGCGTGCGCGGGGTCATGTTGCCGTTCAAGTATACCGCGCAGGTGTCGCTCGATGACGCGGCGAAACTCGTCAAGGCGCTCGGCATTCGTTACGAGATTTTACCGATAGCTGATGCGGTGAACGGTTTCGAGGCGATCCTGTCGGGTGTTTTCAAGGGACTTCCGCGCGACATCACCGAAGAAAACCTGCAGGCGCGTACCCGCGGCACGCTGCTGATGGCGATTTCCAACAAGACCGGCGCGATGGTCGTCACCACCGGCAACAAGTCGGAAATGTCGGTCGGTTACGCCACGCTGTACGGCGACATGAACGGCGGCTTCAATCCGATCAAGGACATCTACAAGACCGAAGTGTTCCGGCTGTCGCGGCTGCGCAATACCTGGAAACCAGATGGCGCGCTGGGGCCGTCGGGTGAGGTGATCCCGGAAAACATCATCGTGCGGCCGCCGACGGCGGAGTTGCGCGACAACCAGCTCGATCAGGATTCGCTGCCGCCTTACGATATCCTCGACGCTATCCTGGAGCGGCTGGTGGAACGCGAACAGCCGCTTGCGGAGATTGTCGCGGCGGGTTTCGAGCGCGAAGTCGTGACGCGGATCGATCGGCTATTGAACGTCGCCGAATACAAGCGGTGGCAGGCCGCGCCGGGGGTCAAGGTGACGCGCAAGAATTTCGGCCGCGACCGCCGTTATCCGATCACCAATCGTTTCCGCGATGCCGGCACGCCGTTGCCCGAGCCCGATGACACGCTGGTGACTCGGCCGGGCAAGGGATCGACCGGAGTGTTCGACGGGTAGACTGCCTCTCGGGGGTAGATTGAACCTCGCGGGCAGGCCGCCTCAGTGTCCCTGCAGGAATTTCGGGCCGACGGTGCGGATCGCGTTATCGGCGCTGGTGTTACCCGGGCTGGCCGCAGCGGCTGCGGGATTTGCCGCTGGCGTATTCGCAGCCGGAGCGGTGGCCGTCGCACCTTTCTTCGGAGCCTGCGCCTTGGGCTGCGACATTTTCTTGGCGCGGTCCTCGGTAACGATGATATCGCCTTGCTGCAGGGTCGATTTGTCGTCGAGGTGCTTCAGGGCCTCCGACCAGGTTTCGCCATTCGCCTTGCAGGAACATTGCGGGTTGAACGACTGGCGATAGTGGAAGGCGTTCGGCAACGACGTGTAAGGTTGCCCGGAGATGGAGACCGCCTGATTGATGTCCTCGCCCGGATTCCGATACGTGAAAAGATTGGCTTCCGTCGCCGGACATTGGTTTTTGCAGGTCCGCTCATCGTCGGCGAACCGGCTTTGCACGGTCGCGAAGGATATCGGGAAATAGTAACCGTCGCAGCTTCGCACGCACACCGTGCGGTAGGTTCCGGAGGGCGCGCCCGAGACCGGAGGTGGAATGTCGCCAGCCTCTGGAGGGGGGCTGCTGCCGCCGCCGCCGAACAGATTTTGGAAGAATCCTCCCGGTCCTCGCGCGGCGTTGGCGTATTGCGGGCCACAGTTGTTCTGTGCAAGCGCCAGCAGGACCGAGCGGCGCTGGCTGTCGCGTTCGGCATTGCCGGGGCCGCCCCGAAGCCGCTCGAGGCTGCCGGTGATTTGATCCAGATTGCTTCGCATCTGCTGGATCTGATTGTTGACCGGTCCGCATTGTGCCGACTGACCGTTGAAAAGCGAGAAGAAGCCGGAGCTGTCGCACCCCATTCGCTTGGCTTGAATGGTGATGCGATCCAGTTCGTGCTGCTGCTTGTTGGCGGCGTCCTCATAGCGGCGGATCTGCTCTGCCCGCGCCGGGTCGGCGCCGCCACGATCGATGCTGGCGAGTTGCGCCTCAAGCCGGACGCACATCGGGTTGGCGGCGGGGGCGGCCTGTTGCTGGGGCGGATAGCCCTGTTGCGGCGGATAATAGCCCTGGGCGCGCGCCTCGCCATTGACCGTCGCGGCGCCGGCAAGAATGACGCCAACCAAAGCCCAACGGGGTATGGAGAGTTTCAGCGATTCAAGCATGATCCGGTCAGTAAAGCCATTTCGATCGACGTGGAAACCGGCTTATGCGAAGAACCAGGTTCTTCACCGAACCAGCCCGATTGGTTGCAGGGTCCGCATACGATTCGTATCGGCCTTATAGCATTTCGTAGCGCTATGAGCGGCCTTCGTGGCGTTGCCGTGACAATTGATGCAGGTCTATCCGCCGCTCGGGGCGGTGTCGCGTCGTTTCCGCGGCGTCAGTGTGGCAGTGTCGGCTGGCGGTGGCAACCGTTCGGATGGCCCAGCCGGCGCGGTCTCAACGGTGGCAGGTGATCGCGATATAGCCGGCGCATCCGGCGCGGGGGCAGGCGCTGCCGGTCGATGCCGGGATGGCCGAGGTGACTTCGTCGGGATCGACGCGGCGATAGGCGGTGGCCTCGCTGAAATCGCGCGACTGGCAGTAGGAGCGGGCGGCGTAGGCGCCGCATTTCTCGCCATTGGCGAGGCACTCGTCGATGCCGTAGCCGTCGGACTGATTGGCGATGATGAACACCCGGTTGTCGGCATGGGCGACGCCGCCGATGGGCGAAATGGCCAGTGCGGCAAAGGCAACCAAGGCAAGAATCGATTTCATGGCGAACCGGCGAATGACTGTGTTTCCAGTCTCGCTACGCCCAAAACATTAAAAATCATTAACCAAGCCCGGGGGGCGGCGGCTAAAACCGCCTTGCAACAGGGACTTGACGCAATCCCCCAGTCTGGCACATGGTGCGTCGATGTACGGTCTCCTCACCAATCGTGGCATTTGCCGCGGGATTATTAGCTAGCGTTTTCGCTGGCTGAGGCCGTCTTTTCTCATCGATCATGAGCGGACGCCCGGCCTTCGGGACTGCACCTCTTTGGCTTTTCGCTTCTGGATTGATGACCAATGGAACTTCGCCTGTACAACACCCTGACGAAGGAAAAGCAGCCGCTGCGGCCGCTCGATCCGTCGAATGTGCGGATGTACGTCTGCGGTCCGACCGTCTACGACTTCGCCCATATCGGCAATGCCCGCCCGGTGATCGTGTTCGACGTTCTGTTCCGGCTGCTGAGGCATGTCTACGGTGACGGTCACGTCACCTACGTCCGCAACATCACCGACGTCGACGACAAGATCAACGCCCGTGCGGCGCGTGATTTTCCCGACCTGCCGCTCAACGAAGCCATCCGCAAGGTCACAGAACAGACCGAACGGCAGTTTCATGCCGACGTCGATGCACTGGGCTGCCTGCGGCCAACGATCGAGCCGCGCGCCACCGAACATATTCCGGAGATGCGGGCCATCGTCGAGAAGCTGATTGCAGGCGGTCATGCCTACGTCGAACAGGACCATGTGTTGTTCGCGATTGCCTCGATGAAGGCTTACGGGCGGCTGGCGCGGCGCTCGCTCGACGAGATGCTGGCAGGCGCGCGCGTTGATGTCGCGCCCTACAAGCGCGATGCGATGGACTTCGTGCTGTGGAAACCCTCCAAGCCCGGTGAGCCATCGTGGCCGTCACCGGCAGGCATTGCGGCCGAGGGCCGGCCGGGCTGGCACCTCGAATGCTCGGCGATGGCATGGAAGCACCTCGGCGAGCAGTTCGACATTCATGGCGGCGGCATCGACCTGGTGTTTCCGCATCATGAGAACGAACTGGCGCAAAGCTGCTGCGCCTTCCACCACGACCGCATGGCCAACGTGTGGATGCACAACGGTTTCCTGCAGGTCGAAGGCGAGAAGATGTCGAAGAGCCTCGGCAACTTCGTAACCATCCGCCAGTTGCGGGAGGACTGGGCGGGCTATGCGTGGCCGGGCGATGCGTTGCGTTTCGCGATGCTGGGCACGCATTATCGTCAGCCGATCGACTGGACGGCGAAGGCGCTCGATGAAGCGCACAAGACGTTATGGCGCTGGTATGGCGATATCGAGCATGTGCCGACCGCGCCAAAAGTCCATGATGACGTTCTTGCGCCGCTCGCTGACGATCTCAATACGTCAGGAATGATTGCGTCGCTGCATGCCTTGCACAAGACCGGGAAACTGGCCGAGTTGCGCGCCGCGCTTGTCTTTCTGGGATTCAGTTGCGAGCAACTCAAGCTGCAACGACGGCCGATCGGCGACCGGATCGATGCGCCGGCGATCGAAGTGCGCCTCACCGCCGCGCCGATCAAGGTGATCGTCAAGCCGCTGACATCCGCCGAGATCGAGCAGCGCGTTGCCGAGCGCGCCGCCGTGCGCGCTGCGAAGGATTGGAAAGAATCCGACCGTATCCGTGATGAGCTGGCGGCGATGGGCGTCATCCTCAAGGACGGAAAAGACGCCGACGGCAAGCCGGTTACGACATGGGAGATCGCGCGATGAAGAAATCCGATACGCCGTTCGCCAAGCATCGGACTTATTACATCGCGCTGAAGTGGGTGGTGATCGCTGTCGCTCTTGCGATTGCGCTCAAGCTGTTCGGAGTGTGGTGATGGGACAGGCCAAACCGCTGCCTGCATTGCGGCCGATGCTGCCTGCCGATACGCTGGTTCTGGCGGCGATCTTCGTCGCCAGCATCGAGGAACTGACTGGCGATGACTACAGCGAGGCGCAGCAATTGGCGTGGGCCAGCGCCGCCGAGGACGAGGCGAAGTTCGGTGCGCGGCTCGCAAGCGAGTTGACGCTGGTCGCAACCATCGACAGCGCGCCGGTCGGCTTTGCCGCGCTGAAGGGGGCCGACCATATCGACATGCTCTATGTTCATCCGGATGCGGCGCGGCAGGGCATAGCCACCATGCTGTGCGATGCGCTGGAGAAGCTCGCCGCCAACCGCGGCGCCGGGCAACTCACCGTCGATGCCAACGATACCGCGGCGCCGCTGTTTCTCAAGCGTGGTTATGTGGCGCAACGGCGCAACTCCGTGGCGATCGGGGATGAATGGCTGGCCAACACCACAATGCAAAAAACCTTGGCCGCCAACGCCAAGCCCGGAGCCTCGTCATGAGCCGCGAACGCCTTTATCTGTTTGACACCACGCTGCGCGACGGCGCGCAGACCAACGGCGTCGATTTCTCGCTGCACGACAAGCAATTGATTGCGGCACTGCTTGACGAGCTTGGCATCGACTATGTCGAAGGTGGCTATCCCGGCGCCAATCCCGCCGACACCGCTTTCTTCGAGGAAAAGCCCGATTTCCAGCATGCGCGTTTCACCGCGTTCGGGATGACGCGCCGGGCAGGGCGTTCGGTGTCGAACGATCCCGGCATCGCTGCGTTGCTGGAAGCGAGGGCCGACGCGATCTGCTTTGTGGCGAAGTCGTCCGCCTATCAGGTGCGCGTCGCGCTGGAGACCACCAAGGAGGAGAATCTTGCGTCGATCCGCGACAGCGTCACTGCCGCCAAGGCCGCTGGTCGCGAGGTGATGCTGGACTGCGAGCATTTCTTCGACGGCTACAGCGAGGACCCGGACTTCGCGCTGGCTTGTGCGAGGACGGCCCACGAAGCCGGCGCGCGCTGGGTGGTGTTGTGCGACACCAACGGCGGCACCATGCCGAACCGCATCGAGCAGGTGGTCCGCGAGGTGGTGAAGCATATCCCCGGCGATCATCTCGGAATCCATGCGCATAACGATACCGAGCAGGCGGTTGCCAACTCGCTGGCGGCGGTACGCGGCGGGGTGCGCCAGATTCAGGGCACGCTGAACGGTCTGGGCGAGCGCTGCGGCAATGCGAATCTCTGCTCGCTGATCCCGACGTTGAAATTGAAACCGGAGTTTGCCGACGCGTTCGATATCTCGGTGACGGCAGAGAAACTTGGGACGCTCACGCGTGTGTCGCGGGCGCTCGATGAAATCCTCAATCGCGTTCCGAACCGCCACGCGGCTTACGTCGGTGCCAGCGCCTTCGTCACCAAAACCGGCATCCACGCCTCGGCGATTCTGAAAGATCCGGCGACTTACGAGCACGTTGTGCCGGAGGCTGTTGGCAACCACCGTCAGGTGCTGGTCTCCGATCAGGCCGGCCGGTCCAATGTCCTGGCCGCACTCGAGCGGGCCGGTATTCCGTTCGACAAGAACGATCCGAAGCTGAACCGTCTGGTCGACGAGTTGAAGTCGCGCGAGGCGTCGGGCTATGCCTACGAGTCTGCCAATGCCTCGTTCGACCTGCTGGCGCGCCGCACGCTCGGCAAGGTGCCGGAGTATTTCCGGGTCGAGCAATTCGATGTCAACGTCGAGCAGCGTTACAATGCCAACGGCCGCCGAGTCACGGTGGCCATGGCGGTCGTCAAGGTCGAGGTTGACGGCGAAACGACGATCTCGGCGGCGGAAGGCAACGGGCCGGTCAATGCGCTCGATGTCGCGTTGCGCAAGGATCTCGGCAAGTACCAGAAGTATATCGAGGGTCTGACGCTTGCGGATTACCGCGTGCGTATCCTCAACGGCGGGACCGAAGCGGTGACGCGCGTGTTGATAGAAAGCGAGGACGAACTGGGCGAGCGCTGGACCACGATCGGCGTCTCGTCGAATATCATCGATGCGTCGTTTCAGGCCCTGATGGATTCGGTTGTCTACAAGCTGGTGAAGTCCAACGCGCCGGCATAGGCGTGAGGCTGGTGCGCGTTTAATTCACGCGAACCTGTTTCCTCTTGCTGAGCGACGCGATCACGGAGGCGTTCATGATCGACCACGTCTCGTTGGCCGTCAGCGATCTGGCGCGGGCGGTGGCATTCTATGAACGGGTATTCGCGCCGCTCGGTATGACCAGGCTGGTAACGCGGCCGGCGATGGTTGGCTTCGGAAAGACCTATCCCGAAGTCTGGATCAACCTGAGAGTAGGGATGACGCGACTGCCAGCGGACAGCGGCGCGCACATCTGCCTGCGCGCCCGCTCAAGCGCCGAGGTCGATGCGTTTCATGCCGCTGCGATGGCCGCAGGCGCTACATCGGAAAGTGTGCCGTCGCTGCGGCCGCACGATCGCGTTCGGTATTATGCGGCATTCATCGTCGATGCCGATGGCAACCGGATCGAGGCGGTGACGTTTCCGCAAGCGTGAGTTGTCTCAAGCCGATCCGGTTTTGTCATCGAATGGTTGCGGACTGCGCGGATTCGTCATGCTCGCGCTTGTCATGGGTATCCGCGTCTTGAGTATCCACGTCTTGATCCGTTTACGGCAGAGACGCGGATGGCCGGGAATGCGGCCATGACGGAAGGTTCTCAAAATCGACGGACGCTTATAGCCGCCGCGCGACGCTGGGCGCCAGTTCCTTGTCGGCGTCGGGGGTTCTGGCTGCGGCGGCGCGAAGCCTCGGCAGGATGTCGTCGACCCGCTCGGCTTTCAGGATTTCGACCCACAGGCCGGGACGGATGAATTCGGTCGCACGCATGTGCTCAATCAGCGCCAGCAGCGGTTCCCAGAAACCGTCAATATTGGCGAGCAAGACCGGCTTGCTGTGTCGCCCGAGTTGTTGCCACGTCAGTTGCTCAACCAGTTCTTCCAGTGTCCCAACCCCGCCGGGAAGGGCGACGAAGGCATCCGAATGCTCGAACATCAGCCGCTTGCGCTCATGCATGTCGTGCGTAACGATCATTTCCTGGAGTTGCGTCATGGCGTTTTCACGCTTCACCAGGAAGTCCGGGATGATTCCCGTGACGCGACCGCCGTTTTCCAGCGTTGCTGTCGCCACCGCGCCCATCAGCCCGATCGAACCGCCGCCATAGACAAGGCCGACGTCGTTGTCGGCAAGTGCCTTGCCAAAGGCTTTGGCCGCTTCGATGAAGAGGGGGTTGGTACCGGGGCCGGAGCCGCAATAAACACAAACGGTTTTAATATCGGTCATTGAATCCATGTGGCATCGAGCGATGTCAGCGTCAAGCCGCCGCGGTGGCATGTGGGCCCGCCGGGCGTCAAGATATTGTCAGCGGAAGAGAATCTGTCGTCAAGCTGTCCGCGGAGGATGCGTCGGGCGGGTAAATCCATTATATGACGCTCACACTAGACGTTTCGTTCATGCAGCAATGGCAGCGCGGTGCCATGCTGTTCGTTTCAGGCATTCTTGATGGATCATACCGATATGCCGCCGGATGCCGATCCGGCCCTGGTGGTCGAAGACGCCGGGTCGCAGGCGACATTGACCCGGACGCTGGTCAATTTGTGGCCGCATATCTGGCCGGGCGACCGGGCCGATCTCAAACTGCGGGTGGTCTGGTCGCTGGTATTGTTGCTGCTGGCGAAGCTCGCAACGCTGTCGGTCCCTTTCACCTTCAAGTGGGCGATCGATGCGCTGACCGGCGCCGATACCGCGCCGGTGCAGGCGTCGAACTGGGCACTATGGCTGATCGCATCGCCATTGTTGATGACGGCCGCTTATGGCGGTGGGCGGATACTGATGGCGTTGCTGACGCAATGGCGCGACGGCATCTTCGCCAAGGTGGCGATGCATGCGGTGCGGCGGCTGGCCTATCTGACCTTCGTCCATATGCACGAATTGTCGTTGCGCTTTCATCTCGAGCGCAAGACCGGAGGGCTGACGCGCGTTCTGGAGCGCGGTCGTCTCGGCATCGAGGTGATCGTGCGGATGGTGATCCTGCAATTGGTCCCGACCGTCGTCGAGGTGGCGTTGCTGACGGCGGTGCTGCTCTGGCAGTTCGACTGGCGTTATGTCGTGGTCACGCTGATTACCGTCGTGATCTATATGTACTTCACGTATGTCGCGACCGAGTGGCGCATCGACATCCGCCGCAGGATGAATGACTCCGACACCGAGGCGAATACCAAGGCGATCGACTCGCTGCTCAACTACGAGACGGTGAAATATTTCGGTGCGGAGCAGCGCGAGGCCACGCGGTACGATGCCTCGATGGAGCGCTACGAGCGCGCCAGCGTCAAGACCTATACCTCGCTCGCGGTGCTCAACATCGGCCAGGCAGTGATTTTCACCGTCGGCCTGACCGCGACGATGCTGATGTGCGCCATCGGCGTTCGCAACGGCACCAACACGGTGGGCGACTTCGTCATGGTCAACGCGATGATGATCCAGTTGTACCAGCCGCTGAACTTCATGGGCATGGTCTACCGCGAGATCAAGCAGGCGGTGATCGACATCGAAAAGATGTTCGGCGTTCTGGCGCGCAATCCGGAGGTCAAGGATGTGGCTGGCGCAAAGCCTTTGCAGGTGAGCGCAGGCAACGTCCGCTTCGACGATGTGCGGTTTTCCTACGATCCCGACCGGCCGATCCTCAAGGGGTTGAGCTTCGAAGTCCCCGCCGGCAAGACGGTCGCCATCGTCGGTCCGTCGGGCGCCGGCAAGTCGACGATCTCCCGGCTGCTGTTCCGGCTCTACGAAGTGTCCGGCGGACGCATCCTGATCGATGGACAGGATATCCGCGACGTGACGCAAAATTCGCTGCGGGCCTCGATCGGGATGGTGCCGCAGGATACTGTGCTGTTCAACGATACCATTCGCTACAACATTCGCTATGGCCGCTGGGAAGCCTCCGACGCCGAAGTCGAGGAGGCGGCGCGAATGGCGCAGATCGATACGTTCATCCGCCATTCGCCGCTCGGATACGAAACCGAAGTCGGTGAGCGCGGTTTGAAATTGTCGGGCGGTGAGAAACAGCGCGTGGCGATCGCGCGCACCATTCTCAAGGCGCCGCCGATCCTTGTGCTCGACGAAGCGACGTCGGCGCTGGACAGCCACACCGAGCAGGAGATTCAGGACGCGCTTGAGCGGGTATCGCGCAACCGCACCTCGCTGGTGATCGCGCATCGGCTGTCGACCATCGTCGGCGCTGATGAGATCATCGTGCTGGACGAGGGACGTATCGCCGAGCGCGGAACCCATGGCCAACTCTTGGCTACGGAAGGTCTTTACGCCAGTATGTGGAACCGGCAGCGCGAAGCGCAGGAGGCGCGGGAGAAGCTGGCGCAAGTCGCCGACGACAACGATGCCCCGAACCGCACACCGCCCGCTGTTGACGGGGCCGTTTCTGCCGCCGCGGAATAGCCGTTAAGCTCAACCATCACACCTGACCGAAACGGGATTGATTCCTCTCATGTCCATCGCCCATTCCATCCGCGCACAGATCCCGCCGATCCATCCGGAGGGCTATCCGTTTATCGGCGGCTTTGCGCTGGCCAGCCTCATCCTGTTCTGGATCTGGACGCCGCTGGGCTGGATCGGCACCTTGCTGACGGTCTGGTGCGCGCTGTTTTTCCGCGATCCGGTGCGCGTGACACCTGTGCGGGAAGGGCTCGTGGTGGCGCCTGCCGACGGCCGGGTGTCGATGGTGGCGCCGGCGTTGCCGCCGCCCGAACTCGGCCTCAGCGACCGGCCCCTGCTGCGGGTCTCGATCTTCATGAGCGTATTTAATTGCCACGTGAATCGCAGTCCCGTGGCCGGCCGTATCGACCGGATCGCCTATCGGCCGGGTAAATTCATCAACGCCGAACTCGACAAGGCGAGCGAGGATAACGAGCGCAACGCGCTGGTGGTTTCCACGCCGAACGGCCGTATCGGCGTGGTGCAGATCGCCGGGCTGGTGGCGCGGCGGATCGTGTCGTTCGTTCGCGAGGGGCAATTGATCGGCGCGGGCGAGCGATTCGGCCTGATTCGCTTCGGGTCGCGGCTGGATGTTTATCTGCCGGAGGGAGCCAAGGTGCTGGTTTCTGTCGGGCAGAGCGCGGTGGCGGGAGAAACGGTGTTGGCCGATTTGCGCCCCTCGACCGACGAACCGAGTTTCCGCACCCATTAAGGCATTCCGGCGAACGGTGCTCCGCTATCGTATGATGGCGGAAGCTGCCTCGGGTTGCTATATGTAGGCCATGCGCACGCCTGTCGATCCAGAATACCCCGAGTTGCGCCGCCGCCGGTTTCGGCCGATTCCGGTGCGGATGCTGGTGCCGAACGTCATTACCTTGCTGGCGATATGCGCCGGTCTGACGGCCATCCGGCTGTCGACCGAAGGGCGCATGGAACTGGCCGTGGCGGCGATTGTTTTCGCCGCCGTGCTCGATGGCGTCGATGGCCGCGTCGCCCGCCTCATCAAGGGGCAGTCGCGGTTTGGGGCCGAACTCGACAGTCTGGCGGATTTCGTCAATTTCGGCGTGGCGCCGGGCCTGATCCTGTATTTCTGGCAGCTTCACGACTTGAACAATGTCGGCTGGATCGCCGCGATGATCTTCGCCATCAGCGGCGGCTTGCGGTTGGCGCGCTTTAATGCCGCCATCGATGAGCCGCACAAGTTTCCGTTCTCGGCGAATTTCTTCACCGGCGTTCCGGCGCCCGCAGGCGCGATAACCGTGCTGCTGCCGATCTATCTCGGCTTCCTGGGCGTGCCGATGCCGCCCGCGACGTTGACGGCGTTTTATACGCTGGTCATCGCCTTCTTGATGGTGTCGCGGTTGCCGGTCTTTTCGGGAAAAGCCGCGCGCTGGCGCGTGCCCCCCGAGATGGTGCTGCCGGCCTTCGTGTCTGCGGTGTTGTTCATTGCGCTTTTGATTGGCTATCCGTGGCAGATGCTGTCCGTCGGCTCGGCGCTTTATCTGCTGAGCCTGCCGGTCGGATGGAAATCCTACCGTGACCAGGAGCGTGAGTTCGTCAAACGGTCTCAAGCGGCAGAGCAGGCCGCTGGCGGCGATGCGAAGGCTTCGTTCGATACCACGAACGTCCACCGGATCGAACGACCGGGCCAGCAGAACTGACGTGATGCGAGCCGGCGGGCGGCGCCGGATGACGGGAGAAAAAGACGTGAACGATCACGCGAAGGAACCGTTGGCCCCTGCTGTCCTCGAGGCTTTGGCGAAGTACGATACACCGACCATCTGCAATGCGATGGAAGTGGTGGCGCCGCAGCGACGGCTGGTCGGGTTCACCACGCGGCCGCTGGTCTGTCCGTTTCCGGACCTGCCGCCGATCGTCGGCTACGCTCGCACCGCGACGATCCGTGCCACCGCGGCTTCGGGTCTGCCGCCTGCCGGGCAACAGGCCCAGCGGCTGGCCTATTACGACTACGTCGGCGCGGGAGCAGGGCCCCGCATCAGCGTGATCCAGGATATCGACGGCGTCGAAGCCGGCTTCGGTGCGTTCTGGGGCGAGGTCAACAGCGCCATCCACAAGGCGCTGGGTTGTCTCGGAGTCGTTACCGATGGTTCGATCCGCGACATTCCGCAATGGGCGCCGGGCTTTCAGGCGCTTGCCGGTTCGATCGGGCCGTCGCACGCCCACGTTCACGTCGCCGGCTTCGGTGACGAAGTTCGCGTGGCCGGCATGACGGTTCGTTCCGGCGACTTGATCCACGCCGACCGCCATGGCGCCGTAGTCATCCCGGTCGAGGTTGCGTCTCAATTGCCGGAGGCCGCCGAACTCTGCGGCCGTCGGGAGGCTCCGATCCTGGAGATCGCACGAAGCAAGGCGTTCTCGCTCGAGAAGCTGCGCGATGCGATGAAGCAATCCTCGGAAATCCATTAGCGCCGGCCCGGTAGCGTCGTCATCGGGCGGCGAACCGATGCGTGGATCTGTCGTGGTGATTATGGTTAATCGCGCCCTAACGCGCGTTATGCCTTCAGTTCCGGGAACTTTTCGTCGCGATGTCGTCTCCGGTCATCATACCCGGTGGTGGCGGTGACAGGACGACCTCACCATCGGCAAGGATTTTACGCGTCTTTAATGGCGCGGACGCTAGGGTCACGATGCGGTTCAGAACGGGCCGTGCCGCCAGGATGGCCGGCTGTTCGAGAAGGCGTCGGAGTTTCCCATGGATATCACCACTGGCGTTGGTCTGATCTTCGGCACCATCGTCATTACGCTGATGATCTTCATGGGTGGCGATCTGCACATGTTCATCAGCGAACATGCCATGATCATTATTTTCGGCGGATCGATCGCCGCGACGCTGATCCGCTTTCCGCTGAGTGCGATTCTCCACGGGCTGCCGCTCGGAGCCAGGTTTGCCTTCACCATGAGCCGGCTGTCGGCGCGCGATCTGGTTGACGAACTGGCGCGCATTGCCGAGATCGCCCGCAAGCAGGGGCCGGTCGGCCTTGAAAAGGTCGAAACCGACGAACCCTTCCTGGCCAAGGGCATCCGCTTCGTCGCCGATGGTTATGACCTCGAATTCATTCGCGACAACCTCGAGCGTGATCGCGACAATTTCCTGATGCACCTCGACGAGGGCGGCAAGATCTATCGCGCCATCGGTGACTGCGCGCCGGCATTCGGCATGATCGGCACGCTGATCGGCATGGTGCAAATGTTCGCCAACATGACCGATCCGTCGAAGCTCGGTCCCTTCATGGCGACGGCGCTGCTGGCAACGCTTTACGGCGCATTGGTCGCGAACCTGTTCTGTTTGCCGATTGCCGACAAGCTGCACGGCAAGCTGCTCGATGAGGAAACCAACCGTACCCTGATCATCGATGGCATCCTGATGATCCGGGATTCCAAGAGCCCGACACTGGTGCGCGAAATGCTGTTGGCCTACTTGCCTGAAAAACATCGCCATGAAGAAGGCGAAACGGTTCCGGCCTAGTGTGGTGGTTCAGTCGTTCGCTTCATTGTCTCGGCGAGTCTTTCAAGCGACCGTCTGAACCCTGATCACACGAGAATCATAGAGTTGCTACTTTCGAATCCGAAGTTCGCAAGAAAAGGCGCTGCAGAATGAGACGAACTTCGGATTCGGGACACTAGCGCGGATCTGGACAGCGAAAGAACGCGATGGCCAAGAAGAAACGCGGCGATGCGCACGGCGGAGGGCACGGCTGGTTCGTCACCTTCGCCGACCTGATGGGCCTGATGATGAGTTTCTTCGTGATGCTCGTCGCGTTCTCCAATCAGGATCAGCAGAAGCTCAAGATCGTCGCAGGCTCGATGCGCGACGCATTCGGCGTGCAGACCGAGTCGCGCTTTTCCGGCATGATCGAATCCGATGGATTGCCGACCCGTCCGAAGCTGAAGAATGTCGACCACATTCCACCGGACGAAGCCTCAAACACACCGACGCCCGACCAGCATGATCGCGATAAAATCGCCGGTGCGCGGATGAAGACGGACCGTGAATTCGCGCTGGCTTCGGCGTCGTTGCGTCAGGCCCTGCAGGACATGCCCGAGCTGACCGAGATATCCAAGCACGTGATGTTCGAGGAGACCAAGGAAGGGCTCAACCTTGAGATCATCGATCAGGACGGTCGTTCAATGTTCGCGGAGAACTCGAAGGTGCCTTATGAGCGGACCCGTATGCTGTTGCAGCGGCTGGCGGCTCCGCTGAAGGCGACACCGTTGCGCGTGTCGATCGTCGGACATACCGCGACGGGGTTTGTCTCGACACGCAGCAGCTACGACGCCTTCGATCTCTCGGCCGATCGCGCCAATGCGGTACGACAAATTCTCGAGCGTGAAGGATTACCTTCGAGCCATATCTTTGCGGTATCGGGTAAAGCCGACAGTTCCCCGCTGTTTCCGGATGACCCGTCGCTGGCCGCCAACCGGCGCGTCACGATCACCCTGATGCGTGAAGATCCACCGTTGCCGCCCAATCTAAAACCTTGAGAGTGTCAACTCTTTTCTAGTTCGGGCGTTTGGAGTAATTAGGCCGCACGTACGGCGCGCCATGCTATTCTGACTTGCTTGACGCTGGCTACCGCGTGCTTCATAGCCCGCACTGAAACCACATCACGAGCGTTCCGCCCTGTCATGACTGTGAGTGATCCATCGACCGAGGCCACGGGCGAGGCCCCGGTAACGACCGGCTTTTGGGCGCTGACGCTCGGAAGTATAGGTGTCGTTTTTGGCGATATTGGAACCTCCCCCTTATACGCATTCCGGGAGGCGGTAAGCCACGCGGCACAGAAGGGGGCGGTGACGCCCGCCATCGTGCTCGGTGTGCTCTCGCTAATCCTGTGGTCGTTGTTCATTGTCGTCACCGCGAAGTATGTCTTGCTGTTGCTGCGGGCCGACAACAACGGCGAAGGGGGAACCCTGTCGCTGATGGCATTGGGACAACGAGCTGTCGGACATCGGAGCTGGCTGTTGCTGGCGCTGGGCGTTGTTGGCGCATCGATGTTCATTGGCGACTCGATGATTACGCCGGCGATCTCGGTGCTCTCTGCCGTCGAGGGTCTCAAGCTCGCCACCCCGGCGCTCGACGATTATGTTGTTCCGCTGACGATCTTTATCCTGCTTTTGCTGTTCTCCGTGCAGAGCCGGGGAACCGCCCGTGTCGCAACGGCTTTCGGGCCGGTGATGGTATTGTGGTTCGTCACCATCGGCGTGCTGGGCGTGTTGCACATCCACGAAGATCCCTCCGTTCTGTTGGCGATCAATCCGTACTACGCGATTCACTTTCTGCTCAATCACGGCGTGATCGGGCTGGTCATCATGGGACTGGTGTTCCTTTCGGTGACGGGAGGCGAGGCGCTCTATGCCGACCTCGGCCACTTCGGCCGCAAGCCGATCCAGTTCGGCTGGTTCTATCTGGTGTTACCGGCGCTGCTCTTGAACTACTTCGGGCAGGGTGCGCTGATCCTGGCGCAGCCCGCCGCAATCGAGAACACATTCTACCGGCTGGCGCCGGAGCCGCTGCTGTTGCCGCTGGTCATCCTCGCCACTGCGGCCACGGTGATCGCCAGCCAGGCCGTCATTACGGGCGCCTTTTCGTTGATCCGTCAGGCGGTGCAACTGGGGCTGCTGCCACGGTTCGAAGTTCGTTACACCTCGGAAACCCACGCCGGGCAGATTTATTTGCCGCGAGTCAACATGCTGTTGCTGGCTGGAGTGCTGCTGCTCGTCGGGCTGTTCCGGACGTCGAGCGGGCTGGCGTCGGCTTACGGCATCGCCGTATCCACCACCATGGTTGCTGACGGCATCATGGGATTCATCGTCGTGTGGAAGTTGTGGAACTGGCGACCGGCCGCGGCTGCTCTGCTGGTCGCGCCTCTGGTTCTGGTCGATGTCGCTTTCTTCAGCGCCAACCTGCTCAAGTTGTTCGAGGGCGCGTGGGTGCCGATGCTGTTCGGCCTTGCCATGGTCGTCGTCATCTGGACCTGGCGTCGCGGCGCGGCGCTTTTGATCGACAAGACGCGCCGGACCGAAGTACCGTTGCTCGACCTCATCAAAAGCCTGGAGAAACGCCCGCCGCACGTGGTTAAGGGAACGGCGGTGTTTCTCACCAGCGATCCCAATTTCGTGCCGACGGCATTGCTCCATAACCTCAAGCACAACAAGGTGCTCCACGAGCATAACGTCATCCTGACGATCGAAACCACGCAGACGCCGCGGGTCGATACGCTCGAGCGCGTGCACATGGAAAGTATCAGCGAGAAGTTCTCCACCGTCCGCCTGCGTTTCGGCTTCATGGAAACGCCGAACGTGCCGCGTGCGCTCGGCATTGCGCGCAAACTGGGCTGGCAGTTCGACATCATGTCGACGTCGTTCTTCGTTTCGCGGCGCTCGCTGAAGCCTGCCGCCAAATCGGAAATGCCGAAATGGCAGGACCGGCTGTTTATCGCGCTCAGCCGATCGGCCAATGATGCCACCGATTATTTCCAGATTCCCACCGGCCGCGTCGTGGAAGTCGGAACGCAGGTCACGATCTGACCGCCCGTGGCCGCATCGCAAATCGCGTCATGGTCTGACAGGCGCGGGCAAATGCTTGATTTTCATCGCACAAGGGGCGATTTTGGCGCCGCCGGGCGGTAGACCCAGCGGGTGGATGGCGAGGAGAGTTTCGGTGGCCGATCAGAATGTCAGGGTGCAGGATTTGGCGCCGGAAGAAGTGGCGGCCGGGGTCAGGGAGGGGCGATACCTCCTGATCGATGTCCGTGAGCCAAACGAGGTGGCCGCGGAGGCCTATCCGGACGCGGTGGTGCTGCCGCTGTCGACGTTCGATCCCGCCGATATTCCCGCTTTGGAGGGCAGGGACGTGGTGTTCGCCTGCCGTTCGGGGAATCGCTCGGCGCGGATATCGTTGGCGGTGCAGGCGGGCGGCCTGCCTTACGACAAGCATCTGGCCGGCGGAATGCTGGCCTGGAAAGCGGCCGGACTTCCGATCCGGCATGGCGGCTGATCCGCCATGAACGACGTTTTTGCCAATCTGCCCGTCACCGTGTTCGAAGCCATGTCGCAACTTGCGCGCGACAACAACGCCATCAATCTCGGCCAGGGCTTTCCCGAGGCGCCGGGGCCGGAGGATATCCGCCGGGCGGCCGCCGACGCCGTGGTCGACGGCTACAACCAGTACCCCTCGATGATGGGGATTCCCGAGTTGCGTCAGGCTATCGCCGTTCATTACGCGCATTGGCATGGCGTCACGCTCGATCCGATGGCCGAAGTGATGGTGACGTCGGGTGGCACTGAGGCGCTGACCAGTTCGATCCTCGCCGTGGTTCAGCCTGGCGATGAAGTCGTGGTGTTTCAGCCGGTCTACGATTCCTACTTGCCGATCATCCGGCAGGCGGGCGGCATTCCGCGGCTGGTGCGGCTTGAGCCGCCGCACTGGGGCCTGAACGAGGAGATGCTGCGGCGGGTTTTCAATCACAAGACCAAGGCGGTGCTGTTCAATAATCCGCTCAACCCGGCCGCGGTGGTGTATCCGCGGCAGGACCTCGAATTGCTGGCGCGGTTCTGTCAGGAGTTCGATGTCATCGCGATCTGCGACGAGGTTTGGGAGCATGTCGTCTTCGACGGCCGCAAGCACATTTCTCTGATTTCGATTCCCGGCATGCGCGATCGCACCATCAAGGTCGGATCGGCCGGCAAGATTTTCGGACTGACCGGCTGGAAGATCGGCTTTGTGTGCGCGGCGCCGCCGTTGCTGCGCGTGGCCGCCAAGGTGCATCAGTTTCTCACCTTCACGACCGCTCCCAATCTGCAGGTCGCGGTGGCCTATGGTCTGGGCAAGGCCGACGACTACTTTTCTGGCATGCGCGAGGAATTGGCGCGGAGCCGCGACCGGTTGACGGCAGGGCTGACCAGCCTCGGGTTTCCGGTGTTGCCCTCGCAGGGGACGTATTTCCTCACCGTCGATCTTTCGCCGCTGGGCCTGAATGAAACCGACGAGGCGTTCTGCCGTCGCATCGTCACCGAGCACAAGGTGGCGGCTATTCCGGTTTCGGCATTCTATGAGGAAGATCCGGTAACGTCGGTGGTGAGATTCTGTTTTTCGAAAAAGGACGCGACGCTCGATGCCGCGCTGGAGCGGCTGGCGCATGCGATCCATCGCTAAGGAGGTGTAATTGGCGGCACGACGCGCGGTGCGATGGTTCACAGGATTGATATTGGCGACGGCGTTCGCAACGCTCGCCCACGCTCAGGAACGCAGCGTCAATTTCTACAACTGGTCGAACTATATGGCGCCGGGCGTGCTCGACGAGTTCACCAGGGAGACCGGCATCAAGGTCGTCTACGATACCTTCGACGCCAACGAGACGCTTGAGACGCGATTGTTGGCCGGCAAGTCCGGTTACGACGTCGTGGTGCCGAGCGCCTATTTTCTGCAGCGGCAGATCGGCGCCAACATTTTCCAGAAGCTCGACAAGTCGAAACTGCCGAACCTCGTCCATGCATGGCCGGAGGTAACGCGGCGTCTGGCGGTCTACGATGCCGATAACGCTTACGCGGTAAACTACATGTGGGGCACCACCGGCATCGGCTACAACGTCAAGGCGCTACAAAAGATACTCGGCCCCGACGCGCAGATCACGTCGTGGGATACGGTTTTCAATCCGGACAATCTCGCCAGGTTCAAGGACTGCGGTGTGCAGATGCTGGATTCGGCCGACGATATCCTGCCCGCGGCGCTGAACTATCTGGGGCTCGATCCGAATTCGACCAAGCAGGCCGATCTTGAAAAAGCGGCGGCACTGATCGGCAAGATTCGTCCTTACGTGCGCAAGTTTCATTCATCGGAATATCTCAGCGCCTTGGCCACGGGCGAGATTTGTCTGGTCGTCGGTTGGTCAGGCGACATCAAGCAGGCGCAAAAGCGCGCCGCAGAAGCCAACAACGGCGTTGAAATCGGTTACGCCATTCCGAAGGAGGGCGCGCAGATGTTCTTCGACAATCTGGCGATACCCGCGGACGCGAAGAACGTGCCGGAGGCCTATGCACTGATCGACTATCTGCTGCGGCCGGAAGTTGCGGCGAAAAACTCGAGCTTTCTCTCATACGCCAACGGCAATCTGGCCAGCCAGAAACTGATCGATGCCAAGGTCCTGAACGACAAGACGATCTATCCGGACGAGGCGACGATGAGCCGGCTGTATGTCATCACGGCGCGCGATCAGGCGACGCAACGGGTGATTAACCGGCTATGGACACGCGTAAAGACGGGGCGATAGATCGAGCCATCGCGCCTGTCATTCCGGGGGCGCTCGCAAAAACTTGCGCTCCGGGGTGACGTCTCAAAACACCGACCTATAGCTTTTCCCATTGAGGTGGAATCGTCATGCGCGGGCATAGCCGTTCGAAGAACGGCGTCGCTACCACCCGCCTATGACCCGCGCATCCATCAAAAAGAAGAGTCCTCTCTAGAGGATGGGTTGCCGGGGCAGGCCGTCAATGACAGGGCGCGCTTCCATTGAAAGCGGAAGCGCTCTATCGCCAGCGGCGGTGCAGCCATAGCCATTGATCGGGATACTCACGGATCCAGCCTTCGATCACCGAGGTAACGGCTTGCATCGTGCCTTGCACGTCGATCTCACCCGACGCGTTGCGAACCGGCGGGACTTCCTCGGACAGTTCGGCCCGGAAGCGATGACCCGGCAGGCGAATGATGCGCACGCCGTGGATCGGGCATTCGATCTGCCGCAGCAGGCGCGCCAGCGTTGGATTGGCCTTGGTCTTGCGCCCGAAGAATGTCACCTCGACGCCGTTGCCGAGATACTGATCGACCAGCATGGCGGCGTGCTGGCCGTTCTGCAACGCCTGCGCCAGCTTGATCGGCGCGTCGCGGCCGGAGGGGATCAAGGTGCCCATGTTGACCGAGCGCAGCTCTTCGATGGCACGATCGGCCGACGCGATGTTCGGTCGACGGAACAGCACGGCGGTGTCGAGGCCGTGGGCGACAGCGGCCAATGCCGGCAGCTCCCAGTTGCCGAGATGGCTCGCGAAGATCAGCGCCGGCTTGCCATCGAGCCGCAGTTGACGAAACAACTCGTGCGTTCGCTGCGGAATTTCGATCCGGCTCAATTCGGGGTGCGCCGGATCGTGATCCCAGATGTGATCGATGTGAGCGAACTCAGCCGCGATGCGTCCCAGATTGTCCCAGACGCCGGTGAGGATTTTCTCGATCTCCTCCGGCGACTTCTCCGGGAAGGCCGCCGTGAGATTGGCGCGGCCGATGCGCTGCTCGCGAAACAGCGGGCCGATCAGTTGTGCGATGCGGCCGAACAGGTTCGCGGTCTTGATCGGATCGAAATAGCGTGTCGCGCGCAACAGGCCGATGGTGAGCGCGCCGACCGCAGCCGAAGCAAGCGGCTTGGTGGCGTCGCGAAGGGTGGCCTTGGTGCGAAGCAGGAGGCGTTGCATCAGGTAACGTTGCGCTCCGGCGCGGTGCTCAGACCGGTTCGCCGGTGAGGATCAACGAGGCATTCTGGCCACCGAAACCGAACGAGTTCGACATCACGGTGGTGACGCGGGCATCGCGGGCCGTGTTTGGAACGACGTCGAACGGAATTGCGGGGTCCGGTACATCGTAGTTGATGGTCGGCGGAATTCGCTGGTGCTCCAGCGTCAGCAACGAGAACACGGCTTCGACGGCGCCGGCGGCCGACAGCGTATGGCCGACCATCGATTTATTCGACGACACCGGAACCTTGCCGGTCAGATCGCCGAATACGGTCGAGATGCCGAGATACTCCATCTTGTCGTTTTCCGGCGTGCCGGTGCCGTGGGCGTTGATGTAATCGATCCGGTCCGCCGTCAGCCCGGCGTCGGCAAGCGCGTTCCGGACGCAGCCGATGATCGGCTTGCCATCCGGGCTGGATCGCGTGCGGTGGAACGAGTCCGCCAGTTCGCCGCAGCCGGCAACGATGCCGAGAATGCGCGCGCCGCGCGCGGTCGCCGCTTCCATGCTTTCCAGCACCAGCGCGCCGGCGCCTTCCGCCATCACAAAGCCGTCGCGGTTCTTGGCGAATGGCTTGACCGCGGCGCTCGGCGGATCGTTTTGCGTCGAAAGCGCGGAGAGGAGCGAAAAGCGGATCAAGGCCTCAGGATTGACCGAACCGTCGGTGGCCACGCACAGCGCGGCATCGGCTTCGCCACGGCGGATCGCCTCGACGCCAAGTTGAATGGCGGTCGCGCCGGAGGCGCAGGCGGTCGATAGCGAAATTGGTGAACCTTTGGTGCCGAAGGTCTCTGCCAGATGGTCGGCGACGGACCCGAACAGGAAGCGCCGATGGAAATTGGTGAATCGTCCGCCGCCGGACACCCGCAGCATCTGATCATAGTCGATCTCGGTGTCGCTGCCGATGGCGCGGCCCAAAGCCTGCCGCTGCGGCCATTCCACCTCGACCGGTGCAACAGCGAGAAACAGTGGCCCCGGAAAATCACCCTTGCTGCCGATACCGGCCTGCGCGACGGCTTCTTCCGTTGCCAGATCGGCAAGCCGCTCCGACAGATCGGTGGAGGAGAAGGGTTCTACCGGAACAAAATCGATCGACCCGGCCATCGTCGTCTTCAGGCCATCGGTGGGAAAGCGGGTAATGGTGCGGATGCCGGATTCGCCGGCACAGAGCCTGGCCCAGTTGTCGGTCTTGCCGGCGCCCAGCGACGTCACCACGCCCATGCCGGTGACAACGACGATCGGCCTGCCCAATGTATCGCGCGGTGCTGACATCTGCTCTCCGTCGACCGCTTGCGCGGCTCTATCTCATTTCAAAACCGGCTCGGCAGCGGCATTGCCAAGCATCGGGCCACTTGCCGATCAGCGCACGGCCTCGACCAGCGCCATGCCTTCGCCGCGCCAATGACCGGCCCCGATCACCACAATCTGGGACGGCGGCTTGGCCATTTCAATCTCCAACCCGGTTGTATCGTTAGCCGGGAAAAGCTTGCCGCGTGAAATCGACAGCGCCGCCAAGGCCAGCCCCAGTGGAAATTGCGTTTCCATGGTGTGTCCGAACGTCGTGCCGGTCGCGCGGATTGCGAAATCCGGATGTGCTTTCAGGAAGGCATGCTCTTCGGCCGTGACCGGTCCGGCGCCTGTCGCACCGGTGATGATCGCGCCGTTATCGTCGAGCTTGCCGAGCTTGGACCACAACTTCGCAAGGCTCGCGGTGACGTCGCCGGCGTTCTTGCGTCGCGCCTGATCGGCCACCACCTGGGTCAGCCGGGCGTAGGGCTTGGCGCCGCGTGCTTCGGCATGCTTGCGGGACTCGATGACGAGAAATGCGCCGCCGGAGCCAAGTGCGAAGCCACCGTGTTCGCCACGAGCCCATACCGGCGCGAATGTGTTCTTTAGGTTGAAGTCGCCGAATTCGTAAAGCACCAGCAAGTCCTTGCGCTCGCCGTTGTGCGCGGCGCCGACCAGCGCGATATCGCTTTGGCCCGACGCAATCCGCGCCAGCGCGATGCGCGTAGCATCGACGCCGGCGGCTTCTTCGCCCATGAAGGTGCGCGACGACCCGGTGACGCCGTGGACGATGGCGATATTGCCGGCAAGCAGATTGGAGAGCTGGGCCAGAAACAGCGTCGGGCGCAAATCGTTCATCAACCGTTCGTTGAGGAAGCCGGGCGCGGAGTTGCCCTGCGCTTCCGCATTGAGGATCGCCGAATCCACCGCGAGATCGCGTTCGCCGCCGCCGGCGGCGACGATCATGTCCATCCGCGCCAGGATGTCCTTGTTGCCCTTGATGCCGGCGGAATCCAGCGCCAGTCCGGCCGCATAGGTGCCGATGCGCTGCCACGCTTCCATCTGACGTTGATCGCCCTTCTTCGGAATCTGGGCATCGAAGGAGACCGGCGCCAGCGGATGCACGATGTACGGCGCGAAGCCCTTGTCGTCGACATTGACGCGCTTCTGCGTCAGTCCATCCCAATTCGCGTCGATGCCTTCACCGAGCGAGGTGGCGAGGCCGATGCCGGTGATCCAGGCCTCCGTGGTGCCGGCGTTCGATGAACTCGACTCAGTCATGAGGCATCGCCTGTTGCGGATATCCGATACGCTTGGCCATGGCTGTCATGTGCCCGCGCAGCTCGGCGTTGGGGAAGGGAACGTGGCCGAAAGTAATCGTGGCGTTGCAGCGCTGCTTGCCGTCGACGCTAACCTTGGCCTTGGTGATGGCAAAGCCCGAGCCTTCGTGCAGCACGGTGGCCTCGATTTTCAGCAACTCGCCGGGCGTCACGAAAACCCGCATCTTGGCTTCCTTGACCGCGCCGAGAAAGGGCATGCGCTCGAATTTCATCAGAGCGATCAGCAGCCAGCCAGAGGTCTGCGCCATGGCCTCGATCAGCAGGACGCCCGGCATCAACGGATAGCCGGGAAAGTGCCCCTCGAAGATGGTATTGTGCTGCGGCACCTGCGCCTCGACCGTGATGCTTTTGGCGTCGAGGTCGAGATCGATAATGCGGTCGATCAGATGAAAATACGCGAGATCCATGGGTTCGCGGTTACGCGCCCTTGGCGGCGACGAGTTCGTCGATTCGCGCGCTCAGATTTTTCAGCACGAAGTACTGTTCAGTGGTGGCCTTGCCGTCGTTGACTTCCTGGGTCCACTTCTCGAGCGGCAGTTTGATGCCGAACGCCTTGTCGATCGCGAAAGCGATATCGAGAAAGTCGAGGCTGTCGATCCCCAGGTCGTCGATCGCGTGGCTTTCGGGCGTAATCGTATCGCGTGGGATGTCGCAGGTTTCCGCAATGATGGTGGCAACCTGATCGAATGTGGAAGACATCATTAAGCCCTTGATATAGTGAGGGTAAATACGGAATGGCAGTTGAGGAGCGGCACTGCCCCGAAATGCCCCGCCGCCTTGCAGAGTTGATTGCCCGTATAACGGACCGATGCCCGGAGTTCAATGGTGGTGGGGGGTGTCGAGTTCCCGTCTTGAGCGTCAATTGGGCTCCAATGCGCTAGGTTCAAACATGGGGCGAGGCAATGGGCGCGCAATTGTGACGGCCCATCAGCACGCAATCCTGGGTCGAGCGCAGGTCTGCGATGCTCATCGCCAGCCATATGCCGACAGCCGTCAAGGCAATGGTGAACACAAGGGCGGCGGCGTTGGCCAGCATCCGGTGCCTGAATTCGTCGGCATCGCTGATCGCCGCGTTATTGGCGTCCCGCTGGGTGTCCGGCCAATGTTCGTTGGCGGCTGCGGCCAGCTTTTGCCCGGCCGCTCCGCGGGGTTGCCCCGGCGCCGTGTGCAGCGTGCGCGGCTTGAACCGGATCACCCGCGCCTTGTCCCCGGAATTGGTTGGCATCTGGACTTTCACTTCGACTGAGGACCAGCCCGCGACCCTTGCACGTCAGCCTATCACAATCGCCGCCCCCGACCCAAGGTCGCTTCGGGAGGCAGCAATGCGACCACACACCATCGGACTTGTGACGGTCGGTTTACGGTGGCTTCGGCCACAATTTCACCGGCCGTGAATGGTTGGTTCCGGGCTCCTGAAAGAGGGAAGCGCGCCATGGCCAATACACGAGAACCGATCCTGCATCCTGTCCCGATCCTTGCGTTGCGCCCCACCCAGATGACGGTGGGAATGCGGGAAGTGAAAGAGAAGCGTCAGCGATGGCGTGAGCATAAATCGAAGAAGAAGCAGGCGGAGATGTTGGGCCGGCACATGATTCCGGTGGTGCTGGGGCCGGACCAGCACCACTACGTTGTCGATCATCACCATCTGGCCCGCGCGCTGCATGAGGAAGGCATCAAGGATATTCTCGTCAGTGTGATCGCTGATTTGACGATGGTCGATCGCGACGCGTTCTGGCTGGTGCTCGACAGTCGGAGATGGGTCTATCCGTACGACGCCAAAGGAACCCGCCACCATTTCAGGGATCTTCCGAAATCGATTGCCGACCTGAAGAACGATCCGTTCCGCAGCCTGGCGGGCGAGTTGCGCCGGGCAGGCGGCTTTGCCAAGGATACGACGCCGTTCAGCGAATTTTTGTGGGCGGACTTCCTGCGCCGGCGATTGTCGCGCAAGGCTGTCGAAGCCGATTTCGCCAAGGCCACCGAAAAGGCGCTTAGCCTGGCGCGGAGCGATGACGCGATCTACTTGCCGGGCTGGTGCGGGCCGGCGCCGGACTGATCGGCGGCTGGACGTTTTGTGTCGTCCCCGGAGTTTCCGTCGCGGGGGGAGCCGCCCAGCAGCCTGTGGGACAGGCGCTCGATTGGCCGGCCGAGCGTGAGCAGGAGCATCGCCAGAACACCGCCGATCAGTATCAGGCGCCATTCGCCGGCACCGCAGATAACGCCGAGGCAGGCGGTGAACCACACGCAGGCCGCACTGGTGAGGCCGTGCACCTTGCTGGGTGAGGTGCCGTGAACGATCACCCCGGCGCCAAGAAATCCGACGCCCGTGAGAACGCCCTGGATCACCCGGCTGGTGGCATCCGAAATGCCGATGCGGTCGATGCCGGCGTCGGCCAGCAGCACGGCCATGGCGGTGGCAAGGCCGACCAGTCCCAGCGTGCGAACCCCGATCGGTTTGCCGTGCAGGTCGCGATTGAGGCCGACCGCGCCGGCAGTGACAGTGGCGACGCCGAGACGCAGGATGATTTCGGTGGTGGCGATATCCATCGGCGCTTCAGTTTCCGACTTCGGTTCGGGGCCTTGTTTATTGTCGTCAGTTCTTGGGCAAACGGCCCATCAGATAGAACTCGTCGTTGGGGCGCATGTTGGTGACATTGGCCATGCGGTTCGAGAGTCCGAAGAAGGCCGACACCGCGGCAATGTCCCAGATGTCGTCATTGCTGAAGCCATGGCGGCTGAGGTCGGCGAAATCGTGTTCGGAAACCTTGTGGGCCTCGGCGCTGACTTTCATCGCGAAATCGAGCATGGCTTTCTGGCGCGGCGTAATATCGGCCTTGCGATAGTTGGCGGCGATCTGATCGGCGATCAGCGGGTTCTTGGCGCGGATGCGCAGGATGGCGCCGTGCGCGACCACGCAATACTGACATTGGTTGGCGCTGCTGGTGGCCACGACGATCATTTCCCGCTCGGCCTTCGAAAGACCGCTTTCCTTGTCCATCAGCGCGTCGTGATAGGCAAAGAAGGCGCGGAATTCGTCTGGCCGATAGGCCAGGCTGAGAAACACGTTGGGGACGAAGCCGGACTTCTCCTGAACCTCGACGATGCGGGCGCGAATGTCCTCGGGCAACTGGCTGAGCGAAGGAATCGGGAAGCGGCTGTTTGTGGACGGCATCATCGCGTGGCCCCGTTTGATCGGCGTTTGAGATTGCGTCCGATCATAGTTGACCGGCACGTAAACCAAAAGCGGCTTGGCTACGAGTTGAACACGGCCGGGCGCCCGAAGCGCTTGGCGTCAGCGCAGGGGCTTCTTCAGGAGTGAGAAGCGATCCGGGTCGAGGCCAAGCGAGGGCTGCAGCATCGGTGCCTCGACCGTTCGGGACGCGGAGCGTGCGACATGGCCGTCGTTGGGGGCGTCGCGATGCGATGTGGCGCCACGCCAACGCTCGAGGATGGTGCTGATGAAATGCGTGTCGTGACCGCTGTCGGTCGATGGCGTGCTCGATATCGTCGATTCGCTGCGTGGCAGTTGATGCGCGGGCACATCCTTGAAGCGGAGGCGGGTCGGCAGCGCGACGCCTTCACCGAAGGCCAGCACTTCACGGGTGCCAAGCGACGGAACGAACGATAGCAGGTTGGCGGCCGCGTCGGATACGGCCGAGCGGAGCAGGGCCTGGTCGCGATCGTTGGCCAGACGCATTGTAAACAGGGTGCTGCACTGGGAGATGATTGTCGCATCGAGTTCGGCAGGGCGTTGCGTGATCAGCCCGAGATAGACACCGTATTTGCGGCCCTCCTTGGCTATCCGCGAAACGGCCTTGCGGGTTGGACCGAAACCGATGGTGCGGTCGGCGGAGGCGTAACGGTGAGCCTCCTCGCAGACGAAGAGCAGCGGTGAGATGCCGTCGCTCCACAGGCCGAAATCGAACGCCATGCGGCATAGCACCGAGACCACCGAATCCACCACTTCCGCGGGGAAGCCGGCAAGCTGCATGATGGTCATCGGACGACCATGGGCCGGCATCCGGAACAGGTGGCTGATGACTTCCGCCATGGTGTCGCCGCCGACATTGGCGTTATCGAACATGAAGGCGTAGCGCGGATCGTTACGCACTGTTTCGATCCGTGAAATCAGTTTGTGATAGACGATGCGCGAGGCCCGGTTCTCCAGCCTGCCCATGCGTTCGTCGATCAGCGAAATCAGGTCGACCAGCCGATAGGGGACCGGAGTATCGGCGGTATAGACGCTGATCGCGGCATCGAAGCGCTTGAGGCCGAGACGATCGGAATTCTGGTATTGCGTGTAGGCGGTCTTCGCCAGCGGAATGACTTCGGTGAGAATCTCCAGCTCTTCCGGCACGCCCGGACGGCCGCCGAACAAAACGTCGACGATCTCCTCGAAATTGAAAAGCCAGAACGGCAACTTCAGGTTTCGCGGATTGAGAACCAGCGCGCGCTCTCCGAAGCAGCGACCGTATTCGTTATGCACATCGAGCAGGAAGATGCGCAGCTTCGGCCGGGCCTTGAGAATTTCGTTCAGCAGCAGCGAAACGCCGGTCGATTTGCCGACGCCGGTCGAGCCGAGCACGGCAAAATGCTTGTTGAGCATTTCCTCGACGTTGACGTAAGCCGTCACCGATGGGTCCTGTTGCAGCGCGCCGATGTTGATTTGATCGGTCCCGGTCGGCGCGTAAATGGTGCGCAATTCCTGATTGGTAATCAGGCTGACGCAGTCATTGATGGCTGGGTAGCTGGTGACGCCGCGCTGAAATCGCTGCCGCTGCGGATCCGTGATGATTTCACCCAGCAGGTCGACCGAAGCGCAGGCGAAAAACTTGTCCGGCTCCGACAGGTGTTCGCTGGTAACCTCGGTGATGATGGCGACGATGGTGGAGTCGGCGCAGCGGATGCTGACAAAGCGGCCGACGGTCGCTCGCGCTTCGGCTGGCGACATTTTGTTCGTGGCGTACAGACCGGCTCGCGCCTGGGATCCGCGCACCGAAATGATCTGGCCGAACGATGATTCCGCTGATGAAATAGACATTTGGCAATCGGGCCTGTGGCGCCTCGTAGTTTTCCTGACTATGCGTGCAGTTGTTTCAGAAAGCGTTAACCCACCGGGCGCCGTTGCCGCGGGCTGTCGGCGTCAGTTTTGAGGGCATGGCGGAAATAGCCTCGGGTTCAATCGCACAGTGTTGACAATGCCCCGCGCTCTCTTAAAAGGACCGGACCGAGAAGGGCTTCGCGACTTGTGGGCGGCGAGCACCGAACTTCAAGCCACCGGACAGATTGTCGATCGGGCCGATGACTTCTTGGGGGATCGTCTAATGGTAGGTTTGAAGATACTGCCTTAACCGATTGATTTTTCTATATTCCGGTTTCCAAACACCCCCAAAATCGCCACCACAATCCCGGCATTTTCTGACATCTTGGAAAACGATTTTCCTCCAAATCTGCCCGCCCATGCGTTCTTTCGGTCTTCCCGCTACCGACCCACCTCAGTGATCCGGCCAAGCCGCCCACGGGCAGATTTTTGGCCCTCCTGCAGCTTCCCAAGATGCGGACATAGGACCATTTGCCCATCGGTTGATCTTGGGGTTTGATGCCCGTATGGCACCCCGGACCATTCAAATTCCGATCTCCGGCCGCGACCGCCGCGCATTCCTGCGGGAGTTGAAGCGCGTCGAGGTCGAACATAAGCGGCTGGTCGCCGCCACCGCCGCGGCCTATGCGCAGGCGCACCGGACGGCCTGCGAGGAATGGAACGCCAGGCGATGGCTCGGCGGCGCCGAGGATCCGTCGCCGCGAATCCGCGACGCGATCGACGCCGGGTGCGTGCTGCTCGAGGTCCAATGCAAACGCTGCAGCCATACCGACGTGGTCGACCTTGAGCTGGTGATCTGGCCACGCGAGCAGCCTGTCCACACGCTCGCGAGAGCACTCGAGTGCAGCAAGTGTCGCAAGGCTGGCTATCCGCGGCGGCGCCCGGACCTGACACGCCTCGACACCCGATACCCAGACCGCGAGCCACCGTCGGCCGCGTCGCGCCAAAGGTGATCTATGTGCAACCTTTATTCGATGACGCGCAATCAGGACGCCATCCGGCGGCTATTCAAGGTGACGAAGGACTCGGCCGGCAATCTGCCTTCCTTTCCGTCGATTTTTCCCAACAGTCTTGCGCCCGTCATCCGTCGCGCCAGGGACGATCGCGAGCTGCTCACGATGTACTGGGGGATGCCGAACCCTCCGCAGTTCGGCGGCTACAACACCAACATCCGCAACGTGAGGTCTCCACACTGGCGCCGTTGGATGAAGCCGGAGAGCCGCTGCCTAGTGCCGGTCACCAGCTTCTCCGAATACGCGCCTGAGCCGAATCCGACGACCGGCAAAAAAGACATCATCTGGTTTTCGATCGACGTCGATCGGCCGCTGTTCGCGTTCGCCGGGATCTGGACCGAGTGGAACGGCGAGCGCGGCCCGAAATCGAAACCGGCCGTTACCGGAAATCATCTCGCTTATGCTTTCTTGACGACCGAGCCTAACGCCGTGGTGGCGCCCATCCACCAGAAGGCGATGCCCGTCATCGTGCGCGAGAACGATTGGGACACATGGCTCAATGCCGACGCGGCCGACGCCGTCAAGCTTCAGCGGCCGTGGCCCGACGACGAATTGCAGATCGTGGCGCGCGGACCAGCAAAGACCGATCAGCACCCCGATTGACGACGTGACCGGGAATCGGGTCCAACGGCGCCATGCACGGCCAAGCTCACGACCACTTCAAGAAAGACCGCCCATTTGCTTCACCAGAGGCGGCCGCTCGAAAGTTGCTAGATCTCGTCCGAGAGGAAATGGCCGCGATCGGCCAACCGCACGCCTACACCGGGACAGTCAATTCCGCCTTCACACGAGACGGCTGCAGCGTCGCCGAGTACGGCGCTGGCATCGAATTTGGCGTTGCCCAAGGCTGGTTCGAGATCGATAGTTCGGGAACGCGTATTACGTTCGGAACTAATTACGCTCTGTCGACTTAGCATTGCCGTCCCGCCTTGGGACTGAGGAGGCGGCGGCTCCGGCGTTCCGCTATCCAGCCGCCCGGGACCGTCGCCCCCGACTGCGCGGAGTTCGAGCGATGGCATGGGATAGGCGATTTGAAGACCCGGTGCAGCTGCCGAATGGCAAGATCGCGCTCACCTTGGAAAATGCCGGCGACTACATCACGAAACTGTCCGCCGATCAGCACAAACACACGAAATGGCAGACCGCGATGCGCGCACTGATCGAGGCAGAGGAAGACGGCGGCGTGTTGATGCCCGCTCGCATTGGCGTGCTGCAGGCGATTCAGAAGGACGTTGAGCCGACGCATGAACCGGGCAAACGGGTGACGCCGGCGACGAAATTGGGGCGAAGGAAGCTGGCGAGGGACCTGTAATCAAACCTTGGCCGACGGTCATCTTTGCCGATCAATCCGCCGCTGGCAGGTAGCGGCCCGCGGCACAAGCCTATTGATTTTAAATGGAGCCTGCGGAATCAATACTCTGGTTTAGGTACCTTTTTGGTTTTAATCAGGGGGCCGCATATGAAACCAATTTTTTGGTCATTTCTTTCGCTCGCCATGTTAACGGCGTTCCCAGCTCACTCGCAGGACTACCCAACTCAAACCAAAAGCCGGGTCGACATCAACACGGTAGTCCGCTCGGTCCAATGCGAGATGGGGCGTTTCGCTAGAAACTTGCGCCGATACCATATTCCTGCACAGCGGCTGAACGCTACGATCGTCGTGACGGATAAGATCGAGAATACGTCAGGCTTCGGCTTTGACGTCCGGGCTGCGATCATCGCCCTGCTCGGAGGCGCGCATTTGCAGAACGGGAATGTGCGGACGAATACCCTAAAAGCCAAGAAATACCGCATCAATGCAGATAACGACGCGGCCTGTCATGACCGTAACAATCTGATTTTGGCGGATCTTCGGGAGTGCCTCTTGAAGGATGCTCCGCTTTTCGCGCAATGGGACATCGATTGCGTTTCCCAAGTGAATGTGAAGACCACAGCTTCGGTGGGACTAACCATCCCCGTGAGCATCGTCACCATAGGACCAAACGCGAGTTGGGATAAGACATACACGCACGCCGTACAAGTTACGGCCCCTCCGGGTGGCGGCGGTTAAGCGACCCCAAGAATCAGAAAAGGCCCCGCCGCCCAGTGAAGGGCGAGCGGGGCCATGTCGTTCTTTGGCTGGTACGGAGTCAGGTCTTCTTGTCGATCTTGGATTCCATTCTTTCCAGCCGAGCCTCGATCTTCGCGCCAAGGCTGGCGAGCGCGTCAGCGTTCTGCTTGTTCACTTCGTGGAAGCTGTCGCGTCTCATGAAGGTGTCGCGGCAGAACAGCTCGACCTCGCGGATTTTTTCCCTGATGCCGGCGAACGTTTCGCCGACATCTCGGGTGGCCCTATCCTGGCGCCGTTCGATCTCTCCTTTGGAATCCTCGATCGACTTCCTGAGAGAAGCCTCCATCGAAGCCAGCCGGCCCGACAATTTCCATCCGCCCCCAAAAATCAGTTGGATGGCGGTGAGAAGGACTGCGAGGCCCGCGATGATGACGGCGACGGTGGATGTTTCCATTCCGGCGTTTCCAGTTGCGAGAGGTCAGGTCGTGGTGGTCCCGTCATCCTCCGGCAGTGGAGTCTGAAAGTCGGCGCTGTCAGCCTTCAGTTGAGCTAGCAAGGCATCAACCTGGTCCTGCGTCGCATTCGTGCCCGCCAGCATGCCGCCGATTGCCGCGACGTAGGGCTCGGCACTGACGATGCCTTTCTGGATCGCAGGAGCCGCCTTGACGATTGCGTCGACGATTTGTCCGGCGAGAACGATGCCGGCCTCGAGGGTAGCTGCATCCATGTCATTGCACTCCGTTCGTTGCCAGAAGGCTTTTCAGATCTCCCACGGCCGTGGACGCGGCGCTGAGGACGTTAGTTGCGTCCACCGTGGGATAGGTCTTGATGAAAGTGTTGGCGCGATCGATCGCCGCGATAGCCTTCCGGTCCGCCGCCTGCAACGTGATGATGATGGATCGCTTCGCGCAAGGATTGGTCACGGTTGCCGTGGTGCCAGTCTTGCACAACGGAAGAGACTTGTAGGCGCGCTCGCCGCTCAGGGCGATGCCGTAGCTGGCCTCGATCGAGGCCATGGTATTCAGCGTAACGGTATTGGAGAGATTGATTGACGGCAGTGTCTTGGCGCAGCCGCCCAGCAGCAGCGACGCAATCATGAGCGCGGCGGCCGCCCCGAGATGGAGGATTCGCATTGTGGTCCTTTCAGTTTGTTGGAGGAAGAGGGGTGATCGGTCAGGCCGTTGTGGTCGGCGTGACCGCGGGATTGGCCGCAGTTAGAACGCCAACCTTGTCGATCAGCTTTTTTGCAAGGTCTTCCGGCGTGAGCCCGAACTTGACGACGGCTGACTGGGCCCACTGGTTGATCTGATTGACGCCCTGAACCACGAGCGGACTTTTGGCGTCGAGCGTCATGCCATCGAGTTTGGCGCCGGCCTTCATCACGAGGCTGCCTGCAGCATTGGTCAGCGCGGTCTCGAGCAGCTCGCGTGCATGCGCTTCGATCTGTAGGACCGCGGCGCTACCTTCCAGGCCAGCTCGCTTATTGATGACAGCCGTGATCCACCCGAACAGGGCAAGGATGACAGCCACGGCCGAACCGACCAGATATTGCAGCCATGGCGCCAGCAACTGCCCGACGTTGATCGTCGTCTCGGAAGGCGCGCTCGACGTTACCGTCGTCTGCGCGAAGGCTATGCGCGACAGAACGACACAAACGACGAGGGTGGCGAGACAGACGATGATGCGACGCGCGATCGGCGAATAGGCGAGGATCACGATGCTGACCAGGCCGAGCAGCACCAGCGACAGCGGCATGTCGAGGTAGGCGAGGTGAGGGAAGGGCAGGACGGCAAACATTGCCGCAAGCACGACGACGACAGCCAGCAGGATGCCGGCGTCCCAGGTACGGAACATGTCAGTTCTCCAAAGATGTTGTCGGGATGGCTGGACTGGCCGCGCTACTAAGGGAGAGGTTTCGCCAGTGCCAGTCTGGTAAGGGGGCCGGCAATGCCGTCGGGGGTAAGCGCGTGATTTTTCTGGAAATGGATCACGGCCGCTTTTGTTTTCGGGCCGATGATCCCGTCGACGATTAGCTTCGCGCCGTACAGATTCAACCGGGTCTGCAGCCAGACATCATCTGTCAGCGTGGAAGGCGGCAAGGTTGCAGTTGGTGCCGACTGGCTCTCTACGCTTGGATGCGAATGGCCGCCGCCGTTGCGCGCCTGCATTTCGGATTCGACGGCGCGAACCAAATCGGCTTTGACCATATTTCGGCCGGGGCAGCTTTTGTGCGTCGTCTTTGGGTCTTCCTTGTGGAAGTGAATGCCGCGAGAACCCTTCGAATAATCCGAAGGGTTCAGCCCCGCGAAAAGGTGCAGTGTTGCAAGCGCCGAGATCAGATTGTCGCGAACGTCGCCGGTGAATGGTTCGCTCTCGAACTCTCCGACCGTTTCAACGCCCCATGTCCGGGAATTCCATGCCGGTGAATGGGTACCGGGTCCACTCAATGGTGAGAACACCCAAATTTTGTCGACCGCCACGAACAGATGAGGACCGGCCGACCAACCTAAACCTCGATAGTAGCTTTCGAGATTGCGCATCCACTGCTCACCCGTCCATTCCTTCCGCGCCTGCCATTGTCGGTAGAGCGCGGCCGACGGCGCGCTGGTGTTGTGCACGACGACGAATGATGGGCGCCAAGCCGCCATCACGATTCCTGATACGTAGCCTTCGAATTCGGCTGCGGTGAAGCCGCGACCTACAATAGGTTTCCATGTCATTGGCGCGATACCGCGCGGAGCGCGCACGACGGCGCTTCCCCGAAAGAGAGGTTGGGCATTGGATCGGTCCTTTGGTTTGGTTCGACTTTTCAGCAGCAACGTGGAAGGATCGTCGTTGCCACGGCTATCAAAAAGAAAAAATCAAATGCATCAGACAGCGCGCCATTATGGCTTTCTCGCCGAACATCAACCTTCGCAATCGATCTTGGCTCCACAGACCCACCGGGATATTGGACTTGACGGAATAAAGGTCGTCGCGACTTTCCTTGTCATTTTCATTCACGTCTCGGGTGTCGGGTTCGCCGCGATCAATCATCCACACTGGCTTGCGGTTGATTTCTATCAGAGCGTTTCACGTATCTGCGTCCCGCTATTCTTCATGGTGACTGGCGCGCTGCTGCTGCCGACCACCCCGACAATCAAATCGATTGTAAGGCGAGTGTGGCGAGTCGGGCTGCCGCTTGCGGCATGGTCGTACATTTATCTGCTGTGGCACTTCAAGATCGAGACAAAACCGGTAGACTGGGCCGCACCTCTTTACGGTCCCGTCGTGGCCCACCTGTGGTATCTCTACGCTCTGATCGGAATATATCTGAGCCTTCCGGTCCTTTCCGGGTTTTTCCGCCTCAACGAGACCCGCGTCCAAATCTTTTCTTTGGCGTTTTGGTTTTTTGGCAGCAGTGTCTTGATGATGATCTACATGCTGACCAAGACCGGCATTGCAGGGATCGATTTTTCATCGCTTGTCTTGTACGGCGGCTACGTCGCCGCAGGCGCTCTACTTTACTGGCGGTTCGAATACACAGCCAAAGCAGCCAGAATTGCAGCCATTATCGCCGCGGTATCGACGGTAGGGACGTGTCTCCTTACGAGGTACATATCGATGAGGAATGGCGTCGCCGTCGAGATATTCTTCGAATATTCTTCACCGCTGGTTCTGATCGCGACGCTGTCATCATTCATTGCGTCGCGACCCGCGTTTAACCATTTAGCGTCGACGCACAGACGCTTCGGTGCAACCGTTGTGAACCTGAGCCATGTGAGCTTTGGGATTTACCTCGTTCATCCCATGATCATATGGACACTCGGAATGCGCGGTTTTGACTTTAGGTCACATAACTATTGGTGGAGCATCCCTCTGGTGACGATTATCGTCTTCATGATCTCAGCACTTGTGGTCGGACTGATGCAACGAATCCCTCTCGCTCGAAAGATCGTCTCCTGATCTACTTGCTGCAATATTCGTAAACGACCACGCTGCCACCGGCCCCGGCACCGCCAGCAAACGGACCAGAACTGGCGCCGGCGCCGCCCGCACTTCCGCCGCCACCATAATTCGAGCCGGGTGAACCGGCCGCATTACCAGTGTTACCTGATAGATTGGCGCCCCCGCCGCCACGCGCCGCTGCGCCGCCGACCCCCCTGACAGCGATAACCTGTGATCCGGTGTTGAGGCCCCAACCCACGACCCCCGGCTGACCAGTTAAAAGCACGTCTCCGGCGGTACCAGAACCACCAGAGCCGCCCACAGCGGCACTGACAGCCGCGGCCGAACCCGCAAATCCACCGCCACCGCCTGTTGCTACAGTGATGGAGCCGAATGATGAAGTCCCGCCGCCTCCACCATTTGCGCCAGATACCGCCGCGCCGCCCGCGCCAACGGTAACTGTCTGCGTTGTCGGTGATGCAATCAGAGATTCAGCGTAGCCGCCGCCACCACCACCGCCGCTTATGGCCATCTGACCGGCCACTGTAGCAGGTGCGCCGCCGCCAGCACCGCCGCCGCCGATAGTCTGCGCGATCGCAAAAAGAACGTTAGGATTCGGCGTATAGGTGAAAGTGCCGGGCGTCAGATACTTGGTTACTCGAAGGACGCCGATCGCCTGCTGCGATCCGAGAACGCCAGCATTATTGTAGAGGAACTGTCCGCTCGTTCCGCCAGTGACCGTGGTAGTCCCGACCACAATCGACGAAACCGGAACTGTGCATGACGATCCCAGCGTACAAGGCGTTCCATTCACCGAAACCGACGAATTAGCGAGAACTGAGTTCGGAACGGTGCCAGCGCCGCTCACCGTCCCCGTGAACACCGGGCTCGTGAGCGTCTGGTTCGTCCAAGTGTTCGCGTGCGTGGTGTCGATGCCGAGCGAGCCAGCCGCCGTTTTCAACGTCGCGTCGTAGCTGAGCGCGAACGTCGTTATCCCTCCCGGAAACGTAACTGCCAGAGGAGGCGTCGCGGCGAAGCTTGCTGCGGAGGCGCCGCTCAACGGCCCGATAGTCGCCCCGTTGATCTGCGCGAAAATACCAGCCGACGTGACCCAAACGTCGCCATCGTTCGGAGTTGAAGGCGCGCCTCCGGGGGATAGATTAAAACCCGACTTTGTAGCCGATGCTGCCGCCGTCCCCAGTCGGCCGAGCATGACGTCGCCCGCCTTGTTGATGGGAGCGTAGCCGAGTGTGTCTTGCTTCTGCGCGAACCAATTGTTCCACTGGCCGACCGTCGGCACCATGCCGTACGTCATCGCCGGATTCGTCGGCAGGGATTGGCTAAACGCGGCCGTGGTGGCAGCCGCCATCACCGCCGCGACAAGTGCGAGCTTCTTCATCGATTTGCCTGAGATTTGAGTGGAGAACTACGCGTGGTCGGCGGGCCAGTCGGCGCCATCGATCATCTGGATCGTGGTGATGATGCCCCCCGCGATGCCTGCCTCAACCGTTTTCAGCGTGTCGAAAGTGCTTTGAACGAAGTCGGCAACCTCGATCGCGATGGTGAGGAAATCGGCGGCGGATATTGTAACCCAGGTCGTTGCTCCGAACTGCCAGTTTATCTCAGCCGGAGGATTGGGTTGCGCGAGCCGGACCGACTTCCCGGTCAGCAGCGTCATCGAGACCGGGTCTGAATTGAAGCGATACGGATTGCCGTTCAATGTCACGGTGTAGCCGCCGATCGCGAGGCTCCACTGCTTGACGTTGGCGTAGCCGACGAGCTGGTCTTGGGTATAGGCACCCAAGCCGGGTTGGATAAAGGTCGTCCCGTTGAAGAGCCACGTCGGCAGATATCCGGGAGCGCCGTTTGTCATGACGCTCCAGAGGCCGGCTTCATCTTCGATGAGCGGTGTCTGGTACCCGTTCGAGAGCCACTTCTGATATCCGTCGTCACCGATCGGCACCATGATGTTGCGGGCGCTCGAGTAGACCTTCGAACTGTCGCCCGCGATGAACCAATACCAGTTCTGGTAATCGACACTGTAAATCATGTGTATTGGCCCCCCGTCGATGTCGTCCCGGCAATGGTTCCGGGCAGATAGTTCGGCCCCGAACCTGCAGTATTGATGACACCGTTTGAACTCGCGGCGTATCGCATTCCGGTGACGTTGCTCGCCCCTGAAATCGACGAATAGTACGTGCTAGCGATCGCGTTACTTGCGGCGACGGCGAAGGCTGAACTGAAGGTGACCGCAGCCGTGATGTTCAGCGTTGGGAACGGCACTCCTGAAGTATAAATAAATGCACCATTGCTGGCGGTGATATGCGTTTTGGCCGATCCACTGATACGGACATCACCGATCATGCCAATCGCACCGCCAACACCATAAAGATGACTATCAGCGCACGCACCAAACTCGCAGTTTCGCACCGTCACGCTTGTGTTGGCGTTCGACAACACACCGCAACCCGGTTGCCCCTTTACGACATCTGTTGCCGCCGATGACAGCTTCAAGCCTGCGATCAAATATCCGCTCGGCGCGCCGGTGTCGGCGGCCGGACCGCTTGCCGCCCGAACATGCACGTTCGCCGGCGTCGCCTCGTTACCCACAATCGAAACCCGACCAGACCCATTGATCGGCCGCATCACAAAGGGTGCATAGGTGCCGGCGAGATAATCGGCGACGATGATTGTGACGGTATAGCCGTTGAGGTTGAATAGCTGGGCGGCGTCGATTGCCTTCTGGATCGATGCGAACGGCGATCCAGCCGAAAGACCGCTGTTGCTATCCGAGCCAGTTGCGCCGTTTACATAGTACGTGCGCGGCGCCTGCAGCGTCGGCGTAATGATTGGTATCCACTTCGAGCTTCCCGAATCCGGATCATCTAGATTGTCGTCGACGACAGACAGCCATAGCTGGTTGCCTGTAACTGACGGGAGGACTGCACCTCGGGGGTATCCGCCGATCGAAGATGCAAAGGGTGCGTCGTAGGGCGCCGATCCACCAGCTGCGTTCCATCGATTCCATGACGATATCTGGTTGAGGAGCCCATTGAAGTCCTGGCCGAACGGAGGCACGCCGCCGGCTGATACCGGTGAGAAGTTTTCGGGCGGGAAGCCTTGCTCTAGTGATGCTTCGCCAGGAGTCCCCGTGGGAGATTGTGGGATGCTGCGTATGTATCCAACACCGGCGAGCGATGCGAACGCAATCTTGAACTTGGTAGGGATGTCTGAAATCTTCATATGACCCTCAGTAGTTCACGACGACATACGCTCTTACGCCAGTCGGCTTTGGCAGCACGCCTGAGTTGGTAACGATCGCCATTTCGATAGGCGTCAAACTGAATTCGAACGTGTAGGTCATCACCATTCGATCGATGACTTGGCCGGAATAGAACGACGCCTGATTGAAGCCCGTTGCATCCGTCGCCTCCTCAAATCCGAACCATGGCCCAGACTTGATTCCCTCGGTAACGTAGCAATTGCCGCGATGTGGGAAGAGACTGAGCAGCATGCTGTTGAGTGCGGGGATTGAGCATTGGGCGATGTTGGCCATCGCCTTTGTCAGGATGAGACTTCGATAGGCCTGGTCCGACAGGGTGTAGTTTGTCGTTAGAGGGCTGCCGCTGTAAAACGGAGCCTGATTGAAACCAACAGTGTCGGTTGCTTCTTCGAACCCGAAGTAGCTCCCCGGTACCGACACCTTAAGGATGCGGTTGACCCCGACGATGCGCCCCCAGACGTCAAGGCCGTATCCGACGGCCGTATCGACATTCCAGATTAGATCGAAGAAATCATCGAAGTTTTTGGTCTGATCGATGTAGCCGAAGAAGTTCGTGATCAGCGTCGTCAGAATCTTCGAGTTGGCGTACTGCGATATGACCGTTCGCCAGACGTCGAAAGGTGGTATGGTCCCGATCGGTGAAACCCCGATCGTGAACCGGCCAAGCGCGTTGCTCAAAGGGTCTATCCGAGGATAGGGCGCGCCAGTGCCGTCCAGGACGTCGCTCATACGACCGTCACGTCCGTGTCACCGGCCGCGGTGACGGGGCTTTCCGATATCCCCATGACGATCTCATCTGAATTGGCAACCACGCCAAGCATAGCGCTTGGGCCGACTGTCTGGATCGTGCTCAGAAGCCACGTTGATCCCGCGCCCGAGACCACGATCGTTCCCGGCAATATGCCGTCCCCGATGATATGCTGGCCTGCGGAAATTGATCCGGAATCGAGGCTCACCACTGTCAGCGTGGAGTCAGAAATCGATCCGCTGAAGCTTGCGGATGGGCTGCTCGACGACCCCACCTTGATCCTGACGATCTGCGCCCACGAACCAAGTGCATAGACGGGGCCGTAGTAGCGCGACGCAAATATGGGGGCGCCGATCTTTGCCCTTGGGCCTCCATCTGTGCCCGCAAATGCCTGCACGATAGCCTGCTGGATCAGCGTAACAGCGTCGGCCGGGATCGACGAATTATTGGCCAGCACAACAGAGAAGATGATCGTCGTGGCGCTGGGACGTTCGAACTTTACCTCATACGCGGGGTACGGCGGGTTGTAGGCGGGGTTTTGATCCAGCACTGTCACCGTCGTGTTGCCGTTGTAGCCACACCCGGGCGACTTCTTGGTCCACAGCGCTCGAGCGACATCATCGTCTGTCCCGCCGACAGCCGCGACGTAGATCGAATTTGGGTTCAGCGTGTATCCGCCAATCGTCAGTGCCGTGTTGTTGACGTTCTCGGTGACAAAGGCGTCGAGGACGCCGTCCGTCACAAGGATCGCGCCGAGGATTGAGGGGAGCGACCCTTGCGCGTTGTGGGCTACCGACAACGCGCGCCGCTGTTCGAACTCCGATCGCGTCTCGGTGTTTCTCCCGGTGGCGCCGTCTGCAGCATTGTTGACCGAATCCCAGCCGTTGATCGCTCGATAGATGGTAGTGATCGAGGCTGCCGGGCAGGGAATCGGCCCGGGCAACTGGCAGGCGAACTCAACATCCACTGTGCCGGCGTCCGGGATGACCGCGTCGGCGAGACTGTAATAGATGTTGCCGTCGCTGGACTGCACCTGCGATCCTTGCGCGATCGCGACGCCGGCGGCTCCTTGACAGGTTACGGTGACGACGGTCGGTCGTGCCGGAAACCGTTCGATGTAATAGATGCGCGCAATAGCATCCTGCATTCGCCCGTCGGCATAGGCAGGGTCGACTTGCTGGGTGTACTTCAGGAACGTGTCATTGACGTTGCCGATCACGGCCGCCATCGAGGATGCGATCTGGCCTTGCGGTGTTTCGAGCGCCGGGTTGAGCCCGCCGCCGAACGCAGCATCAATGTCCGCGATGACGCCGTTGAGAATCTCGGTTTCGGTTGGCTCAATGAAGCCTTTCGGGCCAAAGGAAGGTCCTGGAACGTTCGTCGTAACCGCCATCATCAGAAGCTCGCTGCCGAAGTTTGGCCGTTCTTATTGGTGATCTGGACCTGTCCCGAGACGACCCGACGCGTGATGGCGGCAAGAAACGCCTTCGCTGCGGTCACCCCGGGTACCGTCATGGCAGCCGCAACGAACTTTGCCTTCATGTAGCTGATCGGAGGAGCAAGCCCGAGGATCTGGGACCAGTACGGGACACCCTTCGTCGTGTCGTAATACAGTTCACCTTCGAACAAGCGGATCGCGCTCGCGGCGTCCTGCGCCTGGCTGTAAGGGTCGGACGCAACGGCAATGTTTCCGCCGGCGTCGGCGACAAGGTCCCAGCGCTCCGTGTCCAGCAACAATGTTTTCACGGTCCTACGAATCCTTTTCGTCAATCACCGCAAACACGCGCTGCGAAGGGCCGTCCACCGTGGCGACGGCGTGCGGCGCATTCTTCATTCCAAGGTCAACTCGGTTCGGCGTGACATAGACGGCCGTTCCCGAAGGGACGTGCTTCATCGAAGCCTCGCCTGTTTTAATCGATACAATCGTGTCGCCCTTGTCGGGACTGACCACGATCGATCCGTCATCCATGAACTGGATATAAGATTCCGGCTTGTCGCCGAGTAGCGACATGACCCATACGCCGTCCGCCATATCGTTGCGGCGCCGCGAGCCAGGCAGGGACGGTTTTTTCGTCTTGCGCACCACCGATGTGTCGCGATCGGCGAACACCACCAGGCCGAGGTCTCCGGGTTTGGGGTCCATGATAATGGCTTTGGTCCCCGCCTGCATCCGCGCGTAGGCGATCTTCTTGATCTGGCCGTGCTCGGATTTCTGCATCACGCCGTCGACCATGTGGACCATCGGCGTGACGTCCATCATGCCGACAGGACCAACCTGTCCGGCAACGGTGTTTTTCTCGACCCGGACGATGGTGGCGATATTCATCAGATTTTGCATCTGACGAGAATGGAAGTGCGATCGGTTGAAGTCGGTCGTGTCCGACGTCGGGTTGTTCTGGCCATAGTACGGCGTCGCCTTGTCAGCCATCACGCCCTCACAGGATGGCCGGCCCGGCGTATTGTGCCTGCATGCAGCCGAGGCTGAGAAACCAGTGACCGTTCGGCACGAGCGACTGGAGGTCATAGTCCTGAAGGCGCACGCTCCACTTTCCGCAAGCTGGCTTGAGGTCGCTCTGGATCGTGACCTCGGTGCCGTACTTGATCGGCTTGCGGAATTCGGTCTTCACCATCACGCCGTAATCGGTGAAGGTTGGGTAAGATACCATACCGGTCTGCGGCGAGATGTAATTGACGTCGGCGGCTGCGCCCGGCCGCGGCTTGTCGATTGGCCAGATTGCCAGCACGCCGTTTTCGACCACCATCGAGATGTTGGCGGCTTCGCGGATCAGGTTGGCCTGCACCAGCGGTGAACCGTAGTGGTACGGGCTCTCAAGCTTGACATTGACGCCGCCGTTCTCGAACTTGAGCCCCATCGTTTGCGCCAGCTTGCTCATCATTTGGCCGACGTCGGTAGGGCCATCATACGAGTTATAGTCTTGTCCGGTGCGCTGTACGGCGCCGGTGAGCTGCGCCTGTGCCAGGACGTGAAACGGGACTTCCGGCGCAGACTGGAATTCTCCCCAGGCCTGCGAGATCGAGCCTTCGAATACGGTGTTCATGCCGTTTATCTCGTCACCTGCATCGACGACGATCTTGAAATCATACGTCGGGTGTATCGCGGCGCCGAACGTAGCGAGTTGGTTCATCAGCTCAAGCTTCATGCCGTAGATGGAGACTTGCGCCTCGCCCATGCCTGGCGCGCCTCCGACGTTGATGCGCGCGGAGACGCGGTGGTTGGTCAGCTTGACGGTCGGCTTGCCGGAGCCGCTGAAAGTGACATTGATGTAACGTCGGACGAAGTAAACCATCAGCCGCCAAGTCCCAGCGTCGTCAGGTCGTCCGGGGTCAGATACAGAAACTCGAACCGCGCGCCGAGACCCAGATATTGCGGATTGTCGGTGCCCTGCGCGTCGGCGAAGATCAGGTCGCCCGCGAAGCCGAGGTAGGCTGAGCGGACAATGCGATTAAGATTCTCAGCGATCACACCGCCGATGATCAATTCGCCGCCGACGTAGACATCGACGAACAGCCCGTAAAACTTCTGATAGACGTTCAACTGACACTGCTGGTTGTTAAGCGCAACGTTCAGGGTCTGTGAAGGGATTGCCTGGAGCGGGATTAGCTGCATTACTGCACCGTCAGATCGCCGGCATTGATCGGTGTCGGGAATGGACTGGCTGGCGTCGATCCTCCCGTGAAGGGGATCGGCTGAGCCGAAGCGGTCGCAAAGGAATCGACGCTTTGCTGCGTCGGCGCGACATCGGCAGAGGGCTGCACGTTGCCGTCTTGCGACGGCGATGCGCCGCTCGCATCCTTTGTGTTCTCGCCTGTCGTGCCGGCGGTGACGCGCACCTCGAGCAGCCAAAGGTCAATGACGAGCAGGCCGAGACCGTTCCGCGCGGATCGACGATAGTCGTAATGCTGCACGCAAACACTCGGGTAGACGACTTCCGGCGTGACGGCATCGAACAACTGGAGCGTTCCGGCGATCGCTGATATCTGGTCGAGCAGGTCTTGCCGGTTTTGTTCCGACCCGCCCGATGCGAACTGCAGTCGCGGCTGAAACGGGATGTTGACCTTGTCGTAGCTTTCGAACCCGCCTCGTTCCACCGGATAATCCGCGATGGCCCACTCGCGCTTGAACTCAAATGAGACGACGGTGTCGGCGACAATGACAGGCACGCCGCCGAGATACAGCCCCCATTGAGGCGTGTGCTCCGTGCCGTATCCGATAACGGTGTCGAACGTCAGCAGGTCGATTGTTTGGCCGAAGTCCTGCGTCGAATCGCGCAGCAACGGAGGTACGCCCGGAACGTCAGGAACAATCGGAAAGTCGACCATATCAGTTGGGTCCCTGATTGGCCTGGTTCATCGTTGAAGTTCGGCGCAGTGACGCAGCAATATCGGCCGCGTGCTGGTTCGGATCGTTCGACGGCGAGTAGACGTTGAGGTTTTGGACGCTGGTGGAACTCGTCGTGTTGTTGTGCGACACGTTGCCAGCGTCCTGGAAGGCGAGCAAACCTGGGTGAGGGACTATGGCGGCGACGCCGCTCGACCAGATATCCCGGGGAGCACTCCTAGGACCGGCAGACTCGATCCCGAGTACGCCCCGTGCCGCAGCGTAGCGAGCGCCAGAATTATCGACTGCGGGCCTTTCGAAGTTGTTGGTCAGCACGCGAGTGCCATAGGCCATCGTCCCCGGCGTCGCCGTCATGAGGGCATTGCGCGATGCCCGATAGGTGGGGTCGTTCATCGCTTCCGTCGCCATGTACCGAGATTGACCCTCGAGGCTGTTCATCGCATAGCCGTTCTTCTTCAGCCATTCGAACATTCGCGCGCGGCGGCCGAGCCGGGCGCCATAGATGCCGTAGCCCGTACCGCCGTCGTGGGTCAGGTTCGGATTCAGGTTGCTTTCCGCGATGGCCTGGCCAGCGAGCATTGATGCAGCCGATTCTACATTGGCCTCCGGCACACCTTCGCGACGGAGCTGATCCATCATGTAGCCCTTGGCGGCCGCTGCGCGCGCATTGGGACTTCGCGGGGCAACATCATTTCCGCCAGCGGTTGGCGCCGCTGGCTGAGAGGTCCGATCGGAGGGGGCAACAGTTGCACCGGATTCCGATCGTTGTTTGGACTCTCCGGTCTCGCTTTTCTTCTTGTCACCATCCCACCAAGACTTGATGCGACCGAAGATAGATTTCGACCCGCCCATCTCCGGCAGGTGCTTGTCGGTGAACTTCTGGACCTCTTCGGCGGGCGCCGGCGTGAGGTACTTAGCCATCTTGTCGAGGAAGTTCAGAACCTTCTCGATTGTGGGTATGAGGTGAAGTGAGATGGATCGCGCCAACCTCTCGCTGTCGAGAGCTAACTGATGGAACGCTGTATTGAGGCTCTCGAACTTCTTTCGGTCTCCATCTGATAACGCGGCCTTTTTGTTTTCGTCGAGCGCAGCGCGCAGCTTCTCCGGGCCCTGCAGCAACAGGTTGATCATGCCGGGGCTTTGCCCCATCTCCGAGAAAACCTGAGCTGCCGCTTCGGGCCGCTGGGTCTTTGCCCATCGCGACATATCCATGAGGACGTCTGTCGTGTCACGAGCCTTTCCGTTGCGATCGTACGGGTTGACATTCATCGCTCGGAAGAATTTCTGGACGCCACTGACGCCATGCAACTGACCGGCCAAGAGTTGCCGGTTCATATTGGCGATCGAACCCGCGATCTCGCCAGCCGTCGCACCAACTTTCGCGCCGGCGCCTTCCCAAATCTCGAGCGATTGGGCTGACACCCCGATTTGTTTCGAAAGGTACGTGGTTTGCGTGGTGATGGCCGCCATCTTTTTGGAGAACTCGGTAATTCCGAGCCCGCCAGTGAATAGGGCGGCGATGCCAAGCAGCTTTCCCTGTAGACTGCCGAATGCCTTAAGCATATCGCCTGCGCCTTCAGAAACCTCCTTCGATCCCTCCCTGGCTGCCTTCTTTGTCTTATCGAGAGCTTCGGCCGCCTTCCTTTGACCGGCCTGGAAATCTTTCGGATCAAGACCGAGCGTGACAATGAGTTCGTCGACAATCGTCGGCATTTCTACCTCACTTGTCGGCGTCGCGCTTCGACAGGTACCGGTGCGCCGCAGCCTTGTTGTGCGCGTCGACGCTCACGACCTCGAGGAGAAAATACAGATCCTCCGTCGAATAGATCGTCTCGCATTCGTGCAGCGTGGCCTTGCCCGACGAGATCACGTTTCCGATGAGACGGGGGACGTTAGGGTACTCAAGGAGACCCGGGATTTCGCCAATGTCGCCGACGCCGAGGTCAACCACGACTGGACGCCGGCCAGCGTAAAAGACGCGTGCAGTTGCAGCACCTCGCGCCTGATCAGGTACACTGTCTCGATATCCTCGATGTCGGTGTCAAACTGGATCGGTACCGCCGTGCTCGGATTGCGCGGGTCTCGAATGATGCTGACGCACCCCATCAGCTCGTCGAGCAACGGATCGAGTTCTTCGTATTTTGCCATCGCCAGCATGTTGATGCCGGCGGCCACGAGACCGACAATGCCCTGGCTGGCGTAATCGGCGCCAATATCGATGCCGGAATGCGCCAACGCGAGGAATGCTCGATCCGCCCACCTCGCAGCCTTCAACGCGGGCATTTCGGTGATCAGGAAGTGTTTCCCCGTATCTCGCCCGTCATTGATTATGACGACTTTGGTCTTTCTCACTGGTACGCCTCTTTACTGGATCACACGTTGGCGGGCAGCACTGTCTCCCAGACGATGCCAAAGCGCCGGGGCTGCAAGACTTTCGCCGCGTCAGCCATTGGCTTGTAACGGGTCAGGGTTCCGTTCGAGCAGGTCCATTTCTTGTTGAGTGACGGGAATACCACCGACATCTGCGCGAAGTAGACATCCTGCAGCACCTTGGACGCTGCGGCCCACTGGTCGAAGATCGCGTTCGATATCGAATCCGCCTGCAGTGCGATCGACATCGGCACCGGCATGTTGACGAAACCAGCCGAAAGCTTCCCATCGACGCCCATGACAGGTTCAGTGACCTGGATATCCTCGGTCGAGAAGATATCGTCCGCCGCGAAGCCCTGCAGTTGCTGCGGCGCCGGAAAGAGGCTCGTGATCGAGAGCATCAATACGGCATTGGCCGAAGTGATCGAACCCATTGTGAATGTCTCCTTGTTAGGCGGCCAACTGATCCGGGACGCATCCCGTCAAGTCCGGCATGTCCGGCCACCAGCGATTGGATTTCGACTGGTTCTCATAAGATGGAATGATGCGAAGGTTGGCCTCGCAGTGAAGGCCGCACACCCACGGAGACTGTAATGGGACGATGTGATCGACGTGATGCTCGACGCCGGTCAGTTCGGTGAGGCGGACGGCTTCGGCGTAGATGGCGAGCATGGCCTTGCGATTTGCCCAAGCCGGCGTGGCCTGCTTTTCGGCGGCGCGTCGCATGGAACGTCGCAGCCGGTTCAGGTCTGGACGTTCCTTTGCCGCCGCGCGCGATCTTGCACGCATCGCTTCGATATTCTCAGCGTAGTACCGCCTATTGGCTGCGGACATCTTGGCTTTGTTTTTCGCGCGCCATTCTCTTGACTTAGCCCGCATCGATTCCGCATCTGCATCGTACCGGCGCTTGTTGTAAGCGGACGAATGGTCTCGATTCCTGGCTGCCCAGGCGCGATGAGATGCGCGCTCGCATTCACGACATTCTGGGCGACGGCGCATCTTTGACCTACCCGAGGTGCGAAATTCGGATAGGTCCTTTTCTTCGTTGCATTTTGCGCAGGTCTTCACAGCTACTGAACATTGATCGATGTCAGATTTATTTTCTGAACGCTTTGGCCGTCACAATACCAGAATGTGATCGGCGGACTTCCGCGCGCGGCCCGTACTTGTGGGTTCGCATCGAGACATTGGAAATACCAACCTTGTTGCTGCAGCGTGTCGCTGATCTTCACGCCGGCCGCCGAGTTGACCTGCGCGATCTGGGATTGCGAGAGTGTCACGCCAGGTCGAAACGCTCCAAAGTTGAGGCCCTGATTGATCACGTCGAGGCAGGCCGCCTCGATCATGGCGTAGCCGGCCGCGTTGTAGGGAATCGACTTCGCAGAGGTGAGGAGCACCATCAGCGCAAGCTGCAGCTGGTTGTTGAGCCAAATCTCGTTGATGTAGCTGTCCATCCAGAGGAATGGGCCGGACACCGATCCCGGATACAGGAACACGAATTGGTCGTTCGCGGTCGCGTATGCGCCATAGAAGTTATAGCCGTTGGCGATCAGGTTTTGCGCGGCTGACGCATTGGTGCAGGTCGCGGCAAGGCCGGACTGGCTCTTGAAGGCGAAGGTGATGCGGCCATTGTGTTCGTTGAAGTCGATCGAGGCCCCGGCGCCGCAGACATAGGCTGCGTGCGTGAAATCGACCGTATTTACGACGTCGCTGCCGATCAGGCAGGTCCCGGAATAGTTGTTGCCGAGCGTGCCGATTAGATAGCCGAGGCTGGCAGTTGCAGGAACAACAGTTGAGGCCGAATCGTCAGTGTCCCAGCAGACATACGCGTAGCGATTGTTCTTGCTATTGGTCCACGCTGCGAAAGCCAGCTTGTTGACGTTGCCACTGACATCCGGATCGAAGATCGTCATGAACGTGGCCCAGTCCTGGGTGACATTGACGATGCCATCCATGAACGGCCCGGGTTCGGCTGCGGCAGCGCCTTGCGAGATCAGCGCACCAGTTGCTTGAGTGAGTTTCAGATTGGTGGCCAGGGCGTTGGTGGTCGCGAACGATAGCGTGGAGCTGGCGCCGGTCGCCGTATTCGTGAAGACGAATGCTCCTGAAACCGAGTCGAACGCCACGGTGAACCCGGGCGACGTGAACGCGGTCTGGATAATCGTCGCGGCGTTGGAGAACGACGTTGCCGCGGAAAGGTCGATCGACGACGACGTTTTCGGCGTACCTCCAACGCTGATAGTGAGGGTGCCAGCCGGGAAAGCCTTCAGCGTGGCCAGCGGCACGCCGGCGAGCGACCCGCCGCGGAGAAATGCCGCCACGTCGGCGGTGTTGTACTGCGCGTAGTAGACCTTCGACGGTTTCACGTTCGAATTGTTGAAGCCGAGAAAGTAGTTGATCGCGGCCTTGTATTCGTCCGACGACAGCCCGAAGTAGGCGCCCACGTCCGCATCATCAGCGAACGGCTGGACCACGCCGATCGGTACGCGCGGGCTGGTGGTGAGGATGACACCGACGATGTCGAGCGCCTGTCCACCGGCAGCAAGAACGTTCGGCGTAACCTGAACGATTTGGGAGGCGGGAATCGTGGTCATCTATGCTTCCTCATGGTGGGTAGCTGGCATCGACGTTGATGACGCCGACGACTGCGGTGTCGGCGAATTGCTGTGGCACTCCGACGGCCGCGTCGACCTGCAAGCAGGCTTCGACGATCCAGCGGTCCTCGTACTGGTTCTCGCCGTTGATGAATGCCATCTGCCTGGGGTCGTCGGCGTGCAGCGGGACGACAAGATCGTCTAGCGCCGCGAATGCGCTCACGGCGTATGCGTCTCGAAACAATGTTGAAATCGTCTGCGCGTTGTCGGCCGAGGCTGGGCCGTGGATATCGAGCTGGAATACCAGCTTTGTGGGCTGCAGAATATTCTGCACGCCGTCGGCCATGACACGCTGCGACAGGTCCTGTGAAGGCGAGACTATGTAAGTACCAGGTCCGCCCGACCCATTGCCCAGTGCGATGACCTGAGTGCCCGGCGCGACGCCGGTGCCGAAGACGTAGCGGCCAATAACGATGGCGCCGAAATCGACTTCGTCGACCGTCATGGTGTCGCCAACGATCGATCCAACAAAACGTGCATCGGCATAAGTGTCGATGTTGGTCTCGATCCTCTCGCGGCGGATCGCCGTTATGATGACGAAGTCGTTTGTCTCCGGCTCAGGAACGCGATTGTCCTGACCCTCTATGACCTCGGTTCCGTCAGGCAGGATGGACAGCAGAAACGACCGCAGAGCGACTTGTACCCGCGACTGAGCCGGCGCGACGGTCAGATTCACCGGTTGAAATCCATGTCGGGGCTCTCAGTTCTGCAGCGTGATCGCGATTTTGCACCAATCGGGCCACTGCTCGAGGACTAGCGCGCAAAGCCAGGTGTCGCCTTCCGGTAGCGTGCCAGGCGCGAAGGTGATCAGGTCGCCCCCCTTACCGGCAACGCGGATCACGCCGGCGACGAAGCCGTTGGTGTAGATGGCTCGCCGTGTGCCTTGGATGTTGAGACCGTCGAGTTGGGTCAGGTCGCGGAACGTCAGAGCCTGCACTTGAGCGTCGATTGGCATCGGGTCAAACGTCGGGGTCCGCTTGCCATCCGGCGCGGTGGAGTATCCCGTGCTGACTTCCACGACCGCCGAGACGAAGGGATTGATCGAACCGATCGCACCGCTGACAATCTGGTGCAGGTTCATTTGCTGACTACTTCGTAATCGACGCTGTTTTCCATATGACCCGTGTCGACAAGGGGTTTTGTCGATGCGCCGTAATTGGTCTTGCCCTCGGCCACGCGTTGCGCGGCTTCGCCGACCGTTTTCCCGGACACGACAAGGTCTGGATCATTTGATCGCATCCCGCGCAACATCACGGTGACGGGGCTGAGCGCCGGCGCGTTCGTGTCAATGATGCTCTCTTGCAGCTGGCCCTTGATGCCTTCGCCCATCTGCCCGAGCGTTTGCTCGGAATCGTAGTCGTTTTGCTTGAGCAGGACGCCCAGAGCGGCGGGCCACTCGGGGCCCTTCTTCGCGACCATGCTGCGAAAGTAGGGACGAGGCGGGATGCCAACCTTGGGTGCGCCGAACTCATCGATCGCGGCAACCATCGCTACGGAAGTGCCGTCGGGATAGGTTGCGTTTTCAAGAAAGCCGACTTTCACCGATGCAGCCTTGGAGACATTGGCCGATATCTTTTTCAGCGCCGCTTCGAGTTTTTCGCCGCCTTTGATCTCGACCGGCATCAGTTTTGCCAATACAGCCAGGCGCCACCAGCCGGCGCGTTCACGCCGTAGCGCGGCCTTGGCAGATAGCGCATGGTCCGATAGGGCGCCGTCGCGAGCCAATAATCTGAGCCGTACTTGGTCTGCTGAAACCATTGCACGGTACCGGGCGGATAGTCGTTCTGGGTCGACGCCGAAACAGATCCTTCGGTGGCGCCGGTGAGCCGGCCGACGAGACCGCCGGAAGGCTGCGCGCTGCCGGCCGGTGCCGAATAGCGAGCCGCGATATGCGCGGTCATCATGTTCAGAAGAACCGATTGCACGGTCGGGTCATTGACCGGTCCGCCACCATCGTTGCGATGGTAGACCGACGCCTCGGCAAAGTATTGCTGGGCCGTCGGTTGTGTCACGTTGGCGAATTCGGGATAGCGGGCGACCCAGGCGTCATAGCTGAATTGGACGATGACACCCATGGGATCGCCCTTCCGCTCAGGCCGCGTCTTCCGTGACGGTCTCGACTTGTTTCGGGAAGCGCGGATCGACGGGAACGGACTTGCCGTCCTTGATGACGCGCGCCGGATTGAGAGGCTCAAGGCCGCTTCGGAGTCCCTTGCATTCCTTGGCCTGATCGGCAACGAAGCTCTCGGTCTCATGAGCAAAGACCAGGCCGTTCTTCACGGCGTCGAGATCGGCATTGGCATCGATCCACGCGGCGAAGAATTCAGCGTCGATACCGGGGGTCAAAGCGTAGCCGCCGACGATCAGGCAGGGGGGCGTCTTTCCGAATGGCACGGCGGTGCCATGAATCCTGACGGTCTCGCCGACCTGTTCGGCTCGGGTGGTTTTCTTGCGGCCGCCACCCATGACCATTTCGTGGTGTTCGACCATCTTGAAGTTGCGCAGCAGCAGGCCGTTCGGGGTCTTGCAGGCCACGGTGACAGTGTTCGACATTGGGTACTCTCCTGGAAATGGCGGGCATTCGAGCCCGCCCAGCCTGTCGGAATGGGTGTTGCCTCTAGACGCCGACCATCGACGCAAAGGCAACCGGCATCCGGACGACGGCGCCCCATGTGCCTGCGGTCAGCTTCTGCTTGAAGCTCGAAAGACCGCGCACGATCGGGTGCGAGCGCATCTTCTCGTTGAACGCGCAGTAGCCGGTGTCCTGGCCCTCGACGTTTTCAGCAATCATCTGCACCATGTTGCCGGCAGCCACGCCTTGCGGGTTCGACGCCGACAGGACGCCGTATTGGACAGCCGTCTCGAAGCGGATGTTGGGGAAGTTCTTCTTGAGCAGATCATAGACGTTGACGTTGAAGCTGTTGGTCGCGGTCAGCGCCACGGCCGATCCGGGCGACATTGCCAGCACAAGCTTGCTGTCGGCCTGAATAAGACCCCCGCTTTGCTGGACGAGCTGGAAGAAGATTGCCTGAATGTCGGCGTAGATTTCGTTGGCGGTCGCAACGATCTGTCCATTGTTGATCCACTTCACGCCACCGGCGGCCTTTGTTGCCGGCGTGAGAGATGCCCCAAGGTTGGGATCGTTGAGCAGGCCGTAGTTCTGCAAGCCTTGAACCCCGAAGAAGTAGGTCAGGTTCTGGAACTTATTCAGCACCGTGGCCGCGGCCTGATCGATCTCGGAGACCCAATTGATGCGGGCCAGGCCAGCGCGCTCGAGCTCGCGCTCACCATATTCCTTGATGACCTGGAACAGATACGACTGCCGCTGCGGCCAGTTGGTGTTGACGCCGGCGTGCCCGTTCTCGGCGAAGTCGCCGTAGCTCGACACTTCGCCGGTGTGTTCGACCACCGGGAACATCGCTGTCTCGTCGAGCCATGTGCCCTTGCGATTTTCGCCGAGAATCTCGGCCGCCTTGTTCGGGGCAAACAGGATCTTGTAGACTGCGGGATCAATCATGGTAGTGAGCATGGCGGGCACGGCCGAGTTCGGATCGGTCGTGAGTGCGGGTTGCGCGTCCATCGCGAGCGCGTAGTTGGTCTTGAAGCCATCCGGAATATAGGCAACGACTTCGGCGCCCGGCTGCCAGCTGACGCCGAGAGCCTCAAGGCGCGGCGCATCCGCGCGGAAAGCCGCCATTGCTTCTTCAAAGGTCATTTCAATTCTCCGCTGAATCGCCGGCAGCTAGGGCCGCGCTTGGGATGAAAGTGGGAAGCTCGGCGACTTAGCCGAGCGGATGATCGCTGATCTTGACGAGTTCGCCGGCGAGGCCCGGCGACATGCAGACCCACTTGGTCTCGACGCTGGTGCCTGCCGTGATCGCGGTGCTGGAGACGACGGTGTTGTTGTCGACGATGTACGTGCCGGCGCCGCCGGTGCCGGTGCCGAGCGCGGTGATGGTGGTGCCAGCCACGACGCTGGCACCCGACAACGTGTCGCCGACGCCGAACGCACCGACGACCGTACCGCCGACGGTCAAGGTGCCGTAACCACCGGTCATCGCCTCACTGGTGACGGTTTGTTCGGGGATGTTCAGCGCGTAGGTGCCGATACCACCGGCAGTACCGGACAACTGCGATACAACTTTGGTGCCGGATGCGACACCCGTACCGGCGACAGTCGTGCCGGGAACGATCGTGCCGGACGACACCGCCGTGACGGTCATCACGTTGCCCGCGATCGAGGCGGTGAAGCCGTTGGTCGCGGCTGCGATCGACGAGGCGCTGCCCGATGCAGTACCGGGAGCACCGGAGGCGGCGAACGTCGCCTTGCCATCGGCGTAGTTGGCGTAAGCCTTCATGCCGATCTGCGCGAGACCCGCACCGTCGTTCCTGACCCAGAAACCGCCACCGCTCATCAAGGTGATGGCGAAGCCCGCCGGCACCTTCATGCTGGCGTCGGCCAGATAATCGGTGATGAGGCCCTGCTGCTCGCGATGCACGAACCCGGTGACCGGGCCCGAGCCGGTGTTGTTGACGACGGCCGGCGCGTTGTCGCCGTCCAACTGCGACGGATTCCACCACGCGAAGCGGCCCACGATGACACCGCTGGCGCCTGCGACCAAACCACCCGGACCGGCATCAACCGAATATCGCGGGTTGGCGTCGCAGAAATCACCGGCGACGGCGGGCGCCGGATTGACATTCACTTGGGTCTGAAAACCACCTGACATCTGATTGTTCCTTCAAGGTAAGACGTTGCGGTGCCGGCGCGATTGCGCGCCAGCGTGAAGCGGTTGGGCTAGACGGTCTTGATGCGATCAGCGCCGGGGAAGCGTTCAGCGAAGCTCTTGGCGGCCGCAGCGTCCATGGCGACGACGGTGGCCACCTTTTTGCCGGTACCGGGGATCGGTTGCGCAGCAAGCAGCGCCGGGTAGGCGGAGGCATCGATCTTCTCGACGTCTTTGACGCCGAGCGAAGAGAGGGCAGTGCGGTACACTGCGGCGGCGCTGTCATGCGCCATGGCGAGGTCGCCGATATACGGCCGCACCGCGCGTTCCGCATCGCGGATCTCGCGTTGCGTCTTAGCAGCGGTCTCGTTGGCCGATTTGACCGCGGCCTTGATCGCTGCATCCATCGCCGGCTTGGTGACCATATCCTTCGTCTTGTCGGCGTCGTCCTGCGCGCGCTGGGCTTCCTCAGCCTCACGCTTTTTCTTCTCTTCCTCAGTCTCATCTTCGTCGGCGGCGCCGGTGGGTGACGCGAGGGCGCATGCCTTGGCGATATCCTCTTCGCTCAGCTTGCCGGTGAGGAAGGCTTTCAGCTCCTCATTTCCCGCGTCCATCGAGGTGTCGTCGGGATTGGCGACGATCGGCAGTCCGCTGTTGGGATCGGTGTCGGCGCCCTCGACGCTTTCGACTTTTTCGAGCGCGTCAACGAGCTCGATCACGTCGTCGATGCTGGCATCCTGGGCGAGCTTCCCCTTGGTGCCGTCCTTGATCGCCGTGACGATCGACGCCTTCTTGGTCTTGAAGTTCTTATCGGTCAGTCCGACCAGTGCTGGCGCCAGATCGATCTTGGCGTCCTGCGCCAGCTTCGGCTTCAGCGCGATCATGAGCGCGCCCAGCGCAACGGAACCCTTGCGGGTCAGCAATACTTTCGACATTTCGAAGTTCTCCTGAAGTTTGGGGATTGCCTGGTCGCCGACGACCACATCGGAGCCGGCTCTGCCTTCTCGCACTAACGCGACGTGGTTCCCGACGAGGTCGCGCATGACGCCGTCGTATGCTTCGCCCTCGAATGTCCCGGGCGTCATGTCAGCGCGGTACCGGTACGCGCTGGACAATTCCTTCTGATCTTCGGATTCGACAGCCTCGATGGCGTCACGCGCCCAGATGATCAGGCTGTTCTGCAGATATGGCGCCGCGAACGCGGCATCGGTGCCGAGCGACCCGATCACCAGGCCGGGCTGATGATCGTCGGCCGAGACGGGCACGTGACGTGACAGCAGCGGGATGTTGTTGAATGTCGCTGCGGCCTTCTCAAGTTCTTCGGGGTCGCGCAGCAATTTGTAACGCTTGTCGGCGTTAAGACCGAGCGCTTGCCAGTCTGGAATCTCGCGGCCGATATATTCGTTGATTGCAGCCTTGCTGATGTTCGTGGTGGCGACGTGCAGGCGACCGTCGCGGTCGTAGGTACGTACTGAGGCGCGATCGAGCGCCATGTCGCTGGCGTGAGCCGCTTCTTCCTGCTCGCTGGCCCACTTCACCAGATTGTCGCGCAACTTGGTCCAGTCCTCCGGCGGCATGTCGGCTGAGACACCGACGTTTTCGCCAAGCAGTTTTGCGACCTGCGGATGAAGTGGTGCGGGCAGGTGCTGCGGATCGGCCCATGTGAAACCGGTATGCTCGCCGTCCTTCATGGCCGGCGCGAATTTCTCGTTCGCCGGTGCCGCGAAGGTCGTGAAGATCATTCCGGTCGGCGTCTTGACCCGCGCCATGGTCCTGAGCGCACCATTGTATCGATGGCCGGTCTCTTCCTCGGTCTCGCGTCGCGCAGCCTGGTCAGGCGTCTCGCCGTCCGCTGCCTTTCCACCCGGCAGCCCCCAATGGCCGCCAAAGTTCTTTTCGTCAGGCGCGCGGTGCATCAGCAGCACGCGACCATCGGGCGCGACGAACAGCACTCCGGCGGCCTGCGGCGCGGCGGCATCAGCGGCCACAAATTCTTCGCCGACCCGTTTCGGAATCCCGAGCGTGCCGTGGCCGTGCGCCGCCGCTTCCATCGCACGGTGCTGGGCAGCTGACACGCTTGGCATGATGAAATCCTCAGACCATGTGCCGGATTTGGGCTTCGATCTTGGTGACCCGGTCCGTCAATTCGGAACCACTGGAGTGGCGCAGCTGCTCGAGCTCGGCGCCGATCGCGGCGATATCGATCTTGAGTTTGTTCAGATCGGCAGCGATGTCATCGCGGTTCGACCGCGCCGCGAACTGCTCTTGTAGCGGCGCGACCGCGTCGGACTTGAACTGCTCAAGGCGAGCTTCGATGCTCTCGACATGCTGCTGCAGCGCGTCGTGAACCTGCTCGAGCAATTTGCCCGCGGCTTCCGCGTCCAAGGGCACCACAACTTCGTGAGTGCGGCCCGCTTTGGGTTCGTCGGCACCGCCCATGTCGGCGCTCGAGCCTTCGGCAGTGTCTTGGTCAGTTCCGGCAATACCGGTTCCGGCGTCGGCAGTCTGCTGCGTAACCACGGTCAGCTCTCCGGTCGTCTCGGTCTCGCTCGTCATGTGCCGTCCTCAGTTGAACCCAGGAATGATGGATATTGACACGCACCGGCAGTTCGGCTCCTCGCCCGGAAAGATGAACTTCTTCACGGCTGGGTCGTACATGCCTTGCGTCACGTCGTAGGTCTTGCCGTTCATCGCGACGTGGGTCGGACGAGGGTGCTTGCCGCCTCCGGAGTGCCGCCACTTCGCGGTGGTGACGCCAAGTTCGTCCTGCCGTGCGCGGTTTAGCGACGCGGTGGCCTTGTTGTTCTGATCGCGTGCGATGAACGCGGCGCGGCGGCGGGTGATACCGAATTCTTTTTGCAGATCGGTGGTGAGTGAGCCAAGATCGCGGCCGGTTTGCACCGAGCGCATCACCATGCCTTCGACGTTGGTGAAATACTGTGAGGGAATCGATTTGATCAGCGCAACGTTCTGGTTGACCGTGGCCTCGAAGATATCACGCTGCGCCTTTGTCATCTTGAACTGGACGCTGAAGCCACCCTTTTTCAGGATCGACCGCAGTGTAGCGTCGCTTCGTTCCGACACAGCAACGCTGAAATACTCAGCGAGCGCCGGTGCAGCCTCATCGAACTGTTTCTGCCATCGAGCTGCCAATTTTCGAATTGCGGCGCGCAGTGCGTTGGACGGCAGCGCGTCGTCCTGGGCGATGATCGGCTCGTTCGCCTTGTACGATGCCGACAGCCAGTACCTGACCGACTTGTTCATCTCGTCGATCAGCTTCAGGAGCTTGCGCTGGTAGGCCTGCTCGATGCCGGCGTTCGGATGGACCGGGCGAAGAGTGATTTCCTTCGCCGTCTTGTTGCGCAGTTTCACGCGTCGACCGCCTCGACCTCGGCCTCCGCGGCGGCATCCAGATGACCGCCAACCGGCTCGAGGCCTTCAGTTTCCTCCTCGCCGAGGTCTGGCACGACGCTGACATCAAGCGAGTTGTAACCAGCATCTGGATCGTTGGCGACACGCTTGCGCGCTTCCGCCGGTGAGACAATGCCGGCGTCGATGAAGATTTGGTCCGTTTCGGCTTGTATCTTCTCGACCTCAGCCCGTTCCTTTTCGTCGATCGAGGTGAGTGGCTCGTAGATGAACGTGATGGATGGATCGACTTCTCCAAATAGCGATAACTGGATGAAGTTGATGACGCGTGTCAGATTCGGCGTGAAGAATGCCGCCTGATACGCTCCGATCGTATCGTCGAAGCTTTCAAGCTCACCCTCCGATGAAGCGTTGAGACCGGCCGGACTGATGCCGAGCAGTTTAACGAGCGGGATACGACTGACCGATGCCATGTGCTCCTGAGCCTGAGCCTGCAGCGTGTCAAGACCGGTGAGCGGCGTCGTGATGTTGAAGAATTCCTCTGTCTCCTTGTCGAGCAGCATCAGGCCTTGATTGTCGCGCGTCAAATTGAACAGCGCCGCGCGATTGAAAAGTTGCTCGCCGCCGGACTGCAGGCTTTCGCCCAAGTTGGTCTTGACGCCACTGACCGAAAACGAACTGATCAGGTCGGATACGCTCTGCCGGGTTCGAAGCCAGTTGTCGACGTATGGCTTCGCCATCTGCGACATCGAAAGGCCACCGAAAGAGTAGGCCGGCTTGATCAGGTCCGGCACTTCGCGGCCGACAAAGGTCAGCAGGCGGGAGGCATGAACCTCCTTGCCCTGCACGAACCACATTGATGGCTTGTACCAGTCCGATCGCAGCGGGTCGGTCGAATTGTAGTTCGACGGATAGCACCACACAGCCTCGACGGTCTTGATGCGCGTCAATCGCTGCTGGGGACTGACCTTGGCCTTGCTGACTGTATCTGTACCGTTGCCGATCGAGATCTTGAGCTCGTCGAGATCGTCGATCGTGCCGACGCCGATATCGAGATAGAGGTGGGCGCGCCCGAAGAAGCCATCCTGCTCGGCGATCTCGCGGAAGGCGTCCTGCACCTTCAACCGCTTCATCTCCTCTTCGATCGTCTTGAGCTTCTCGGTCTTATCCTCGTCGCCGGTGGCCTGCAGTTTGATCCACTTCCGCGTCATCTCGGTCGCGATGGTCTCGCTGATGACTCTGTATTCGGGGCGCTGCGCCAACTCCGAGAGATAGGCGTAGCCGAGAAACGTCAGTCCTTCCTGAAACGCGCCTGCGTACAGACTGTTTGCAGCCCATGCATTGACGGATCCGATCGCCTCGTCCTGCGCCATCGCCGGACGACCGGCTGGCACCACGCTGGGCGGGTGCTGCGCGATGGTGAACGGATGAACCTTGGTCGTTGGTTTGGTGCGGCCCCGAGCCCGCGCGAGAATGGTATTGGTAATCTTGATCGGTGTCTTCGAAACCGGGTCCGCCTTCGCGGTCGGCTTTGCCGGCGCACGTGGTTTTGCGGCCACGGCACGGCGCTCGGGTTTGGCCTGTGCCAGAAACTCCATCGCAATCTGCGTCGCGATTTGCTTCGCGAACTTCTTGCGGCCCTTCACCTGAGCCGGCTCCGCGGTTGCGCGGCGCGCGTCAGAACTTCCTGCGATATGACCATGGGAGCCTTCAACGTCAGGAGTTCAGAAAATGCTCGGCTCAGCGCGTCGACCTGGTCCTTGAACTTGCCGGCCGGGAACATGCAGAGCTCTTCCATGAACGGCTCGATCCACGCGTCCTTGGCATCGTCGCCGGTCTTCACGATCCGAACGTTGCCGACTTCGGCTTGCGCCGATACCGGCGTGGCACGCTGTTCCTTGTCGCCCGTCTCCGGAGAGAAGCGGCAGTTGTAACCAGCCAGCAACTTGGCGAATGCCAGGACCTGTCCCTTTGCAGCCTGGCCAGGGTCCTGCGGGATCGAGATCGTCACCGAATGGCCATCGACGATGGCGGTGCTCTTGATCAGCTTGTCGACCTCGGCCGGCGATCCGCGCTCACGAACAACATTTTCGATGTAGTAAACCCCATCGGCCTCGCTCAGCTTGACGCCGGCGGTGTAGGCCGGCGAGCTTGATGTGCCAGCTTTCTTCTTGCTGGCCGCGAGATCCCAGCCGCGGCAGCGTTTCGCGCGTGCCGGCGCCGCCGGCACTGTCTCGATCCAGTGCCGCTTGAAGATGTTACCTTCACGCGCCGACGGGCGTTGCTGATACTGGCCGGCGTAGGCGTAGGCGGTGGTATCGCGCTTGAGCTTGTCGACAGTTTCGCGTGGCATACGCACCGGATCGAGCAGCTCACCGTCGAAGGTGCGCGGATCGCGAAAGCCGATCGAAGTAACGCAGGCGCGCTCCGGTTCAAACTCCAGCGGCAGCATGAGATGGACATAGCCCATCTTCATTTTCAGGATCGTGCCCGAGATGTCGTCCTCATGCAGGCGCTGCATGATCACGACGATGGCCGACCTTTCCTGATCGTTGAGGCGGTTGATCGCACCTTCGCGAAACCGCCGCGTGGTGTTGTTACGCTCGGTGTCGGACTCGGCCGTCTCGGTTGAATGCGGGTCGTCGATGATCAGGCGATCGCCGCGTTGCGAGGTCAGGGATCCGAACGCCACGCCCTCGCGCGTGCCGGTGGCGCTGTTTGCGAAGGACGTCTCACCGGTTCGGGTGAGGCTCACCTCGGGCCACAGCGCTTGATACCAGTCGGACAGGATCAGATCGCGGCATTTGCGGGTGTCGCGCTTGACCGGGCCATCATTGAAGGCCGTCGTCAGGTATCGCATGGATCGCAGGTGCGGGAATGTCCACTCCCAGGCCTGCCACATCACCGAGACGGTGAGAGATTTCGACGACCCCGGAATCACATTCGCCAGAAAGCGATTGATGCGGCCGTAAGTTATCGCCTCGAGATGTTCGCAGAGTGCGTCGAGGTGCCAGTTCCAAACGAGTGGTTGGTTAGGCTCCAGAACGTGCCAGGCTTCTCGCATGAAACCGGCGAGGGTCTGGCAGCGGGCCCGGATCTGTTCGGCATCGCGCGCAACCCGAGCGCGTTCCGCCTCAAGCCTGCGGCGTTCCTTCTCCGCCCGGATGGCCCGCATCATCTGCGCCGGATTCGGCAAGAGGGCCGAAGATGGCTTCAAGAGCTGCGATCTGTTCATCGGTTGCTTTGGTCAGGTCGACGGTACTGATCGGGCCGCCGTTCTTGCCGGTGAGCTCGAGCGCAGCTTTTTCGGTCTCGCCGAGATGGTGTTTCGACAAATGGATCGTCATCTGCACGCCGGCTGAGTTCTTCAGCGTCATGTGCTGGAATTGCTGCCGACGGATCGAAAGCTTGCCGATCTCCTTGCCGCGCTCCCAGATCTCGCGCAGGTCTGGCTCCTGCAGGCGCCGCTTCATGGTGTGCAGGCTGACTTCGAAGAACGCTGCCAGCTCGGTCTCGGTGCACATCAGCTTCGAGAGGCGAAGCAGGTTGGCGGCGTCGATCTTGAGGCGAGGGCGACCAGTGGGTTTCTTCTGGGCCTTCGTCTTCTTCGCGGTTGTCACCCAACCAACTCCACCAGCGCTGCCTTTTTACCTTTGCGGCCGTCGGCGATCTCGTAGCTGACGCGCTGGTCGACCAACAGCACGTCGAGCGAGCCGACCAGATCGGTGCGGTGCACGAAAAGCTCGTCACCGCCGTCATCGGGCCGGATAAAGCCGTAGCCCTTGTCATCTGAAAAAAATTTAACGCGGCCAGTCATTCTAACGCTCACTGATCGACCCTCTTGCGTTTTGCAGAACGCGCTTCCGCCGCGCGACGCATCTTCGCCCGGGTTTCCTCCGATACGACTCTGCGTCGATTTGCTTCAGCTATTGCCGCTCGATGCTCTGGTGTTCGCTGCCTGCCTTTGCTTGCAGCACTCAACTTAGAACGTAGTTCGTCGGTGTAGACGATGTTTCGCACCGCCTTCGCACGTGCCTCAGGCGAATGGGACTTCTTTCGTCCGATATTAAACGCTGCCCGCGTCTTATCCGAGATCGGGCGACCGACCAGAGCCGCAGCACTTTTAGCAACGTGCTGCTCATCGTGTTTGCGGCCAGTCATCTTCCGTCTGATGTTCTCTTTGAACGCCTCGGACCGCTTCTTGCCTTTGTTCGCGTGGCCAATCCTGATTTTAGAGGATGTCGGATACGATCGACCGCCCGTGCCGCCCGACACCAGATTCCATCCGATGCCGGCTTCGGGTCTCAGCCTGATCTCTTCGGCTACGCACTCATCCCACGTGCCAGACAGAAGCACTCGAACTTCGAAGCTGTCGCCAAAACGACGGCGATGTTCTGCGACTCTGCGAGGAAGAGATTTTGTGATTCCAACATACCCGTGGGTCGCAGGGTTTATGCAGGTATCGTCGTAAAGCCAGTACACAACGCAAATCATCACGGAGTCACTCTTCAGGCTCACGGTCTCGCCTGGGACTGAACTTTCTTGTCAGGGCAGGAACGTCGCACCGAGGATGATCACGATGACTGTGATGCTGACCGCCCAGACTGGGCCGATCGGCATCAACAGGTCATCGACCGGCGCGCGTCGATTGTGCTTTCCGAATCCGAAGTTGCGGGCCATCAAGCGTCCTCTCCACTGATCCCGTAGTTTTCCGGGATGTCGAGCAGTGGAACTGTCTTGCCGTTAAGCTCATGCGGGTTGTCGCTGCAATACTCGATCATTCCGGCATGAACGAAGTGGTGGCACACCGTACGACGCTGACCGACCGGTTCACCGTTTTCGTCGTGTGTTGTCGTAAAATTGAGGACGCTCGGACTGAGCGTCGGCGTCTCGCGGTTCCCGTCCCAGGTCCACTTCGGGCTCGGCGTCGCCGTACCGTCATCGACGCGTACGCCGTGACAATGCGCGCAAGCGGGGCACCAATAGAACAACTGGCGGTACCGACGATCGCCGTCGACGATATTGCGGACAGCGACCTTCACTTCACCACCATGCAGAACAGCTTCATCGCTGCCGCGATCGTGAGCACGGCGCCGATCGACAACGCAAACGTGAGAAGGCCGGCCTGCGCGCGGCGGATCAGCTTGGCGTTGCCCATGTCGAAACTCGCGCGCAAGAGGGTTCCAAAAGCGAAGGGAGGCGTTGCCGCCCCCTTGTCACTTTTTCCGTTAACGATTGAGGTTTGCGGAATCGCACCCGGAAACACTGCAGGACAGCAGGTTTCTGCGATTGTTAGCGCTGAAATGGGGGTTAACGAATCGCATGACCGCTGGATGTCGATTTTTCATCCCAACCGGTAGGTGGAGAAAATCGACATCCACAGCCAACAAACAAGCGCCGTCAGGCGCGCTGGCAACTGTCAGCAACGTGTCTCGGCTCAGTAGAGAATGCTGGTGTTCTGGGAGAGTCAGTCGGGGAGCGCTCGCTTGAGGCTCGCTCCCCTTGTCCTCGTTTCGTGGCCGCGAGGACAGAGTTCGCCCATCGAGTGAGCGCGCGATAGGTCCGTGACATTTCGTGGCCTGTCAATAGGGGTTTCGTGACATTCGATAGTGTCACGCATCTAAGTCGCTGAAATTTATGGCAAAGAAAAATTTCGAAATAACCGCGTGACATGTCGTGACATGTGCCAAGTGTCACCGATTTGAGGGCTGACCGACTTTCACTCGGCACTGATTCGCTGGGCTGCGGCGGCGAGACGGGCCATATTGCACGCGAAGCTGGCGAAGAACTTCGAGTAGGGCACCGCCTTCTCGGTCTTGGCGATCTGCTGGAGCCGGTACGATTTGTAGTCGGCGTTGAGCTTCTTTAGCGCACCGGCCTGACGCTTCGCTTCGATGTCGGCGAGTAGCTTTCTGGCCTCGGTCTCTGCGACGGCGCGAACCTGATCGGTGGTCTGCCATGGTGCGCCGATCTTTGCAGCAGCAGCGACAACGGACCCATGGTCGATCGCGCCCGCGCAATGCTCCCGGACCAATTCGGCATGGATCGGCCTGGTAAACCAGATATCCGGAACCTCTTCCAATCGAGCGAGACCGAGACCTTCAATATACGCTTCGACACAGGTCTCCACGATTGTTCGTCCCATCAAAGGCCCCCGCGTTTTTATGTGACGAGATTTATATAAGGCGCGGGAATAATTGATGAAAGATCAGCATTCGAGCGGCGTCGACGAGATCACGTCACAGGCACCTTTCGCGCGATCAGCGCCATGGTCACCAGCCTCAACGCGTTCTGCCACGCCGCGTTGAATTCGCCGTGGTCGATGCCGCGCGCTGCGCAGCGTTTGCGGATATCGGCCCGCATCGCGGCCCAGAAACAACGCAGGCTGAGAGCTCGGGCCAGGTCGGGCTGATCGGAGAGGTATTCGAACGGCCACCGAAGTGCTTGGTCCATCCGGCTGACCTGTGCTGCCGTCGGTGAGAGCCGCACTTTGTTGCGATCGGCCAGGGTCTTCTCCAGCTCGGCGGTTTCGAGCTGGGCGTTGAGATCGAACCGGTCGTACGCATATTTCGGCCACGCTGCGCCGAATGATTTTGGCCGCGTTGCTGCCGGCATCATCGCCATCACCTCGAACGCTTCCTCGAGGCGATCGAGAACATGGATCTGGGTCCACTGTGACGGTAATTCGCGGACCTTGCCACGCGATGCGCGCGCCGGCGCCGAATGGCCGATCGCACCCAACATCAGCGAACGCACCGCCGCGCCGCCGTCAAGTTCCGCCAACGCGGCCAGCCGGGCCCGGTCGGTCAGCGAGAGCAGGGTGACGTCGACCATATCGTCTCGGTCGTCGTTATTTCGTGACACTTCGCACCTCAAAACGTGACATGTCACGGGACAAAGGTGTCACGCGTTCCGAATTTCGCTGTAATTTCAATAGTCCCGGCGTGACGGTCCCAGATGTCACGGGATAGATTTCAATGTCACGCATGTCACGGTTCATCATCGCGGACTGAAATCCAGTGGGTCGTCGATCAGGTCACCCTGCAGCGCCGAGGCGGCGCCGCTGCCTCCCTGCATCGGCTCCGGCGCCTCGGTAAAGGAGCGGCCGGTCAGCCAGACGTAATTGCCGTCCCGGCCGATAATCCGCAGCACGAGCAGCTTTTCGCCCGCGCGCGATATCGCCTTCTTGCGCACGTCGTCGCTCATTTCGCCTGCAACGGCGTAGAAGGCATCGCGCCAGTATTTGTATTGCACGACCGCCCTGATCGAGTTGGGGAGCTTGCCGATCAGCGTCGGCGGTAAACGCTCCCCATGCTCAGCCATCGCTTTCTGGAGGCTCGACAGGATGATCGAGTTGCGGTCCGACAGGTTGATGCTGCGGCCCTTCTTCGGACCGCTGCCATGAACCTGCAGCTCCGCCTGTGTCGGGACGACAACGCATGACGTGATAGGCTTGCCATCGATCTGGCGCCGGCCGATCTCGACCTGATACAGGTCGAAGGGAATCTTCAAGCCGCTTTCGCCATCCTTTTGCTTGTCCAGGCTAGCGGTTGAGGTCTTGCCGTCCTCGTTCTTTGCCACCAGAACGACCTGGTCGACGTTGGCATAGACGGAGGTGTGGCCGCGCAACTTGGTGCCGCCCGCGTTCATGTGGTGAACCAGCCCTGTGTTGGCGTGCGGAAAAGCATTGCTGATCCGGTCGACGTTCGACAGGACCACGCCCATGTCGCGGCCCGAGTTCTCGTCGGCGCCGATCGAGGCCTTGGCCAGCGTATCGATGAAGATGGCACGTAGCGGCACATCGTAGGTCCGGCAGATATTATGGATTTCGTCGATGAACGGAACCGTGTCGGCCTGCGGATTGAAAATGTCGATCTTCTGCTCGATGATGTAGAGCGGAATCATTGTTCCCGGCTTGACGTCGAAATACTGGCGCCAGGCGCGAAACCGCTTCCGGATTCCGGTCTCGCCTTCACCGGCTTGATAGACCACCAGCCCGGGCATCAGCACCTTGTTGCCGAAGAACGGCGTCCCGGTTGCGATGCACATTGCCATGTGAATCGCGAGGAACGATTTGCCGGATAGCGAGGCACCGCCAATCACCATCTTGCCGCCTTCGGTCATCCAGTCGTCGATGACGTAGGAATGCTCCGGGCCCGGCGTGTCGATATTCTCGAAGCGTACCCCGCGGAAGCGCGGGACCCACGGTGCTGGCACCGGATCGAGGTCGTAATCGTCTTCGACGCCCGTCGCGGCGTTGGCGCGGCTCCGGACCTGGATCGCGAGCGACCGCGCCAAGTGCGCCGCGTCGGGCGCCATCGGCGCATCTGCCATGATCGAGGCGAGGTACTGCGCGAGCGTGCGCCCGTAAACAGGCATGAGTTTGTCGCCGCCGGCGCCGTCCAGTAGCGTGCCGAGCGTGAAAGGCACCGGCGGCTCGGCATTGCAGGCCCGCGCCATCGCTTCGAACATCTTGACGTGTATCTCGGCCAGGAACATTTCGGCCGCGATTTCTTCCTCGACCTCGGCCATAAGCGTGGGCTGAGAGCACAATAAGCCGAGTAGGGCGCGTTCCGTCTCGAGCTCCGGCGGCAACGGCTCGAGCGGGGCATCGATGACGTTGGCCTTGATCCACGCCTCGGCCTGACCGTTCTCGAGTTCGGGCTTGATCAGGCGCACCAGATCATTGCGATCGCCGCTTTTCTCTTCCTCGAAGTCGAAAAATCGACCCGTGACGACATTTATGCCGATGTCACCGAACCGCACCATCTTGTTGGTGACAAGCGGTGCAGACGGCGCGCCGAGAAGAAGCAACGCTACCCGCTCGGTCAGGGCTCCTTCTGGGGTGCGCAGATCGGTCATGGCCGGCCTCACTGCTCCAGCAGTGCGACGAAGAGGTCGTCGGCGGCCACGATCTCGATCAGCCGCGCCGCAAGAACGGTCGCGGTGGTGCCGCGGCGCGCGGCCTCCCGCGCCAGCGCGTTGTCCGCTCCGCCAGCGATTTCGATGATGATGGGCCGCAGCCCGGGCCGTTCCCGCCGGCGCGCGGGATCGAGTCGATAATCGAGACATGGCGCCGGGCGATCTGCTCCGACTCTTGCCACAACCGCGTCGTCGGCCCGGAGCTCGATGCCATGGATACGGCAGATGTTCTCCAATGACGACGCCTTGCAACCCAGCGCAGACGCGATCGATCGCGCGCCTTTGCCGTCTGCGACGAGACTGCGGATACGCCGTAACGTTTGAGGAGTGAAACGGAATTCACGATTGTTCACCGGCGTGCCCTCCGCATCGGGACGACGTTGGCCGCGCGCTCTTTTATGAAAGCGCGAACGTCGGCCTCGTTGTCGATCAGGAAGGCGACGTAATCAGCAGTCTTGGCGGTCACGGCGAAGCGGCGCTGCAGCACGGCGCAGTCGGCGCCTCTTTTAAGCCGGCAAGCGATCCCGAACTTGTAATCGAGCGCCTGCAGGTAGAGCAGGTCCCACATTTCCTGCGGGGTCACCGCAGCTTGCCGCGCTACCTCTAACTCTGGCGCTGCCGGCGCCGCTGTATCGGCGGCCGCCTCCTCGTCCAGTTCCAGGACCGGGGCGATCTCTTCTTGTTGCGACTGCGACATTTCAGCCAGCCGCTCCCATCGTGTGGTCGAGGTGGTCACAAATCAACTCGATGAGCGGCACGTGCAGGCCGACACGATCGCGGGAGGCGGCAAGGCGAGCCGCTGAATAGCTCTTATCGAAGTCAAACAGTTGCATCGCGGCCAGAAGATCATTCAGATCGGAGCGCCATGCAGGTTCGCCATCCAGCGCAGCGCAAAGCGCCTCGACGACCGGAGCGCGCACAAACCCGACATTGCCTGAGCCGGTGCGCGTGATGCAGCTCAGCGCTGCGATCAACGTGTCGCGACCATATCGCGCCAATTGCTGGCCCAGTTTGGATGCCGCAAGCGTTTCGCCGACCTTCATCTGAGATGCCGGCACCGGGTATCGACAGATCGTGACCCCGGCCGCATCGCATGCCTCCTTCAACGCCAGTGCCACCGCATCGCCGGCCGCAACGCGCGCCGCGTAGAGCTGCATCGTCGATATCGCCGTGACGTTACCGTTGATCGCGGCAAACGCATTGGCTTGGTCCGCCAGACTCGCCTGCACGATAAGGCAGGGCACGTCACGGATGCCACGGAGCGCGGCCGCAGTGGTGCGGTGCTGACCGTCGATAATGGCGAAGATTCCATCTTCCTCTTCAGCCACGACCACTGGCGCAAACTTCGACCAGGAAAACTGCTCGGCAATCTGCAGCACATTTCTCTCGCTGGCGCGGCCCGCGATCCTGCGCTGATATCGATGATTGACACGCAGAGACGCGATCGCGATCCAGAACAGTCGCGGCTTGGCGCTGGCATCGATCGTCGACAAGACACGGTCCTTGAGCCTGTCGCGGAACGATGCACCAGAGATCGGGGCAAGATCGCTCATGACGCCCCCAATAGATTTCCAAGTTTCGAAGACCCGGGGCTTTCACGGCGTTGGTTGACCGGTACGACCGGGTCAGTCCCGGCCGCGAACGCGTGTCGGCCGCGTAACGCAGCGCAGACCGCGCGGCGAACCTCCGCTCCCGTCATTGCATCCTCGCATGATTTGACCAGATCGAAATGCGTAGGGCGTTTCGCTATCGCGACCCGGTGCCTTGAAGCTATGTCCAGAAGTTCGGCGACATGACACATGTGAAGGAGGCGATGGGACCAAGGCGTGCCTGGTCGAGACCAGCCTCTCTCTGCTTCGTCTACCCTGTGTGTCGCGGCATCGACGGTCCAGATCTCGATCGGGTGGTTAATACTCGCAATCACCTTCTGCGCTTCTGTGCGTTGCGGGAAATAGCTCGTGCCGAGCCCAATCTTTTGCTCTAACATCGGCAGCGTTCTATTCCACACCGGAGCGAGGGCTGCGATTAGCCTGCTCGAGACGGGCGCAAATTCACGAAGTTGCTTTTCGAGCCGGTATATGACGTCGCGGCTTGACTTGATTTCGACCGCAACAATCTCCGTTTCAGTCACGGCAGCCAGGTCGATCCGATTGCTCGAATATCGCAACGGCAATTCGTGAATGATACGTGCACCGGGATACTGCCTGCGAAGCTCCGGGACGACGAGTGCACGCATTTCAATCTCTTCGGCTGATCGATTGACGGTCTTAACGTGTCTGCCCTGGAGCGCAGATGATGGAGAGGGCCCGCTCATGCGGGCACCACGGTGAGTTTCGGAAAAGTGGCTGGTCGACGCGCAACCATCTCGCGTACTTCGTCTTCGTAAGGGATAAGAGCCTTGATGATTTCGAAGGCCTGCCCAATCATCGCGGCATGGTATTCCTTGTCGGCGATGACACGCGAGGGGATCGGTGAGCGTATGCCAAGCCGCGCAGACAGCTTCTCCAGGCGCCCGGCCTCATCGCAGGAGATCATCGAGTGCACGGCCACGGAGAAGGCGACATCCGTGAGACTGGCCTGTGCGAGGTGAAGTTCGACTGCGATATCCGCGAGACTGACTATCGGGATGTTACCCATTCTGGTGCTCCCCTTGCCCGAAGAGTTGGAAATTTGAGATCGATGCGGACCGCGCGCCAAAGTTGGCGCAGGCCCAATCGTGGATCGCCAAAGCATCGGCCCTGTTATCGTCGTGACAGTCCGCCGGCATGAGACGTAGCGCGTGACACCGCGCTACGACGGCGCGTTTCGTTTCCTCGCGCGACCCAGTCCGGCCTCGGCCGATGAAGTGCTTGCGCGCCGTAGAGTCGGTCACGTCCGACCATGTGACGCCGTAGCGGACGCAGAGCCCCTCGACGATGCCGTGGTAGGCGCCGTGCGCGCGGACGGTCTTCTCGGCATTGCCAATCGAACGGAATGCCTCAAGTGCCAGCATCTTTTCCTTGATCAAAAGGACATGCCGGTGTGTCTCGAACTCGCCGCAGAGGAAGGCTATCAGGTTGGCGTATGCGACGTCGATCGTCTCATTCGGTCGTTTCAGCCGCACCGTGCCGGACTGTGGCGCGTCACCGGGTTTACCCCGGGCGAAGCCCGAGGCCACGCCAAGGTCGAGCGTGAATATTGATCCGGTGACGCGCCCCATATCGTTACTGCATCTCGAAGGAGGGACGCGCCGACCCGAGCATTGCCGCTTTCTTGATCTCGGCGTTCACTTCGTCGTGCTGCCGCTGGAGGTGTTCGCGAAAGGGTTTGTTCGGATCATTTGGCACAGAGCCTTTCGGCGTATCGTCCAGCTTTTTGATGCCCCTTGCGTTGGCCTCCTGGCCCGCCATGTATCCCTCGTTGTGCGCGCGATGCGCTTCCGTGGTGTGGTGATGCGGGTTTTTGTTTGTCTCGCCGGCGAGGCCTTGACGCTTGCCTTCGTTGAACGCGCGCTCGGTTATCGGCGTGCGATCCGTGGCCGGGAAAAGATCGGCCTGCGAGCCGATCGGCACGCCCATCCAGCGCAGCACCTGCATGTCGCGTTCAATCCGGGCCTTGATCGCTGTTTCACCTTCAGGCGTCGCTCCCTCGATCAAAGCCTGGATCTGGTTGAGGCCATGTTTGCCGAGGTCCGCCTTGACGATCTTGCCAAACTGCTGGAGATCGCTGGTAGCCTTTTTCTTCGCGGCCAGAAGTATCTCGTACTTCTGCCGATGCTGCTCGGTCAGCGAATAGACCTGATCGTCGGTTAGATCTTCGAGCGTTTGCTTCGGCGCCGATGACGCGGCGCCGTCTTTCTTCGGCTTTCTACCCATGATGGGCTCCTTTGGTTGCGGACTTGATGCCAGCGGCGAACAGCGCCGAGCCCATGAACCGCCGCTGGTTGACGGTCTCACCTTGGGCCTTGCGGGTGTGGAAGGGGCAGTACGGCCGCTTGCCGTTCATGTCCGCACCGTCGGCGCCGCAGAAGTAGAAGTGGTCGGAATTGGGATGACCGAAAGGCCAACGGCAATTGCCGTTCTCAAGTTCAATCAGCTGCATCCCGGCGCCGACGGCTGGCTCCTCGAGATGTTCTGGAATCCCTGGCTCGGTCGCCATGATGGCGAGCTTTCCCCCGAGGCTGTTTGACTGGTTCCGCCGCGGGAGTGGATCGGGGCGTTTTTTCAGTGCCGCGGGGCGGTTTGTCGGCGGATTGAATTTACTCTCGGCACGCTGCGCGATGTTAACGACGCGGCGCGCCGGCAACTTGATCCTGGATGCCTTGCCTATCACCGCGCTGCGCGTGATGCCGCCCCCCAGATCCACGGCAATCTGAGCCGCGCTCAACGAAGTTGACCACAGGGTTTTCAGGCGCGAGACCTGTGTCTCGGTCCAACCATCAGACATCAATTTCATCCTTGTGCGATTTTCGAATTTCGGCGAGCCGCTTGCCGGACACGATCGCCTGCGCCACGTCGTTCCAGAACGACGCGCAATAGGTGTGCGCACCCGCAACGGCGAGGCAGATCTTGATAAGGAATCGCTTCAACGGGATTGCCCCTCCCGAAACCGCAGAAGCCCTGCGGCGCGGCAATCGTGTTACTTACTGGTCGAGAAGATCGAGCTGCGCGCGGGTTGCCGCGATGCGCTCCTGTTCTTTCTTGATGGCCTTGCGCGACTTCCGGACCGATTGCGCCGACTTGGTGACGACCCACCACTCGACCTTCGAATCCCCCATGACGGCTTCGAGGATCTCGTAACCGGCGTCGGTTCGGAGAAGAGCCGTCACAGCCTCGAAGGACATGCGCGTCTGGCCTGCAAGCCAGAACCGTACAGTCCGCTCTTCGACGCCGGCAAAGTGAGCAACGTGGGATGCCGTTTTACGCGGCCAGACCGCGTTGATGACGCTGACTATTTTGTCCAAAGTGGTGAAAGACGTTTCCTTTTTAGGGAAAGACTTTTCACCGCCTAGTTTTGCTTTTTTGGCTGTCGTGATGCTGACTACGGTCATGATGAAAGCAGCCCCCTACGCCTTGCTAACAGAACGGAGCGAGACAGACACCACAGCCCTGACAGGCGCGCGCATGCTCGTGATGGAAAAGTGCTTTGATGCACTGGTCGAGGAGATGATCGCGGACGGAGCCGTGCCGGTGAATGCCGCGGTCAGCATGCTCGATTTCCTCGCCGAGAGATTTGCGAGACGCGCTTGGCGGCACGAGATGCTCGACGAGGGAGCAGACGGAAAGTGGCCGACAGGGGCACCATTACGATGACCCTTCGATGGCGTAGAAATCGTTGGGCTCAACCTTGCCGGCGGAGATCGTGTGAAGACCCCGCATTTCATCGGGGCGCGGGATGCGTTCGTTGTATTTCCATTTTTTCACCGCCGAGGCGGAAATGGATTTGTCCTCTGCGCCTGGCAGCGCGTTCAGCCGATCGGCGACCTGCTGGTCGTCGACCTTCTCATTCTTCATCCAGACTATGAGCTTCATGCCAGTATCTTTCCCGATTTGGGGAAGATCGTCAAACGAAATCGCCCCGAAATGGGAAACGACAAGTCAGAAAACGTCCCGCACTGTCCCCAACATGGGAAATAATTTGAAAAAGTTGCGGGAACTCAAAGGGTGGACGCACGAGGTCGCGGCCGAAGCGATGGGGATTTCGCGCGGCGGGTTCATTAAGTTGGAGCGCGGTGAGCGCAAACTGGATGAGGATTCGATTCGGGTCGCCGCGGATGCGTTCGGGGTTACTCGCGAGGTCGTCCTGGCTGAGCAGACTCCGATTCGCGTCATGGGGCGCATTGGCGCGGGCGGGACGATCGAGCCAGATTTCGAGCAGGTCCCGCCAGATGGTCTTTACACGATCGACCTGCCTTTTGCCGTGCCCGATGGGATTGTCGGCTTTGAGATCGACGGCATCAGCATGCTGCCTGTGTACCGGCCGCGCGATGTCATCCTGGTTTGGGAAGAGCAGAAGCGTCCTACGTATGACTTCATCGGCGAAGAGGCCGCGGTGCTGACAGATCGTGGGATGCGAGCTCTGAAGGAAGTCCAGCGCGGCCGCTCTCAGAACTTATACAATCTCCATTCCCACAATGCTCAATTGATCGAGGATGTCCGAATTAGCTGGGTTGGCGAGATCTACATCGTTGTGAAGGCGAAGCAGATTGCGAGTGCACACCGGTCCAATGCTGTTGCGGCGCAGAGACAGGCGGAACGCCGAGCCCGGGAAACCGAGGGGATGGATGAACTGGCCCTTACGGCTCCCGTTTCGGCCAAGCCACCGCAGGCCTCCTCGCGGAAGCGGAAAGTCGTGAAGCGCAAATGATCCGTGAGCGGTGGAGATCGCTATTTGTCAGCGCGGCTCTCGCAGGTGCTTTTGCGATTGCGCCCGCCTTTGCCAGCGACGGCTATGTCCAGAAATGGGAGAAAATCTCGGACATGCTGTTTCTGGACTTGAACTCGATCGCACACACGGCGAGCGGCGGCGTCTACGCCAACGCTTATTTCGGGCCCGTAGGCACATCATACGTCGAGAATTTCCAGCACCTCTTGTTCGACTGTCGGGGCAGCTACAAAAGCGCCGCTTCTTTTGGTTCGCCGGTGCTGCCGGCCGTGCCAGGCACCGCGATCGGTGAGTTTGCGGCGGTAGCCTGCTCTTCGCCGGACGGGTCAGCGGCCCGGCCCGCGCATGCGATCGCCCAACCGCCCTATTGCAAGGGGTTTGGAGGTGACGACTGTCGTTACATTCGAGAATTCGTCGAAAACGACATCGAGCCTGACTGGTGTGAAGGAGGGCTGACGCGGCAGCTATCGGCAAAAGAACTGCGTATTTGCTTGGCCATGGGCATCGACAGGAATGCTCATTGACGGTCGGGTCGTTTGACCCGAATCAGTCCGGAGTGAATGTGGCGAGGACCGTCGAAAAATTCGAAATCTGAGTCTCCATCGCGCCCTTCAAGGGCGCGCGGCGGGAGACACGTTGCATAAAATTTGGCTCACATATTTGGTGACAACCGTGACATGTCACCAGGTGTCACGCATGTCACAAAGCCCGTGGCACGGTACTTGCTCCTATATAGATTATAACTACTGAATCTCCTCTTGTAGGAGCGGTGCATTGAAGCACCGCTCCACAAAAATACTATCGGGGGAAACGTCCGCGCGCGCGACCCTTCGGACCTGAAACTGAAAAACTTCCCCGAAACGGGGTTGACAATCTTTCCCATATCGGGGAAGCTCTCCCTATGACCTGGGAGGGTTTCATGCAGTCCAGTTTTTCCAGACCACTTTCCACCCTGTTCAACGATCCGTTTTTGCGGGCCGCGTTTGAGCGCGCCGAGCGAGATCAGGGCGACGCCGCCGCAGCGGCAGTCTGTCCCCGTCCGACTCTGGATGGTGGCGACCGCGTTGCGGTTCTTGAAGCGGAGTTGGTCTGATGCGCCGGCTCAGCAAAACACCCGTCGAACTGGCGGTACCCGCCATCGTCACCATCGCCGAAGCCTGTTCGGTCCTGCTGTTCATCGCAATGATCGCGGTCTGGTGCATCGTCGGGGGGCGCGTTTGATGGCCGCGACCGCGCTCCGCAACATCGACGTCGAGCCCGCTACGCTTAGCGCGTGGTTTGAGGCGGAGCTCGCCGCGAAACTTGCAGCTCTTCCCAGTGATCAGATCCGGTACCGCTGCCTGATTCAGCAGGGCAACGTCTGGAGCGGGTTTTACGCAGCCTTTGCCGAAACCGGCGCACAGCCGTTCGGTTGTCCGCACCCACGTTACGGCGCGATGGACGCGCTCGACTTTGCCAACGTCCTTGCATCGATCGAAACCGCAAAGTCCCGGCTCGAACATCATCAGGAGATTGCATGATGTCGAGCCAAAGCACAGCAGTACCGGCGCGCGAACAGCAGTTGGTCGCACGCATCAAGCGCAGCAGCAAATATTTCGGTCAGACGGCGCCGAACGAATGGTTTGACGTCGAAGTCGCTGAGAACACCTATTACCAGATCAGTGGAAACAACAATAACTACGACGTGGTCGACGTCGTGCTTGGCATGCGCCTCTCAACCGGCGCGGTGCTCGACTTCGGCAGTGGCAAGAAGGTCGCCGCAGCGAAAGGCGGTGCGACATGAAGGCCATCGCGTCACTTCTCATCGGCCTAACAATCTTCGCGGCGCTGGTCTGCGTCATCGTCTCGGTCGACCCGATCTACTTTCTGTTTCTGGCGATGATCGTCTCGGCGCCGCTTGTCCTGTTCTGCATCTATCTGCTTGGCGATGCTGTGAGGCGCAGGATTGCGGTTCGTTGCTGCAGATGGTGGCACCGATGAGCAAACCTCTCGTCGATATCATTGAAGGCGATATCCAGATCATCGGCACAATGTCCGGCGATCATGCCGCGATCCTGTCGGCTGCAAGCCTGACTACGTCCTACCTCGACCTCTCTTTCGAACTCGGCATTCCGCTCGGTACCGTGAAAAGTCGGCTGCATCGCGCTCGCCGCAAGCTGGCGGAGCTACGTGCCAGCGAACAATCGGAGGCTTCATGAGTCAGATTATGGCCTTCGCGCTCGAGCATCAGTTTTTTGCGGGTCTCATTACCGGTGCGATCTGCCTTGGCTCCTATATCGGCGCGATCGGCTGGAGCTGTGGCTACGCCACGGCGATGCGTCGCTCATCGTTGTGGATGCAGCCGCAAAACGACGAGGCCCACGGTGATGTACCGAACCTGCCGCCGATGCGCGAGCGCCGCTACATCCCGACGACGGGGAGGTCGTGATGTCAGTCTGGGGCGACTTCGTAAAAACCGCGCGAGCCATCCTCGACGAGAAAACGCCCGCGGCGGCGAAAGAGCAGCCGCCGGTTTTTGTCCGAACAACCTGGCTCTACGTTGAGATCGATGAGGCGATCGAGCGCGCGAAAGCGCTGTCGCAGCAGATCAAGGTCGCACGTCTAAGCGCCAACGCGGACGAGGCGAGGCGGCTCACCAACGAGATCATAAACACCGTGACCCAAATCGCAGAGCTCTGCGACTGGGCCGACCAACAGTTCCAGCGAGAGGCCAGCACATGATTGAACGTATCGCTATCGACCCATCGAAGGATCGCGCCTCCTGGCTGGCACTCCGGCAGCAAGACATTACCGCCAGCGACGTGCCGGCGATTTGTGGTGAAGGCATGTTTGGTTCGGCCACCAAGGTCTGGGCGGAAAAACTTGGCAAGGTCGGTCCGCAGGAAATGACCGAGGCGATGAAGCGCGGCCTCTGGGGTGAAGCCGCGGTGTTCGAGGCGATCGGCTGGGAATTCCCGGACTGGGAGGTCCGCCGCGCCAAAGTCTACCTTCGCGATGCTGCTGCAAGGCTCGGCGCCACGCCCGACGGCGCTGCAATTATTCCGGGCCTCGACGGGGTTACCATCATCCAGACCAAGGTGATCGCGCGCCCGGTGTTCAACGCTTATTGGTTATCCGATCCCGAGGATGAGAATAGCCAGGTGGTTGCTCCCTTGGGTTATCAACTCCAGACATTGACCGAGGCTATGCTGGCCGACGCGGCGCGCGCCATGATCGTCGCGCTGGTGGTCGACACGTTCAAATGGGAGCTGAAGGTCGTCCCACTTGATCGCAACGCGGCTGCCGAGGCTGTGATCCGCGAACGCGTCGCTTCGTTCTGCAAAAACTATCTCGACACCGGCGTGCAGCCGCCAATCGATCCGGATCGCGACGAGCAGATCGTCAAGCTTTTGTTCCCGCAGGACAACGGCATCGAGATCGACCTGTCGCACGACAACGAAATCCCCGGATTCGTCGATCTGCTCGAGTCCGCTCGCGCGGCGAAGAAAGACGCGTCCGCCCAGGAGGATGTCGCGAAGACCGCCATCGCCGGGAAAATGGGAGAAGCCGCGATCGCGCGGCTGTCGGACGGTCGCCGCGTGTCTCACAAGACCCAACACAGAAAAGCATACTCAGTCGCGGAATCCGACTTCCGCGTCATGCGCATATTGAAAGGACGTGGATAATGGCTACCGCCGCAGCTCGAGACATTTCGAAGGACGACAACATTCGTCCGCTGCTGACGCCCGATCAGCTCAGGGACGAGTACAAGCATATCGATGAGGCCATCGCGAAGCTCGAGGCCGAAGCATCCGAGATACCGAACGTGATCGAGGATGACGAGGATCTAGCGGCCTCGACCAAAATCGTCGTCGATCTGACGAAGTACAGCCGACGTTGCGGCACGATCAACTTAGAAGCCAGCAAGCCCTACCGAGACGCAACTGATCTCATCAACGATTACTTCAAGCGCGGGTACATCGCCCGGTTGACGGCGGCAAAGGGTCGCCTGGAGAATGGCAACACGGTCTATCTGAGAGCGAAGGCCCGACGAGAACAGGAGCGGCGTGATGCTGAGGCTGCGGAAGCCAAGCGTCTCGCCGACGAAGCTGCGGCGAAAGCTGCGGAGGCGGTCAAGGCCGGCGACGTGAAGGCGGCAACTGCTGCGGTGACGCAATCCAATACCTTGAGCGACTTCGCCGCGCGAGCGGAATCAAAGGCGTCCGCCACGACCTCGTCCATGGCGACGACGCGTACCGAGGGCGGCACCGCCAGCCTCGTCGACCACTGGACATTCGAGGACCTCGATACAAACCACATCGATCTCGAAGCCTTGCGCCCGTTTTTTACCCAAAGCGCGATCGAGCAAGCGCTGCGCGCCTTCATCAAGGCTGGGCGTCGAGAGATCGCCGGCGCCCGGATTTTTAACGATAGCAGGGCGCGGACCCGCGCCTAGAACAGGAGAATTTTCATGAGCAACGTTGATACCGACGAACGTGCCGGCAAGCGCAACGCGCTGGATGAGTTCGCGGCCAGCACGCAGCAGGTTGTTGCAGCTCCGTCTGTACAGCCTCTGGCTTCGCCTGGCGACCGCGTATTCGGCGCGCAGCAGGTTGCGGTCTACCGCGATGAGGCTCGCATCCTGCAGAAGCTAGCGGCACTCGGCGCTGCCGCCGGAGACGACTGGTTCTATCGTTTTCCGGTCAGGAACAAGAACGGCCAGAAGGATTTCATCGAAGGAGCCTCGATCAAACTGGCGAACGACGTGGCGCGGATCTACGGCAACTGCGAGGTCGACACCCGTGTCATCGATTTAGGGCCGAGCTGGCTGATCTACGCGCGGTTCACCGACTTCGAGAGCGGCTATGCGCTAACTCGCCCGTTCCAGCAGAACAAGAACGCTTCAAAAATGGGTGGCAGCGACAACGACCGTCGTCTCGACATCGCGTTTCAAATCGGTGTGTCCAAGGCCATCCGGAACGTCGTCGTAAACGCGCTGCAGACCTTTTCCGACTTTGCCTTTGAGGCCGCGCGCAATTCGCTGATCGACAAGATCGGGAAGGACGTGAAGAGATGGCAGGAAAAAACCCTGCAGGGCCTCGCCAACCACAACGTCGATCCGCAGCGCGTCGAGTTCGTCATTGGCCGCGCGGCGAAAGACTGGACCGCGCCAGACCTGGCAAAAATCATCGCTATGATGAAGGCAATCGGCGATGGGATGACGACGGTCGATGAGACGTTTCCGCCGAAAGAAAAACAGGTAGGCGGCGACGTCGACGCCGAGACCGGTGAAGTCTCCGAACATTCAAATTCCACCGCTCTGGTAGAAACTGAAAGCTCCACCGGTGCGGCGGGGGCAGGGCCGTCTGATCCTAACCAGGGTCCTGACGCAGGCGGCCCTGCCGAAAGTAGAGCAGCTTCGACGCAGCCGTCCGCGAGTACGGGTCCCGCTGCGTCAGGCCAGGCCGCTTCTGAGTCCGAAACCTCTCCCAGGAAGAAAGGCACGGAAGCGGCCAAGGCGCCTGCTGCCGACAAGACCGGCGCAGTCCCGACGAACGAAGCGGAGTATATCGCGGCGACATCGGCATGGATCGAGACGCTCGATGATGCCGACGAAGGCGAGAAGCGGTGGAAGGCCGAGAAATCTCTCCGCAACAAAGCCAATGTCGGGTCCGATGCGCGCGAGGACCTGCAACACAGGCTGTCACAGAAGTGCGCCGAGATCAGGGACGCTGATCGGTCATGACGTCGGCTTCGGAACGCACGGCAGCCGCGCGCCACGGTCTCAAGATGGCGGACAGCGCGATCCAGTCTCGCCTCAAGGCGATGGACCGGCTTGGCCTGGATTATGTCTACGACGGTGAGTTCACCGCCGTCGTGGACGGTGCCTTTGAATACAACCTTGCCGCTGCGACTTGGTGCGAGTTCGACGTCGAAGGTGATCGCCAGCATGGTTACACGCTGATCGGGCTGCATCAGGCGGTCGAGCGCCGCCATGTCCGGCTTCAAGAAATGTCAGCCGAGGCCAGGGACAGCGCGGGGATCGCACCGTCTTTGAACTCAACGGGTATCGATCCTGACACCCGCGCCGAGGTCTCGGCTGGCGTTCCCTCGTCAAGCCTCCTTCCGGAGGTAGCGCTGTGATAGACCAGCGGTGCGATTGTCTCGAATGCCGAGTCCGAGCTGCCTTGAGCGGCGGCGAACCTACCGCACCGTTCGAAGTCGACATCAACGATGCGGCCAAGGCGCTCGGCAATATTCTGGGCGAGCTTCTGGCTCATCATTCCAGCAAGGCGGCGAAGCGCTTTGCTGCCGCACTTCTCGAAAACCGCAAGCATTGGCTCAACCACCCGCGTGTTCTCGCGCAGCAACCTCATAAGGGGACGGCATGACATTCGTGTCCGAGAAGGAGGCCGGCAGGATGTGGTGTCCCCACGCGCGCATCATCCGCAACGAATTCAACGGTGCAACAGCCGATTATTTCCCGGTCGGCTCGGCAAATCGCGACGCGCTAGGCCAATCACCCAATCCGATAGGGTCGTGTCGGTGCATCGCTTCAGCCTGTATGGCGTGGCGTTGGGAATCCTATCGGCGCCCCGATGATCGATCCGCCACGGAGCGACGGGGCTACTGCGGAGCCTTCGGAATTCCGATGGAGTCGATCGTATGAACGGCGATCGTCCCCGCAGCTTCGTCTGGCTTAGCCAGTTCGGCATTCTGATGCCGCAAATCTGGTTCGACGATCCGCGTCTTGGCTCGGCCACGCCAATTGTCGAGCGCAAGCTCGATCCTTCCGAGTGTCAACTCACGCTTGATGCTCTCGCCGCGAAGTATCCGGCACAGCAGATTGGGGATTCATAATGCTTCTACGCGTCATCGATTTCGAAACTGACGGGATGCCTCCAGACGCGCGGCTTTGCGAAGTCGGTTGGTGCGATGTCCGCACTTACGACGATGATCCGGCGGAGATCGGTGACCCGATCGGCGTCCTGGTCAACCCGAACCGGCCAATGCCGCCGGAAGCCCGGGCGATCCATCATATCAGCGATGCCGATCTTGTCGGCGCGCCGGAGATCGGTGCAGGTCTCATGAAGCTATCGGCGGGCGAGCCCGATATTTTCGTCGCGCACAACGCTAAGTTTGAGCAGGAATTTTACACTGGCGGCGGCAAGCCGTGGATCTGCACGCTGAAGGTCGCGCGTCGCATCTGGCCGGAATGCCCGAACCACACCAATCAGTGTCTGCGATATTGGCTCGGCATCGAGCTTGAAGATGCTCTTGCAATGCCCCCCCACCGGGCAGCGCCGGATGCCTACGTAACGGCCCACATACTTCTGGCGATGATTCAGCATGCCAGCTTCGAGCAGATGATCGAGTGGTCGTCGGCGCCGTCGCTCTTGCCGCGCGTCACCTTCGGCAAATATCGCGGCCAGGACTGGTCGGCGTTGCCGCCCGACTATTTGAGTTGGCTGGTGAACAAGTCCGACATGGACGTCGACACCAAGTTCACGGCGAAGCACCACCTCGATCAACGCCGGCGGGGAGGGTGAATTGACCGACACTTGGGACGAAATGCTCGCAAGTGAGGATGCTGCGCTGGTCGACGAGATCAAGTCCGACCTCACTTCGTACGCAGCATACACCACCGCCGGCAACATGGCCGCCGCGATCGTGATCGAGCAAAAATATGGCCTCTTCGGTTTATCGCCGCAGCAGGTGTCCGAGCAGCTTCGTGAAATGACGCTGCCGATCGAAGGGCAGCAATCATGAGGGCAGTAGACCTTACCGGACGTTCGATGGGCCGATTGACGGTCGTTCGCCTGGCGGATCGAGGCAGTCGCCCAGCGCGCGTGTGGCTTTGCCAGTGCTCTTGTGGAAACACAAAACGGGTGACAAGCCAGGAATTGCTTCGTGGTGACACAAAGTCCTGCGGCTGTCTTCGTTATGACACCACGGCGCGCCGCGGCCGCTCCAACGCGAGGCATGGCGAGGCCCGCACATATAAGGAGACTCCCGAGTATCGCGCTTGGATTGAGATGCGGCGGCGGTGTTCGAACCCGAATTTTGTTGGATATGAATATTACGGTGGTCGCGGCATAGCAGTTTGCGTTCGTTGGCAGGAAAGTTACGAGAACTTCCTTGCTGACATGGGTCGCAAGCCATCACCCCAGCATTCGATCGACAGATACCCAAACAACGACGGAAATTATGAGCCCGGCAATTGCCGCTGGGCGACTAGCCGAGAGCAAGCCCAAAATCGGAGGGCTCGCCGGTGAAGAAACCATCATCGTTCAAGCTCGGAAAGCTTGACATACAATCTGTAGAGTACGCCAGCCAGGGCAATGCCGTTCTCGGCATTCGGGATTCGGGAAAGACCTACACCGCGACCTATCTGGCCGAACGCCTTTTTGAGGCCGGCATCCCGTTCATTGCGTTTGATCCGATCGGAGTGTGGCGCTTCCTGCGGGTTCCCGGCAAAGGTCGCGGCTATCCAGTTGTTGTAGCCGGCGGCGAAGATGGCGATCTGCCCCTCACCGTCGAAGGCGCACCTGAGATTGTTCGTTCGGCCATGAGTAGCGGCGTCTCGCTGGTGATCGACCTGTTCGATATCAACCTGAGCAAAGCTGACTGGCGGCGGATCGTGCTGGCCTGCGTCAATGTGCTACTGCATGAAAACAAGCGGTATGGTCTGCGGCACGTATTTCTTGAGGAAGCAGCCGAGTTCGTCCCGCAGAAGGTGATCGATGGCCATGTCTATGCCGCAGTCGAGAAGTTGGCGCGCATGGGCGGTAACTCGCGACTTGGTTACACGCTGATCAACCAACGCTCGCAGGAAGTTGCCAAAGCGATCCTCGAGTTGTGCGAGAATGTCTTCTTGCACCGGCAGCGCGGCAAAAACGCGTTGGAAAACCTGGACAAGTGGCTTTCCGTCGCAGGTGCGTCTGAGCAGAAAGCCATTTTGCAATCGCTTCCCAGTCTACCGCAGGGTCAGTGCTGGGCCTGGCTTGGCGGCGACACGCCTACGCCGCCGACCTTGGTCAAAGTTCCAGCGAAAAATTCTCTTCATCCTGACCGTCGCGTGATGCACGGCGACGACGGCGTGAAGCCGACCGGCGCCGTCGATGTCACTTCGTTCGTCAATGCGATGCGTTCGACGCTGGTTAAAGTCGAGGAGGAACGCAAGGCCAACGATCCCAAGGCGCTCAAGGGAGAGGTTGCACGTCTCACGGCGAAATTGAAGAAGGCGTCGACGCCGATCCAGCAGCTCATCGATCCGATGTCCGTCACTATCGCCGAACAGCGCGGCTTCGCTGCTGGCTTCAAGGAAGCTCATGCCCAGGGCGGCGCGCAATTCCGAGATTTAATCAAGGAAGCATCCGACCTGGTCGATCAATTCGGCCGCGACTTCAGCGCCGCATTCGGTGGTCGCATGCTGACGCTGAATCTCGGAAATGAATATTCGACCGTCTCGGTCGCGCCCCGCCGGCCGTTGCGCGTCGAGCAGACGCGCTCCGTCGCTCCGCCGATTGCGCGCGCGGCACCGCCGGCGGCAAGCGACGACGCCTCTCTGACAAATCCGCAGCGGCAGCTGCTGCAGGCGCTCGCGTGGTGGCAACATATGGGCCACGACAAGCCTTCGCGAACGCAGGTCGCCGCGATTGCCGGATGGAAACCCAAGGGCAGCAACCTTCGCAACCGGCTCACAGAACTGTCGTCGCTCGGCCTGGTCACCTATCCGCAAGCCGGCACAGTATCTCTCACCGATGCTGGCGTCAGCGCCGCACCGTCGCCCGACACCAGCAAGACCTTGATCGACAGCATCCGCGCCGTTCTGACCAACCCGCAGTTGCAACTGTTCGATGCTCTCTTAGATATCGGCGCCGAGATAGAGCGAACGGTTCTCGCTGGGCGCGTAGGTTGGGAGGCGACTGGCAGCAATCTGCGGAACCGCCTGACCGAACTCAGCCAGCTCGAGATCGTCGAATATCCGCAGCGCGGCACCGTCATGCTGCAAGGGTGGGTGGTGTCATGACTGCGCTCGACACCAAGATGGCGGAAGCGCTGCGAACATCCGGCCGCGGGTTCGGACCCGGAGGATCAGGAGCGCCGCCGGCACCGGTCACCCCGCCGAAGCTGGTGCCACGTACAATCCGCGAAAGCGACATTCTTCTCGGTCACGCCAGCAACGGCGACCAGATCGGCATCGATCTCGGGAGGCTCGTCGAAGGACGACTTCTGATCCAGGGAAACAGCGGCGCGGGCAAGTCGATGCTGCTGCGCCGACTCTTCGAACAGGCGTGGGGAAGAATTCAGCAGGTCCTCATTGATGTCGACGGCGAGTTCTCGACCATCGCTGAAAAGTTCGACATTGCCGTTGTCGACGCCGCCGAGATGAAGAGGGTGGGTGGCGCTGCACTCGGCTCGCACCTGCGTCAGCATCGCTATAGCGCCATCCTCGATCTATCCGACGCCACAGCAGAGGATCGCTTCATCATCACAGCGGATCTCGTCACGGCGCTCGTCGATGCCGGCAGCGATTTGTGGCACCCGATGCTGTTGCTGATCGACGAGGTCCAGTCTCTCGCACCGCGCTACGATCCGGGCGACGTTGAAGCCGAGATTAGGAAGCGCACCATTCGGGCCATGGCCGACGCCATGACGCGCGGCCGCAAGCGCGGCATCGCCGGCGTGGTCGCGACGAGCCGGATAGCCGAGACGTCCACACCAGTTATCGCCAAACCTACCAACATCATCGTCGGCCGGACCATCTTCGATCGAGACCTGGAGCGCGCCGGCGATGTGCTCGGCTTCACGGCTGGCCACAGCCGGGCGCTCCGGACCTTGTCCGATGGCGAGTTCATCGGGATTGGTCCGGCATTCAACGCGCCTGGTCGATCGAGGTTCAAGGCCGGCGGCGTCGAGACCAGACACAAGGGCGAGACTCCGAAGATCGAAGCGCCGCCGACGATTGCTGCGTCCGACGCCATCGCGCTGCTCGGCAAAGTGCAGACGGACGAGCAGGCGACATCGACCACGATGGTCGTCCGTACCGCAAAGGCTGGGAAACGCGGGATCGATTGGGCGCAGGAACACGACAAGATCATCCGCGACGGGTATGCGGCCGGGAAGCCGTTAGCTGACATCGGCAATGACCTCGCCGCCGCCGGCCTGCAGGTGTCGACGAGTGGCATCTCTACCCGCGCGCATGCGCTGGGCCTCATCAGCCAGAAGGCTATCTTGGGCTGGCAGCGAGAAGAGGACGAGATTCTTCAGGACGGCTATCTGAAGGAGCTGAAAATCAACGAGATCGTCACGCGACTTGCGGAGAGCGGCTTCAGCCGCGGGCGTGTCGCGGTTCAGATGCGCGCGATTGCGCTCGGCATCACCCGCGACCGCGTCAACTATTGGACGAAGGATGAGTCCGACATTGCCCTGAAGGGGCTCGAAGAAGGCAAGTCCACGCGCGAGATCATCCTCGACCTCAAAGCCGCCGGCTTTGAGCGCGGCGTCACCAGCATAACGAAGTACGCCCAGCGGCATGGTATCAGTCGAAACAGCGCCGTTCCGTGGACCGCCGACGATATCGCGACGCTGACGACTATGTACAACGCCAACAGGTCGATCGCCGAAATCATGCAGGCGCTCGATCGTTCGCGTGGCTCGATCCAGTCGATGGCCAGCCAACTCGGTCTAAAGCAGCGTTTGCCGTGGACCTCCGACGAGAAGGATGTCCTTCGTAAGGCGCAGGCTGACGGCCTCAAGCTCGTCGACGTGCCGGCTCTGTTGCCCGGTCGCACATATGCAACGGTTGCCCGAATGGCCGGGCAGCTTCGGTTGGATTTCCTGCGAAAGGGTCAGACGAAATGACCCGCGAACGCCGCATCCTCCCATACATCGAACGATATCTCGGCCCGGTCGCGATCGCGCAATTCATCGACGTAGGCTGGTTCACGTTCTGGCCGATCGGCATCACCAAGGCTGGCCAGAAGGCGTTTCGTATTGGTTTTGGCTTCTGGGATGGCAACCGCCAGGCGTTACCGATCGCGTGCACGGAGATCGTCCGCGAGATCGGGTACCCCTATCCGAACTGGCCCGGGCGTCTGCAACGCCTGCCGAAAAAATCCAGACCCGACGATGGTGGCGATGACAATGAGGATGACGAATGAAGTGTTACATTTTTGATATCGACGGGACGCTGTCGAACACAGCGCACCGTCTGCACCACATTCAGAAGTCACCGAAGGATTGGGACAGCTTCTTCGGCGCGCAGCACCTCGATCGTGAGCATAGGCATGTCGTCGGCGTGGCGCTTTTGCTTGCGCTCACGACGAAGATTGTCTTTTGCACGGGCCGTCCTGAAACGTACCGGGAAGTGACCCGAAGGTGGCTGAATAGGTGCGGGTTCGATTCTTACAGCCCGCTTTACATGCGTCCGGCCAACGATCGGCGCGACGACGACATCATCAAGAGCGAACTGCTCGACCGGATGATCCTGGACGGCTTCGATCCGATCATGGCTTTCGACGACCGAGATCGTGTCGTGGCGATGTGGCGTGCGCGCGGGGTGCCGTGCGCCCAGGTCGCCCCAGGCAATTTCTGAATTGGCATTCGTTGGCTGACGGGAGCGAGGACAACGCCGACACTGACCGGGATTTCACAACAGGGGATTTGAACATGACCAAGACTGCAATCTTCATCGACGGTGCCAACGTATACGCGACTGCCAAGGCGCTAGGCATAGAGATCGATTACAAAGCACTGCTGGCAGAGTCCAATCGCCGCGGTACCGTGGTGCGAGCCTTTTATTATACGGCGGTGCTGGAGGGGCAGGAATTCTCCTCGATCCGGCCGTTGCTTGATTGGCTCGATTACAATGGGTTTTCCGTCGTCACCAAGCCGACGAAGGAGTTCGTCGACGCCGCGGGACGCCGGAAGATCAAGGGCAACATGGATATCGAGCTTGCCGTTGATGCGCTCGAGCTGGCGCCTCACGTCGATCACATCGTCATTTTTTCCGGCGATGGCGACTTCCGGTCCGTGGTGGCGGCGGTCCAGCGCCGCGGCGTTCGTGTAACGGTCGTCTCCTCGATCAAGACCCAGCCGCCCATGATCGCCGATGAATTGCGTCGGCAGGCCGATGTGTTCGTCGATCTCGTATCGCTGAGGCACATCATCGGCCGCGATCGAACCGACCTCGACCCAGCGCAATCCCACACCAGGTTTGCAGTATCTCCCGACACAGCCCCGACCACGTGAGGAATAGATAAAATGGATACCATTGACATCCCGCTTTCCAGCCTGAAGCGCGACCCGGCCAATGCCCGTAAGACCGAGCTCGCGCCGCTTAAGTCCTTCATCTCATCGGTGAAGGAGCACGGCATTCTCGAGCCCATGACGGTTCGGAAAGGCGAAAATTGCTACTTCGTCACGAACGGCGGCAAGCGACTCTCCGCGCTCGAGCATCTCGTCCAGAAGAAGGAGATCGACGCCAAGATCACGGTACCGTGCATCGTCCGGGAAGTCAGCGATACGGATGCGCTCGATATCAGTCTCGCCATGAACCACATGCGCGAGGATATGCACCCGGTCGATGAATACGAAGCGTTCGCGAAGCTGATCGCGGATGGCACGACGGAAGATGACATTCGCAAGCGGTACGGCCTGACCCCGCGTGAACTGGCGCAGTCGCTGGCGCTAGGCCGGCTGTCGCCGGCGATCCGCAAGGCCTGGGCGGCAGGTGAACTTGAGGAGGAGGTTGCCCGCGCCTTCACCTTGGAGTCCGATCAGAAGCGGCAGGAGGAGATATTCAACCGCAACTTCGGAAAGCGGAAGGGCGGCGCGACCGCCTACATGATCCGGCAGGCGATCGTCGGTGACGGCCGAACCGCCGGCGCGATGCTTCGCTTCGTTGGGCTCGATGTCTACCGCGATGCCGGCGGCGCTACGACCGAGGATTTGTTTTCTGACGAGAAGGGCGCAGGACCGATGGCGACGGACCTGACGCTGCTCAAAAAGCTCTATGACAAGAAAATCAAGGACCGCGTCAAGGAGCTAAAGGCCGAAGGCTGGAAATGGGTCGAGTATCAGTCCGATCTCCCGTCTGGTGCTTATTACTGGCCATCGACCGCGAAGACCAAGATCAAGGCTGAGGATCGCGGCAAGTATGGCGTGATCGTCCACGTCAACAACTACAGCGCCGAGGTCGAGTTCAAGTACGGTGTTCAGAAGCCGAGCGCGGCAAGCAAGAAGAAGCCGGCCAAGACCAAAGACGGCACGCTGGAGGTGGCGCTGTCGGCTACGCTCTGCGACAAGATTTCCAATCAAATTACCGAGGCGGCGGCGTCGGTTCTCCGCAACGATCCGAACTTGGCGCTCGCCGTCGCTGCTGCTTCGTTTCTCAGCTATCACGGCCCGTCCGATATTCGAAGCAATCGCTTCGTGACCGATTTCGACGATGAGGATGAGTTCGCGGTCAACCTGGTCGTTATGCGGGGAAAAACGACCGACGAACTGCATAAGGTGATCGCGGATGTCGCGGCGAGGTCTCTTCATCTCGGCGGGCAGTCTGTGCACAGCCTTCCGCTGGCGGAGCGTGAGGACGGCGATAGCGATACCGCAGCGCTGCTAAACGCACTCGACGCCAAGCAACTCAACGCGGCGCTGCGTACCGCGTTTGATGCGGCCGGATATTTCGCCGGCATCCCACGCGAAATGATCGTTCTGGCGATCAAGGAGATCGACGGCGCACAGCCGGTCAACGTGAACGGGAAGAAGGGAGATCTCGTCAAGCTGGCGACCGAGTTGGCAGCGGCGTCGAATGCCGGCGGTAAGCCGGGCTACCTGCCACCGGAAATGCGGACAGCGTCCTACAACGGCCCGCAGGCGAAGAAGGTCGCTCCGGCGACAAAGCCCGCCAAGCCGCCGGCCAAGACCACCAAGGCAAAGTCGGTGAAAACTGCGAAGAAGAGGGCAGCCTGATGCCAAAGAGCATCGGCGAGCAAATCATCGACAGGGCCTGTCTGGCCACCGTCGACGCGCAACCGCTCGCGGCTGAGATCGATGCCGCGATTGCCGATGCCTTCAAGGTGGGTTTCGAGCACGCTGTTCACGGCGGCAAAGAGGCGGCCCGCAAGCTGCCGCAGATCAAAAACGCCTTGCCGCTGGTTATCTATTTCGTCAACGACGCCGACCGGAAGGAATTTTCCGACGCGATGCACGAGGCGAAGCCCGGCCTGGTCGAGTGCAGGATTCCGGAGGGACGAAATGGCTGATGTCACCGGTCCAATATCCACGCTGCGCGGCGCGCGCCACAAACTTCCAGACGGCCAGATGTGTGACGATCACCCGGATCGTCCCGCGGTTGCTCGCATTCAAGGCGAAACTGACTCTTTCGGCTCCGAGATGAACGACCTGTGCCAGGAATGCCTGCACAGGTATCGCGACTGGCAGAATTCGCCTGAAGCCGCTGAGGCGCGCTCCGGCCGTTGTGAATGGTGCAAATCCGAGGTCACCGACCTTCGAGATGCCCGCGATTTCGACGAGGGCCTGTCGGGGCGCGTCTACCGCATCTGCGGTGCCTGCATCAAGAAACAGAACGAGCGTCTCGCCGAGGAAGCGGACGAATTCGACGACGGTGTTTGGGATGACGACGACTATGACGACTATGAGGAGGACGATCAATTATGACCAATACTGAATCGGTACCGTCAATCGATCCGAGCGACAACGCCAAAGAGAACGATGGCTGGGAATGGGCAATCGTTGAGATTATGGGACATCGCAAGCATGCCGGCCGCGTGCGGGAGGAGGAACGCTTTGGCAGCAAGATGCTGCGAATTGACGTGCCGACGTTCGCGCCGGCGCGCACGCTGTTCGATGCGGCCGACGGCAAACCGGACACTCCCGAAATCGTTTGGCAGACGCACTATTATAGCGGCGGCTCGATCTTCAGCTTCACGTTAACCGACGAAGCCTCGGTGATGCAGGCGAATAAGCCCTACGAGTCCCCGTATCGGATGCGTTTGCCGCCGCCTGAAGCGCCGCAGAACGACGAATATTCCGACGCCGGCTACGACGACGAGGAGGGGTAGCCAGATGGAATATCTCAACTGGGCGGCCGAGCATTGGCTGCTGACCATCGTCCTGGCATCCATCGCGGGTGTCACGCTGATAGGCGTCGCCGCCGGTATCGGAGGTTTGCGCCGATGATGTCGCGCGACGGGCACCTCGACTGGTGCAAGCAACGGTCTCTTCAGCACCTGAACTCAGGCGACGCGGCAGGCGCAGTGGCGTCGATGATTAGCGATCTCGGGAAGTGGGAGAAGCCGCTTTACGATCCGGCGGTGTTTCGGACGCTCGTGATGGACGGGATAATGTTCCGCAAGACGGCCGCTGACGTACAGAACTGGATTGAGGGGTTCAACTGATGTCGCGCGATATCCCGATCATCTTTGGCGCGGCGATGGTGCAGGCGCTTCTCGCTGACCGCAAGAGCATGACGCGACGGCTGGCGTGGCGGAATGAACACGACGAGTGCATCTCGGAATCTGAACTCCAAAAACTTCAGTCCAGGGGTTGGGATGCGATAGACGGGGATGGGGACAGTGTCACGCTCGCAAAGCGTTCAGCCTGGCAAGAGGTGAAGATCGGTGATCGGCTTTGGGTGCGAGAGTCCGTTCAAGCCGAGCCTGATGCCGACGGTTGGGATGGAGTGCGATACCGTGCCGACAAAAAGTGGATCGGTTCAACTGCTGACAATGCGAACGAAGCGGATAGATTCCTTGCCCTCTATCACTACGGAAAGAAGCGCGGCGTCGGTGTTCCTTCAATCCACATGCCGCGCTGGGCTTCTCGCCTGACACTGATCGTCACCGTCGTGAAAATCGAGCGGCTGCAAGATATCACCGAGGCCGATTCGATCGCAGAAGGCGTGGTCGAGGACGACGGCAGCGAGCCGGATATCTTCTACGTCCCCGGCGCCAGTCTCCATCACGCGGACAAGGCGTCGAAGGTTTTCCGTTATCTGTGGGAGTCCATCAACGGGCTGGATTCATGGACAGCGAATCCGGAGATCGTGGCGCTGTCGTTCCGTGTCATCCAAGCGAACATCGATACACTGGAGGCGACGTCAGCATGACCAACAACCACGACGATCTTCGCGCGCAGCTCCGCCGCCTCGCCTCATCTGATAGCGGGGTGAAGGTGCGGGAGTTGACTTGGCGAGAGTATCCATCTGGCAATTGCGACGCTGATGTCTATTCGATCAGTAACACTTACGGACAAGGCCCGAGAAAATATGTTCTTGCGCGTGGCTTCGCGATACTCGGATACTTCGATGAAGTAGATGCCGCCAAAGCCGCAGCGCAGGCCGATTACGAGACTCGCATCCGGTCGGCACTGGTTGAAGTGCCAGCGGTGAAGGGCGAGCCTGAGCGTGTGGCGACACCGGGTGTGGCGCTTTTGAACAAGCTGTGGTCGCAGATTTATGACAAGAGGCCAGCGGGCGATCCGAAGGACACCTATCGGGAGTTAAAGGCCATCCTTACCGCCCCACCGGCAGACGCCGGGATGCGAGAAGCGTTGGAAAGCCTTCAAGCATGGTGCGACAATCAAGGGGCGCTGTTAGGAGCGGTTGACGGCTATGATTATCATAGCGGTCAAGAGGCGGCATATCGTCATGTGTCCATCGAAATTGGGAAGCGCATGGACGCGGCCCTCACCGCGCCCGGCGCGACGACGAAATCTGACGGCGGCTGCTTAGGCTCTCTGCCTTCGGGAGAGAGTGAGCCTGCGGTGACGCCGGCTTGGTCGCCGTCAGACCCTTCATCCACCCGCTCCGAATCCTGCCTTGATCGCAGCCCGCTGAGAGACTCGGAGATAAAGAGAACTAAGCAACTCGCAGAACGCTTTGGATGGGAGCCAACCCGCAGCGAGGTGACGGTGGAGGATATGCCGACCGAGAATACGACAATTGGCGGGGTCACATGGCACAGCAGCGAAGAAGATGGCGGCCCCGACGTTGGCATCAGCGTCTATCTCGCCCCCGATGATCGGCTGTGGTGCGGTGAGATCAGCCGACGGTTGTTCGAGGGGCACGATGGGTCAGCACACTTCGACAGCGATGGCGGTGCGTTCATCGTCCGGTTTAATGGCAAAGACACCACGCTGATCGCAAAGTGTGCCGATCTCGATACCGGACGAGAGTTTGTTGAGCAGGTCGCCGCATGGGTTCGCGCCACCCCGTCCTCGCGCCCGGAGGTGAGCGATAGTGATTGCGAGGATCAAGGTCTTTGTTCGACCGATGAGTGCATAAAATTCTCTTGTCAGACATGGAACGGTGACGGGATCGTCCGACCGAAGCTCGTACAGCGAGGGCCGTACTGGGTCTGCCCTAAATGTCACAGCAGCTACGGAGCCGACGCCAAAGGCTCTCAGCCGGCAGGAAACCTCCTAGAGATGGCGGCTAAAGCGGCCTTCCGTGAGGCACAGAGCGTTTATCGATCCGACCATGACCATTTTCCGCTGACCAACACGTGGGAAGGCGCAGGCGATAGCGTGCGCAACGGCTGGCGAAAGATCGCTTTGGCCGTGTTGCTTTCTCAGGACGAATACGCCATCGCCAAAATCATCTTGCCTTACTTCGACGAAGATAATTGCACATTGGACGCCGCCCGCGCCCTCTTGTCCGCCTACAGCGAGGGGAAGCGGTGATGGCAGAGATCGTCAAACTGAAACGTAAGCCCCGCCCGCTGCGAGCTACCTACCAGCCGAAAGCGCCATATCAAGTCGAGCGTGAGGATTGGGACGATGGCACGATCGCGTTCCACGTCACCGACATGCGTCCCGGCACATATCGGACGGTCTGTACCGTCGACGACGACGGTGGTGCGGCTCCCTACGCCAAGCATGACGCCGAGCAAATCGCACGCGGACTGAACATGCTCGTTCAATATGGGCTGGAACAGCTTCCAAATGTCCGCGATCCGGATTTGGAGGACTGACCGCCCATGACAAGCATCAAGGATGCGCCGCTCGGCTTTCAGCCCCGCAAGCACTACTTCGCGCCGAGCGATGATGATTGCGATTTTTGCAGTCGATGCGGTCACAATTTCCGCAACGCTAACATGCATTGCAAGAACGATGAACGGCCGGAGACAGATGCGCAGTACATAGCCCGCCTTGAGGGTTACGTGTCGTCTTATGGCGTGCTGCTCGACAACATGCGAACGATGGCCGAGTCGTTCGCGGCAATGCGAAACGATCTCAGCGAAGTCTTCCCTATCCAATCGGAAGAAGCCGATTTGTTGCAGGGGCCGGAGTTCGGACACCAGTGCACAGTCATCGTCGAAGCGGCACGTGCGGCATGGAACACCCGCGCACCCACCCTGTCCTCGCCAGATAGGGAGAAGGTGGCGCGGATCATTGCCCCCATGGCCTTCGCGAAGTACGACGCCGAACTCGCAAATGATCGACACGCGGATAACGGGCGTCGATGGGCCGACGTTGTATACGGCGATGCGATCAATGACGCTCTGCACAGAGCCGACGACGCAATTGCACTGATCCTCTCCACCCTTGCCCCGGATGAAGCGGCAATACGCGCTGATGACGGGTTAATCGCAGATGTATCCGTAGCACTGCGCAATCTGCAAGCAGGCGGCGCAAAAGCTGTAGCCGACACAATCGAGATATTGGACCGTGCGCTCAATCGCGCCGCCATTCGCTCGAACGGGGGTGGATCATGAAGCTGACAAAGGCGCAGCGACGTGTGCTTGCTGTCGTTCATGAAGTTGGTGGGATTCACCGCTACGTCCAGTCGATGGATTGGCACCGGAAGTACCCGCAGGGATATGTGTCGCGGGTTTGCGGCAATTCAACCATCGAAGCCCCAAAACGAAAGGGCTTTCTGTGCGATGCGGGGTTTCTAAATGTAACGCTCACCCCTGCCGGCCGCGCTGCACTAGAGAAAGGGCAAGCCGATGAGCGCTAGACTTCTGTCTGACAAGCTACGGAAGGTCGCAAGCGATTGTGCTGCGGATGATGACCTATGCACTTGCGAGGCCTGCCAGAGGGAATTCCCAATCGAAACCATGACGCTGATGAGCGATAACTGGTTCTGTGAAGAATGCACGGCCGAGTGGCGCAAGCACTTTGACGCCTGCGATCACTCATGGACGCCGGAAACGGATGAGCACGGCGACCCCGGCCAGTATTGCACAAAGTGCAGCGGGTTCGTGCGCGACGAGGATGCTCACCTTCTCGCTCCTTCACTTCAGGCTAAGGAGGCAGGATGACGAAGGCGCTTCCATTTACTGCTGCCGCGCTGGCGCGTGCGATCAAGGGTGCTGAAAGGGCCGGCAAACATGTGATTGGCGTCCGCGCCGATGGAACTGTGTTGATCGGGGATAACCCGGCGAAGTTGGTTCCGGAGGTTGCCGCGTCCGAGCAGGATGATCCGTTCCTTCGAGGATGGGAAAGGGCGGAGCGTGCCGAGGCGAAAAGGAAGCGCAAACGACATGCTTCCTGACGGAGTTCGACGTGTAAAGCGGCGAGGAGTTTCCTATTTCTATTGGGCTCCCGGCAGAGGTACCGATAGGGCGGTGAGGCCGATCCCACTCGGGAAGGATCACACGCACCCTGAATTTTGGGCGACGGTGCGGCGACTCCAGGCTGAAAACGGCAAGAGCGATAAGGGTTCGTTTCGGGCGCTCATCACTGAATATGAAACGTCCCCGACGTGGAACAGTCTGCGTAAACGCACCCAGGGTCACTATGCTCATCAACTCAATAAGGTCAGATCTGCTTGGGGCGATCTTGCCGTTAAAAGTCTCACCGCGGCCAGCATTCTACAGGTGAGGGCGAAGCTTGAACGCACGCCAGTAGCCGCGAACCACTTCGTGGTGGTTCTTCGGACGCTATTGGCTTGGGGCCTCGAGCACGGCTACGGCGAACGAAACCCTGCAAATGATATTCGCCCCATCGAGATAAAGGACGAGAAGAATGCCCGCCCGTGGCCGCAATGGGCCTACGAGTTCGTCATCGCGAACGCGCCGGAGCACCTGCGCCGTGCAGCTTTCCTTGGCCGCGCCACCGGTCAGCGCCGGTCGGACCTCGTGCTGATGGGGAAGAAGAACCGCCGCGACGACGGGATAGCGTTCAAGATATCGAAGCTGCGGGGGAAAGAGCATTTCGTGCCGCTGACTGCGGCCGACATCGCGGTGATCGACGAATGGTCATGCTCGGATACCGGCCCGTGGATTGTCTCGCCGACGGGCAGGGCGATGAGCGGAGACCACCTTCAGTCCTCGCTTGGCCGATTCGCGGCAAAGCACCCCAAGTTGAAGGCGATCGGCCTCAAGATGCACGGCCTGCGCGCCATGGCGGCGTGCGACCGCAAGATGCTTGGCTTCGATAATGCATCGATCGGGAAGAGCATCGGCATGTCCACCGGCATGGTCGACAGGTACACCAAACATATCGACCAGGAGGCCCTTGCGCGAAAGGTGCGGGACGGGCTAGAACGCGGCGCGAACGAGATTGGAAAATCGCCTGTCGGTGATTGGAAAACAGCGACCCGGAGTCCTGCCTAACCCGCTGTAATTTCTCTGAAATCCCTTGGGGGATCGTCTAATGGTAGGACTGCAGACTCTGACTCTGCCTGTCTAGGTTCGAATCCTAGTCCCCCAGCCACTCCATAATCCCTTCCAAGTTTTTGATTTTAAACGATTTTCTGTCGCGCGCGAGGTGAGGTCGGAACGCCTCGCAGATGTGTCCGGCCGACTGTCGCAATGCCGGAACGGCCAGCTGCGGGATCGCCTTGCCGCAATCGCTGACATGGTTTGCCCGAACATTCCGGCCGCAAGCGCCTTGTCGCGACCGGCAAGTTTTGGCAGGCTGACGCATTGTCCAAGCGATAGCGCCTGCACGAGCGAGGCACGATCATGAATTCGATTTTGAGAATTTTTGCGATAACAGCGGCGGTGGCCATTTGGTCTCCGGTCACTGGTGCCTTCGCATTCGGCGACCAGCCCTATTTGTCGGGCCTTGCGGACGAGCCGGAGGTGACGTCGGGGTGCTGGAGGTGGAATTGGCAGCAGCACGGCTGGTATGACCACTGTCCCAGATACGTTCACCCGAAAGCCTACATGTATCCCCGGGCACGCGTGGTGCTTCGCACCAGGGGCTGACTGACCAGGGTCGATCCGGGCAGGGATCAGCCGCCATCCGCTTCAGACAATAAAACCGCCCCGGCTGAGGGGCGGCTGACTCGCGTCTTGCAGATTACGGCCTGAAAAGAGGGGTCGAGCCAGCGCTGTCGGCTGAATCCGACAGGCCTGCGCAAGGGCGCTAGGTCAGGATCGCTGGATCAGGATCGCAGAACGGTACAGGCAACCGAACGATTCGGTCCGAAATTGAGCTGGGCTTTCTCGCTCAGCCCATCCAACCAGAACCCTTTACCCGCGTAGCGATATCCGACCCCCATCGGAACCAGCCTGACGTGCGCCGGCTGGTGCGCGCCCAGGTAAAGATTCGCCGTGACGATTTCACCGGCGACGCTCACTGCAATCGGGCAAAGCGGATATTCCCGGCCGTTCTCGCAGGTCAGCACGATTTCGGCGCAGCTTCTGGCCGCGGGACTGGGCGCCTTGACCACCTCGAGATCGGCGGCGTGGCCAACCGATGATGCCGCGAATCCGACGGTCGTGGAAAATGCCAGCAAATAAAAAGACTTAAGTAGACTGGTGCGCATGAAATTTCCCCATTCAGCCTAATAAGCCAGCCAATCAAGAGTTGGCGGCGGGGTCAATCCCAAAACGGGAGCCATTCGGCCACCAGGCAGTCCAGTTGCAATTTAACCACAGTTTCACAACCCCTCGCGGAAATCGCGAAGCTTTCTTGACCTGCAAGCGTTTGAAAGTCAGGATAATTCTTAACAAGTAGTAAATAAACTTCGTGCCGGTCTAATTTTATTTTCGCATTTTTTTAAAGGGCTAGCGTCATGAACGGACCTTTTCAGATCGCTCAGGCGAATACTTCTGGCGTATCAGGGGGCAAGCAGCCGACACGGATCGTAAAAGTTGCAAAGCCTTTCGGCGAGCAGTCGGTCGTCGTGGCACTCAGCTACGATGGCAGTGTCAAAGCCGACCTCTCGGCGATCGCGGGCGAGAAGATCACCCTCGTTCATATCGGCGAGAAGCTGATCATTCTCTTCGACAACAAGTCGACAGTGACGCTGGAGCCGTTCTTCGATTCGACCGGCAAGCCGCTCGAGGGAATTACGGTCGAGGTTTCGCCGGGCAGGGATTTGACGAGCGCGGAATTCGCGACGCTGTTCCCGGTCACGGACGATCAATCGATTTTGCCGGCGGCAGGTAATGGCGAGGGCAACGGCGCACAGGCGTCCGGCGCGTATTTCACCAGCGTTGGCGTGGACCCGCTTTCGCTGCCGAATCCGCTCTCATTGCTGGGGCAGGAAGAACTGCCGAATTTCGTCATCAATAATCTGCCGACGACCCCGTTCATCAATGGCATCCCGACTGCGGGGCAGAACGATTTCGTCGCCCTGGATGAGGACGAGATCGCGGGTGCCCATGGCAACCCGGGCGGCATCGGTGACATCGACGCGGGGGCAAGCTTCAGCGGATTCCTGACGCACAATTTCAGTATCGATGGATTCTTCGGCGGGGAAGGCAAGGGCGACATCAACTTCGCCGCGATGAACGGGACGAGCCAGCCCATCAACGGCATCATCGTGACGTTCAGCTGGAATCAGGCCACCCACACGCTCACCGCGAATGACGGAAGCAACGACGTCTTCAGGCTGGTTGTCACCAATCCGGGCACCGGCGCCTATACCGTCACCTTGTTGCATGCTCTGCATCATCACACCGATGCCCTGGCGGACAACACCGAAGCGAGCGCATTCTTCAATCTCACCTTTACGGTCATCGACTCGAACGGCACCGAGGCCAACGGCAAGCTCTCGCTCGAAATCAACGACGATACGCCGATCGCATTGCCGTCTCAGCCGCATGACACCGTGGTTAGCGGCGAAGGCGAAGGTGGATCGACCACGCATTATGCAACGATCGATGATGAGGGGCAGGCCGGCGGCAACATCGGTGGCGTTGGCGACGATCCGGGGCAATCGACCAGTGTCGCCGGCACGCTAGACATCGCGCCGGGCGCGGATGGGTTGAAGGCCGTTGCGTTCACCAACATGGATGGCGTTCCGCAAGTTCTCGTCACCGCGGACGATGGCTCCCATCCCGCATTGCGAGCGGTCTATGTCGATCCGGCGACCGGTCTCGGCACGATTGAAGACGTCACATTGTCATGGCATTCGGACGGCGCGGGCGGTGGTACCCTGACCGGCGCGTCCGAGCATATCGCTCAGGTGTTCACGATCAAGGTCGACGCCGCGGGCAACTACACTTACACGGCTTTCGCGCCGCTGGCGCACCCGTTGACCAGCAATGGCGGTGAGGAAGGTGGGACGACCTCGTTCGAAGACAACCTGCGCCTTGCGTTCTCTTACACCGCTACGGATGGAGATGGAGACCGGGCGACCTCGACGCTGACCATCAACGTCGATGACGATTCGCCGGTCATCAATCCGGCGGAGAACAGTTCGCTGCGCGACTGGACCCTCGACGAAGATCGGTTGTCGGGTGGAAACGACGCCTATGACAACCCGCCGGACACCAACGACTACACCGTGCTCGCCGACAAGGATCTGGGCATTCACTGGGGAGCTGACGGGATTGGGTCGCTGAAGTTTTCCGCCAGCGATGCGGAACACCCGACCATCAGCATTACCGACCAGAACGGCACGCCGATTACCACGCCGTTGTCATCGAACGGCGTCGACCTGGTCTATGAAATCACCCAGAACGCGGATGGCGGTCAGACGCTGACAGCGACCAAGGGAGCCAACGGCCCGACGATCTTCACGCTGACGCTCGATCCGAATGCCGGCCCGACCGGCACCTTCACGTTCAGTCTGCAGGGCCACCTCGATCATCCGGACGGCGATGGCGAGAACCGCCTCGATCTTAACTTCAGCTTCATCGCGACGGACGGTGACGGCGATGCGGTCTCTTCCAATATCGTCATCCGCGTCACCGATGATCGCCCTTACCTGATCGACAAGGGGGTCGTCGATGCGACCGTCAACGAGAATGATATTTTCACTGCATGGTCGCAGGGGTCGTCGCCGTTTGATGGTCATACGGAGTTAGCGACCGGCGCCGCGATCACGACAGGCCACCTGGCGGGACTGGTTGCTCCTGGCGCGGACACGCCGCTGACATGGGGATTTGTTTCCGATCAGCAGGCGATTGCCTACATGGAATCGCTCGGGCTGTTCTCCAAGCAGACCGCGCTTCCCGATAACGGACAGAGCCTGACCTATACGGTCACGCATGTCGGTGGCGACGTGGTTCTGTCGGCCTATGAGCCGGCGACACCTGGCATTCCCGGAAGTGGCAACATCGTATTCAGCTTCACGCTCGATACGCACAGCGGCGACTTCACCTTCCGCCTGTTTGACGAACTGGTCCATGTCGCAGGTGGTGAGACAAACACGGACCTGCGCTCCGGTGAACCGGGCGACGGTGGACAGGCCTCGATTCCCTATATCGATTTTGGATCGATCATCAAGGCGACCGATTCCGACGGCGACAGCGTGACGCTCACGGACAGGGTTCATGTCACCGTCATCGACGACATCCCGCAGGTTCACATCGGCGTGAATCCGCTTGGTATTGTGCAGCACGACGAGACACCCGGCGTTCAACCCGGAAACATTATCGAGTTTATCCAAGATCCGGCGGACAGCGATACCAACTCCCCACTGGTCAAAGGGAAGTTCGCCGCGCTTGAAGCGACCGGCCAGACCGGTGACGATCCGGACGTGCCCGGCACCGGCGCAATCGGCTACGCGCAGAGCGCGGTGTCTGTGGTGTTCAACGCCACGCTGGTTTACGGCGCCGACTTCCCGCCGGAGAGCGTGGTGTTCTCGCTGCTGGTGGCCGATGGCGGCGTGCCGTCGGGTCTGCAGACGACCGAAGGCGTGAACATCTACCTCTACAATGAGGGCGGCTTGATCGTTGGCCGTCTTGGATACGACAGCGATGCGACGGCTGACCAGCCGAACGCGAACGGTACGATCGCATTCGCGATCGCGATCGAGCAGGATGGCAAGGTCGATCTCGCGCAATATCTGTCGCTGCGTCATCCCGATACGTCCAGCAACGACGAGACGATTTCGCTCAAGGGCGGCGTCGTCAAGGCCGTTCTGACGATCACGGATTCCGATGGTGACTCGGAATCCGACTCGGTTGATATCTCATCCCACATCCGCTTCGACGACGACGGTCCGAGCATTATCGGCTCGGCGATCAGGAACACCGTCGACGAAGACGACATTTCCACGCCGTACGCGCACGGCACCAGCCCGAATGACGGGAACGACCAGGACGGCTCATACACCGGCAGTCCGTCGGACAACGGTCCGGGACCTGCCGACGTGTTCGGCACGCTGGCGGGACATGTCAATTTCGGCTCCGACGGTCCGGGGGCGAACGCCTATTCGTTCACGTCGAACGCGACGACGGTGATGACGGGCCTTCATCTGACGTCGCACGGCAATGCGCTGAGCTACAACGTTACTGGCGACAAGCTGACCGCGACAGCCGGCGGACACACCGTTTTCACATTGACGGTCAACCAGTCCACCGGAGCTTACACATTCAGCCTGTTCGATTCCCTCGATCACGTCAGTGGCAACGGTCAGAACACGGTGCTGGAGACGGGTCAGAGGGACCTGACGCAGATCGACTTCGGCTCGATCATCAAGGCAACCGATGGTGACGGCGACAGCATCGGGCTGAACGGCCAGCTCATCATCACCATTCGGGACGACGTTCCGATCGCGCATGACGTCTTGGCGAAGACGCTGGACGACGAAGCGCAATCCTTTTTCCCGCCGAATTATGGTGGCGACGGCGACGTCTTCCCCAGTGTCAACATGGCCACCGGCAACGCCGGTACGCTGTTCGCGCCCGGCGCCGACGGCATCAAGACCATTACCTTCACCGAGCCGAGCGGTATCCAGGCTATCTACAAGCTGCAAGGCGGCCTGGCAGGGGTGGAATCCGTCCATTACACGACCACGACGGTCGGCGGTCACACGATCCTGTCTGCGATCGGCGACGTTTCCACCAATGTCGTGTTCACGCTCGATGTGAGCCCGGATGGCTCATACGTGCTCAAGGTCGGCGCGCCGTTGGTTCATCCAACCAACAGCACGACCGAAGAAAATCTATCGATCAAGATCGGCTTCACCGTGACCGACGGTGACGGCGATCCCGCAACCGGATCGCTGACGTTCAAGGTCAACGATGATACGCCGAACGTCGAGGTCTATCGGGCGTATGACCGCCACGGCGAGGTGACGCTGTCGACGCTGACGCTCGACGAGTCGATCCATCAACTGCCGGGCGATTCAAACGCGACCTCCGATAATGTCCCCGGCGTCACCCAGCCGACACTTCTGACGTCCGTCGACCCATCCAAGGCTATCGGCATCGTCTCGACTCCGACTTCGGGCCGCAATGCGACCACGATCGCCGACCTGTTCGATGTCAACGTCAGTTTCGGCGCGGACGGCGCAAAAGCCGCTGCGGTCAAGGAATACACGTTCACGCTGAAGGACGATCACGGACAGGCGGTTTCGGCTGGCTCGACCCATGGCGTGGAGACCAACCTCGTCGTGACGGCGCTTGCGGGGACGTCGCTCGCTGGTCTGTCGAATGATGCGCGCACGATCTATCTGTTCAAGGAGGCCGACGGATCCATTGTCGGCCGGGTTGGCGACAATCCGAACGGCGATATCGCGCTGCATATCGTGATGACGGATACCGGATCCGGTCCGAAGATGACGATCGAGCAGTATCTGCCGGTTCAACATAGCAATCCCAATTCGAGCGACGAATCCTCGGCGCTGACGTTCGATGACCGCGACGCGAGCCTGGGCATTACCTTGACGGTCACCGCAACCGACGGCGACGGCGACGTCGCATCGGGCTCGAGAACCATCATCATCGCCGATCGCAACAACTCGATCGTGAAGATTGAGGATGATGGTCCGCGGATCGTGAACTTCTTTGCGTCGGGGACGGTTATTCACGATGAAACGCCCGGTGTGACCGGCAACGATCCGAATGCATCGAATGACGTCACGTATAGCGATCTGCAGGCTGCAGTTCAGGCTTTGTTTGATGCGGTGGCGAACAAGGGCAACGACCCGGACGTCAGCGACGCGCTGAAGGACCACGGCGCCATCGGATTCGCCATGAGCGAGGCTGCCATCGTCCAGGTCAGTGCCGATTTCGGCACCGATGGCGCTGCGATCAGCGGCTCGCAGGTCTTTACGCTTGCGGTCAATGGCGGCAACGGTGCCGATTCCGGCCTGAAAACCACCGAGGGACAGACGATCCGTCTTTTCCTGGAAGACGGGGTCGTCGTCGGCCGTTACGACAGCAACCACAGCGGCAGGGTCACTGGCAGCGACGATGCCGCCTTCGCGATCGTGCTCGGACAGGACGGCAAGATCAGCATCGCGCAGTACGTTTCCCTGTTCAATCCGACGCCGGGCGCAAGCTACGACGAAGCTGCAATCGGGCTGAAGAATATTCTGGCCACCGTGACTCTCACGGACGGCGATGGCGATCACGTTTCGCAGACCATCAATATCAGCAACCACATTGTGTTCCAGGACGACGGCCCGAGCCTGGTCGTCACCGCGCCGGGTGCGATCAACGGGTTCGACTTCGGCACCTTCGATCTCAACGGCAATGCGTGGGGTCATGACAGCGGCGTCGCGACCGGCACCAATGGGGGCTGGACGATCGCCGACGCTAATGATGGACACAGCGGCGGCGCCCTGATCGGCAACACCGGCAGCGGCACGGTGCAGCTCGAACGGGTTGGCGACGGCTATCTCGGCATGCACTCGTCGGACAACGGCTTCATGGTCGATCTCGACGCCAGCGCGCGCGACATCCAGATCAGCCAGGTCGTCACAGGCCTCGTGGATGGCCAACACTACCAACTGCGCTTCGAGGCGGGTGCACCGTCGAACACCGCGCATCTGGAAGTCTGGTTCGGCGGCCAGAAGATTTTCGACCTCGATCCCACCGGACCGATGAAGTCCTATACTCTGGATTTGGTCGGCGGCTCCGGGCCTGACCATGACAACCTGCTCGAGTTCCGCGAGACCGGCACGCCGGACAATCAGGGCACTTATCTCGCCAACGTCTCCGTTGGTCAGATCATCATCGACGAAAGCGCTGGCAATCAGCCGAACACCAACGATGTCGATCCGAACAATTTGTTCGACGACGTTGCCAAGCAAGGGACCGATCCGCATATGGCCGGCCCGCAATTTGCCGCCGGTATTTCTGCCGTGGTCAATGTTGCGGCGAACTTCGGTGCAGACGGCCCATGGCATGGATCGGTTACGCAGGCGACGGTCTATTCGCTGTCCACCACCAACGGGATGGATTCCGGCTTGGCGACAACGGCGGGCGCGCCGATTGTTCTGTTCAACGAGACCTATAACGGCGTCACCTATGTCGTCGGCCGCTATGATTCCGACGGTTCCGGATCGG